>Ga0335071_10001793_pt1 | contig 23086 bp, 11 predicted proteins | sample Lox_Sample_15_FD_206724 | JGI IMG/M metagenome (GOLD analysis project Ga0335071, IMG submission 206724) | Soil microbial communities from Loxahatchee National Wildlife Refuge, Florida, United States - Lox_Sample_1.5 | ecosystem: Environmental > Terrestrial > Soil > Wetlands | place: USA... | reverse complement strand
CGGGGCCATCCGGAGGACTACCGGAGCCCGCTACGCAGTTTCCGGTAGGCCGGGGGCGTCGAGCCCTGCTCCGCCGGTGCGAGGCGCGGGCAGGCGAGGGTCGCCCGGACCCCATCGCCGCCCGGCCGCGTCGGCCGCCTGACGCGGCGAGCTCCTGGCAGGCGGCCTCCCCTACCACCACACCACCGGACCTGGCGCACCTTCTCCCACGCGAGCGCCTCGGGCCGGGTTCCCCCGTCGCTTCGGGGCACTGGAGCCGCTCGCCCGGCCAGCCCCCGCCGCCGCGGGCGGCCGGGATCGACCGCGCCGCGGGAGACGAGCGGGGAGGCCTGGCCCCGGGAATGCAACGCCTCGTGCGGCGTCATGAGGAAGTCGTGGCCAGGGCGACGGATCCGACCGAGCGATCGGGCGAGGAGCTGACCGGTGGCCATCTCCTCGATCAGCTCTGGCCTGTCGAGCCTCTACCTCACCGCCGCCAGCGGCTCGTCGACGACGCAGTCCTCGTCCTCGACGACCGGCGCTTCGGCCCTGACGACGACCGCGATCGCCTCCCTCACCACCACGCAGATCTCCGCGCTCTCCACCAGCGAGATCCGTGCACTCAGCGTGGCCCAGCTGGCATTCCTCAGCGCGAGCCAGCTCGAGGCCCTCGGCGACGACGAGGTGGGCGCGCTCACCACCACGCAGCTGGCCGGGCTCACCCCCACCGAGATGGCGGAGCTCACCACCACGCAGATCTCGTCGCTGAGCGCCACACAGATCGGCGCCATCAGCGCCTGGGCCGTCAGCGCCATGAGCGCCGACCAGGCCTCGGCCCTGAGCACCATCCAGATCGCCGCCCTGGCGACCACCCAGCTCCCCAGGCTCTCGGGCTTTGCGCTGGGAGCCCTCTCCACCAGCCAGCTGGCGGCGCTGGCCGCCACCCAGCTGGGCGCACTCTCCACCGCTGCCCTTCGCGCGCTGGACGAGGACCAGGTCGCCTCCCTCTCCACCGACCAGCTGGCCGGGCTCTCCCGCGCGGACGTCGCGGCGCTGACCGAAACCCAGATGGACGCGCTCTCGACCACGCAGCTGGCCTCGCTCTCCACCGCCCAGCTGGGCGGGCTGAGCGCCAGCGACGTGGGGGGATTCACCTTCGCCGAGCTGGCCGTGCTCTCCCCCGACCAGCTCGGCGCCCTCACCACCTCTGCGGCCAGCGGCCTGAGCGCAGACCAGATCTCCTCGCTCACCACCGCCCAGCTCGCAGGCCTGACCACCTCCCAGGTCGCCTCCCTCGGCACCGCCGCCGTGCAGGGCTTCACGCTCGACCAGATCGCCTCGCTCTCCACCGCCCAAGTGGATTCCCTCTCCAGCGTCGCCATCCGGGCGCTGGCCGACACGCAGGTGGCCGCCTTCACCACGTCCCAGATAGCGGCCCTCGGCGCCGTGCAGCTCCGGGGGCTCTCCAGCATCGACGTGGCCGGCCTAACCGCGGACAAGCTCGCCGTCCTCTCGTCGACCCAGCTGGGCTTCGTGACCGCAACCTCGTTCCAGGGTCTCTCCCTGGGCCAGCTGGCGTCCTTGACCACCACCCAGGTCGCGGGCATCAAGGCCACCGAGCTCGCCGTCCTGGCCGACACCCAGCTGCAGGACCTCTCCCCCGCGCAGGTCGAGGCGCTCACCCCCTCCTCCCTGTCCGGGCTGGGCGCCACCCGCATCGCCGTCCTCGCCGACTCCCAGGTGGCGGCGCTCACGGTCACGCAGATTTCCTCCTTGACCTCGGCGCAGCTCCGAGGGCTGACCGCAGACCAGTTCGGCGCCCTGGACGCCACCCAGCTGCTCCTGCTCACCAACACCCAGCTCGCCGGGATCACCCCGACCGCCCTGGCCGGGCTCTCCGCCGACCAGCTGGGGACGCTTTCCACCGCCCAGATCCGCGGGCTCAGCAGCAGCTGCGCCCGCGAACTGCTCCTCCCCCAGTTCGCCTCGCTGGCCACCACCCTCCTCGACGCCCTCACCGCCACGCAGCTTCGGGGATTCACCTCCGACGACGTGGCGGCGCTGGGCGTCACCGGAGTGCAGAACCTGTCCTCCACGCAGCTGGCGGCGCTGACCGCCCCGGCGGTGGAAGGACTCACCGCCGATCAGCTCGCCGCCCTCGACACCTCCCAGGTGCGGGGCCTCACCCGGACCCAGCTCGCGGCGCTGAGCGAGGACCAGCTGTCGACGCTCGTCTCCACCCAGATCGCCGCCCTCACCACCACCGCGCTCCCGGGCCTTTCCCCCAGCGACCTGGCCGCGCTGGCGCCGACCCAGATCGCCGCCCTCCGCACCGAGCAGATCCTCTCCCTCGGCGCCGGCCAGATCAGCGCCCTGACCGCGGACGACGCGGTGGCGCTCTCCACCGCTCAGCTGGGCGCCCTGAGCCCGGTCCAGCTGGGCGCCCTGAACCCCACCGCGCTCGCATCGCTGACCACCGGGCAGCTCTCGGCGCTCACCGCCACGCAGCTGCAGGGGCTGAGCGCCGCCGGGCTGGGCGCCCTCACCGATCCCTCGCTCGCCGTGCTCACCCCCACCCAGCTCGGCGCCCTGACCGCCGCTGCCCTCCGCGGGCTGAGCGGGGACCAGGTCTCCTCGCTCGCCGCCAGCCAGCTGGCCGCCTTCTCCCCCACCCAGCTGGCCGCGCTCACCCCCTCGGCGATGGCCGGGCTTTCGGCCTCGCAGCTCGCGGAGATCACCACCGCCCAGCTCGCCGGGCTGACGGCCGGCTCGGTCGGCGCGCTCTCCGACACCCAGCTCGCCGCCCTGGCCACCACCCAGCTCGCCGCCCTGACCACCTCCGCCATCCGCGGGCTGAGCCCGACGGGCGCCGCCGCGCTCTCCTCGACCCAGCTGGCCGCCCTCAGCTCGACCCAGGTCGGCGCGCTCTCCACCGGCGCGCTCGGCGGCCTCTCGGCGGATCAGATCGACGCGCTCACCACCACCCAGCTGTCGGGACTCAAGGCCACCCAGCTCGCCGCCCTCCCCGTCGCTGCCGTCGACGCCCTGACCGGTGCGCAGCTGGGCGCCCTCTCCACCACCCAGCTCCGCTCGCTCTCCAGCGCCGGCGTGGACGCGCTCTCCGCCACCGCGCTGGGCGCCCTCTCCACCAGCCAGCTCGCCGCCTTCACCGGGGCCCAGATCCAGGGCCTGACGCCGGGCGACGTGGGCGAGTTCGGGACCACGGCGCTGCGGGCCCTGACCTCGACCCAGCTCGGCTACCTCTCCCCCTCCGCGCTGCCCGGCCTCACCGAGGACCAGGTCGCGGCGCTCACCACCACGCAGCTGCGCGGGCTCACCGCCCGGCAGGTTTCCGCCCTGGCCGACACCCAGCTGGCCGCGCTGGCGGCGACCCAGGCCGCGGTGCTCACCGCGACCGCCCTCGCCGGCCTGACCGGCGCCGAGGCCGCCGGGCTGGACCTCGACCAGCTGGGGGCGCTCACCTCGACCCAGCTCGGCGCCCTCACCCCAGGCGCCTTCGCCAGCCTTCTGTCCACCCAGCTCGCCTCCCTGACCAACACCCAGATCCGCGGCCTCTCCGCGGCCCAGCTCTCCGCCCTGTCCGGCCCCGGCGCCGACGCCTTCTCCGCCACGCAGCTCTCCTCCCTGACCAACACCCAGCTCCGCGGCCTCTCCAGCGCCGCCATCAGCGCCCTCGACCCGTCGTTGCTGGAGGCGCTGGCGGCCACGCAGCTGGCCACCCTGACCACCGTCCAGATCGGCCGCCTCTCCGCCACCACCCTCGGCTCGCTCGACGCCACCACCCTCGCCGCCCTGACCTCGACCCAGCTTGGTGCCCTGGCCACCTCCTCCCTTCCCGGACTCTCCGCCGACCAGCTGTCCGGGCTCACCTCCGCGCAGCTCCGCGGCCTCACCAGAACCCAGCTGGCGGCGCTGGCCGACACCCAGCTCGCCGCCCTCTCCACGTCCCAGATGGCCGCGCTGACGGCAACGTCCCTGGGCGGTCTCTCCGCCACCGGGGCCTTCGACCTGTCGCTGGCGCAGCTGGGGGCTCTCAGCTCGACGCAGCTCGGCGCGCTCACCGCCACCGCCTTCGGCAGCCTGGCCCCGACCCAGCTGGCCGCGCTCGCCACCGCCCAGCTCCGGGGCCTGTCGCCCGCCCAGCTGGGCGCCCTCTCCAGCACCTTGGCCGACGCGCTCGCCGTCACCCAGCTCGCCGCGCTCTCCACCACGCAGCTCCGCGGCCTCTCCAGCGGCTCCGTCGGCGCGCTCGACCCCGCTGCGCTCTCGGCCCTCGACGCCACGCAGCTCTCCTCCCTCACCGCCTCCCAGATCGGCGGCCTGACCGGCACCACCATCGGCGCGCTCGGCAGCGCCGCCCTGGCCGCCCTTTCCTCCACCCAGCTCGGCGCCCTGACCCCCCAGGCGCTCGATGGCCTCACCGCCGACCAGGTGACCGCGCTCTCCACCACCCAGCTCCGGGGTCTGTCCGCCAGCTCGGCGGCGGCGCTCACCCCCGGCCAGCTCTCCGCGCTCGCCGCCACCCAGGTCGCCGCCCTGACCACGCGCGCGGTGGCCGGCCTGGCCTCGACCCAGCTGGCGGCGCTGGCCACCACCCAGCTCGCCGCCCTGGGGACGTCGCAGTTCGCCGCCCTCAGCCCGGCCGCCATCCCGGGCCTCTCGCCCGACCAGCTCGCCGGCCTGGCCCCCGCGCTGGTCGCCTCGCTGACCGCTTCCCAGGTCTCCGCCCTCTCCACCGCCCAGGTTGCAGCCATCGGGGCGAGCGCCGTGGCAGGACTCTCCGCCGCGGCCGCCAACGGCCTGTCCGACACCCAGGTCGGGGCCTTCTCGGCGCAGCAGCTGGCCGCTCTCTCGACCGTCCAGGTCGCTGCCCTGTCGACCGGCGCGGTGCGCGGGTTGACCGCCAGCGAGGTGGGGGGGTTGAGCCTCCCGCAGCTGGGCGCGCTCACCGCCGTGCAGCTGGGCAGCCTCACCGACAGCCAGGTCGCTGCACTGGCCGCAACGCAGGTCGCCGCCCTCTCCACCACCCAGCTCTGGGGCCTTTCCGCCACCCAGGTCGGCGACCTGTCCGTGAGCCAGCTGGCCAGCCTCTCCGCCGGCCAGATCGCCGCCCTGACCGCCACCGGGATCGGCGGCCTGGAGGCGACCCAGCTCGGCGCCCTCTCCGCCAGCCAGCTCGCGGCCCTCGGTGCCTCCCAGGTCGCGGCCCTGGCCGCAACCGCGCTCGCCGGGTTGGGGGCAGCCGGGATGGCGGCGCTGTCCACCCGCCAGGTCGCGGCCCTGACCTCGAGCCAGGTCGGCGCCCTCTCCGCCGGCCAGCTCGGCACGCTCTCGGCTAGCCAACTCGCCGCCTTGACCGCCACCGCGGTCTCGGGACTGTCCGACATCCAGGTCGCCGCGCTCTCCGCCGACCTCGTCTCCTCCTTGTCCACCGGCCAGCTTGCCGGCCTCTCCGCCAGCGCTGCGGTGGGTCTCACTGCCGCGCAGCTCGCGGCGCTCTCCGGCGACCAGATCGACGCCCTCTCCGCCCAGGCCGTGGCGGCGCTCTCCACCGATCAGCTGACCGCCCTCTCCTCCGGCCAGCTCGCTGCTCTCCTCGATTCCCAGGTCGCGGCGGTCTCCGCCACCGCGCTCGCCGGCCTGCCCTTCGGCGCCCTGGGGTCGCTCTCCACCGACCAGTTCGCCTCCCTCGGCCCCACGCAGATCGGGGCTCTGACCCCGTCCCAGGTCGCCGCGCTCCCCGCGACCCTGCTCGCCGCGCTCACCGCCACCCAGATGGGCGGCATGACCCAAGCGCAGGTGGCGGCGCTCTCCGCGGACGAGCTCGCCACCCTGGCCCCGGCGCAGCTGGCCGCGCTCTCCCTCGCCGGGATCGACGGCTTCTCGCCTTCTGCCATCGCCTCCCTCAGCGCCTCGCAGCTCGCGGCCCTCACCCCCAGCCAGGCCGGCTCCCTGGATGCCGACCAGGTCTCGGCCCTGACCACCTCGCAGCTGCAGCTGCTGGCGGTGACCCAGCTCGACGCCCTCAGCCCCGAGGGGCTCTCCGGCCTCGGCGCCGACCAGCTGGCGGCGCTCACGGCCACTCAGGTCTTCGACCTCTCCCCCGCCCTGATCGGCGCGCTGTCGGGGGACCAGATGGCGGCGCTGGGGAACGACCAGCTGGCGGCGCTGAGCAGCTCGCAGATCGGCGCGATCGCGACCGGCGCCGTCGGCAGCCTGACCGCCACGCAGCTCTCCGCCCTCGGGGCGCGCCAGCTGGCCAGCTTCACCCCGGCCCAGGTGGGCGTTCTCACCCGGGACCAGCTGGCCACGCTCACCGCCGGGCAGCTCGCCACCCTCACCGCCACGGAGATCTCGGGCCTGGTGGACACCCAGCTCGCGGCCTTCGCCGCCACCCAGATCTCGGGCCTGGCCGCGATCCAGGTGGCGGCGCTCTCCACCACCGCCCTCGGTGGCCTGGGCGCGACCCAGATCGGGGCGCTCTCCACCGCCCAGCTCCGCCAGCTGGGCGCGGCCCAGCTGGCGGCGCTCTCGGCGGGCCAGCTGAACCTCCTCTCCGCGGGCCAGATCGGCTCCCTGATCCCGGCCCAGGTGGCCGCCCTCGCCCCCGCGGCCGTGGCCGGGCTCGGGACCGCCCAGCTCACGACCCTCACCGCCAGCCAGATCGCGGCGCTGACCGGCGACCAGATGGGCGCGCTGACCAGCACCTCCCTTTCCGCGCTGAAGACCACGCAGCTTTCGGCGCTGGGAAGCGACCAGCTGGCCGCCATCGGGACCATGGCCGTCCGCGGGCTCGGGCCCTCCGCCCTCGTCGCGCTGAGCGCCCAGCAGCTGGCGTCGTTCACCTCCGCCCAGATCGGTGCGCTCTCCACGACCCAGGTCGCCGCGCTCGGTCCCAGCCTGCTCCCGAACCTCACCGCCGACGAGATCTCCGGCCTCAACTCCACCGAGATCGCCATCCTGACCACCGCCCAGCTCGGCGCCCTTTCCGCGGCACAGATCGGAGCGCTGTCCCCCAGCGCCGTGCAGGGGCTCTCCCCGGATCAGGTCGCCGCCCTCTCGACCGCGCAGTTCGCGGCGCTGACGCCAACCGAGCTGTCGGGCCTGACCACCACCCAGCTGGCCGCGCTGCCCGTGACCCGGATCGAGGCCCTCACCGCGACGCAGCTCCTCGGGCTGACCCCGGCGCAGGCGGGCGCCCTGAGCGCCCTGCAGCTCGACGCCCTCTCCCCGGTGCAGCTGGCGGCGCTCTCCGCCGCGCAGATCGGCGGCCTGGGGTCGGCCCAGCTCTCGGCCGTGGACCCGGTCCAGGTCTCCGCGCTCTCCACCGCGCAGCTGGCGGCCCTCTCCACCCAGGCGGTGACCGGCCTCACCGCCGACGACTGGAATGCCCTGACCTCGCAGCAGGTGGGCGCGCTCGCCTCGAGCCAGATCGGGGCCCTCTCCTCCGCGCTCCTGGGATCCCTTTCCACCGGGCAGCTCGCCTCCCTCTCGGCTTCCCAGGTTCGCGGCCTGTCGTCGACCGGGGTGGCGGCGCTGGCCGCCCCCCAGCTGGCCGCCCTCTCCACCACCCAGGTGGCCTCCCTGTCCTCCTCCGGCGCGGCCGGGCTTTCGGCGACCCAGCTCGCCTCGCTCTCGGATGACCAGGTGGCCGCGCTCTCCGCCACCGCCCTGGGATCCCTCTCCACCGGGACCGTGGCCGCGCTGTCGACCGCGTTCCTGTCGCAGCTCTCGGCGCTCCAGCTCGCCAGCCTCTCCGCCACCGGGGCCGCCGCGCTCGACCCGACGGTGATCGCGAGCCTGACCCCCACCCAGCTCGCCAGCCTCTCCGCCACCGAGCTCTTCGGCCTCACCGCGGCGCAGGTGGCGGTGCTGTCCGCCACCCAGCTCAGCCCCCTCTCGGCCGCGGCGCTGGGGGCGCTCTCCCCCACCGGGCTCTCCGGCCTCACCGCCGGGCAGGTGGCGGCCCTGTCCACCACCCAGCTCGCCGCTCTGAGCCCGACCCAGATCGGCGCCCTCTCGGCCGCGGCTGTGTCGGGCCTGTCCGCGACCGATCTCTCCGACCTCACCACCGACCAGTTCGCCGACCTCTCGGAGACCGGGGTGGCCGGCCTCTCGACCACCCAGGTGGCCAGCCTGACCACCGACCAGCTGGCCCTCCTCAGCGCCACCGAGCTCTTCGGCCTCACCGCCGCGCAGGTGGCTGCCTTGACCGCCACCCAGCTCTCGTCGCTCGACGCCGATCAGCTCGGGTTCCTCTCCGACGCCGGCGTCGCCGGGCTAGGCCAGGCGCAGGCGGCGCAGCTGACCCTCACCCAGCTGGCCGGGCTGTCGGCGGAGCAGGTGGGCGCCCTCTCCACCGGCGCCATCCGCGCCCTCTCCCCGACGCAGCTCGCCGCCCTCACGCCCGACCAGGTGACCGGGCTGGTGCGCATGCAGCTGCGGTCCCTGGGTGCGGATCAGTTCGCCGCCCTCACCACCTCCCAGATCGGCGCCCTGGACGGTGATCAGTTCGCCAACCTGACCGCCACCGAGCTGCAGAGCCTGTCGACCGCGCAGCTGGGCGCGGTCAACGCGGCCCAGATCGGCGCTCTGACCGCCACGCAGCTCGGCGCCATGGGTGCCGTGCAGCTCGCGGGCCTGGCCGCCACCCAGCTCACCGGCATCACCACCACCACCATCTCCGCCATCTCGACGGACACCATTCCCGAGTTGACTACCACCCTCCTGGCGGGGCTCGACCCCATCCAGATCGACGCCTTCACCGAGACCCAGCTCGCCGCCATGACCGCCGCGCAGCTGGACACGCTGGCCGACGCCATGGTGTGAGGAAGCATGAGCACGTCGAACGAGATCTTGGGAGCGGCGGTCGTCCGCGCCATCGCCAAGGACCTGAGCGTCCCGGACCTGATCCGCACCACCGAGACCCTGAAGCAGAGCGGCCAGGCCGGCGCGGTGCCCACCCTCTACGCCACCTGGGTGCAGCACAACCCCGAGCACCCGCTCCTCTACGCGGTCCTCTTCAACCAGGGCGTGGCGCTGACCGACGCGGGCGAGCTCCTGCTGGCGCGCGCCTGCCTGGAGCGCGCCATCGCCCTCAACCCGGAGTTCATGCCGGCCTACATCAACCTGGGGCGGATCCACGAGCGGCTGGGGAGCGTGGGGCTGGCGGTGGTGCAATGGTCGGCGGCGCTCACGCGGATGGCCGCCGTCACCGGCTCGGCCGTCGGCCACAAGATCACCGCCCTCAACCAGAGCGCGCGCGCCCTGGAGACCGCCAACCAGGACGAGGTGGCCGAGACCCTGCTCCGCCAGAGCCTGGAGCTCGACCGGCACCAGCCCGAGGCCGTGCAGCACCTGGTGGCGCTCCGGCAGCGGCAGTGCGAGTGGCCGGTGGTGCTGCCCTCGGAGCGGCTGGACCGGGAGACGCTCCTGAAGGGCATGTCCCCGCTCTCCGCCGCCGCCTACACCGACGATCCGCTGCTGCAGCTGGCCCTGGCCGCCCACTACAACCGATCCGAGCTGGGCGCACCTCCGGCGATGGACGCCTGGCCGGCCGCGGCCGCCGGCGGCCCGCTCCGGATCGGATACCTGTCCTCGGACCTGCGCGAGCACGCAGTCGGCTACCTCATGACCGAGGTGTTCGGGCTGCACGACCGCCGGGCGGTGGAGGTGTTCGCCTACTACTGCGGCCCCGAGGCGCGCGACCCGCTCCACGCCCACTTCCGATCGACCGCCGACCACTTCGTGCCCATCTCGCACCTCGACGACGACGGCGCTGCCCGCCGCATCGCCGAGGACGGGATCCAGATCCTGGTCGACCTGAACGGCTACACCCGCGAGGCCCGGCTGGGGGTGGTGGCGCGCCGGCCGGCGCCGGTGATCGCCAACTGGCTCGGCTACCCGGGGACCATGGGCAGCCCCTACCACCACTACCTCGTCGCCGACGACTGGATCGTCCCCGAGGAGAGCGAGCCGTACTACTCGGAGAAGGTGTTGCGGCTCCCCTGCTACCAGCCCAGCAACCGCCACCGCGAGGTCGCGGCCGCGGCCCCTTCCCGCGCTCAGGCCGGCCTGCCCGAGGATGAGGTGGTCTTCTGCTGCTTCAACGGCGCCCAGAAGATCACCCAGTTCACCATGGATCGGTGGCTGCTCATCCTGGCGCAGGTCCCGGGCAGCGTCCTCTGGCTGCTCGGCGGCAGCGAGGCCACCAACGCGCGCCTGCGGGACCACGCCGCCCGGCGCGGCGTGGCCCGCGAGCGGCTGGTCTTCGCCCAGAAGCTCGCCAACCCCGCCCACCTCGCCCGCTATCGTCTGGCGGACCTCTTCCTGGACACCACGCCCTACGGCGCCCACACCACCGCCTCCGACGCGCTCTTCATGGGGGTGCCCATCCTGACGCTCAGCGGGCGGTCCTTCGCCTCCCGGGTCTGCGGAAGCCTGGCCCGCGCGGCCGGCTTCCCCGACCTGGTCTGCCGCTCGCCCCAGGAGTACGTCGAACGCGCGGTCGCGCTGGGGCGCGACCCCGCGCAGCTGCGGGCGCTTCGAGAGCGCCTTCGCGTGCAGAAGGACACCTGCCTGCTCTTCGACATGCCTCGGCTGGTGCGCAGCCTGGAGGGGCTCTACCAGCGCATGTGGGACGATCGCCAGGCCGGAAGGCTGCCCCGACCAGACCTCGCCAACCTGGAGGAGTACCTCGAGATGGGCCTGCAGACCGACCACGAGGTGGTCGAGGTGCAGGCGATCGACGACTACCCCGGCTACTGGCGCAGCCTGCTTTCGCAGCGGGAGCGCCACCGCCCCATGGAGCCCGACCGGCGCCTGGGGAGGCCGGCCACCCGCTGAGGCGGCGGAGGGGAAGCGAGCCGGCCCCGGGACCGCTCGGGGCGAGCCGCCGCACCCGGCCCGTGCAGGGCGGGGCACCTCCCGCCCGGTCCCGCCGGCCCCGGGAGCTAGCCGTGGCGCCGCACCAGCGCCTCGAGGTAGCGGGACTTGACCTGCTCGGTCGCCAGCAGCCGCTTCACCGGCGGCAGCTTGAGGACGGCGCCGAAGAAGGCGGCCAGGGCGCGGTGGCTCCACAGGAGCCGGTTGTCCCAGATGATGTCCTGGAGCTTGCCCCGCTCCAGGGCCATGACCACGGTGCGGTGCGCCCCGTTGAGCGGGGTGAGGCGGCGCGGGCCGCGCTCCTCCAGGGCCAGGGCCCCGGTCCGGCAGGTGGGGACGCACACCCCGCAACCCAGGCACAGATCGGCATCGACCCTGGCCACCGTGCGCTTGGGCTGGCGGGGATCGTTGGCCGACACCGCCGAGAGCGCCTCGACCGGGCAGGCCCGCACGCACCGCTCGCAGCCGTTGCAGGCATCGGCCTTCACCGCTGGGAGGAAGTGGGTGGTGTGGATGGGGTGCGCGGCGGCGAAGCGACGCGCGGCGATCATCGCCTCGCAGCAGCAGCCGCAGCAGTTGCAGATGAAGTTCACGCCCTCGCGGACGTTCTCGCCGAACTGCACCAGGCCGCGCTCGTGGGCCTGGTGCAACAGCTCCAGCCCCTCCGAGACGCTCACCGCCCGGGCTTGGCCGTGGCGGACGAGCGAGTCGGCCGAGGTGTTGAAGGTCATGCAGATATCCTGGGGCGCCTGGCAGGCCCGCCCCATGTGCTCCATCTTGTGCCGGCAGTAGCAGAGTCCGATGCCCCGGTGGGTGGCGGTGCGGATGACCTCGCTCGCGCGCTCGAAGTCCAGGACGTGGAGGGCGTTCTCCTCGGAGAGGGCCGGCTCGTGCACGAAGGTGCGGCCCAGCTGCGTCTCGCCGCCGGCGAACAGCGCCCGCACGAAGTCCTCCTCCACGTTCAGGTACTGGTAGAACAGCTCGGCCAGCGCCTTCTGGTCCACGTCGGTGCGCAGCCGCATCATCGAGAACTCGAAGAAGCCGGCCATGGGCGGCGGCAGGACGTACTCGGTGACGCCGTCGGGGCGCTGCCAGTCCACCAGCAGGGCCCGCGAGGCCAGCGCGTCCAGGGCCTGGCGGGCCTCGAGCTCGTCGACCTTCCAGATCTCCGCCGCCTTGGAGACGGTGAAGGGCTTGATGGGCAGCACCGCCACCTGCTCCGCCTCGCGCTCGCTGAACAGGATCTTGAGGATGCGGAAGAGGCTCTCCGCGGGCGGCGCGCCCTGGGGGAGCCGGTTGAGCCGGTCGGTGAGCCGGTCGTAGACGGATCGGGAGGTGAGGTGGGCCATTCGCGCTCCGGTCGTGGCAGATTACCCTGCCGGAGCCTCGGCTGGCGAGGCTGCGCCAGTCGGCCGGGGAAGGGGAGGGATCGTTTGCTCTTGCTTTCGGCGCGGGCGTTCCGCCGGGCTCGCGGTCGCCTTCTACACCCCCACCAGCCCGTTCCGGATGCAGTACTTCACCACGTCGGCCAGGTTGCGCGCGCCGAGCTTGCGCATGAGCGAGGCCCGGTGGGTGTCGGCGGTGCGAACGCTGATGTTGAGGACGGCGGCGGCCTCCTTGGAGGAGTAGCCGTCGGCGAGCAGCACGGCCAGCTCGCGCTCGCGGGGGGTGATGTGGCCCCCGGCGGGCTGCTGCTCCACCCAGGGTGAAACATACTCGGCCACCTCGTCGCGCCCGGCCCCGGCCAGGAAGAAGTCGCCCCGGACGGCGCAGCGGATGGCGTCGACCAGCTGGTCGAAGGCCGCCTCCTTGGGCACGAAGCCGCGGGCCCCGGCTCCGAAGGCGGCGCGTGGCTGACCCTCCGTCGGCGCCGCCGCCAGCACCACCACCTCGGTGCGCGGCCGGTGGGCGCGGAGCCAGCGCACCAGCTCCAGCCCGCCGGGGGTGGAGCGGGAGAGCTCCACCACCGCCACGTCCGGGTCTAGCGCCGGCACCTGCGCCATGGCCTCCTGCTCGGTGCCGGCCTGCCCGACGACCTCGAACGGGCCTGAGCCGGCAAGGCCTTGGGCCACCGCCTGGCGGACCAGCTGCTGTCCGTCGACGAGGAAGACGCGGATGGGGCGCTCAGTCATCGAACGACCCCGACGGCTGCCCCGGCCCTCGACCCGCCTGCGCGCCGAGGTGCGGCCGGAGCGCCCCGGCCGAGGCGCGGACGGCCTCCCGCGCCGAGGCTTCGTCCCGCTTGAGGCGATGGCGCCCGACGATGGGCTCGAACGCCCCGTGGCCTCGGTCGATGCACAGCCTCCAGGCTACCGCCGATCCGGAGGTGTCGGCCATCCTCCGCTCGGAATGCTCGAGGGTCCACGGCCGCTCCCGGCGAAGGCGGTGGCCTCGAGGTGCCGCTCCCGCAGGCCCGCGTCCCGCGCCGCCGCGGCAGCCGGGCCGGAGCCGGGCTGGAGCTGCGTCCTCCGTCGGGGACCGGGACCGCGCGGGGAACGCCACCCGGCGGTAAAGATCCATCACCAGGGGACGGGTGGCCGTGACAATCCGACCACGCCGGTCAAGGGGTCCGGCCCGGGCGCGGGGCCGGCTAGACGACGTGGAGCGCCTTCCCCGACTTCCGGATGGCCTCCACGTACTCGGCGGACACGCCGCGATCGGTGACGATCACCTCGAAGTCGGCCAGCTCAGCGAAGTGAAAGGGGCGGACCACGCCGAACTTGCTGGAGTCGACCAGCAGGATGCGGCTCATGCTGGACCCCATCACCGCCCGCTTCACCGCCGGCTCGAAGGAGTCGGAGCAGGTGACGCCGAAGCGGTGGTGCACGCCGGTGGCGCCGAGGAAGGCCTTGGCCACCCGGAGCTTGCGCAGGAACTCCACCCCCTCCGCGCTCTCGAACATCATGGTGTTCTCGTGGTAGTGGCCGCCGGCGAAGATCAGCTTGCAGGCCTTGCGGCGGTAGACCTCGAAGAGCACGTTGAGGGTGTAGCAGATGATGGTGAGGGGCAGGTCCTCGGGGATCCGCTTGGCCAGGTACTCGGTGGTGGAGCCGGAGTCCATCACCACGATGTCGTCGGGCTCGAGGAGCGAGGCGGCCTTGCTGCCGATGCGCGCCTTCTCCACGCTCATGTGCGAGCCCTCGGCGATCAGGGAGTAGGGCGCCTCCTTGGGCGAGCCAGCGACCTCGGAGATGGGCATGACCCCGCCGTGCACCACGTGGACGAGGTTCTCCTCCTCCAGCCGCCGCAGGTCGCGGCGAGCGGTCATGGGGGAAACCCGGACGGCATCGGCGATCTCGGTCACCTTCGCGAACCCCCTGCTCTTCACGAACGAGAGGATGGCGACGGCTCGGCGGGCGCGATCGTCCATGTTGCAATATTACCATCGGCCGGCCGCGCGGTGAACCCGTCGCCGGTGGAGGCGGCGGCCGGCTCCTCGCCCAGGGCGGCGAGCGGCCTGATTCCGCGGCCCGCGACATCGCCAGGGCCTTCCAGGGCTCCGCCCTCCTCCCGCGTGCCCGCGGGCGGCAGAACCTCGAGCTCGGACGAGAGGCTCTCACAGGCCGAGCATGGTGGGTCGGGCCGAAGGGGCCCGGCATCACCGCCCCGCTCGACCGCGAGCCGCACCCGCAAGATGGCGGTGCTTCCCTTCGACGACGCCGAGCCTCGCATGGGGTTCTCGCCTTTCTGCGGACGGCGGAGGAGCCCTCCGGGTAGACGGCCATCCCGGCGATCCCCTTGCGCCCGGCCGCGACGCCCGCCGTGAGCGAACGGGGCCGATCGCGCCGGCGCCCGGGCGCGGGGGCGTGGTGGGGGGACGGTCGCCGGCTACGTGAGCGGCACCGCCCCGGTGGCCGGGGGGACCGCACGTTCTTGTGGAGCGAGCCGTCCGTCTCCGCCCACCTGGGCGCCCTGGGCGCGAGCGCGGCCGCCGGTCAGGCCACCTGCACCGCCCGCCGCCACCTGGCCAGCAGCGCTTCCCGCTCGGCCGGCTTCATCCTGGGCTCGAAGCGCTTCCCCACCTTCCGGGTCCGGCGGATCTCTTCCCGGTCCTTCCAGAAGCCCACCGCCAGTCCCGCCAGAAACGCGGCCCCCAGGGCCGTGGTCTCGATCATCCGGGGGCGCTCCACCGGCACCCCCAAGAGGTCCGCCTGGAACTGCATGAGCAGGTCGTTCTGCGAGGCTCCGCCGTCCACCTGGAAGGCCGGGAAGGGCCTCCCCGCCTCGGCCCGCATCGCCTCGGCCAGGTCGAAGATGAGGAAGGCGATTCCTTCCAGCGTGGCCCGGGCCAGATGGGCGGCGGTGGTGCCGCGGTCGATGCCCCGCACCACCCCGCGCGCCTCCGGGCGCCAGTGCGGCGCGCCCAGCCCGGCCAGCGCCGGCACGAACACCACCTCCCCCGAGGACGCCACCTGCCGCGCCAGCGCCTCCACGTCGGCGGCCCTCTTGATGAGCTTGAGCCCGTCGCGCAGCCATTGCACCGCCGCGCCGGCGATGAAGGAGGAGCCCTCCAGCGCGTAGCTCGTGTCGCCGCCCACCGTCCAGGCCACGGTGGTGAGGAGGCCGCGGGAGGAGGCCACCGGCTCGGGGCCGACGTTCTGGAGCAGGAAGGCGCCGGTGCCGTAGGTGCACTTGGCCTCGCCGGGCTGGAAGCAGGCCTGGCCGAACAGGGCCGCTTGCTGGTCGCCGGCGATGCCCGCCACCGGGATGCCGTCGGGCAGGACTCCGAGCCCGCGGGTCGTGCCGTACACCTCGGAGGAGGCGCGGATCTCCGGGAGCACCCGGGCCGGCACCCGGAAGAGCTCGAGCAGCGCCGGGTCCCAGGCGCGCGCGCGCAGGTCCATGAGCAGCGTGCGGCTGGCGTTGGAGACGTCGGTGACGTGGGCCGCGCCGCCGGTCAGCTTCCAGACCAGCCAGGTATCGACGGTGCCGAATGCGGCCGCGCCTGACTCCGCCTTCTCCCTGGCCCCCTTCACGTGGTCGAGGAGCCAGGCCAGCTTGGTGCCGGAGAAGTACGGATCCAGCACCAGCCCGGTCCGCTCCCGCACCCACGCCTCCCGGCCCTCGGCCTTGAGGCGGGTGCAGACGTCGGTGGTGCGCCGATCCTGCCAGACGATGGCCCGGTGGAGCGGCCGCGAGGTGCGCCGGTCCCACAGGGCGGTGGTCTCGCGCTGGTTGGTGATTCCCACCGCGGCCACGTCCTGGCCCCTCACCCCGGCCTGGCGCAGCGCACGCCGCACCAGGGCCAGGGTGGAGCTCCAGATCTCCCCGAGGTCGTGCTCCACCCAGCCTGGCCGTGGGAAGTGCTGGCGGAACTCCTGGTTCACCTGGGCCCGCACCGCCAGCCGCCGGTCGAGGATCAGCACCCGGGTGCTGGTGGTGCCCTGGTCGATGGCGAGGACGCACGATGCCATGAGCTACCTCCCTGGGGATGGGCCCGGACCGAGCCGGGCAAGGAACCGTACCACCGCCTCGGCGCAGGCCTCGCGCTCCAGGTCGATGGCCACGAGGTGAAAGCTCTCCGGCAGGAAGAGGAGCTCGGTCGGCCCCCCCAGGCGCGCCACCAGGCGGTGGACTCCGCTCCGGGCGATGGTGTGATCCCGCCCACCGGCCACAACCAGCGCCGGCGCCCGCACCTCGGGGAGGAGCGTCTCCACCCGGCGGGAGAGACGCCCCAGCTCCGAAAGCGCCCCCAGCGGCAGGCCGGGGAGACCGCGGTTGCGCTGGCGCATCTCCGGGTCACGCACGTCGGAGCCGCCCTTGGGGACCACCAGCCCCGCCAGCGGCCCGAGGCGGCCCAGCTGGACGCCCAGGCTGGCGGGGAAGGCCAGGCGGAGCGCGGGGGAGAGCAGCACCAGGCCGTCCACCTCCCCCGGCCGTTCCCGGGCCAGGGCGCAGGCGACCAGGGCACCCATCGAGCAGCCCACCAGGAAGCACCGCCGGGCGCCGCGCAGCCGGTCGAGGTGGCCCGCGGCCGCCGCCACCCAGGCGCCGGCCGGCAGGCCGCGGAGCGCCCCGGGCCCGTCGCCGTGGCCGGCCATCACCGGCGCCACGACCCGCAGCCCCTCGGCCCGGAGCCGCGCGGCCAGCGGGTGGATCTCGAAGGTGGAGCCGGTGAGGCCGTGGAGGAGGAGGGCGGCGTCCGGGCCGCCGGGGAGGTCCAGCTCGCCGCCGTGGTCGATGGCGGGGCCGGGGTCCGAGGGCCGTGGCGGGCTGGACGGCACGGGCCGAAGCGTTACCCCTCGCCGGGCGCGCTTTCAACCTTCTGGCCCGTGCTATGTCACCCTCCATGTCCGACCAGCCCCCGCAGGTCCAGCCGGTTCACCTTCAGGTCGACCTCGATCCTCAGACGGCGCAGGGCGTCTTCGTGAACATGGCCATGGTGAACCACACCGAGACCGAGTTCACCCTGGATCTCGTCTACGTCCAGCCCCAGGCGCCCAAGGCGACGGTGCGCGCCCGGGTGATCACCACGCCCAAGCACATGAAGCGGCTCCTCTTCGCCATCGAGGACAACCTGCAGAAGTACGAGGCCCGCTTCGGCCCGGTGGAGGTGGGGCCGACGAAGGGGTTCCCCCCTCCCACCCCGGCGAACTGAGGGCGAGCGCAGGACCGGGCCGAGGACCCACCGGCAACCTCTCGCGGAGGGAGCGCGGAGCCGTGCCCGCCATGCCGCCTTCCGGGTCCTTCTCGGCGCTCGCCCTCGATCCTCCCGCGCGGCCTGGGAAGCCATCGGCTCCCCGAGCCGCTTCGACCTCCGCTCCCCGGGGTGAGGGAGGCGCGCGGGCCAGCCCGGACGCCAGCCCTCGCGCGGGGTCGAGGGAGTCCCGGCGTGGAGAGCGTCGGCCGGGCATGGCTCACTCGGGTGCGCGGAAGTGCCCAGGTGGCGAGCGAGGGGCCGGCCGGCGCGGCGTCCCAGGCGGCGGCCCATCGGTGATCAGGGCACCGGGCGGCCGTGATTTCCGGGGAAGCTCCAACGTCTCCTTGACCGCGCGCTCCGCGTTCGGTAGTGGGTGGCCTGCTTCATCGGCCCGGAGGGCAGGGAAGCCGGTCGAAGGCCGGCGCGGTCCCGCCACTGTAGCCGGGGTGAAGCCGCCCTCGTTGACGTCACCACTGCCGCTCGCCCGGCGGGAAGGTGGAGGGTGGCCGGCGGAGCAGGTCGCTCCGCAGCCCCGGAAGCCAGGAAACCTCCCTCGGGGTCCGCCGCGAATGGTTCGCGGCACGTTGGGCCCGGGTCCGAAGGAGACCCGGCGACGTGGATCCTGGGAACGCGTACGCGTGGCACGCGGGTGCCCTCGTGCTCGTCCTGGCCGTCGCGACTCCCGCGGCGGCCGGGGCGGACGAGCCATCGCCCGAGCCGGTGGTCATGGACGAGGTGGTGGTCCGCCTCCCCCGAGGGGAGATCGCCCAGGCCCCCTCCGCCGCGGCCACGGTGGTCGACGCCGACCGCTACGCTGGGGAGGCCAAGGGGGTGGCGGAGCTCCTGGCGGTGTCGCCGGGCGTCGACGTCCAGCGGTACGGCGCGGCCGGGCAGCTCGCCACCGTGTCCATCCGCGGGGTGGCGGCGGACGGGGTGAAGGTGCTGGTCGACGGCCTGCCACTCGGCACCGCGGGCGGTACCGTCGATCTCTCCACCATCCCGCGCGCCTGGATCCGCCGGGTCCAGGTGGTGCGCGGCCCAGCGAGCGCGGCCTTCGGGGCCGGCGCCCTGGGCGGGGCGGTGAACGTGATCACCCGGTCGGCGCCGGGGATCTCCGCCGAGGCCGGCGCGGGCTCCTTCGGGACCTACGCGCTCTCCGCCGACGGCGGCGCCCGGGTGGGCGGCCTGACGCTGCTCGCCGGCGCGGCGGGCGAGTCCACCGCGGGCGACTTCCCCTACTCCTACGATCCCACGCCCGAGACGCCGGGCGGCGCCGAGCGGCGGGTCGCCCAGAACGACGCCTCCCGCCGCGGCGGCCTGCTCCTCAAGCTGGGCGGGCCGGTCGGCGACCTCCGCCTCGACGCGCTGGCCCAGGTGTCGGGCGGGCACCGCGGCCTGCCGGGTTCGGTCCGCGACCCCACCCTCTCCGACTGGCAGGACGACGGCCGCGCGCTGGCCATGGTCCGGATGGCCAGCGAAATCGGCCAGGCGCTCACGGTCTCGGCCCGGGTGGACGGGCGCGCCGACCTGCTCGACGTGCGCGTGGCCGGGCTGGGGAGCGAGCCGGCGCGGCAGCGCGGCGGGGCTGGCGGCGTGGAGCTGGAGGCGGAGCTGGCCTCCGGGGCGGCGCGGCTCGACGCGCTGGCCTCGGCCGGGGAGGAGGCCTGGTCCGGCGCGGCCCTGGGCGGCCGGCAGGAGCGGGCCACGCTGGCGGCGGCGCTGGCCGGGGACCTTCCGGTGGGATCGCGGGTGAGCCTCGGCCCCGCGGTGCGGGTGGAGAAGACCGGGCGGTTCGCCGGGGCATCGGCCAACCTGGGCGGGCGGGTGGCCCTCCCCGCCGACTTCCGGGTCCGCGCCTCGGCCGGGCGCAGCTACCGCGTGCCCTCCTTCGAGGAGCTGTACCTGCGCCAGGGCGCCCTCGAGCCCAACGCCGACCTCAGGCCCGAGCACGGCCTGGGCGCCGACGCCGCCTTGGTCCAGGACGGCCCATTCGGCTACCTCTCCGCCGGCGTCTTCGTCCTGCGCGAGGACGACATCATCACCTACGAGCAGGTGAGCTCCGCAGGGCGATTCCGGCCGCTCAACACCCCGGCCGCGCTGCTCCGCGGGCTGGAGCTGGAGGTGGCCACCGCGCCGCTGCGGGCGCTGTGGAGCCTCTCCTTCCAGGCCGCCGCCACGCTCCTGAGGACCGAGCTCCTCGCCGGCGCGCCGGACGTGGTGGGGAAGGACCTGCCGCGCCGCCCCCGCCAGCAGCTCTTCGCCCGCGTCTCGATCGAGCCAGCCCCGCTCGAGGTCCATCTCGAGGCCCGGAGCGTGCGGGGCCAGTTCCAGGACGAGCGCAACGAGTTGCCGCTGCCCGACGCGACCACCTGGGCAGCCGGCGGCTCGATCCGCCTCCTCCGCGCCCCGCGCGTCTCGGTCCACCTGCAGGTCGACAACCTCACCGACCGTCGGGACCTCCTCGACGGCTTCGGGAATCCCCTCCCCGGCCGGAGCGTGATGGTCTCGCTCCGCGCCGGGTCACCGGAGGCCAGCCCGCCATGAGAACCCTCGTCCCCGCCGCCCTCGCCCTGTTGGCCACCGCCGCCTGCGCCCAGCGCATCCTCTGCCCGCAGGGCGAGACCGACTGCGGCGGGCGCTGCGTCTCGCTGCTCGGCGACCCTCTGAACTGCGGCCGCTGCGGCGAAGCCGCCACCCCGCTCCAGGTCTGCCGGGCCGGGGCGCTCGGCTGCGCCCCGGGGGTCGCGGTCTGCGACGGCGCCTGCACCGACCTGGCCCGCGACCCGCTCCACTGTGGCGGCTGCGGCACGGCCTGCGCGGCCGGCGCGTACTGCACCACCGACGGCTCGGGCACCCGCTGCACCACCTCCTGCGCCGACGGGCTCGCCGCCTGCGCCGGGGCCTGCGTGGACCTGGCCACCGACCGCATCGACTGCGGCGTCTGCGGTCGCTCCTGCCTGGCCGGGCAGACCTGCCGGGCGAGCGTGTGCGCCGCCGACCTGGAGGTGGCCTGCTACGCCAGCGGCGACGTGCGGCCGGTGACCGCCGATCTGCAGCCGGCCGGGGAGGCGCGCTCGGCACAGGGGAGCCCGACGGCGCTGATCTTCGGGGCGGCCGACTTCTACAGCGGCAACGCCTACCCGGGCAGCGTGAGCGTCTACCCGCTCGACGATCGCCTGCCCGGGAGCCTCGCCCTCCTTTCCGGCGACGACATCGAGGGCCTGGGAAGCTACGGCGGGGCGGTGCTGGTCGCCAACGCCGCCGCCAACGACCTGGTGATCCTCGACGCCGACGGCGCGGTGCTGGACGCCTTCGCCCTCCCGGGCGTGGCGCCCAACCCCCACGGCCTGGCGGTGGCCGGCACCACCGCCTACGTGGCCCTCTACGGCGACGGCCCCGATGGCTTCGGCGGCCACGCCGACACCACCGGCCAGGCCCTGGCCCGGGTGGACCTGTCCGCCCTGCCCGCCTGCATGGCGGGGACCTCCACGAGCTGCGGCACGCTCTCCGGCACCATCGACCTCATGGCGGTCGACGGGACCCACGACGCCGGCGCCTACCCCTTCCCCTCCAAGGTGGCGGTCCGGGGCTCCAAGATCTACGTGACGCTGGCCGACCTGGAGCGGGCCGACTGCGGCGGGGGGACCTACGGCTACTGCAAGCCCGCCGGCCACGGGAGGCTGGCCGTGGTCGACACCGCCGCCGGAGACGCGGTCTCGGTGGTCGACCTGGGCCCCGACTGCCTCAACCCGGGGGACCTGGACATCGACGGCGACATGGCCTGGGTGGCCTGCGGGTCGTTTACCTTCCGGGCCGAGGCGCCAGGCGCGGTCGTCCCGGTGAGCCTGGCCGGGGCGGTGCCGGTGGTGGGAGCCAAGGTCGACGCCTCGTCGGTCGTGCCCGGCGCCCTCGCCATCTGCAACGGGATGGGGTACCTCACCGATCAGGCCTCCGGCACCGTGCTCCGCTTCGATCCGGCCCAGGGTGCGGTGGACGCCTCCGAGACGGTATGCCCGACCGTGTACTTCGCCTGGGCGGCGGACGTCGCCTGCCCCCGCCCGTGAGGCCGGCGCGAGCCAGCGCGGCCGCCGCGGCGGTGCTCCTCTCGCTCCTGGCCGCGGGCCCGGGGCGGGGCGGCGAGCGGCCCCCGGCACCGGAGCGCCACCCGCTGGCCGCGGAGGGCCCGGTCTGGCTGGCCCGGGGGTCGGTCGCCCCGCCGCGCCGGGTGGTGACCCTCGCGCCCAGCCTCACCGACGAGGTGCTGGCCCTGGGGCTCGGCGACCGGCTGGTGGGGGTCACCACCGTGGACGACGCTCCCGAGGTCCGCGCCCTCCCGCGGGTGGGCGGCTTCACCGACCCGAACCCCGAGGCCATCCTCGGGCTCCGGCCGGACCTGGTGCTGTGGGTGACCGACGGTGGCGCCGAGGAGCCGGTGCGCCGTCTGGCCGAGCTCTCCCGGACCTCGTCGCGTCCCTTCGGCGTGCTGGCCCTCGAGGTGGTGAGCGTGGCCGACGTCCTGGCCACGCCCCGGGTGGTGGGCGAGGCCCTGGGCGCGCCCGAGGCGGGGGCGAGGTTGTCGCGGGAGATGACCGACGAGGTGGAGCGGATCCGCGCCCGGGCCCGTGGCCTCCCACGCCGGCGCGTCCTCTTCGTGGTCGGGCTCGACCCCCTGGTGGTGGCGGGCCCGGGGAGCTTCCCGGACGAGCTCCTGCGCATCAGCGGCTGCCAGAACGCGGTGGGGGGCAAGCGGCCCTGGCCGGTGTACCCGCTGGAGAAGGCGGTCGCCGACGATCCCGACCTGGTGGTGAACGCCGCCGTGCGCGAGCCGCCCGAGGCCCTGGACCGGCTCGCCGCCGTCCCCGCCGTCCGACGGGGGGCGGTGGTGCGTCTGCGGAGCGACGACCTGCTTCGCCCGGGCCCTCGGATGATCCGCGGGCTGGGCGAGCTCTTCGACGCCCTCCAGAGGGAGGCGAGGCGGTGATCCTCTCCCCGCGCGCCCGCCTGGCCCTGGCCCTCGCCGCCGCCGCGGCGGCGGTGGCCCTGGCGGTGGCCGTCTCCTGCGCCCTGGGCCCGCAGCCGGTGTCGCTCGCGGCCGCGCTTCGCGGCGTCGATCCCGACGCGGCCATCGTCCTCGGCATCCGCCTTCCCCGCGCCGTGGTGGCCGCGCTGGTGGGCTGCGCCCTGGCGGCGGCCGGCACCGCCTTGCAGGCGCTCCTCCGCAACGCCCTGGCCGAGCCCTTCGTGCTGGGGGTGTCGGGTGGGGCGGCGCTGGGCGGGTCGCTGGTGCTGGCGGCCGCGGCCGGGCTGGGCCAGGTCGCCTCCGGCGCAGGGGCGGTGCTGGGTGCGGCACCGCCGGTGACGCTGGGGGCGGTGGGCGGGGCGGCGGCCGCCACCCTGCTCGTCTTCGCGCTGGGCCGGCTGGGCGGACGGCTGGTCCCGGAGGCGGCGCTCCTGGTGGGGGTGATCTTCAACGCCTTCGCCGCCGGGGTGATCACCCTCTTGCGCCTGCTCCTCCCCCCCGCGCAGCAGAGCCGGCTCCTGTACTGGCTGGCGGGCGCGGTG
>Ga0335071_10001789_pt1 | contig 23109 bp, 19 predicted proteins | sample Lox_Sample_15_FD_206724 | JGI IMG/M metagenome (GOLD analysis project Ga0335071, IMG submission 206724) | Soil microbial communities from Loxahatchee National Wildlife Refuge, Florida, United States - Lox_Sample_1.5 | ecosystem: Environmental > Terrestrial > Soil > Wetlands | place: USA... | reverse complement strand
GTGCGGACTACGACGCCGGCTATTTCGCCAACGGCCTGCTGCGCGACCGCCAACGCGAGCCGTTCGCCGTGCCGCAGATGATCTAGCTCGGCCCCGCAGTGAAACGGGCGCGCTTCAGTGCGGAGGCTGATCCGACCCGCCGGCGTTAACGGCGGTTGGCGTCGGCGTACGCAGCCTCTTCGGTACCCAGTAGGTCCGTGCCGCGGGTACCGACACGATCTCCCGCTCCGGGTAGCGAAGCGCGGTCAGCCGGCCGCCGAAGACGCAGCCGGTGTCGATGTTGAGGGTGTTGTTGAGCCACTGCGGCTCGGGGACGGGGGTGTGGCCGTAGACGACCGTCGCCTGGCCGCGGTAGTCCGCGGCCCAGTTGTAGCGGACCGCCAGGCCGTACTCGTCCGTCTCTCCGGTGGTCTCGCCGTAGAGGGCGAACGAGCGGACCGCGGCCGAGCTCCGGCCCTGCATCGACTCCGGCATCCCGGCATGGGCGACCACGAGCTTGCCGTCGTCGAAGACGTAATGGCTCACCCGGTGGTGGATGAAGCCCGCCACCTTCTGGCGGAACGCCTCCGGCTCCCTTTCGAGCTGGGCGAGGGACTCGGCCAGGCCGTGCGCCACCTCCACCCCTCGCCCGCGCAGCTTCTGCAGCAGCTTGACGTCGTGGTTGCCGGGCACGCACAGCGCCGAGCCGGTCTCCACCATCGCCATCACCGTCCGCAGCACCTCCGGGACGTAGGGACCTCGGTCCACCAGGTCTCCCAGGAAGACCGCCTTGCGCCCGTCCGGGTGACGACGGACGTGGCCGATGCCCGCCACGTTCGCCTCGGAATAGCCGAGCTGGTCCAGCAGCGTCGCCAGCTCCTGGTGGCAGCCGTGCACGTCGCCGACGACGTCGAAGGGGCCGTGCTCGTGCCTCAGGTCGTTCCACAGCTTCCGGCGCTCGATCTCCACCGACTCGATCTCCTCCGGCGAGGACAGCACGAGCACGTGCCGGAAGCCTTCATCTCTCAGGTGGCGGAGGGAGCGGCGGAGCTGCTGGGCGTGCAGCCGCACCACCTGCCGGCCCAAGGCGCGGTCCGGCCGGCTGCGGTTGCGCTCGAGGCAGAGCTTGGCCGGGAGGTCGAGGACGATCGCTACCGGCACGCAGTGGTACTCACGAGCCAGCTCGACGATGGGCTTGCGGGCGTCCGCCTCGAGGTTGGTCGCGTCGATGACGGTGAGGAGGCCCCGGGCCAGGCGCTTGCGGGCAACGTAGTGGAGGACGTCGAAGGCGTCGTCGGTGGCGCCCTGGTCGTTCTCGTCGTCGGACACCAGCCCGCGGCAGTGGTCCGAGGACAGGACCTCCGTCGGCGCGAAGTGCTTGCTGGCGAAGGTGGACTTGCCCGCGCCCGTGGGTCCGACGAGAGCGACGAGCGACAGCTCCGGGATGGTGAGCTTCGTCATCACCTACAGCGCTTCGGCCCTTCTCTTGATCCCGTCGAGCCATTGACGCCGGAGCAGACCGCTGCCGGGCACGATGAACCTCCAGTAGCGGGCCATGCCCCGGCGGTTGGACTCGTCCAGGGCCATCACGCGCGTCTCCGTGACGAGCGTGCACCACCCGTCCCCCGCTTCCTCCACGGCGAAGTTGAAGGCCATCTTGATCGCACCCTGCTGCCTATAGGCGGCGAACTCCTCCAGGGTGCGCACCTGGGCGAGGCCCTTCGCCCGCAGATCGGCGATCCAGCCCATCACGATCTCCTGCTCGCCGCCGCCGAGCAGGACACCCGGCGCCGAGAAGGCGTCGAGAATCCGCTTGTCCTGCGGCAACTGGCCGCTCTCGTGGATGCGCAGGGCCGCCGCACGGATCTTCAGGAGCGTGTTCAACGACTTCATGTCGGCGAACGTGGACTGGCGAACCGCCTGCAGCACCTGCTGGGGCCGGGCGTGGATGCGTACCGTGTGCTTCTCCCAGAAGTGGTACTCAGGCAGGATCGCGTCGAGGCGGGTCCTCGCTTGCGCGACGCGGACTGTCGAGGCGGGCCACAGCAGGGCCGCCAGTGCCAGGACTACCCCGCCCGCCAGCAGGAGCGCTCCCACGAGGCGCTTGCGGATGCCCAGGAACCTGAGAGGGATCGCCAGGTTGGCCAGGCCGAAGAGTGCCATGACGATGCCCGCGTAGACGAGCGTGCTCAACAGCTGAAACGACGCCCAGTAGTTGAAGAGCAGGACGGCACCCAGGGCCGCCACGGCAATCAGGACCCACGACACGGTCTTCAATGACATTCGCTCACTCCGTCCGGTGGAACGTCGGCGAGCGCGTGCGACACTACGTCGTTCCGGGCGACTGCGTCAAGACCGCCCCGCGAACCAGCGCCCCGCGAACCAGCAGTCCGGAGAGTCCGCGATGAAACATGCGGCGCCTGCGGCCACGCGACGAGGTCCTGCTCGATCCCCACCCCTGAGCTCCGACCACCCGACGGACGTGAGCCTCCGGGACGTCTCCGCGGACGGGCGAGTGCTCGTGTACGGCGTGCGGCGCGGGGGCGAAGACGAAACCGAGCTGCGAGTGCGCGAGGTGAAGACGTACCAGGACCTGCCCGACGTCCTGCCCCGTGCGCTGCACCGAGGCGTCTCTCTCGACCATCTGCATCCGCCACCACGCTCTCGGCACCTCCACCAGGCAGGATCCCGATGTCTTCGGTGGCGGCTATGCAAAGGGCGCGTGGGTGGGCGCCCGGGTGTCGGTGAGCCGGCAGTAGCGGTGCTGACACCCTTTCTGCGTGGTGAAGGCCGGCACCCTCTACTACAACGACTCGGTCTCGGTGCCCCAGGCCGGCAGGCTCGATTTCAACATCGACTGGACCTTCCCCACGAGCATCATCGGCGTGTACCTCGTCCCGGCGAACACCTGCAGCATCAGTGAGTTCAATGCGCGGACCTGCAACTTCCTGCTGAGGTCGGAGGGCGCGACCACACCGAAGCCACGCAAGGTGTCGGCCAACGTCTCGGCCGGGAGCTTCCGCTGGATGATCGCCAACTTCAACGGCGTTACAGGTACCAATACTGACCCCGTGGACGAGTCGGCCGCGTTCCAGATCGTCCTGTCGGTGGGCGACTGCGCGCCGATCTCCATGGTGCCCGCAGCAACGCGGGCCAGATGCTGCACGTGGGCGCAATCGAGCCGCTGCTCTGATCCGTCCGGCCGATCGTTCGCGTCTCGACTACGGTTGCACGAACTCCGCGGTGGCGCCGCACGTGCGGATGCTGTTGGCGATGCCGGCGGCCCACTCCTTCGTGTACCAGAAGACGACCCGCGAGGAGCGGCCGCGCATGAGCGCGGCCTCGTCGCCGATCGTGCGGTGGGAGGCCAGCTCGCGGTTGAACAGCTCGGTCAGGCAGCTGACGGTTGCCTGCTGCTTCGGGTCCCAGGTGGCCCGGACGTAGTAGCGGTCGCCCTGCGGGGAGCCGGTCGGCACGGGGACGGCGGTCGGCTGCGCGGCGAGGGTGAGCGTCTTCGCCGCGCCCGGGTTGCGCGCCCTCGTGCGGGCCAGGATGGCCTCGGCGTCCGCGCGGGGCAGCCCCGCCAGCGTAGTCCTGGCCTCGGCGCGACGCAGCGGGCTGCCTGTCGCCAGGTCCTCGGCCAGCATGTCGGCGGCCCCGCCGGTCTCCAGCACGCGCCGGGCCTTGTAGGCCAGCTCGGGGTCCGAGTGGTGGGACAGCGTATAGAAGGTCAGGATGGTCGGGGTGCCGTTGCCGGGGGCACCCAGCACCTCGCGCGCGGAACCACTGGCGAGCACGCGGTCGATGGCCTCGATCCTGGAGCCCACGTCGCTGCGGTCGCCCTGCAGCACCTCCACGACCGCCTTCACCTCGGCCGTCGTCAGGGGGGCCGCGTGCCGGGGCACGGCCGCCGGCGACGACTGCGCCATCACCACGCCGTTCAGCAGCCACCACGCGTGCGTCGGCGCGGGCGGGTAGGTCTTCCTCCGAAGTGTGTTCGTCTGGCTCTTCTCGTCCCAGACGATCTCGAAGACGGGATCGGCGTCAGTCGGGTCGAACACCAGGTCGAGGGTCGACCGGGGCGAGGTGGTCCCCTTGGCGTACTCCAGCGCGAAGTGCTGGCCGGTGGTGAAGGGCTTGGTCTGGATGACCATGAAGTCCACGTCCCGACGCAGGTCGCTCACGGTGCCGAAGAGCGTCTTCCACTCGTTCCTGAAGTACACGTCGCGCCCGCTGAGCTGCTCGTAGGAGGCCAGGTCGTTGATCCGGCCCTGGAAGACGTACGTCGCCTGCTGGTGCCCCCACCACCAGACGATGCAGACGCCGGCCAGGACGATGCCGGTGCCGAACGTGGAGTAGGTCAGGAGTCGCCACATCCGCGCGTCATCCGGCGCGTTCCTCTGCTCCGCCTTGTCCAGCCGGTCGGCCATGGACCACGTCAGAACCATCAGGAAGAGGATGGCGAAGGCGAAGGGGCCGAACTGGTAGACCCACTGCACCCAGTCCTGCCAGTCCGCGGTCGCGGAAGCGCCCAACGGCAGCCACATCTGTGCCTCCTGCCTCAGCGGCGACGTGCGCGGGCCGGCCGTGCGCTACCGCGCGAGCGAGCCCGTGCCTTCGCCGTGCGCTTCGCCGTACCCTTCGCCGTACGCTTCGCCGGCGCCTTCGCTGTCGGCTGCGCCAGCGCCGGCGGTCTGACCGCGGCGGCGATGGCGGTGAGGTCGAGATCACCCGCCTTCATGAGGCTCTCGGAGTGGAGCAGGTCGCCCGGGGTGACGAAGTCGGCTGCGGTCCGGAAGAGCAGGTCCAGCGGCGACGCGGCAGCGGCCAGGCCGGCGCCGGCGAGACGGGGTTGGACCGGACGGCTCGCGGCCAGCGCCTCGGCGAAGCGGAGGACGGCCTCCTGCATCTCCTCGTCGGACAGGGACGGCATCGGCGCCGCTCCTGCAGCGGCCCTCGGGGGCGCGGTGGCCTCGGCGAGGTACCGCTCGATCAGCGCGTCGATGCCGGCGCGATCGGGCGCCGCCGGCACGCCACGGGCCGCCGCCGTGGGCCGGATCGGCACCGCCGGGCGCCAGGCGCGCGGGGCCCGCGAGCCGATGAGCGCCAGCAGGCTCTCCGGGTGGACGCCGCGGCCCCTCGGCGCGGGCGGCGCTGCCCCGACACGCGACGTCGGTGGCTGCGCCGACATGCGCAGCGGGTTCACCTCGATCGTGTACTCGTCGACGAGCGGGGGCAGGGCCTCGTCGTAGCAGCGGTACACGAACTCGGAGCAGATCATGGGCTCCTGGCCCATGGCCGTCATCTTCACGATCAGGCTCGCCGCGCCGTCGAGGACCTTGCGGATCAGGGCCCGCAGGACCGGCGTCACCTTGGGCTTGCGGGTCAACGCCAGCAAGGCCAGGAGCAGCAGCTGCTCGTAGGCGTAGCGCTGGCCTTGGTTCAGGTACTCGTTGGCGCGGGTGAGCACGGGGGCCATGGTCGCCGGCGTGTGACGGAGCCGGAAGGCGCTGACGCGCAGCTCGCCGGCGACGCTGGTGGCGAGCGGCCGCCGCTGCAGGCCGTCCGCCAACGCCTCGCCGACGCAGTCGTCGCCCAGGTACAGGCCCGCGTGGTTCACGTCCGGGTCGTCGAAGAAGCGGATGGCCCGGCCGATCCAGCTGTCGCTGCGGTAGAGCAGGACGTCGGCGGGGGCCAGGTTGCCGGCCGTCAGCATGGTGTCCATCGTCGAACCTCGAGTCTCCCGGAGAGCCGCCCGCACGTGGCGCCGCGGGTCCATGCAGGCGGGACCTCGAGCGGACCGCCTTCGAACATGCGGCCACGACTGCCGAGTCGGCGGCCTGTCGACCGAACGGTCGTGGTGAGACTGTCCAGGGAGTGTGACTTGGGCGGAGCATACCCGACTCGGCTTGGCCGGGGTCGCTTGCTTTTCTCTTGCCCCCACCGGGATTCTGGCTGACAAGGTGCGACTCACCAAGGAGTTGACGCATGCGCGGGCAGCGGCTGGACGGTGGTGATGCGGCGGAGATCCGCGAGCCGCCCAGGGCCGTTGAGGGTACGATCAGCCCACACCTGCGTTGCCGTGCAGGGCACTCGTCCACCCGGAGGCGGACCATGGCGAGGTACGACCAGGCGCGGTTCCGCGCCACGCACAACAGTTATTCCCCGGGCCGCGGCGCGATCGACGCGCAGCTGGACTGCGGCGTCCGGCTGATCGAGTTCGACATCCACGCCGGCGGCTACGCGGATCTGCACGACTTCCGTCTCGGCCACCTCAAGCCGGGGATGGAGGTCGCGCTCGGCGACGGCAACCCGGACACGCCGATGCTGAAGGAATGGCTGCGCACCGTGGCCGACTGGTCGGACCGGCACGTGCACGCGCCGGTGACGATCGTGCTCGACTCGAAGAACGACCTCGCCGGCGCGGGGTGCGGCAGCCCGGAGGACCTGAACCGCGAGCTGAGCGAGGCCTTCGGAGACCGGCTGTTCACGCGGGAGGACTACGAGGCGCTCGGCGGCTGGCCGGAGGTCACGGACCCGCAGCTTCTGAACGCGGTCCTGTGCGTCCTCTCCGGCGACGGGAACACGCGCGCGTCCTACCGCTGGGCGTTCGGGTCGCAGCCGGCGCTGGCCATCAACGCGGTCGGCGACGTCGTCCTCGTCTACCGGGCGCGCTCGGGCGACCTCCACGCCTTCCTCGGCACGATCGACGCGGCCGGAGCGGTGACCTGGCAGCACAAGTCGACCTGCTGCTTCAGCCCGCTGCCGCTCTCGCAGCCCGCAGTCGTCGTCAACGACGGCGGCTGGGTCGTCGCCGCCCACCAGTTCGAGCCGCCTCCGGAGTTCGTCGGCTCCCGCCTGCAGAGCATCGTGGGCCGCATCGGCCCCGACCGCCACCTGGCCTGGTTTCACGGCGACATCTTCGCGATCGGCGGCGGGCCCCGCCTCACGCTCGACGGCAGCGAGATCCGCGAGCTGCACACCGACAGCGGCGGCCGCGAGACGATGCGCGGCGTCCTCGACACGACCAGCGGCCAGGTCGACTGGGGTCGGCTGCAGCGCGCCACGGCCGCCCCCCCGCCCACGAGCTCCGTCGTCTTCCGCGGGACCACCTACCGGTGCGGCGTCGACGCCCAGGGCGCCATCGTCTTCGGCGCTGCCGGCGGAACGCTGCTCCCCGTCCGCTTCCGCCAGGTCATGTTCGTCGAGGAGCAGAAGGGCGACGACCGCGACACCATCCCCGATGCCCTGTTCTTCGCCGCCGACGCCAAGGACACGTCCGCCCTGGCGGCTGCAGCCGCGCGGGGTCAGGTCACGCGCGCCTGGGGCTTCGAACCGTCGGACATCCCCGGCCCGGCGCTCATCGACGCCACTGACGATCCGCGCGCGGCCTGGTACCAGGACTTCACGACGCACGAGGGCGCCACGGCCTGACGGGCGGCAACGGCCGTCAGAAGGCCGCGAGTGACGCACCTCACACTGGGAGCTGTCGCGCGCACAACTCGATTGACGCCATTGCCCAGCTAGCGTCGTTCGTACAGACGCCCCGGTTCATCTCAATCCACTGACGCTGGCGCGAAGGCCTGCGAGCGACCGGCCGGCCGCCAGTGAGTCGCGACAGGGAGGCGAGCGAGCGATTCTGTGAGGCTGCGATGACGACGCGAACGCGTCAACGCCTTCAGCCTCGACTCCAGCTCGTCCTCCAACGGGTCGGGCCAGGCCTCGGGCCTCGCCCTCTCCACCGCCAACCTGTACTCGGCGGTCCAGCCGGCAGCCTGTACGGCCTGCAGGCCAGCAACCCCGTCGACCCCGAGGTCGGCTACAGGGGACCGTCGCTGCTCCATGGCACGGCGAACGACCCCATGGTCGGCCGGAAGATCGGTGGCGTGAACGTCTTCGGCGGCGGCCTTGCGCTCTTCGCCTCCGACCGGAAGCTGGTCGGCGGGCTGGGGGCGAGCGGCGACCTCCTGCGCGGACCACAACATCGCCTGGCGCGTCGCGCCGGCGGCTTCGGCCACCCGACCTGCCTCAACGCCTCGGGCTCCGAGTCGCTTCCGGCTGTGCAGTAGCAGAGGCTCGACCCGCACCGCCCAGCGGCAGACGCCGGCGGCTGGGCGGATGCGCTGGCCAGGGAGTCCTGGCCCGCGGCAGCGCCGGCGCGGCGTCGTAGTCCCGCTTGAAGCGCGCGTGCAGCGCCTCCCTCTTCTCCTGCCACTGCCGCTGCAGCTCGCGGGCCCGCTGCTCCATCTCCTCCTCGATGGCTCGGGTCTCCGCACACTTGAGAAGGCCGTCGTGGAGCTTCGTGGCCGCCGCGTCGAGGGTGGTCCGGTAGTGGAGCTCGGCCACGCGGACGGCCTCCTGGTGCGCGTCGTTCGCCAGCTCGGAGGCGCGCCGCTCGACCTGAGACACCGACTCGTTCGCCGCCTGGAAGTCCTCCCGGGCCCGGTCCCAGGCGACCTCGAAGTCCGCCTGGATGCGCGCGAGCTCCTTCTCGTGGCGCGCCACCTCTTCGGCGCGCGGGAGCGCCTGCTGGCTGAGGGGCAGGCTTCTCGCGATCTTCTCCAGCGCATCCTCGTGCTTGCGGTTCTCCTCCGTGCGGCGGTCGTCCCTCGCGCGCTCGGCCGAGCGCTCCGCCTTCTGACGGGCCTGGTCGTTGGCGGCAAACTGCTCGCGGCGCTTGTCGGCGACGACGGCCATGGCGGCGTCGCGGACGGCGGCGGCGCGCTCGCGGTCCGTGGAGAGCTCCGCCGCGGCGGCGCCGCGCGCGGCCTCCGCCGCCTGGACGAGCGCGCGACCTGCGGGGACGTCGGCGACCCGCTTCAGCCGCTCCGCCTCCAGCCCGGCGACCTCGCCGTCGTGGGCGGCGTCGAGCGCCTGCAGGTCTTTGCAGTACTGGAGCAGTATCTCGTTCTTGCGGAGCGCGCTACTGGTCGGCATGTCCCACCCCCGCAGTGTGTACCCCGGCCCCTCCGCGGACTGCAAATTGGATTTGTGCGACGCGCCGATCCGCCCGAAACGGCTGGAACGCGGGCGGCGGGGATCGAGGCCGACGGGAGCGGCGCTCAGTCCACCGCGTCCGGCGGATTCCACCAGCAGGCGCCCTTGCCCGCGATCGCCTCGCCGGCGCGGCGGCGGACGTCCTCCATCTGGTCGGCCGTGAGCGGCCGGAAGGACTCGGCGGCGGCGAACGCCGCGTCCTGCTCGTTCGGGTAGCTGAGGCCGAGAAGGGCCACGTCGGGGTCTACCGTCAGCGTGTAGTGGAGGCAGTCGGCGACGCTGAGGCGCGGCAGCAGCGAGCCGGTGTCGTCGGTGCCGCCCGAGCTGCGCTTGCCGCGGGGGCGGACGGTGAGAGGGCGCTGGTAGCCTTCGGTGTCGCCGAGGAGCTTGCCGGCGCCGAAGGTCTTGAAGCAGACGGTGCCGACGCCCCGGCGGCGGGCCTCGGGCAGGATCTCGGTCTCGTAGCGGCGATCGACGAAGGGACCGATCGGGAACATCAGCACGTCGCAGCGGCCGGACGCGATGGCGCGCTGCAGCACGTCGGGGTGATGCGACGAGATGCCGACGAAGCGGGCGCGGCCGGCCTTCCTCTCCGCGTCCAGCTGGTCGAAGCCGCCGCCGGGCCTCAGCAACCTCTCCCAGCTCTCCACCGTCGAGCAGCTGTGAAACACGAGCAGGTCGAGGCTCGGCAGCGCCAGCCGCTGCAGGCTGTCCGCGACCTGCGGCCCGACGGGCTGGTCGAGGTGGTCGATCTTGTCGATGACGAAGACGCCGTGGCGGCGGCCGGCGAGCGCCCGCCCCACGATCGCCTCGCTGTAGCCGTCCTCGTACATCGGCGCGGTGTCGACGAGGTCGAGGCCGGCGTCGAGGGCGCGGCACAGCGTCGCCGCGCACGTTTCCAGCGGCAGGCTGCGGTCGGCGAGGTCGCCGATGCCGAGGCGGGTGACCTGGACGCCGGTGCGGCCGAGAGGACGGCGCTCGCGAGGCAAGCCCATGCCGCGATTGTGGGCCAGGCGCGGCTTCCCGTGGGCGGCTTCGTCTACCGCTGGGCGAGTGCCCTGGGCAGCGCGTCCAGGAACTCGCGCACGCACGCCAGCTGGCGGTTCTCCGAGACGAAGTCGAGCTCCGTCGAGACCCGCAGGCGCGGCTCGCCGCCGGGGACGCGGTCGAAGTCCCGGGGCACGGTCGGACACTGGTCGAGCAGGCTCGTGAGGACCACCCACGACGGCTGGTCCAGCACCGCCACCACCTCGATCGCGTCACGGGCGCGCCAGGGCTCGCCGGCGCCGGCGTCGCGCAGCAGCCGTCTTGCGGTGTCTCTGGCCTGGCGCTCGACCGCATCCGCGCCTCTCACCCCGGACAGCACGTCGGCCAGCCGCCTCGCCGTGAGCAGGCTGACGTCCTCGTACAGCCGGCGCCAGCCGGCGCGGAACCCGCTCACCAGGCTGTGGCCGTCGGCGCCGTTCTCCAGGCCGAGGTTGCAGACGGCCAGCGCCGCGTCGGTGGCCTCGACCGGCCGGAAGCGGCGCGACCGGAACGAGCAGCCGCTGATGAGGACGTTCGCGAGGAAGGCGAGCTCCTCGGTGCACCGGCCGTAGACGGCCGGGTCCTGCTCCTGCAGGGCGAGCAGGTGGGCGCGCACGCGCGACAGCCGCTCGTCTCCTCTTGCGGGCAGAAGCGGAGGCGTGCCGCGCGGGGCTCCCGGCTCCTCGACGCTGGCCAGGAACTGCTCGATCTCCCGCTCCAGCGCGTCGGCGGGTGCCGCCCGCTCACGCTCGACCGCCGGCTCCAGATTGCTCTTGGCGCGCGCCTGCAGCTCGCGGAAATAGACGGCCGTCACCGGGTCCTCGGCCAGCTCGCCGGCGGGGACCGGCGTCCGCGCGAGCTTCAGGAACGCGGCCGCCTGCGCCGGAGTCAGGTAGCCGCTCGCCTCGCGGCGGTCCTCGCGGGCCGCCGCCATGTCCGCCACCAGTTGCTCGTCGGAGCTCAGCACCTCGTACAGGCCGCCGTTGTCGACGATGTACTCGGTCGAGAGGCGGGCGCAGCGCCGCACGAGCTGCGCGAAGACGGGGTGGTGGTCGTGCTCGAGGCTCGAGAGCACCGACAGCACGGCGTCCCAGGATGCCGCGCGGCGGGCGACGATCGTGTAGCCGCCCATCTCGTGGCTGGGATTCCGGCCGAGCGCGCCCTCGAGCAGCGTGTCTGCGTCGAAGCCCTCCCATTCCGAGCCCAGCTCGGCGGCGGCGGCCTGCACGATCGCCAGCTCCTGGTCGAGCACGAACACCAGCCTGCTGACGGCGGCGGTGACGAAGTCGGGGTCCATGCCGGCGATCTTGCGCGCGGCGACCTCGGGGCCCAGCTCCGCCAGAACCTCCAGCCAGAGCGCGAAGCGGTCGGCGTCGAACTCCTCCTCGGCCCCGGCCTGCGCGCTCGCCCACAGGTCCTCGTCGAAGACCCGCGTCAGCTGCTCGGTGGTGGCGAGCGCGAGGATCTCGCCGCACTCCTCGAGCCCGCAGTGGCGCACCAGCCGGTGCAGCCGCTGCGGGTCGAGCCTCTGCACGAGCTCGGGAAGGTGCGGCGCGTCGAGGAGACGCGCGACGACACGACGAGGCGAGGCCTGCTGAACGGCGTGTGGATCCATGGAACGATCCCCGCCGGGCAGGGTAGCACCGAGCGCGTCCGGTAACTACTGTAATAGGAAGTGGTTAGGCGGATTTTGTGATTGACTTTCACCCTCGATCCGCGCTATCGTGGGGGTGGCTGGAACGATCCCCAAGACGTTCAGCCGCCACGTCCTTCCAGGAAGCCACCGGTTCCAGGAGCGGATCCCAGGATGGGCCGTCGCCGCCCCAGCCCGCCCCGTCAGCCCCGGCCGGCGACCAAGGGCTGGGACTGGCGCAAGCCTCCGAAACCGACGAAGCTGCGTTGAGAGGCATCGCGCCGCGGCGAGCGGTGAGCGCCAGCCGCGACGCCGTCCTGAGCCGTGCAAGACGTTCCCGTTGACCTGGGCGCCTCTGCGATCCCGGCAGCCGGTCAGGCGTCGCCGGCTCCTCGAGCACCGACGCGTCGATCTGGAAGACGCCTCCCCTCCATTGGTACCCGGAGCGGGCGAGAAGGTTCCGTTCCGGGTACGATCCGAACAGGACGACGGCTGACCGGAGAGGAGCTTCGCGCTCATGTACTCGCTCGTGCTGCTGGCGCATTCCTGGCTGCGCTGGGCTGTGCTGTTGCTGGCGATCGCGCTGCTGGCGCGGACGGCGGTCGGCTGGCTGCGCTCCCGCCCCTGGGCGCGCGCCGACGATCGGCTGCAGGTCGCGCTGGTGGGAGTGCTGGACCTCGAGCTGCTGCTCGGCCTGCTTCTCTACGTCGGCCTAAGCCCGCTCACGCGCAGCTTCCTCGCCGACCCGGCCGTGGCCATGAGGGCTCCCGTGCTGCGCTTCTTCGGTGTCGAGCACGTGGTGGGGATGGTCCTGGCCGTCGCGGTCGCCCACGCGGGGCGCGTCGTCTCACGGCGCGCGGCCACCCCGGCGCACCGTCAGCGCGGCGCCTGCCTCGCCGCCCTGGTGGTGCTGCTGCTGGCGGTGGCGGCGATCCCCTGGCCGGCCCTCAGCTACGGCCGGCCGCTGTTCCGGACGGCGGACCTTTCCCGCGGCACGCGGCTGGCCGACGCCTCCGGCTATATCATTCGCTGATATAGCTGGAGGCCCGCGGCCAGGGTAAGCTCCGCGCCATGCCGACGGCCCCGCCCCTCCCGCAGACCCCACCGGCAGCGACCGGCCCCGCGTCGTCCGCGCTCGCCCGGCCCCGCGCGGCTCGCCGGGTGTTCCTCGGCTGCCTGCTCTACATGAGCGGTCTCACGCTCGTCTGGCTCTTCTTCGCCGTGACCGGCCGTGACGGCGGCCTCTTCTTCCGCGTCTACCGGATCGACGCCGCGACGGTCGCGCGCATCCTGAGCGGCTTTCTCTTCTTCTGGATCGGCTGGGGCTGGCTCTGGTATTGGCTGAAGCGCCTCCTGCTGCGACGGGTGGCCCGCTTCTCGCCCGAGGAGCTGGCCGAGAGCTTCGCCTCGCGGATCGGGACGCCCTTCGAGCTGCGGGAGCTGCTGGCCCGTCACTCGGAGCGTCGCATCCGCATCGTCGACATGATCACCCGCCGCGGGCGCACCTCGCCGCTGTTGCTGGCGGGGTTCGTCTATCTCTACTTCCACATCTCCAGAACACCCGGCGCCCAGTCGCTGGCCATGGGCATCCAGGACAACTGGCTGGACTCGGTCGTCCTCGCCGCCGCCATGCTCGGCGCGTACCACTCCAGCGGCTTCTTCGGCCGCGCGCTGTACGGCGCCCACGCGCGGGTGATGGACGGGCGGCTGGCGCGCGCCAACTGCCTGGTGGCGGCGACCATGTGGATGCAGTTCAAGTTCGTGATGATCCCCGTCGGCCTGCGCCTGGCCGGCGTGTTCCCGGCCGACACCTACGCGGCGCTCTTCGTCTTCATCTGGATGAGCTACATCGTCGCCGACACCCTGTCCGAGGTGGTCGGCTCGCTGCTGGGCAAGCAGAAGCTGCGGGTGTGGGGCGTGGGCGAAGTCAACCGCAAGTCGGTGGCCGGCACCTGGGCCTGCTTCCTGGGCTCGCTGGCCGTGTGCCTGGCCGTCGTCGTGGCGCGCCAGCTGCCGCCGTCCTGGCTGGCGCTGGCGGTGGTGGTCTCGGTCGCCAACACCGCGCTCGAGCTCTTCTCGCCGCGGAGCACCGACGACTTCACCATGGCGACGGCGAACGCGCTGCTCTGCTGGGGATTCGGCGCGCTGGTGTACTGAGGCAGCGCTCGATGGGGGGCGAAACCAAGAGGCCCGGTCGAGGTGGTAACCCGCGTGGACCGTGTGGGCGACCTGCGCACCCGCCGAGCGCGCTCACCCTGCGCACGCCCGCGACGGCGTCGCCAACCACGGCTGCCACTGCCAGATGGTCGGCTACCTCGAACGCCCCCTCGTGATCGTGGTCATGACCAACTCGGAGGTGGCCTACTCGTCGTAGCTCCGCCGGGGTCAGGTCTCGAGGGTGAGCGCGACGGTTACCTTCCCCCAGGATCGTGCGCTATCCTCGCGCCCCGTATGGCACACCATCACTCGGTCCGCTCCCTTCTCGTCGCCACCGCGGTTGTGCTCGCGGCCCTCCTCGCCGGATCCGCGCCGACGAGCGCCGCCGCAGACGCCGTCCCGCCCTACCGCAACCCGAAGCTGTCGGTCGAGGAGCGGGTGAACGACCTCGTCTCGCGCATGACGCTCGAGGAGAAGGTCGGCCAGCTTCTGATGCTGGATGCGCGGCCGGACGACCTCTCGTTCGTCAACTCCCGCCAGCCCGGGTCGCTGCTGCACATCCTGGGCGGCAAGATCGACCGCGCGATGGACCTGGCGGCGAGGAACCGGCTCGCCGTCCCGCTGCTGATCGGGGAGGACGGCATCCACGGCCACTCGTTCTGGAAGGACGCGAACATCTTCCCGACCCAGCTGGCGATGGCGGCGAGCTGGAACCCCGGGTTGCTCGAGCGGATGGGCCGCGTCACCGCCGAGGAGATGGCGCCGACCGGCATCCACGAGACCTTCTCGCCCGTGCTCTGCCTCACCCGCGACCTGCGCTGGGGCCGCGTCGGCGAGACCTTCGGCGAGGACCCCTACCTGATCGGCGAGCTGGGTGCCGCGCTCATCCACGGCTACCAAGGCAAGGGGCTCGACGATCCGACCGCGGTGCTGGCCACCGCCAAGCACTACGCCGGCTACTCCGAGACCCAGGGCGGCCGCGACGCCTCCGAGGCGGACATCTCGCGGCGCAAGCTGCGCAGCTACTTCCTGCCGCCGTTCGAGCGCGCGGTGCGGGCGGGCGCGATGATGTTCATGACCGGCTACCAGTCGACGGAAGGCGTTCCTTCCACCGCCAACCGGTGGCTGCTCACCGAGGTGCTCAAGGACGAGTGGGGCTTCAAGGGCGTGGTGGTGACTGACTGGGACAACGTCGGCCGCATGGTGCACGAGCAGAGGGTCGCCGCCACCTACGCCGACGCCGCCATCATCGCGCTGCGGGCCGGCAACGACATCATGATGACGACGCCTCAGTTCTACGAGGGGGCGATCGAGGCGGTGAGGAGCGGCCGGCTGAAGGAGTCGGAGATCGACGCGCCGGTGCGGCGGCTGCTGGCGCTGAAGTTCCGCATGGGCCTGTTCGAGAACCCGCGGCGGCCGGACCTGGCGAAGGCTGCCGTCGAGGTGGCGCGGCCGGACCACCGCGCCGCCGTCCTCGACGCCGCGCGGCAGAGCCTGGTGCTGCTGCAGAACGACGGCCTGCTGCCGCTCGACCCGGCGAAGGTCCGCTCGATCGCCGTGGTCGGCCCCAACGCCGACGACGACCTCCAGCAGCTCGGCGACTGGTCGCTCGGCTCGCCCCAGCATCCGCCCGAGGCCGGCAAGCACCCGCGCGAGAGGACGGTCACCGTGCTCGACGGCATCAAGGCGGTGGCGCCCAGGGGCACGACGGTCCGTTACGAGAAGGGCTGCGCCATCAACGGCTCGGAACTGTCGGGCCTCCCCGCCGCGGTGGCCGCGGCCCAGGCCTCGGACGTGGTGGTCGCGGTCGTCGGCGACCACCTCGACTTCATCGGAGAGGAGAAGAGCACGGCCACCCTCGAGATGCAGGGCGGGCAGCCGGCGCTCCTCGACGCGCTGGAGAAGACCGGCAAGCCGATGATCGTGGTGCTCGTCAACAGCAAGCCGCTGGTGCTGCCGCCGGCGGTGAGGCGCGCCGGCGCCATCCTCGAGGGCTTCAACCCCGGGATGGAGGGCGGCCGCGCGATCGCCGAGGCCGTCTTCGGCCAGCTCAACCCCTCGGGCAAGCTGACCGTCTCCTTCCCCGTCCACGTCGGCCAGCAGCCGGTCTTCTACAACCAGGTGCGCGGCCAGCACGGCAGCCGCTACGCCGACCTCACGCAGGAGCCGCTGTTCCCCTTCGGCCACGGCCTGAGCTACACGAGCTACCGCTACTCGAACCTGCGCCTCGCCTCGCCGACGCTCGGCCACGGGCAGTCGGCCGCGGTCTGGGTGGACGTCGAGAACGCCGGCCCGCGCGCCGGTGACGAGATCGTGCAGGTCTACGTCCGCGACGTGGTCACCTCGGTCACCTGGGTGGACAAGGCGCTGAAGGGCTTCGCACGCGTCCACCTCGAGCCCGGCGAGAAGAAGACCGTGCAGATCAAGCTGCCGTGGGAGGCCCTCCAGCTGGTGGACGCCGACGGCCGCTCCGTGGTGGAGCCTGGCGAGTTCCAGATCCTGGTCGGCCCCTCGTCGCGCGACCGCGACCTGCTGAGGGCGAAGCTGACCGCGGAGTGACGCTCAGCCGACCAGCTCCCAGCCCTTGCGGTAGTCTCGGCCGAGGAGCCTGTTCGCGCCCTCGTCGTTGGTGACCTTCGCGCTGGCGGCGTCCCACACCAGCCGCCTGCCGCCCAGGCGCAGCGAGATCGCGGCCAGGTTGAAGGCGTCGGAGATGGGCCCGGCCAGGGTGAAGCTGCCGAAGGTCGGCGGCCCGCCGCGGAAGTGGTCGAGCCAGACCGGCTTCTCGTCCTGCTCCGCGGGCGGCAGCACCGTGGGACCGGCAGCCGTCCGGAACTCCCGGGCCTTGCGGTAGGGGATGATCATCGGGTCCTCGGACTCGAAGCCCCCCAGGATCTTCCCCTTGTCGCCGACGTAGAGGATCCCCTCCGCGGGCAGCTGGCGGTTGTCCTCGTCCAGCTCCTCCGGCGGACGCGGCTTGATGCCGCCGTCGTACCAGAAGAGGTCCAGCGCCGGGCGGCTGCCTTTCGCGGCGAAGCGGAAGCGGATGGTGCAGGCGGTGGGAAACGAGTAGTCGTTGGCGATCGCCACGCTGACGTGGTCAGCCAGGGTGCAGACGTGGGTGGGGCTGGTCTCCACCACCGTTGGGGCGTCGAGGTCGAACTGCTGGAACACGCGCCACAGGCTGTAGTGGCCCATGTCGGCGACGGCGCCGCCGCCGAACTCGTACCAGCCGCGGAAGACCGCGTGCGTGTAGTGCGGGTGGTACCGCCGCGGGAGCGAGGGGCCCAGCCACAGGTCCCAGTCGAAGTCCTTGGGAACGGGCGGCGTGTCCGTGGGGATGACGTCGTACTGGGGCCAGACCGGGCGGTTCGACCAGTTGTGGATCTCGCGCAGCGTGCCGATGGCGCCGCGGTCGATCCAGTCCTTGACGATGCCGACCGAGGCGCCGGCGATCGAGGGCAGGAAGTGGGTCGCCAGCTTCGTCTTCTTCGCGGTGTCGACCACCAGCCGCGCCTCGAGCAGCCGGTTGGCGAGCGGCTTGTGCATCAGGACCCTCCGGCCCTTGCGCATGGCCGCCACCGCCACCGTGGCGTGCAGGTGGTCCGGCGTCATCACCTTGACCGCGTCCACGTCCTCCTTGTCGAGCAGCTCGCGGAAGTCCGCGTACATGCGGACGCCCTTGAACTTGTCCGTCGCCCGCTGCCTCGCGTAGAAGAGCTCCGCCAGCTCGCGGCCGACCTCGCGGCCGCCGGGCACGCCTCCCTTGTCCTTGCGCCAGTCCGGCATCTCCAGCGCCGTCGCCAGCTCGCTCCGTACCGAGTCCTTGCCCCACTCGACGTAGTCGGTGCTCTCGCGGTTGGGATCGCAGACGGCGACCACCTGGATCTCCGGCACGCGCAGGAGCGCCGGCATCTCGGTCAGGCCCTCGGTCCCGCAGCCGATGTAGCCGAAGGTGAGCTTGTCGCTGGGGGCCACGTGGCCCTGGCCGCCCAGGACGTGCCGGGGGACGATGGTGATGGCGGCGGCCGAGGCCGCCGTGGTGCCGAGGAACTGCCGCCTCTTCATCTGGGAGCTCATGCCCTTTCTCCTTGCCCGACGTGCGGAACGGCGCATGGTAGCGCAGCGGCGCGCGCAGTGGTGGCAGGCGTATCCTCGGCCGGAGTCGCGGGAACCATGCTGCGGGCAGGTGCGGGTGCGGGTGCCCTTGAGATCACGGGAATGAGCCTGAAGCGTCGCCTGCTGCACTGCTTCGGTGCGGTGGCGGCCTGCACCCCGCTGTGGGCGCAGGAGGCGCCGCCTGGGGGGGAGATGCCGGCGGCGCTGCGCGCGGGGCAGGTGCTGCCGGCGGTGCGCAGCACGACGAAGACCGACCAGAGCTACGCCCTCTACCTGCCGTCCGGCTACTCCGCGGCGGCACGCTGGCCCATCGTGCTCGTCTTCGATCCGGGGGCGGTCGGGACCCGGCCGCTGCAATTGATGAAGGCCGGCGCCGAGCGCTACGGGTACGTGCTCGCCGCCTCCAACAACTCCCGCAACGGCTCCGGGAAGGGAAGCTTCGACGCTGCCAACGAGATGTGGGCCGACCTCCACCGCCGGCTGGCCCTCGACGACCGGCGCGCGTACCTCGCCGGCTTCTCCGGCGGCGCCCGGGTGGCCGCCGCGATGGCGAGGATCTGCCACTGCGCGCGTGGCGTCTTCCTGGACGGGGCCGGCTACTACGGCGGCACCTCCCCGGCGCCCGGCGAGACCTTCGCGGTGTTCGCCATCGCCGGCACCTCCGACTTCAACTACGGCGAGCTGCTGAAGCTCGACGCCGACCTCGAACGCCTCGGCCGCCGCCACTTCCTCCGCCGCTTCGACGGCGAGCACGCCTGGGCGCCGGCGCCGGTGTGGGACGACGCCTTCGGCTGGGCGACGATGCAGGAGATGAAGGACGGCCTGCGCGCCCGGGACGAGGCGCTGGTCGCCAGCCTGCTGGCGGGGACGCTCGAGCGCGGCCGCGCCCGCGAGGGCGCCGGCCAGACCCTCTATGCGCTCGAGGACTACCAGGCGAGCCTCGCCGCGCTCGACGGCCTGGTGGACACGAACCCGCTGAAGGAGCGCGTGGCCGCACTCGCCGGCGATTCCAGGGTCGCCTCCGCCCGGAAGCAGGAGAAGGCCGACCTGGAGAAGGAGGCCGGCCTGGGGGGCCGCATCTTCGGGATCATGGAGGCGATGCGCGAGCCCGAGGCGGACCTGGTCGCGCTGAAGGGAGACGCGGGCTCCCGGGTCCGGTCACTCCGCGGCGAGCTGGAGCGGGCGTCGCGACCCGAGCGGCGGGCCTCGCTGCAGCGCGTGCTCGGCGGGGTCTTCGTCGGCGCCCTGGAGCAGGGGGCCTCGCGGGTCGACGGCGGGCAGCTCCAGGTCGCCGCCGCCTACTTCGAGCTGGCGGCGCTGGCGCGCCCCGACGCGGCCTGGCCGCACCTGTCGCTCGCGCGCTGCCACGGCATCGCGGGCGATCGCAAGGCGGCGCTGCGAGACCTGACGCGCGCCGTGGAGAAGGGGCTGACCGCGCCGCGCCTCTCGGAGTTCGTCAACACGACCCCCAAGCTGGCGGCTCTCGCCGAGACGGACGGGTACCGGAGGCTGCTGGCGAGCGCGCCCGCCGGCGAGCCCTAGGGGCACGCCCTCGTCCCCGTGCTGTTGACACTGCCAGCCGTGCTCTGACACTCCAAGGACACTTCTTCCACGCGGGTTCCCGATGTTCGAGGTCGCCCTGGCGGTGACGGGTGCGGTTCTGTGGGCGCTCGTTGCGCTCCAGGTGGCGGTCTGGTTCCTCAACCGCGGGCGCGTGCTTAGGGTCCTGGAGAAGCCGGGAGGTGGACCGCCTGCCCACGGTCCGCCGCGGGCTCGAGGCGCTTGGCATCCACTCGATCTTCGAGGTGCCCACCCGCCCCGTGGCGACGACCCGCTCGCCCCACACCGCTCCCCTGCAGCGGCCCGCGTACTACATCCCCGTCGTGCCCGCGCGGAGCTTCTACGACCCCGCCGAGTTCCCCTGAGTGAAGCCCCTCGAGGAGGCCTTCCCCGTCATCCGGCGCGAGCTGATGGGCGTGCTCGACCGGGAGGGCCGGGGCTTCGACAACCAGGCGGCCCGGCGCGCGCACGACTCGCCCTGGAGGCCCTCGCGCACCGCGGCGACCGCTACGCCCGCGGTGGCCGCGCCTTCGCCTCCACCTTCCGCAGGGTTTCCCAGGTCCGGGTGGTGATGTCGCGGCCGAACGTCCTCTCCAGCAGGACCATGAACACCGGTCCCTTCGGGCCGGGCAGGTAGGCGCTGAACGCCGTCCGGCCATCGAGGCGCAGGATGCGCGCGCCGTCCTGCTCGAGGGGAAGGACGAGCTTCGTCCGGGGCTCCTCCCGCAGGAACGTGACCACCCGCTTGGCTGCCGGCGGGAGCGCGAAGGCGGCGTACGGATCGGCTTCGAGCAGCGCCTGCAGGTCCGCCAGTGACCGGACGATGGCGGGAAACACGCGACCGAGCCGCCTCTCCATGGCGGCCTCGGCGGCGCGCTCCAGGGACGACTCGACGGCAGGTCGTGCCGTGAACACGACGTTGCCGCTGGAGAGGACCGTCGACACCTCCGAGAAGCCGGCCACTTCGAAGCACGCCTTCAGCTCGGCCATCTTGACGTTCGTCGGCATCACGCCTCGCAGGAACGCCACGTACCGGCCGGCCGGACCGGCCTTCGACGACGCGACGGGCGGCTTCATGCTCTCCCCCGGCTCGGGCCTGTCCAATTCCCTCACGCCCTCCTGAACTGCGCCGCCGCGAGCTGCGAGCCCATGCCGCTGGCCACGAAGACCAGCCTGGCGTTGGAGGTCAGCTTGGTGAGCCAGTCGAACGTCCCGCCGTCGATCAGCGGGAAGCCGCCCGAAGGCGTGCGCTCGCTGAAGATGCTGAAGCGCAGGCCGCCGTAGTAGCGGTGCTCGAGGGCGCCTCGGGAGACCGGGAGACCCTGGAGCTGGGCGCACACGCGCTCGGCGATGCGCTCGCGGCCCGGCGCGGCGAGGACGCTCAGGCTGCGCCCGGGGAACGCGTAGCCCTGTGTCTCCAGCTGCGAGAGCGCCCGCAGCCAGGTCGCGACCTGCTCGACCACCGCCGCCACCAGCAGGCCGTGGTCCTTCCGCTCGCGCCCCGCCGTCGCCAGGCAGAACAGGCGGAAGTGCTGGGCGAAGCCCGGCCCCCTGGGTGCCGCCTGCGCGCGCACGCAGCGGTGGCTGGTCGCCAGCCGTACCACCTCCCCCGGCCGCTCGCGCAGGCGCCGGGCGCATTCGAGGGCGAGCGCGCTCGTGGGATCGGCCACCACCTCGGTGCCGCGCAGGGCCGAGACGATGCGGTTCTGGCTGCCCAGGCCGATCACCGAGCAGGCGCCGAGCGGCGCCAGAGGCGAGAGCTCCACCGCCTCGAACGCCTCCGCCGCGGCGTGCAGCGTGGCGTCGAGCGCCAGCAGCGTGCGCTGGTCGACGCTCGCCGGGCGGGTGAAGGGATCGTCCCGCCACTGCCGGAGCACCTCCGCCGGCGCCCGGGCCGAGGCGCGGCGCTCGAGCACGCCGAGCAGCAGCGACCACAGCGCGGACGGCGCCAGCCCGCGGAGCAGCGCTTCGTGCGCCGCGCCGCCGATGCCGGCGGCGGTCCAGTGACGGTCGGGCGGCGGAGTGTGCTCCGGGCCGATGCCGGCCGGACGTCGCTTGCTGGCGGTCATGCAGGCGGTGAGGCTATGACCTCATCCGCGTCCACTTGCGGTCGGATCTCGAGCTCTCCAGCACCGTGGCGATGAAGGCGAGCCCGGCGACCCCGTCCTCGACGGTCGGGTGATCGGCCCGGGGGTCGGGGTCGCCGGCCACCTGCGCGCGGATCGTCTTGAAGCCTTCGCGGTACACGTTGGCGAAGGCCTCGATGAAGCCCTCGGGGTGGCCGAACGGGGTGCGGGTGTACGCCTTGGCGAGCTCGGCCTCGACGACGGGGTTGCCCCGCGAGAGCCGCGTCTGGAAGCCCGAGGGCTCCTTGAGGACCAGGTAGTTCGGCTCCTCCTGCGACCACTGCAGCCCCTTCCGGGTGCCGTAGGCGCGGAGGGTGAGGCCGTTCTCCTCGCCCGAGGAGATCTGCGAGGCGTAGAGGATCCCCTTGGCCCCTCCCTTGAAGCGCAGCAGGGCCATCGAGTCGTCGTCGAGCCTGTGGCCGGGGATGAAGGAGGTCGTCTCGGCGCACAGCTCCTCGATCTCGAGGCCGGTCACGTAACGGCAGAGGTTCTCCGCATGGATGCCGATGTCGCCGGTGCAGTTGGAGGGACCCGCCTGCGCCGGGTCCATGCGCCACATGTTGATGCCGCTGGCGCCGCCCTCCACCAGCTGCGAGAGCCAGCCCTGCGGGTACTCGACCACCACCTTGTTGATGCGGCCGAGCTCGCCCTTGGCCACCCGGTGCCGGGCCTCCTTCACCATCGGGTACCCGGTGTAGTTGTGCGTCAGCACGAAGGCGGTCTTCGCCTTCCTCACCAGGTCGCGCAAGGTGCGGGCGTCCTCGAGCGAGGTGGTCATGGGCTTGTCGCAGACCACGTTGAATCCGCGCTCGACGAAGCAGCGGGCGATGTCGTAGTGGGCGGAGGTGGTGGCCACGATCGACACGAAGTCGAGCCTCTGCTCGGCCGGCCGCGACGCCTCCTTGTCGGCCATCTCCCGGTAGCTGGCGTAGACGCGCTCGGGAGCGAGGTGCAGGCTCTCGCCGGCCCGGCGCGACTTCTCCGGGTCGCGCGAGAAGCAGCCGGCCACGAACTCGGCCTCTCCGTCCATGGTCGCCGCCATCCGGTGCACGGGACCGATGAAGGCCCCCGCTCCGCCGCCGACCATGCCGCCCCTGAGCCTGCGACCGTGGACGTCCTTGGCCATGACCCGCGCCTCCTGGATGAGGGCGAATCTCTCACTCGCCGCCGGGGTCCGCAACCGGCCGACGGGGGGTCCGTGACGGCGCTCGGGGCGCGAGTGACCGCGCGCACGCCGCTCGGCCGGCACCGTGGCGTAGAAAGGGCGATCCGGGAAGTGCCGCCGGGTCTCGCTCGACAGCGCACGTGTCGGAGCGGAGGTCGCGAACGCCCGTACCTGAACCTGCCGGCAGGAGCATCGTCCACGACGTGCGGATGGTCTGCCAGGACCAGGTCTGCGAGTGCCAGGCATGACCTACGAAATGCTGAAGCGGCTGAAGGAGTCCGGCTTCCCCCTGCAGCAGGTGGCCGTCGAGACCGGCAGGGAAGTCGCGCTCGAGCGGCCGGCCGTCG
>Ga0335071_10001788_pt1 | contig 23112 bp, 25 predicted proteins | sample Lox_Sample_15_FD_206724 | JGI IMG/M metagenome (GOLD analysis project Ga0335071, IMG submission 206724) | Soil microbial communities from Loxahatchee National Wildlife Refuge, Florida, United States - Lox_Sample_1.5 | ecosystem: Environmental > Terrestrial > Soil > Wetlands | place: USA... | reverse complement strand
CGGCGATCGTCGCCACCTTGAGGCCGTGGAACTGCGCGAACTTCACGAGGTCGGGCAGCCGCGCCATGCTGCCGTCGTCGTTCATGATTTCGCAGATCACGCCGGACGGGTTGAGCCCGGCGAGGCGGGCCAGGTCGACGGCCGCCTCGGTGTGGCCGGCGCGCACGAGCACGCCGCCGTCGCGCGCCACCAGCGGGAAGACGTGGCCCGGCGACACGATGTCGCGCGCGCCCTTCTCGGGATCGATCGCGACGGCGACCGTGCGCGCGCGATCAGACGCCGAGATCCCGGTGGTGACCCCCTCGCGTGCCTCGATCGAAACGGTGAACGCCGTCTGGTGGCGCGTGCCGTTCTCGGACGACATGAGCTTGAGCCCGAGCTGGTCGCAGCGTGCCCGCGCCAGCGCCAGGCAGATCAACCCGCGCCCGTGCTTGGCCATGAAATTGATCGATTCCGGCGTCGCCATCTGCGCCGGGATCACGAGGTCGCCCTCGTTCTCGCGGTCCTCGTCATCGACCAGGATGAACATCCGGCCGTTGCGGGCGTCCTCGATGACGTCCTCGATCTTCGACAGGAAGGCGATATCGCTGACGCCTCGGTCGAGAAGGTCCTGCTGGCGGCGGGAGGGGCTCATGGCGTGCTGGTCTCGTTCAGACGCGCAACATAACGCGCCATGAGGTCGACTTCCATGTTGACGCGGTCGCCGGAAGTCAACCATCCGAGGGTCGTAACCGATTGAGTATGTGGAATAATGTTGACGCCAAAGCGCGTCGCCTCGGCACCGCGGTCCTCCACCTCGTTCACGGTCAAGGACACGCCGTCCACGGCGATCGAGCCCTTCTGCGCCACGAACCGGCCGAGCCGCCGCGGCAATTCAAACACAAGCCGCCGCGAGCCGGCTTCGGAACGCACCTCGACGACCTGTCCCACGCCGTCGACATGGCCGCTCACCAGATGGCCGCCCAGCTCGTCCCCTGCCTTCAGCGCCCGCTCGAGATTGATCCGCGTTCCCTCGAGCCAGTTGCCCAGCGTCGTACAGCCGAGCGTCTCCGCCGACGCGTCGGCCGCGAACCAGCCCTTCCCCGTCTCCACGGCCGTGAGGCAACAGCCGCTGCAGGCAATCGAGGCACCGATCGCAATCCCCGACGTGTCATATGCCGTCTCGATCACGAAGCGCGCATCCCGGCCGGCCGCTCGCTTGACCGCGCGCACGCGCCCGATATCGGTGACGATCCCGGTGAACATGAGCCTAATCTAATCGGACGGCGGGCGGGCTGTAACTTGTTATTCCGTCAACCCTGTCCCGGCGCTGCGGCGTAGGTCTCGACGATGTCCTCGCCGCACGTCTCGACGCCGACCCGCGCGAACCGAGGCGCCTGGGCGAGCTGATCGACACCGAACGCCTGCGCCACCGGGGTCCCATCGCCGCCCACGATCGAGCCGGCGCGGAACCACACGATACGGTCGATCAACCCGGCGCCCAGCAGTGCGCCCGTGATATGGCCGCCGCCCTCGACCAGCACCCGGGTGAGGCCGCGCGCGGCGAAGGCGCGCATCATCTCCTCCATGTCCGGCCGGTCGCCGCCGGGTGCCAGCTCGATCAGCTCGACCCCGCAATCCTTGAGAATGTTGCGCCGCGTCCGGTCGGCGTCCGTATAGGTGACGATCCAGGTGGGCGTCTTCGCCGCGGTCTGGACGACTTGCGCGGTCAGCGGCAGCCGCAGGCGCGGGTCGACCACGATCCGCACCGGCGAGCGCGCGGCGAGGCCCGGCAGCCGGCAGGTCAGCTGCGGGTCGTCGGCGAGGGCGGTGCCGACCCCGACCATGATCGCGTCGTGCTGCGCGCGCAGGAGATGCGCCCGATGCCGCGCAGCTTCGCCGGTGATCCAGCGGCTCTCGCCGCGATGCGTGGCGATGCGGCCGTCGAGCGTGGTCGCGGCCTTGAGGGTCACCAGGGGACGGCCCACGGTGACGCGCAGGAAAAACCCGGCGTTGAGCTCGGTCGCCTCCTCGGCCAGGACTCCCGTCTCGACCGCGATGGCTGCGGCGCGCAGGGCGGCAAGACCGCGGCCCGACACGCGCGGATCGGGATCCTCGACCGCCGCCACCACGCGCGCCACGTTCGCCGCGATCAGCGCATCGGTGCAGGGCGGGGTCTGGCCGTGATGGCTGCAGGGCTCGAGGGTCACATAGGCGGTGGCTCCTGCCGCCGCGGTACCGGCGCGCAGAAGCGCCTCGGTCTCGGCGTGCGGCCGCCCGGAGATGCGCGTCCAGCCGCGCCCGACAACGGCGCCGTCGCGGACGAGGACGCAGCCGACGGCGGGGTTCGGCCACACCGCCCCCAGGTTGCGGCGCGCCAGCACCAGGGCCGCGCGCATATGCCCGATATCGTCCGCCGTCGCCATGTCCCTCACCCCGCCAGCCCAGAGGGAGACGCGCTAGTCCTTCTCGGCCATGCCGCCCAGCTTGCCGACGAAATCCTCGAAGTCCTTCGCCTCGCGGAAGTTACGGTAGACCGAAGCGAACCGCACATAAGCCACGGGGTCGAGCGTCGACAGCGCGTCCATGACCATCTCGCCCACCACGGTCGAGGGGATTTCGCTTTCGCCCAGGCTCTCGAGGCGGCGGACGATGCCGCTCACGATGCGCTCGACGCGTTCCGGCTCGACCGGGCGCTTGCGGACCGCGATCGCGATGGATCTCGCGAGCTTGTCGCGATCGAACTGTTCCTTGACGCCGTTCTTCTTCACGACCACGAGGTCGCGAAGCTGCACGCGTTCAAAGGTGGTGAAGCGCGACCCGCAGGACGGACAGAAGCGCCGGCGCCGGATGGCGCTGTTGTCCTCTGTCGGCCGCGAATCCTTCACCTGCGTGTCGTCGTGACCGCAAAACGGACACCGCATTCCCCCGTCTCCCCCTCAGCCCTCGCCGTTATCGTCTTGATGCCGCGTCATTGGCCCGGATAGACCGGGAAGCGCCGGCACAGTTCCGCGACCTTCGCACGCACGGCGGCTTCGGTCCCGGTATTGTCGCCGGAATTGCTCGCCGCCAAGCCATCCAGAACCTCATCGATCAGCTCGCCGACAAGGCGGAACTCCGCCGCGCCGAAGCCGCGCGTGGTTCCGGCCGGAGATCCCAACCGCACTCCGGAGGTGACTGCAGGCTTCTCGGGATCGAACGGGATGCCGTTCTTGTTGCAGGTGATACCCGCCCGGTCGAGGCTTTGCTCGGCCGCCTTGCCGGTCAGCTTCTTCGGGCGCAAATCGACGAGCATCAGGTGGGTGTCGGTGCCGCCCGAAACGATGTCGAGGCCACGGCTCTTGAGCGTTTCGGCCAGGGTCTTGGCGTTTTCCACCACGGCACGCGCGTACGACTTGAACTCCGGCCGCAGCGCTTCGCCGAGCGCCACGGCCTTGGCGGCGATGACGTGCATCAAGGGGCCGCCCTGCAGGCCCGGAAAGACGGAGGAATTGATCTTCTTGCCCAGTTCCTCGTCCATGGACAGGATCATGCCGCCCCGGGGGCCGCGCAGTGTCTTGTGCGTGGTCGTGGTCACGACATGCGCATGGGGGAGCGGGCTCGGGTGCGCCCCGCCGGCGACGAGCCCGGCGAAATGCGCCATATCGACCATGAGATACGCTCCCACCGCGTCCGCGATCTTGCGGAAGCGCGCGAAATCGATGACGCGCGGATAGGCGGAGCCGCCGGCAATGATCATCTTCGGCCGGTGCTCGTGCGCCAGGCGTTCGACTTCGTCGTAATCGATGCGCTGGTCGTCCCGGCGGACGGTGTACGGCACGACCTTGAACCACTTGCCCGACTGGTTGACCGGCGAGCCGTGCGTGAGGTGTCCGCCCGCCGCGAGCGACAGCCCCATGAAGGTGTCCCCGGGCTGCATGAGCGCGAAGAACACCGCCTGGTTGGCCTGCGCGCCGGAATGGGGTTGGACGTTGGCGAAGGCGCAGCCGAAGAGCTTCTTCGCGCGATCGATCGCGAGGGTCTCGGCGACGTCGACGTATTCGCAGCCACCGTAATAGCGGCGGCCCGGATAGCCCTCGGCGTATTTGTTGGTGAGCACCGACCCCTGGGCCTCGAGCACGGCTGAGGAGACGATGTTCTCGGAGGCGATCAGCTCGATCTTGTCGCGCTGGCGGCCGAGTTCATCGCGCACAGCCCGCCACACCTCAGGGTCGGAATCCGACAGCGATGCCCGGAAAAAGCGGTCACCCGCGGCGGTCTCGGAGCGTTGATCGATGGCGGCGGGCTTGGCAGGTGACATGGACGTACGGCCTCGTTTGCGTCTAGCTGAACTTGGCAATGCGGCGCGTATGGCGGCCGCCGCCTTCGAACTCGGTGGACAGGAACGTGCGCAAGACATCGCGTGCCACCTCGGGACCGGTCGTCCGGCCGCCGAGGCAAAGCACGTTCGCGTCGTTGTGCTGGCGCGCCAGACGCGCGTCGGTCACATCGCGGCACACCGCGGCGCGGATACCCTTGTGCCGGTTGGCCACCATCGACACGCCGATGCCCGTGCCGCACAAGAGCACGCCGCGCTGCGCCTTGCCCTCGGCCAGCGCTCGGGCAAGCGCGTTCGCGTAGTCAGGATAATCGACGCTCTCGCTGCTCATCGTGCCAAGGTCCAGCACGGGCACGCCCGCCGCTTTCAAATCGGCGACCAGGAGGGTCTTGAGCTCGAAGCCGCCGTGATCCGAGGCGACGGCGATGGGGTCAGAGGCCATGCGCAAACATCAACAAGATAAGGAAGGACCGGCAAACTACCATATGTCGAAAGCGCCTGCCAGCGAGCCACAATCCCTCGCCACGCCGCACGTCCCGGGGCCGGCGCGCGGCTTAGGGGCGAACAGTCGACGTTACAAACGGAAAATAGATCGCCCCGGAGCAACGAAAATCTAAATACAGAAGACTCTTCACATTCATAAATATTAATAGAGAAAGGATTTCCCGTCGAAAAGGCGAGTAATAGAATGGAAAAAATTTGACAACAATCGTAGGGCGCGCCTATCAATTTCGCCCCATCTTGACGGTTCATTCGGGACGATCACCGGTGTTCGAGGCGTAAGGCATCATGAGCGACGACAAGGACTCTTCGCCCGCCGATCTGCTGCGCATGACAGCAGAGGTTGCCGCCGCCTATGTCAGCAACAACAGCCTTCCCGCTGCCGATCTGACCGAAGTGATCCGGACGATCTACGCCTCGCTGCAGTCGCTCGAGCGGTCCGAAGGGGTTGCGACCACGTCGCAAAAGCCGATGGTGCCGATCAAGAAGTCGGTGACCCCCGAGTACATCGTCTGCCTCGAGGACGGAAAACGCCTCAAGATGTTGAAGCGCCATCTGCGCACGGCCTATCGCATGACGCCCGAGGAATACCGCGCGAAATGGGGCCTGCCGGCGGACTATCCGATGGTGGCACCGAATTACGCCGAACAGCGGTCCGTATTCGCCAAACGGATCGGCCTCGGCCGCAAGCCGGGCAGCAAGAAGAAGAAATAAGAGGCCCGGCCGTTAGGCCGGACCTTGTCAGGTTCGTAAGCTTCGCGTCAGTTCGCGTATTTGCCGTCTTTCCAGGCGTAGCCCTTGTAGGCCGGCGTGGTCACGACACCCGTGCCGACAACATTCGCTAGTCCGGCGTGCCGTCGATACGATGCCAGCCGAGCAGTCCAGCGGACCGGTAAAGCCACGGATATTGGCGGACCATCTTGCGCGCGAGCGTGGCGCGCCAGGCGAACGACGCCACCGCAACCAGATACGCGGCGGCTACGACGGCGGCCGGAACCGAGAGCGGCGGGCTGTTGAACAGAGTACACGCAAGGAAGCGGTCGGCGATCGTGAGGCCAAGTGCCGCCAGCACCGCGTCGTGCGCCGGGTGCCATCCTTCCGCGACCGCCTGCCCGGCGCGAAACGCGGCCAGGCCGAACAGCACAACCGTGAGGCCGATGAACACGCCGGCGGAGGTGCCGACGACAGCGATCATGCGAGCCCGCCTTCCAGATAGGCCGAGCGCACATCGCGGTTGGCCAGCAGCTCGGCACCGGTTCCGGAGAGGACGATGCGGCCGTTCTGCATCACGTACCCGCGGTGAGCGAGCCGCAGGGCATGGTAGGCGTTTTGCTCGACCAGCAAGACGGTAACGCCTTGCGTGCGATTGATCTCGCCGATCACCTCGAAGATGCGTTTGACCACGAGCGGTGCCAGGCCGAGCGAAGGTTCATCCAGCAGAAGCAGCCGCGGCCGGCTCATCAGGGCACGGGCGATCGCCAGCATCTGCTGCTCGCCCCCCGACAGGGTACCGCCGCGTTGCAGCCGCCGATCGCGCAGGATCGGGAACAGCGCGAACACACGCTCGAGATCGTTCTCGAAATGCTCGGGGGCGGCGATCGTGGCGCCCAGCTGCAGGTTTTCGAGCACGGTCAGTCGCGGAAAGATCCGCCGGCCTTCAGGCACCTGGGCGAGGCCCAGCCGGACGATCTCGAACGTGGGCAGCCGCGTGATGTCGCGCCGATCGAACAGAATGGCGCCATTTGTCGCCCGCGGCCGGCCGCAGATCGTCATCAGCAGCGTGGACTTGCCCGCACCATTGGCTCCGATGAGGGTGACGATCTCACCCGCGCCCACCGTCAGGTCGACGCCGTGCAGCGCCTCGATCGGCCCATAGCCCGCCTGCAGGCTGCTGACGGACAGCAGCGTCATCGCGGCGGCACCGGCAGCGGCGCATCCTCGGGCTCGCCCAGGTAGGCGCGGATCACCGCCGGATTGCGGCGGATGTCGTCGGGCGTGCCGGCGGCGATGCAGCGGCCATAGTCGAGCACGATGATGTGGTCGGATATGCCCATCACGACGCTCATGTCGTGCTCGATGAGCAGAATGCCGATGCCCTCCCGGTCGCGAATGCCGACGAGGAACCGGTTGAGCTCGGCGGATTCGCGCGGGTTGAGCCCCGCCGCAGGCTCGTCCAGGCACAGGAGCAGCGGGCGCGTGCACATCGCGCGCGCCACTTCGAGACGCCGCTGCGCACCGTACGGCAGCGACCCCGCCTCCTCATCCGCACGATCGAGCAGGCCCAGCCGCTCCAGCCAGGCGCAGGCGGCATCGACAGCCGCCGCCTCGGCGCGCCGATAGGCCGGCAGGCCGAGCAGCCCGCCGACTGTGTAGCCCGACGCGCGCATCAGCGGGTTGTGCTGGGCCACGACCAGGTTCTCGAGCACGGTCATACGGGGGAACAGCCGGATGTTCTGGAAAGTCCGCGCCACGCCGGCGCGCGCGATGCGAAAATCCGGCATCTGCTCCAGGAGGAGCGGCCCCTGCGGCCGCGCCAGAGTGATGCGGCCGACCGTCGGCTTGTAGAAACCGGTCAGACAGTTGAAGACCGTCGTTTTCCCGGCGCCGTTGGGTCCTATGAGAGCAGTGATCTGGCCGCGCCGTGCCGCGAACGACAGATCGTCCACGGCCACCAATCCGCCGAAGCGCATGGTGAGGTGCTCGACCGTGAGCAGCACGTCACTCATCCGTCTTCGCTTCCGTCGGAGGTACGGCGCACTTTAGCGAAGGCTGGGTCACGGCCCCTGCCCCCGCTTAGCCCCGGCGTATCCGTGCAAGCGGATGGACGGATCGCGGCGGGCCAACAGGCCGTGCGGCCGCCACACCATGATCCCGATCATCGCCGCTCCGAACAGCAGCATACGGAACTCGGCGAACTGACGGCCGAACTCGGGCAGCACCACGAGCAGGGTCGCAGCGACGACCACTCCGGTCTGGCTGCCCATCCCGCCCAGCACGACGATCGCCAGAATCAGCGCGGATTCGATGAAGGTGAAACTCTCCGGGCTGATGAATCCCTGCCGCGTCGCGAAAAACGACCCCGCAAAGCCGCCGAACATAGCGCCGATGGAAAAGGCCGTGAGCTTGGTGTTGGTCGGATTGATCCCCAGCGCCTTGGCCGCGATCTCGTCCTCGCGCAGCGCTTCCCACGCCCGGCCGACCGGCAGCCGGCGGATGCGCAGGGTGAAGGCATTGGTCAGCAACGCCAGGCCGAGAACGATGAAGTAGAGAAAGATGAGGCGATGGAGCGGCGAGTACGCGAGGCCGAAAAAGTCGCTGAAGGTCGTCCCGCCCGCCTCCGCTTCGCGGGCAAACGGCATTCCGAAGAACGTCGGCCGCGGAATGCTGGTGAGGCCGTTCGGACCGCCGGTGAAGCTCCCCCAGTTGATCAGGACGATGCGCACCATTTCGCCGAAGCCGAGGGTCACGATCGCCAGATAGTCGCCGCGCAGGCGCAGCACGGGAAAGCCGAGCAGGATGCCGAACGTCGCTGAGAACGCGCCGGCGAGCGGCAAGCATTCCCAGAAATCGAGGCTGAAGTTGCGCGCGAGCAGCGCAAAGCTGTACGCGCCGACCGCGTAGAACGCGACGTAACCGAGGTCGAGCAGACCCGCAAGGCCGACCACGATGTTGAGGCCCCAGCCGAGCATCACGTAGATGAGCACGGTCGTCGCAAGGTCGATGATGTAGCGGTCGGCAAAGGGAAGAAACGGCAGCAGGATCGCGAGCGACACGATGGCGTAGGCCGCGAACTTCGCCGGCGCCCGCGTCGTCTTGGCGTCGGTGTGCCGAGGCTCGCGGCGCTGGCGCCATTTCCACTCCGGCGGCCACAGGCCCAGAGCCAGGCGGCCGGCGAACACGGTGGCGACGGCAACCGCGACCCAGCCGAACCGCGTCTCGATGGTCAGCCCGTTCTCGCTGTCGATGGTGCGAAAGCCGATCATCGGCAGCGCCAGGGCGAACGCGGCGATGGCGGCGAGGCCTGCCTCTTTCAGGGCGACACTCGCGCGCGCTGCCGTGGGCCCGCTGCTCATACCTTCTCGACCTCCGGGCGGCCGAGCAATCCCGTCGGCCGGAAGATCAGGACGAGGATGAGGATCGAGAAGGTCGCGATGTCCTTATACTCGATCGTGAAATACGCGGACCAGAACGCCTCGACCAAGCCGATCAGCAAGCCGCCGAGCATGGCACCGGGCAAGGAGCCGATGCCGCCGAGGACCGCCGCGGCGAACGCCTTCAGGCCGGCCTGGAAGCCGATATAGAAATCGACCACGCCGTAGTAGAGCGACACCATGACGCCGGCCACGGCGGCCAGGGCGGCCCCGAGAACGAAGGTGAGAGAGATGGTGCGATCGACATCGATGCCGAGCAGGCCCGCCATCGTCAAGTCCTGCTCGCAGGCGCGCTGGGCGCGCCCCAGCGGCGTGCGGCCGATCATCAGCGAGAAGCCGGCCATCAGCACAATGGTCAACACGACGATCAGGATCTGGATATAGGACAACGATACGTCGAAATTGCCGTTCCGCAGCAGCACGAAGCCGCCCGTGATCACGGGCTGCAGCGGCTTCACCCGCGCCCCCTGCACGAGCTGGACGTAGTTCTGCAGGAAGATCGACATGCCGATCGCGGAGATCAGCGGCGCCAGGCGGAACGACCCCCGCAGCGGCCGGTAGGCGATGCGCTCGACGGCCCAGCCGTAGGCCGACGTGAAGACCACCGCGGTCACCAGGACGATGAGCACCGCCAGCGGCACGTACGTGATGCCGAGAGCCGCAAGGACGGAAAACGCGATGATCGAGATGAAGGCGCCGATCATATAGATCTCGCCATGCGCGAAATTGATCATCCCGATGATGCCGTAGACCATCGTGTAGCCGATGGCCACGAGGCCGTAGATCGCGCCCAGCGTTACGCCGTTGATCGTCTGCTGGAGGAAATACTCCATCCCGCCGTTCCGCCGCACCCCGTTTGACGCGGGTGAGCCCCCGCTTCAGGTTCTAGTTAACATGTGCGGTGGGCGGATCAAGACGAATTGCGAAGGGCCGCGGTCAGCGGGGCTCCGCGTTGCCCCGCGCGCGCTTGGCGAGGACGTATTTGAGCTTGTTCAGCGCGTTCGTCTTCAGCGCCGCCTGCCCGGCGCTGGCCGGGCCGACGATTGATACCTCTGTCAGGGTCTCCGGGTCCATCGCCGTGACCTTGACCGAGGTTCCGTGCTGAACGAACTCGAAGATGACGTCGCCTGGCATCGCCCCGCCTCACCTCCCGGTCCCGGCCGCAATGATAGCGCAGCACGGCCGCGGCCAGAACCGCAGGCTAATTGCCGATCAGCGGCAGCGCCGGCGCCTCCGGCTCGCGTGTGGCCACGGTAAACCGCACCTCGGTTCCTCCCCTCGGCTTGCTGGAGATCTGCATGTCCCCCCCATGCAGCGTCACCAGGGCCTTGGCAATCGGCAGGCCAAGCCCGGTGCCGGCGTAGCTGCCGTCCGGCGGCCGCCGCGGCTGGCGAAACGGCAGGATCGCCTCGGCCATCTCGGCCTCGGTCATGCCGATACCGGTATCGGCGACCCAGATCTCGATCTTGTCGGACGCCCTCAGCCGCGAGCCGACGCGGACCTTGCCGCCGCGCGGGGTGAACTTGATCGCATTCGACAGCAGATTGACCACGATCTGCTTCACCTTTGTCGAATCGATATAGAGCGGCCCCGGTATCTCACCAAGCTGGTCGACGATCTCGAGCCCCGCCTTCTCCGCCTGGGCCGTCACCAGGCGCAGGCTCGAACGAACGAGCTCGTTCACCGAGATCTTCTCCGGACGCAGAATCATCTCGCCGGCCTCGACCTTGGCGTAGTCGAGAATGTCATTGATGATCTGCAAGAGGTGCTGACCGCTTGCGGTGATGTCGCCGGCGTAGGTCGCATACCGGTCGTTCAGGTCGCCGAACATGCGCTGGGCAATGATCTCAGAAAAGCCGATGATCGCGTTGAGCGGCGTCCGGAGCTCGTGCGCCATGTTGGCGATCAGGTTCTTGAGCCCCTCGACGGAATGTATCGCCGCCGCATTGTCCTCGGCGAGCACGGACGTGAGGTCGGCGGGCCGCGCGATCACGGCCAATGCGTCCGCCCCCATCGCCGTCACACGGAGCTCCGCGTCGACCTTGGTACCGCCAGCGCGTTTGAGCGGCGCCCGGACACGGTCGCGCTCATCGGACCCGCCGGTCTCCTGCTGGCGCACCAAGAGCGTGTGGAGCGTGCGCGGATCGAGGATCGTATCGAGGCGCTGCCCGACGATCTGATCGACGCGCGTATAACCGAGCAACGCCAGTCCCGGCCGGTTGATGTAGGCGATGCGTCCGTCGACCACCGCGATGGCAGACTCCTGGACCCGGTCAAGCAGCGGACGCAGGTCGAGCGTGGCCGCGGACCCCGCGGCCGGCTTCGACGCGCGATGGCGCCGATGGTGATCCGCCTGCGTCGTCACGGCGCAGCGTCGTCGCCTCGCATGATCCGCGCGGGAAGCCCCGAGGCGCCCTGCAGGATGGCTCCGTCGAAGCTGGCTCCGGCGACATTGGCCCCATCGAAGATGGCATTGCGGAGATCGGCGTTGGCGAACGAGGCGTTGGTCAAATCGGCGCGGGAGAGGTCGGCGCCCACGAATCGAGCTTGCTTGAGATTCGCCTCGGCAAGGCGGGCGCCCACGAGGTTGGCGCCGCTGAGATCGGCAGGCACGATCACATTTGCAGCGCCAACGTTCAGGAGCGGCGTGAGATCGGCGCCGCGAAGATCCGCTTCCATCATGTTGGCGTCGACCATGACCACGCCGCGCAGATCGGCTTCACCGAAATCAGCCTGCCGAAGATCGCTCTTGGTGAAATCGGCCCGCACGAGCTCCGCCCCGGCGAACTGCGCGCCGAGGAGCATCGAGCCGCGGAACGACGCCGCGATGAGGCGCTTTCGCGAAAAATTCGCATTCCGCAGGTCGGCTCCGGACAAGTCCGCCGGCGCGCCCTTCGTCATCCGCGATTCGAGCCAGGCGGCATGCTGGGCCACCCGGCGGTCGACGTCGTCCAGGACGACGTGGGTGTCGGGATCGCGGGTCGCAGCGCGAAGGGCGCCACTCTCCAGCAGCTCCTTGTCCACCAACGCACCGGTCAGGTCTGCATTCTTGAAGTCCACGCCCCAGAACTGCACGCCTTTGAGGATCGCGCCGCGGAAGCTCGCGCCCGCGGCCTTGCAACTCGACAGGTTGGCGCCTTCCAGGTTGGCGTTTGTGAAATTCGCCGCGCGGAGATCCGCGTTGCGGAAATTGGCTCCTTTGAGCGAGGCGTTGCTGAAATCAGCCCGAACCACGAACGAGCCACCGAGCTTGGCGCTGGACAGATCGGCGCCGCGGGCATCGATCACCGACAGGTCGGCGGCCGCCTGATTGCCGTCGTGCTGCACAGGGATGAGCTCGCGCTGATGGCGCGCCAGGATCGCCTCGCGGATGTCGGCGTCGGTGAGCGTGGCGCCGTTCATGGAGCAACCGCGGAAGCACGCGCCCCGCAAATCGGAACGGCTCATGTCGGCGCCGTCGAAATTGGCGCGTCTCAGATCCGCCGCGAAAAGGTTGGCGCGCGGCATCTTGGATTTGCTGAAGCGTGAGCCCGCCAGCTTGGCGCCGACCAGGTCGATCTCGGTGAGATTGCGGCCGCTGAAATCGGCCCCCTCGAATTGGTGGTGTGCGAGAAGCGCACGCCGCCCGCCAGGGATGCCGCCGATGAATTTCTCGTGCGCGGCCAGAGCAGCGGCCAGCTCTCGCGGGCTGAGCGTTTTCCACGTCAGCTCGTTGGCAGACCCAGATCCGGTGTCCAGCGCCGTTGTCGGCGTCGTCGACATCGCAATTCTTCCCGTCAGGCCAGAACGGCCTTGCGCCTCGCTCGGATTGTTCTAGGCCGAGTGTCTTTAGAAGCCGTTAACTACAGAAGTTATCTGGCTATTTTTGCGCCCTATGTCGGACTCCCGACCGGACGTGCGGCTGACGCCAGCGATCGGCTAGAGTTGCAGGGAACCTCGACGAAAGGACATGCCCATGGCGACCCGCAAGCCCCTGACGCCGCACGCCCGCAGCACCGCGCGCCGCTTCCACGCCGCACACCTGAAGCCGGGTGACTTCAAGCCCTCGGGCCTTCGCTCCTTTTTCGAATATCGCGACCTCGGCATCGCGCGTGCGACGGGCGGCAAGGTGCTGGCCCACGTCATCCGCGCGCGGCCCGGCCGCAACGCCAAGCCGGAGCGCCACCATCACGGCGTCCGCTTTCAAATGGTTTACGTCCTCAAGGGCTGGATCGAGTTCGACTACGAGGGGGTGGGACGCGTGCGGCTGCGCAAGGGCAGCTGCGTCTACCAGCCGCCGGGAATCCGGCACACCGAGCTCGGTCATTCCCGCGACTGCGAGATGATCGAGATCACCCTGCCCGCCCGATTTGCGACGTACGCGGATTGAACGCCCGGCCGATCAGCGCGCCGGTTCGCGCTTCGCGCGGGTGACGAGTTGGGTCGGATTGACGAAGCAAAGTGCCACGAGCAGCCAGACCAGGGTCGTGACCATGTAGATCACGGCCATCGCGTCGATGGACTGGCCGGCGCGAACGCCCGCCGCGTACACCGAGTAATAGAGCGCTACGACCAGGGTCTGACTGTCGGCCCCGGCGGTGAAGAACGTGAGCTCGAAGCTCGCGATCGTGCGCACGAGCACCAGGAGCAATGCCGCCAGCATCCCCGGTGCGAGCAGCGGCAGCAGCACGTACAGGAACAGCCGCCCGGTGCCGGCGCCGAACACCCGTGCCGCGGCCTCGATGCGCGGATCGACCTGCTCGATGAACGGGATCATCACCAGGATCACGAACGGGACCGCCGGCACGAGGTTGGCCAGGATCACGCCGGACATCGAGCCCGCGAAACCCGCCCGGTAGAGCACCGCCGCCAGCGGAATGCCGAAGGTGATGGGGGGGACCAGCAGCGGCAGCAGGAACAGCAAGGTGATGAGCCGCTTGCCCGGGAAGTCGCGGCGCGCCAGCGCGTACGCCGCGGGCACACCCAGCGCTCCCGACAGCACGACGACGGCACCCACGACCTCGAACGTCACGAACAACACGTCGCCGAGCTGGAACTCGTCCCATGCCGAACCGTACCAGCGCGTGGTGAAGCCCGCCGGCAGCCACGTCCCGAACCAGCGCGTGCCGAACGAATTCACCGCCACCGTCGCCACCATGGCGATGAGGTTCACCAGAAAGAATATGACGAGCGCCCAGACCGCGAAGGCCCACAGCCGCGCCGTCAGTGGGTCGCGCCGCACCGCCCTCACCCTTTGCCGCCGCCCATGGGCCCGCGATAGACGAGGCTACGGCCGGCCAGCACCAGCACCACCACGAGGAGCTGGGCCGCGGCCATGATCATCGCGATCGCGGACGCGAGCGAATAGTCGTATTGCTCATACGCGGCCGTATAGGCGGCGATGGAGATGACCCGCGTGACCCCGGCGGGCACGCCCAGAAGCACGGCCGACGGGAACACCGAGAAAGCCTGCACGAACGACAGACAGAAGGTGATGGCAAGCCCCGGCGCCAGCAGCGGCAGGAAGACGTGCCAGAACCGCGCGCGCGGTCCCGCCCCCAGGGTCGATGCGGCCTGCTCCAGCGACGGATCGATGCCGGTCACGTAGGACAAGGTCAGCAGGAAGGTGAAGGGGAATCCCGACACCACCAGCGACAGCAGCACGCCCGTATAATTGTGCACGAGACGGACAGGCCCCGACGCCAGGCCAATGCCGACCAGGACGCGGTTGAACCATCCCTGCGGGCCGAGATAAGTCAGAAGCCCTTCGGCGATCAGCACGGTGCCGAAGGTGATTGGCAGCACCAGGAGAGTGGTCAGCAGGCGCTGGCGGTGCATCAGCCGCACGCGCATCGCCACCGGGATCGAGAGCAGGAGGTTGATCAGGGTCGCGGGCCAGGCGATCCACATCGTCTTGCCGATCGTGTCGTACAGGAACGGCTCGGCGAAGAAACGGCGGTAATTGGCGAGCCAGTCGCCCGCCTTGGGTGCCAGCGACAGAGCAAGGCCGTACAGGAACGGATAGATGAACAACGCGAGAATGAACAGCGCCGCCGGCAGCACCAGGAGTGTCACCCCGTCGAGACCGCGCTGGGCCATGACGAGGCGCAGCGGCAGGCGTTCGCGCGTCAGGCCCCCATGAGTCATGCCTGAGGCCCCGCGTAAATCAACACGCGGCCGGCATCGGCGCCCAGCTTGAGCGTCTCGCCCGGGGCCACGCGCCGGTCGCAGCGGAAGAACAGCTCGGTCTTATCGCCGGTCACGGCGGTGCCGTAGAAATCCCGGCCGCGGAACTCCGCCGCCGTCACCGTGGCGCTGATCGGCCCCCCCTCGCGCGGCGTGAGGTCATCGGGACGGATAGCGATTGTGGCCTCGCCGGCGGCGACGCGGCCCACAGACATGCCTTCGAGAACGGCGCCACCGAACGCGGCGGCGGCGCGCCCCCCGGCCACCGATGTCACCCGCGCGCGCAGCTGATTGCGGTAGCCCATGAACTCCGCCACGTCGGGATGGGCAGGCCTGCCATAGAGCTCGTCCGGCGTGCCAACCTGCCGGACCACCCCATCGCGCATCACGACAATGCGGTCGGCGAGCGACAGCGCCTCGTCCTGGTCGTGGGTAACGTAAATCGTCGCCGAGCCGACGGCGCCATGGATGCGCCGGATCTCGGCCCGCATCTCCAGGCGGAGCTTCGCGTCGAGATTCGACAGCGGCTCGTCCATCAGCACCAGCGGCGGCTCGATCACGATGGCGCGCGCGATCGCCACCCGCTGCTGCTGGCCGCCCGAGAGCTGGCCGGGAAGCTTGTCGCCTTGTGCCCCGAGGCGCACGAGCGCCAGCGCCTCCTCGACCTTTTGCGCGATCTCGCCGCCGGGCCGGCCACGCATCCTGAGACCGAAGGCAATGTTCTTGCGCACGCTCATGTGCGGAAAGAGCGCGTAGTTCTGGAACACCATGCCGAAACCGCGCTGCTCGGGCCGCAGCCGGTCGATGCGCTCGTCGTCCAGCCAGATGGCCCCCGAGGTCAGCGTCAGAAGCCCGGCGAGGCAGTTCAGCGCCGTCGTCTTGCCGCAGCCCGAGGGACCGAGCAGGGCGATGAACTCGCCCCGCCCGACCTCGAGTGTGACGTCGCGCAGCGCGTTGAGGAGGCCGAAGTCGCGGCTCACGCGGTCGAGCCGCAGCCGGCGGAAATTGCGCGCAGCCGAGATCATTCCCGCCCGTGCCCCCTCGCCGCCTTCGCCGTCACTTGATCTTCGACGCGCCGACCTGCTCGTCCCAGCGGCTGAAGGCGTAGACGAGCTTGTCCGGCAGCAGCGGCAGCTCTTGCGGAGTATCAGCGATCAGCTGCGCGTATTCCGGACGCCCGAACTCCTTGATGACGTCCTGGCTGTCCTGCGGCGCCATCGACAGCGGCACGTCCTTCACCGCCGGACCCGGATAGAAATAGCCGGCATCGTAGGTGATCGCCTGCGCCGGCTTCGAGAGCATGTAGTTCAGGAAATCGACCAGCACGGCCACGCGCTCGGGTGCCAGGCCCTTGGGGACGCACAGATAATGCGCATCGAGGATCCAGTGGAAGCCCTTGAGCGGGGCGACCGCGGCCTCCTTGGGGACCACGCCAAGTGCCCGCGGGTTGATATCCCAGCCCATCTGCGTCGGCATCATGTCGCGCGAGCCCTCGCCGAATTCCTTCATCAGGATGCCGGTGCCCGAGGGATAGTACTCGACGCTCTGGCCGAGCTCCTTGAGATAGGCCCAGGTCTTGTCCCAGCCGTCCTTGGGATCCTTCGGATCCTTGTCGCCGAGCAGGTACGGCAAGCCCATCATGAAGACGCGGCCGGGGCCGGAATTCGCGGGGCGCGCGTACATGAAGCGGTTGGGATGTGCCTTCGCCCAGGCGAGCAGGTCCTCGGCGGTTTTCGGCACCTCCTTTACCTTGTCGGGCATGTATTCGAGGATCGGCCCGGCCTGGCAGAAGACGATGCACACGCCCTGGTTCTGCGCCAGGCCCTGCATGGCTTTGGCGCCCGGCAGGTAGATATCGTCCAGCTTCGGCAGGTCGGCCGCGAATTGCGGCAACACGGGCACCCACAGCTTCTGATCGATGCCGGCCGAGAGCGCATCGATACCCGTCAGCACGCCGTCGATGTCGACGCGTCCGGCATCCTGCTGCGCCTTGATCTTGCCCGGCAGCTCCGGTGCGGGCGCTTTCGAAAAGGTCACCTTCGAGACGAGGTTGGGCTTCGATTTCGCGTACGCCTCGATTGCCTTCTGCGTGAGCGCGAGGTTGCCGGCGACGTCCACGAAATTCAGCGCGACCGGTGATTTCGGCAGCGTCAGCGCCGCCCGGGCGATGTCCGGCAGACTGGCGGCAACGGTAGAGCCGGCGATGCCGGCGATTACGGCGCGGCGGCTTGGTTTGAATGACATGAAAAGGTCCTCCCTCGGATTGGTTTGGTTGACGATCAGGCGCGGCTCGAATCACTCCTCGGCGAAATAGTCGCCATGGCTTGCCTTGAGAATCTCGACAGAGCGGAAGATGCCGCGCAGGTGGGCCCGCATGGCAGCGATGGCACCCTCCCGGTCGCGACGCAACAGCCGGTCGACGATCAGCGCGTGCTCGCCGATCACCTTCGGCCGCTTGACCACGTTGCGCGAGGAGAGCAGCCGCACCCGGTCCATCTGCGCCTTTGCATTCTCGACCTGGCGCCATGCGTTGGCGTGCCCAGCGATCTCCATGATCAGCGCGTGCATCGCCTCGTCGGCGGCAAAAAAGCCTTCGTGGTCGCCGGCGCGATGCAGCGCCCGCTGGCGCTGCAGAATCGTCGACAGGCTTGCGGCCTGCCTCTTGTCCAGCCGCTCGACGGCGCGCTCGATCGCGGAGCACTCCAGCGATTCGCGCACGAACTGGCTGTCGAACACTTCGGCAAGCTTGATCGGCGCCACGAACGAGCCGTATTGCGGATAGACCTCGACCAGCGACTCGTCGGCCAGCTTGATCAGCGCCTCGCGCACCGGCGTGCGCGACACCCCGAAGCGCTGCGACAACTCCTGCTCGGACAGCATGGTGCGCGGCAGGAGATGGCCGATCACGATCTCCCGGCGCAGCAGGCTATGCACCTGATCGGCCATCGTGTGCCGCCGGAATGCGACCGTGCGCTCAACCCCGGCGAGACCGGACTCCGGACGCGCCGGCGGCGGCATCGGCGCGGGCCGGCGTGCGCTGCGGACTGACTTGCGGGTAGCCATGACGGTCGGCATCGAGCAAACATGCTACCATACCAGCCGCACATTCCAAGGTCTACGCGTGCGCGGCTCTACAGCCCGAGGGCCCGCGGCAGCCACAGCGACAGGTCCGGCCAGTACGTCACCAGCATCAGCACCAGGAACATGACGCCGTAGAACGGCCAGATGCGCCGCACGACCTGCTCCATGCTCACCTTGCCGACCGCGCAGCCGACGAAAATGATCGAGCCGACCGGCGGGTGGCACAGGCCGATCCCGAGATTGAGCAGCATGATCATGCCGAAATGCACCGGGTCGACGCCGAATTTCGCCACGACCGGCAGGAGGATCGGCGCACAGATGAGGATGTTCGGCGCCATGTCGATCAGGCAGCCGAGCACCAGGAGCAGCACATTGATGAGAAACAGGATGACGTATTTGTTGCTGGAGAGGGTCAGGAAGAACGCCGTGACCTTCGCCGGCACCTGCATCAAGGCCATCATGTAGCCGATGCTCGCCGCGAACGCGATCAGGGTCAGGACCATCGCGACCGTCCGCATGGTCCGATAGACGAGGACCGGCAGGTCGCGCCACCGGTAGTCGCGGTACACGAACATGGTGACGATGAAGGCGTACACGCACGCGACGGCACCGGCCTCGATCGCCGTGAACACGCCGCCGAGGATGCCGCCCAGGATGATCACCAGGGTGATGAGCCCCCACATGGCGTCGATCGTGATGCGGATGGCATCGCGCCACGGCACCGCCGTGCCGCGCGGATGGCCGTCGCGGTAGGCCATCACCAGCACGAGCACGATCAGCGCGGCGCCGAACACCAGCCCGGGCGTGATGCCGGCCATGAACAGGCTGATCACCGAGATGGCACCGCCGGTCGCGAGCGAATAGATCACGGCGTTGTGGCTGGGCGGCACGAGCAGCGCCTGCACCGACGCGCTGATCGTCACGTTCGTCGCAAAAACGCGCGGATACCCCGCCTTCTCCATCTGCGGGATCATGACCGATCCGATGGCCGAGGTGTCGGCGACCGACGATCCGGAGATGCCGCTGAGAAAGGTCGTGGCCACGATGTTGACGACGGACAACCCGCCGCGCACGCGCACGACGCCGACCAGCACATCGGCAAAGGCGACCAGCCGCCGCGCCATTCCGCCTTCGGCCATGATGGCCCCGGCCAGCACGAAAAACGGGATGGTCAGCATCGCGAACTTGCCGACCCCATGCGAGATCTGGAGCATCACCGCCTCGTAGGGGATGCCGATCCAGTAGGCGCCTGCCATCGCCGCCAGACCGAGCCCGTAGGCAATCGGCATGCCGATGACGAAGCTGGCGATCAGAACCCCGACGACGATCAGTATTTCCAAGGGCGCCCTCGCGTCAGTCGAACGCCGCCGGCGCCGGCTCGTCCACCGCACCGGCGTTGGGCTCGCCGATCACGAGCCGCTCCAGAACGAAGAGCAGCGTCACCACTCCGCCCAGCGGGATCGGCAGATAGGTGACGCCCACCGACAACGAGGGGAACTCCGCGACCACGTCGTGCCAGGTCGCCGCGCACAGCCCGTATCCCCAGATCACCATGAAGACGCTCACCGCCGCGACGAGAAGCTCGGCCAGAATCGTGGAGACGCGCTGCCCCGGCCGCGGCATCAGGCTCACGAAGAAGTGCATGCGCATATGGATGCCGTCGCGATAGCAGACGGCGGCGCCGAAGAACGTGAGCACGATGGAGAGCAGGATCGCCGCCGGTTCCGGCCACGAGGCGGCCCGGTTGAGCACGTACCGCGTATAGACGCTGTAGGGGATCACCGCCGAGATCAGGACCAGTGACACACCGGCGAGGACCGCGCAGGTCCAGTACAAAGCGTCCATGGTCCTGCGTAAGCCGCGCGCCATCGCGTTGGTCCCGTTCGGCAGCGCTCCCGCAGCACCACCGCTTCAGACAGGCGTTATTGAACGGCCTCGATCCGGTCGATCATCGATTTGTATTTGGGGCCGTACTTGTCCCACACCGGCTTGACCGCATCCTGGAAGGGCTTCTTGTCGGCGATCTGGATGATCTCGATCCCGGCCTGCTTCATCTTGTCGAACGCCTTCCGCTCGTACTCTTCCCACCGCCTGCGCTCGTCGAACTGTGCCTCCCTCGCCAGCTTCTTGATCAGGGCCTGATCGGCGGCAGACAGGGTGCTCCAGGTGCGCTTCGAGAACACCAGGATTTCCGGCACGATCAGGTGTTCGGTGAGCGTGTAGTACTTCGCGACCTGATAGTGGTTGTCGAACACGAAGCTCGGCGGATTGTTCTCGGCCCCATTGACCACGCCGGTCTGCAGCGCGCTGAAGACCTGGTCGTATCCCATGGCGACCCCGTTGCCGCCCAGGTCGTTCATCATGTCGACGAACATCGGGTTGCCCATCACGCGCATCTTCAGACCCTTGAGGTCGTCGATGGTGCGGATCGGCTTTTTCGAATCGTACATGTTGCGGGCACCGGCATCCATCCAGCAGAGGCCGACGAGCTGCGCCTGCGGATTGTTCGTGACCTTGTCGAGCAACTCCTGGCCGATCGCCCCGTCCATCACCTTCTGCGCGTGCGCCGTGTTGCGGAACAGAAACGGCAGATTGAACACGTTGAGATCGTCGACCACGGGACCCAGCGCCCCCACGCTCACGCGCGCGAGCTGAATGGCACCCACCTGCGCCTGCTCGATGGCCTCCTTCTCGCCCCCCAGCTGCATGGCGGCAAACATCTGGATGCTGAGCCGGCCGCCCGTGGCCTGCTCCAGCTTCTTGCCCATGTCCTCGGTCGCCTCGACCGTGGGATAGCCGACCGGATGCACGTCCGAGGCCTTGAACGCCATTTTCTGCTGCGCCGCGGCGCCGCGCATACGAAGGCCCGTGGCGGCCAACGCCGCGGCACCCGCACCGATCCGAAGAATGTTGCGCCTGTTCATCTGGGTCCTCCCTTCCCCTCGCCGCCGCCGGCTGCTGCCTATTTGACCGAGCCGCCCCTTTGAATGGACGCGACGCTGGTCTATAGTCATCATGTTGTATGATGACCTGACCAGAAGGGACCCGACTTGTCAAGCCTCGGAGACGACGCCTCCCCGCTCCTGCGCCCGCTCGCTCCGCCGCGCAACCGGACGACCGAGGTGGTCGAGCGGCTTGCGGGCGAGATCGCCAGCGGCAGGCTCGCCCGCGGCGCCCGTCTTCCGACGGAGCAGGCGCTGACCGAAGCGTTCAGGGTCAGCCGCACCGTGGTGCGCGAGGCGGTGGCGGCGCTGCGCGCGGAAGGGCTGATCGAGACGCGACAGGGTGTCGGCGCGTTCGTGGCGCAGGACATCCAGCGCCGCCCCTTCCGCATAGATCCGGACGAGCTGCAGACGATCGGCGAAGTGGTGAACGTGATGGAGCTCCGGACCGGGCTCGAGATCGAGGCCGCCGGATTTGCCGCCGAGCGCGCCGATGCAGGTACCCGGGGCCGGATCGGTGCGGCGCTCAAGGCGATCGACGCGGCCATCAAGCGCGGCGATGCCGCGGTCGACGAGGACTTTGCGTTCCATCTCGCCATCGCGCGCGCCACGCGCAATCCCCATTTCGCCCGCCTGCTCGAATTTCTCGGCCGGTTCCTGATCCCGCGGCAGAGCGTGCGGATCGGCCTCAAGAAAGCCGACGATCTGAAGGCCTATCTCGAGCGCATCCAGGCCGAGCACCGCCAGATCTTCGCGGCGATCGTGGCCGGCAACAGCGAGGCCGCGCGAAAAGCCATGCGCCGCCACCTGATGAACAGCCGCACGCGCTATCGGATGCTGTCCCAGCGGCCGAAACGCTGACCGGCTGGCCACGGACGTTTTTCTACGGAGTAACCCATGCAGAAGATCCTGATCACCGGGGCCGCCGGCGGCGTCGGCCGACGCCTGCGCCGGCTGCTGCGCGGACGGTTTCCGGCCATCCGCCTGTCCGACGTCGCCCGCCCCGCGGACGTGGCCCCCGGCGAGGAGTTCATGCAGGCAGACCTCGCCGATTTCGCTGCCGTCGAAAAGACCGTGGCTGGAGTCGAGGGGATCGTGCATCTCGGCGGCATGTCGGTCGAGAACGACTGGGAGACGATCCTCGCCAGCAACATCGTGGGCACGCGGAACGTCTTCGAGGCGGCGCGCCGGCAGGGCGTGAAGCGCGTCGTCTTCGCCACCTCGAACCACGTGGTGGGCTTCTACCCCCGCAGCCGGCGCATCGGCACCGAGGTTCTCGTACGTCCGGATTCCCGGTACGGCGTCAGCAAGGCCTTCGGCGAGGCGCTCGGGTCGTTCTATGCCGACAAGTTCGGCCTGCGCGTTTTCTGCATCCGCATCGGCAACGTCGACGACCGTCCGGTGGACAAGCGGCGGCTCAGCATCTGGCTTCACCCCGAGGACTTGGCCCAGCTCGTCTGCATCGGGCTCGAGCATCCCGACGTGCATTACGAGGTCGTCTACGGCGCCTCGGACAACGAGCGCGGCTGGTGGGACAACGAGACGGCGTTCCGCTTCGGCTACCGGCCAAAGGGACGCGCGGAGGATTTCGCCGACGCAGCGCTCGCGGCCCAGAAGAGCCTGCCATCGGACCCGCTCGGCGACCAATTCCAGGGCGGATCGTTCTGCTCGGCCGAATTCGCGGGCGATCCGGAGAGGCTGGTCTAGCCGCGCTCTCGGGCCGCCGAGGGTGCTGCGAGTTCGCGCAGACGGATCTCGGCGACCGGCTTGAATTCGCCCTCGGGATACTTGTCCAGGTAAGCCCTCAACAGGTCGGGGTTGTCGCTCTCGCGCACCGACTCCCAGAAGGCCAGCTCGACCTCGCGGTCCTGCGGATCTCGGGCGGCTCCGGCCGCCGAGGCGAACTCCTCGAGGCGCGTGCGGGCGAGATCGACGAAGGCACCGTCGGGATATTGCTTGAGATAGGCTTCGAAGT
>Ga0335071_10001786_pt1 | contig 23119 bp, 15 predicted proteins | sample Lox_Sample_15_FD_206724 | JGI IMG/M metagenome (GOLD analysis project Ga0335071, IMG submission 206724) | Soil microbial communities from Loxahatchee National Wildlife Refuge, Florida, United States - Lox_Sample_1.5 | ecosystem: Environmental > Terrestrial > Soil > Wetlands | place: USA... | reverse complement strand
GGATCACTGTGGAAAATGCCTATGCCGGGCTCGAGGCGGATGGCTTGGTCTTCTCGCGGGTTGGCAGCGGTACCTACGTTTTACCGCCCACGCCTCTCCTTTCCCTGCCCAAAGGGGAGGGTGGAACCGCCTGGCCACTCTGGCAACAGACCGTCTTGACCCAGAGCGGGATTTCCGAAGCAATCGTCCTGGAAGAAAAGGCGAAAATTCCCCAGCAGGTTCCTGCGATCAGTTTTGCCGGCGGAATCGGCGATTCGCGTCTCTTCCCGGTCGAGGATTTTCGCAAAGTCCTGCAGACGGTCATGCGCCGGGACGGCATCGCCGCCCTGGATTACGGGGACCGCACGGGGTATGCCCCCTTGCGGGCGACCATCGCTCACATCCTGGCCAGCCAGGGTCTCCAGACATTGCCTGAGAACATCCTCATCACAGCCGGTTCACAACAGGCAATTTCCCTGGTGTCACAACTCCTCCTCCGGCCGGGGGATACCCTCCTGGTGGAAAACCCGACCTATTCAGGCGCGCTGGATTTGTTCCGGGCGCTCGGATTCAAGGCCGTCGGAATCCCGGTCGACGGACAAGGCATGCAAGTCGAGATGCTGGAAAAGTTGCTCCAGCAGCACCACCCCAAATTGATTTACACCATCCCCAACTTCCACAATCCCACCGGCACCTGTTTGAACGGTTCCCGGCGCCGGCAGTTGATCGTTTTGGCAGATCGCTACAATGTTCCGATTCTGGAGGACGATTTCGTCGGCGACTTGCGCTACGAGGGGCGGACCCAACCGGCCTTGAAGGCGCTCGACTCGGGCGGACGGGTCATCTATGTCAGCACGTTCTCGAAGATGCTGATGCCGGGTTTGCGGGTGGGCTTCCTGGTTGCCGAAGGCCCGATCTACGACTGCCTGGTCAAGTTCAAGCGTGTCAACGACGTGGCGACCTCCACACTGATCCAACGCGCTCTGGAGGCTTATGTTACGGTTGGCAGGTACCAGGTCCATCTGCGCCGCACCTGTCAGATCTTCCGAAAACGCCGGGACGCCATGCTCGCGGCGATCGACCGTTGCCTGCCGGCCGGGGTCCGTCTCGATCCTCCGCAGGGCGGGTTATTCCTCTGGTTGCAGCTGCCCGATCACTTGTCTGCAAACGAGCTGTATCCGTTTGCCTGCGAGGAAGGCGTTGACTTTACGCCCGGCAGTAATTACTTCACCGACAGTGTGGAAGGGAAAGACTGGTTGCGACTTAATTTCGTCGTCCAGCCTCCGGAGCAAATCGAGGCCGGGGTCAAGCGCCTCGGGAAAGCCATCCGGCGACTGCAAGCTGCCCGCTGACTTTTACCTTACCAGAAACCGATCTCCCGACAGGCGTCCGGATGAAGTTCATCCGGACGCCTGTGCATTTGGCAACCTGGCCCGATAGACCTTGACAGAATCCCGGACGCGCATACAATTAGTACAATGATACAATGATACAATATTGCTGGCAGGGAGCGTTATGAATCTCGAAATCGACTTTCGATCTGGCATCCCGATCTACCTCCAGGTCGTCGAACGCATCAAGGAAAGGCTGGCAGCCGGCAGGCTCAAGCCAGGCGACCAACTCCCCACCGTCCGCTCGCTGGCCCTGGAACTGCGGGTGAACTTCAACACGATTGCCCGCGCCTACCGCATCCTGGACGAGGCCGGGGTCATCTCCACCCAGCAAGGTCGCGGCACGTATATCATGGAGGCGCCTCCTCCCGAGGTCAGCGAACAGATCCGCTTGCAAGCCCTGGCCGATCTGACCCAACGCTACATCGCCGACGCGGAGCGCTTGGGCGCTTCCCCGGAAGAGCTCGTCCAAATCTTGAAAGATCAGGTGCCCCGATAAAAGCGATCGGAGCCTGAACCAACCACCAGTTTGAAAAAGGAGAATGTCTGATGAACAAGAATAGAAAATTGATTTCGGGACTGGCCGTCGTCCTGGTCCTCATAGCGATGAGCGGCTGTACGGCTCCCAAGCCCGCCGGCCTGACCACCGAGCAGGTCGCCAGCATAACGGAGAATACCCTGAAAGCCATCGATGCTAACGACTACCAGGAGTTCACCCACGACTTCAGCGACAAGATGAATTCCACTTTCACGCAGGCTCAATTCGACGGGTTACGGACTCTTCTCCAGAACGCCAGCGGCAATTACGTCTCTCTCGGTACGCCGAGCCTCACCAACGCCCAGGGATATGCGATCTACCGTTTCCCGGCCAAGTATGCCAACGAGATCGTCTTCGTGACGATTACATTTCTGGAAGGCGGACAAAAGGTCGAGGGGCTGTTCTTCGACTCTGTCAACTTACGCAAGGCCTCCAAGTAATCCAAGGGCTCCCTTTGGGAACTCCCCATATCCTAAAAAAGGAGAATACCATGTCACCCAATCCAAATCCAAAAGATTCAAGCCCGCGGCTCTCATGGCGTCAGAAGTCCGATTTGCACATTTCCGGAATGGCCGGCTTCCTCTTCGCGCTCTGCCTGTTGGCCGACGTCATCGGTACGATCATCCTAACGACCAACTATCCATCCAACCAGGTCTTCCCGCCCATCTGGAATATCGGCTGGTTACTGATCGGGACTTTCATTCTGTTCTCGCTCAAGGTAGCCTCGCAGTGGGAAAAGGCTGTGATCTTGCGGCTGGGCAAGTTCCGGAAACTGGCCGGACCAGGAGCTTTCTGGGTGGTGCCGATCCTCGATACGCTGGCCAATTGGATCGACCACCGCGTGATGGTCACGCCCTTCTCAGCCGAGAAAACGCTCACCAAGGATACCGTCCCGGTGGACGTGGACGCAGTCCTGTTCTGGGTCGTCTGGGACGCCGAAAAAGCCGCCCTGGAAGTGGCCGACTATAAGGCTGCCATCGCCTGGGCCGCCCAGACCGCCTTACGCGAGATCATCGGGCAAAGCGTTCTGGCTGACATCCTGGTGGGGCGTGACAAAATGGACGCCGAGCTGCAGAAGATCATCGACGAGCGCACCACTCCCTGGGGTGTCACCGTCCAATCCGTGGAGATCCGGGATGTTATCATTCCGCCCGACCTGGAAGATGCCATGTCCCGCCAGGCGCAGGCCGAACGTGAGCGCCAGGCGCGCGTGATCCTGGGTGAGTCGGAGCAACAGATTGCCGTCTCGTTCGCCGAGGCTTCCAAGTCCTATATCGATAATCCTACCGCCCTGCACCTGCGGGCCATGAACATGCTCTTCGAAGGTCTGAAGGAAAAAGGCGCCCTGGTGATCGTCCCAAGCAGCGCCGTGGATACGATGAACCTGGGCGGGCTCAACGGGACGATTTCGCTGGCCCAGCAGAACCTGCCCAAGAGTGACAAGAAATAGCTTCCGCCCAGGTTTGGACATTGGTCTCGAACGGACAAGTTCGGACCACGAAAGGAAAATAAAATGGACATTTCAAAGTTGACGCAGTTCATTCCCCTGCTGATCCCAATCGTGCTGATCGAGCTCGGATTGATGATCACCGCCCTGGTGGACCTGATCCGCCGGGAACAGACACGTGGCCCGAAATGGGCCTGGGTCCTTGTCATCGTTTTGGTCAACTTGATCGGCCCGATCATTTACTTCGTCGCCGGTCGAAAGGAAGACTAGGAGCAAGCCGTGAGCAGTGTTTCGATCGAAGATCTGAAGAAATATTATGGCCCCGTGCATGCCCTGGGCGGCCTGAACCTGGAAGTCGCCCCCGGAACGGTGTTTGGCTTCCTCGGTCCGAACGGCGCCGGGAAGACCACCACCCTGCGCATCCTGACCGGGTTGGCGCGCCCGACCTCCGGGCAAGCCAGGGTCGCCGGCGTGGATATCCTGAAGGACGGCCCCAAACTGGCTCGTTCCATCGGCCACCTGCCGGAGGAACCTGCCTTCTATACCTGGATGACCCCGCGTGAATTCCTTGACTACCTCGGGCGGCTGTACGGCCTTTCCTCCACCGAGCGCGCGGCCCGAGCCCGTGAGCTCCTCGCCCAGGTACACTTAGAAGAGGTTTCCAAGCGGCGCATCGGCGGATTCTCGCGCGGCATGCGCCAGCGGCTGGGCGTCGCAGCGGCCCTGATCCACCATCCGCAGGTGCTCTTCCTGGACGAGCCCGCCAGCGCACTCGACCCGGCCGGGCGCAAGGAAATGCTCGAGTTGATCGAGAGTTTGCGCGGACAGTGCACCGTGGTCATGTCCACCCACATCCTGGCAGATGTGGAGCGGGTCTGCGACGAGGTCGGGATTATTGCCAAGGGCAGGATGTTGGTCCAGTCGCGGCGCGAACAGCTCCTGGAGCGCTACGCCGTCCCGGCCTTCGAAGTGAGCGGGGACGACCGTCCCGCCCTGGCGCGCTGGGCGGATGAGCTGCGGAAAGTTTCCTGGGTGTCATCCGTGGCCGCCGAGAACGGAACTTTGCACATTACGGTCAAGGATTTGCAGGCCGCCAAGCGGGAACTCCTGCCTAAGGCCGTCCATGCCGGATTGGTGCTCAACCGGTACGAAGAGGTCAGGCCTTCGTTGGAAGACGTCTTCTTGAAGCTTGTCGGTACGGAGAATGCACTATGAATTTCATCACGGTATTTCGTAAGGAAATGCAGGAACAATGGCGTACCTATCGTTTCCTGATCGTCCTGGCGGTGCTGGCGGCGTTCGGGCTGGCTTCGCCTCTGCTGGCGAAATTCACTCCTGAAATGCTCAAGGCCATCCCGGGCGTCCCCGCCGGATTGCTGGATGCAATCCCCGCCCCGACCATCGCGGATGCGGTCACCCAGTACATCAAAAACATGAGCCAGTTCGGGATCCTACTAGCCCTGCTGATGGCGATGGGGATGGTCGTCCAGGAAAAGGAGCGCGGCACTGCGGCGTTCTTCCTGACCCGCCCGGTTTCACGTGAAACGTTCGTGCTGGCCAAATTCGCCGCCCTAACGGTCACCTTCCTCGCCAGCTTGGCAGTGGCAGCAATCGGGTGCTGGTATTACACTTACGTGCTTTTCGAACCGCTTGCCTGGGGACCGTTCCTGGCCTTGAACGGGTTGATGCTGGTCGTCTTCCTGGTTTATATGGCGTTGGCCTTGCTGAGCAGCACCGTTGCCCACAGCCAGGGAGTCGCCGTCGGGCTGGCATTTGTCGCCCTCCTTGCAGTCGGCGGGATCGGGGCCCTGCCGGTCATCGGCGAATATTTTCCCGGCCGACTTTTCAGTTGGGGTGCCAGCCTGATGCTGGGTGGAACCGGTACGGCCTGGCCGGCCCTCGGGATCAGCCTAGGCACGATCGTCGTTGCGCTCCTGAGCGCCTGCCTGCTCTTTTGCCGTCAGGAAATTTGAGCCGGCCATTTCGTTCCACGTGAAACCTTAGATAGGATATGGATATGAAAACCAATATTGACAGTCGTCGAATTCTAATCTTCCTGGGCTTCGCCTTCGGGATCGCCTGGGCAGCCGGCCTGGTTATCTATCTGACCGGCGGCATCGTCGGCAGCCCCCTGCTCGCCCCCAACCTGACCCTGGCACTCGTGTTGATGGCCACCGCCTACATGTGGGCTCCCGCCCTGGGAAACCTGTTGACCCGCCTGATTACGCGCGAAGGCTGGAAGGATATGGGCCTGCGGCCCAATTTCCGCAAGGGCTGGCCGTTTTGGCTGGCTGGGTGGTTTCTGCCTGCGCTCATGACCGTCGCCGGTGCCGCCGTGTTCTTTCTCATCTTCCCTCAATATTTCGACTCGTCGCTCTCGACCGTCCGGGAAGCCGCCGCCCGTTCCCCCTCCCTGGCCCGGATGGCTCCCTGGATGATTATTTTCCTCCAATTGCTGGCAGCCGCAATAATTTCCCCGATCGCCAACAGCCTTGCCACCTTCGGCGAAGAGTTCGGCTGGCGGGCATATCTCCTGCCCAAGTTGATGCCTCTCGGCGGCCGCAAAGCCATGCTGCTCATCGGAGCCATCTGGGGCATCTGGCACTGGCCGGTCATCCTTATGGGCTACGAATATGGGTTCAGCTATCCCGGCTACCCATGGGCTGGTCCGCTCCTGTTCCTTTGGGTGACCTTCGGCCTGGGGATTTTCCTGGGCTGGCTGACCCTGCGCGCCAAGAGCGTCTGGCCGGCCGTTATTGGGCACGCCGCCATTAACGGGATCGCCGGGGCCGCCATCATGGTAATGATCGGGAATCCCAATCGGTTGGTGGGACCATTGCCCGTCGGGATCCTCGGCTCGGTCGGATTCGCCCTGGTGGCGATTGCCCTGTTCGTCTGGCCAAAGGCCCTGGAGGCTTAATCCGTCCCCGGGGTTGGGACCAGTTGAAACACAATCCTTCCGGAAACATGATCCGGAAGGATTTTTATTTCCCAAGAATCAAACAAGGGGGAAATTCGACGTTGCAAGCTTCTCATAAATAGAACATAAGTTCTATTCTTTTTGGGTTGAATATCCTCCTTATCTAGTCATTCCAATCAATAACCCGGCGGCTCGTTCATCGGCCGCCGGGTCTGTTTTTATTCCTCTTTCAGGAAGGCCACCGCCTTGCCCAGTTCATCGTTCATCACCAGGGACAGGCTGCAGCCAGGGGAGAAATCCTCCACCTTGACCAGGCGAAGGGCATTGGCGAGCGCATCGTCGACGCGGATGAAATCCGTCAGGTGGTTGGGAGTCTGGTAGAAGAAACCCCGGTTGAAAACCGCATCGTGATCGTCCAGGTTGACATTGAGCGGATAGATATTGGATTCGACCAGGTCCTGGAAGAAGTGGGTGCCAAAGGACGGCTCGAGGTCGGGGCCAACGCCCTTGCCGGTCAATTCGATCAGGGCGCGGGTGCAGTAGATATCCCCATAATCGATGCCCACCCCCAGGTCGGGCGTGGAGGTGCCCCAGCGGCCCGGGCCAACGCAGATGAAAGCTTCGTCCTTCAGGGCGGCGTTGAGGCTGCCAATGGCGCGCTCCAGGCGATTGCGCTCGGCCGTGGAAGTCAGGCCGAAGTAACCCTCGGGCGGGACGAACACCACCCAGCGGATGCCGACGACCTTCCCGCGCGGGACCATGCGGCGGGTGGAAAAGACGATATCGGCCAGATCGAGGCGGGTTGGCAGGTCGACTTCGTGGGCGTCCCGCAGATGACTCTGCGGGCGGCATTGCAGCAGGGTGATGCGGATATCGGGATGGGTCGAGCCGGGGTCGATTACTTCGGCGGTGAATTCGGTATCGACGGGAGAATCGTAATGTTTTTCCAGCGTGGAAAGCATTGACTTCATGCGCTTGGCAAAAGGCGTCTTGCGCAGCAGCCCATCGAAGGTGACGACCAAGCGTTTGCCGGTTATCATGCTGCTGCTCAGGGAGGTCAAGTAGCCGTCCGATTCGACCTGGGCCAGGTAACGCAGGAGCGGGAAATCCGCCGTCAGCACATCGTTGACAGGCAGGGTCCGCAGGGCATTCTTCTCGAGATCGATCAGGTCGACGCATTGCTGGGAATGCTGGCGGATGGCCTCGGCGGAATCGGATGGCTGCAACAGCGGATGGCTGAGCGCCACCAGCCGCGGGTGTTCGTCGCCAAATGCCTCCACGGCGCGGGTGCCGAGGCCCCATACCAGGCGCAGGAAGCCATCCTCCTTGCGGATCTGCGGAGACCAACGGTACAGGTTGCGGCTGAAAGCCACGCCGGCGGCATGCGGCATGAAATACTGGCCGAATTGATCCCCTTCCACGAACTGAAGCAGCACGGCAATCCGCTCATCGTATTCCACAAGGCCTTTTGCATGCCGGTAAAGCAGCGCGTTCGGGTTGACGCAGGAAGCGTAGACGCGGGCGATTGCCTCGGTCAGGGAAGTCAGGTTCTCCTCGGGCGTGCCCTGGTTGGGACAAAAGTAACTGCTGTATTTCCCGGCAAAGGACGTCCCGAAGTTGTCCTCGAGCAGGCTGGAGGAACGGACGATCAATGGCCGTTTCCCGGCTTCTTCCAGGATGTCGCGCAGGCGGGCCAGGATGTCGTCGGGGAATTTCCCGGCTACGAAATCACGGACGATCTTCGGGTAATCGGAGCGCATCTGGGCTTCGGGCTTGTATTTCTGATCCGACCAGTGGACAAGGCCGTTGCTCGAAATGAAGACGTAATACAGGTCGGAAGCCAGGAAATAGGAAACCGGGATGCGGATCGAATCGCGCACGTCGGGTGGAGTGGCTTCCTTCAGGATGCGATAAGCCAGCATCATCCCGGCGGATTTCCCGCCGATCTTCCCGTAACCGATCTTGCGCTGGTGGATCTCCTTCAGGTCATTGACCGTGAACCATTTGCGGGCGATGTTCATGTAAGCCAGCTGGTCGCTGATCATGGTCCGGATCAGCACCGCCTTGATCTCCTCCAGGCGCGCTTCGAACTGCTTGCGCTTGGCCGGCGGCATGCGCTCGATATCCTCGGCCTGCTGGAAGACCATGTCCTGGGGAGCCAGCTCCGGGTTGAAGGAGATCACATCGGGGGTTTCGCCGTGTTCGCTGACCGCCAACCGGACGATCTTCTCGAAATCCTCGTAAGGCAGATTGTAAGCAAAATAGAAATCCGTCATGTAATCACGCACGCGGCGCAGGCGCTCTTCCCACGTCTCGGCTGCCTCTTCCCCATAGGGATCGTGCAGGCCTTCCCTGAGCTGGGACTGGATGGCCTTCTGGCGCGCTTCGGTCTCGAAGGCTTCGCGCGAGAGGATGCCGCGCTCGAAGAGCTGCTTGCGCATGATGTGGCGGATGCGCGCACTCAGGATCGGGTACTCGCTGAGGGTGAGATAAATGCTGAGGACGCGGTCGGTGTGGACGGGAAGGGTCATCGGAAAACCTGCTCAAGGACTCTTATTCACGGAAAGCGCCCGAAGAGTGCTCACTCCGGGCGTCCCAGGACAGATCGAACTGCGGCTGTTTTTCCGGGGAAAACTCAGCCCAAGTGCATCGGCATGATGACATGCAGGAAATTTTCATCGCCCACCGGACGGATGACGCCGGGTGCATTGGAAGCGGAGGTTTCCAGGGCCACGTTCGGGGATTTGACCACTTCCAGGACTTCGCGCAGGTACTTGACGTTGAAGGCGATCAACAAACCCACACCGTCGATGGTGGCAGCCACGACGGTCTCATTCGAACCGGTCTCCTCCGACTGGGCAGAGATTTCCACCGCGCCCGGCTCCAGGTCGCCGGCCGACTTGATGTCGAGACGGGCCACGTTCGAACCCTCGCGGGCGAAGATCTCGGCCTGCTTGCAGGCTTTGAGAAGCGCCGGGGTCGAGAGAATGGTGCGGGATTTATAAGAGCGCGGAATGATTTGCTGGTAATCCGGGAAGGTCCCGTCGATCAGCTGCGAGACCAGTTCCACTTCCTTCATGCGGAAGACGACCTGGCCGCGGCCTTTCGGCATGACCATCGAGATGGTCTCATTGCCGTCCGAGGCGACGCGGGCCAGCTCGCCCAGGGCCCGGGCCGGGATGATGGCCGTCACCGGTTGGGCCGCCGCCTGGGAGAGCGTCCCCTTGCGGACGGACAGGCGGAAGCCATCCGCGGCGGCCATGGTGAGGCTGTCCTTGTCGACCATGACCAGCACGCCCATCAAGACCGGGCGGGCCTCATCGGCGGAGGCGGCAAAGATCACCTGGGAGATCATCTCCTTGAAATCGGAGATGTTCAACAGGATGGCGCCGTCCATTTCCGGGACGGGCAGGGGCGGAAATTCCTGAGCGTCGATGCATTTGATGTCAGTGTTGGAGGCCCCGCAGCGGACGTTGAGGGTCTGAGTGGAGGCGTTCAGGTTCAGGTTGACCTGCTCCTGGGGAAGCGTCCCGACCAGGTCGACGAAGGTGCGAGCCGGGACGGTGGTCGAACCTTCCTCCTCGATCTTGGCACCGATCCAGCAGGTAATACCCAGTTCCAGGTTGGTGGCCGACAGGCGCAGACGGCCCTCGTCGGTGGCGACCAGCACGTTCGAAAGTACCGGCAGGGTGCTGCGCGGTGAAACGGCGCGTGAGACGATGCTCAAACCGCGGGCCAGGCTTTCTTGTAAGACGGTTACTTTCATGGCTCAGTCCTCTCCTCTGCAAAGTATATACTGAGAAGCCAAAAGTGAACAGGCACTTAGCCTTGCAGTAAAGACATTGCCAGGGCGATCAGCCCGAACAGGAGCTCCAGGCCGAACAGGCCGGCAATGATATAGACGACGATCATCCAGGCGGATGGGCCATTCTGCTGGCGGATTTCCTGTCCCTCGGCCAGCTGGCGGACGGTTTGGGCCGCCTGGCTTGCCGCGGCCGGGAGCGGGCGGAACCCGCCCGCCCAGAAGATGCCGGGGGCAAGGCGCGGGACGACCAGCCGGCTGCCGGTATATTTTCCGAGCCACTTGCGCAGCGCTTCGGGCGGATCCATGGCCAGGTCGGCCGGCAGGATGACAGCCCGGGGCGCCAGGCCGGCAGGGAGGGGCTGGCTGGCGGCGAGCACCTGGGCGGGCAGGCGCGGGGTCTGCTTATGCAGGGCGGCCAGGAGGATCGGCCCGAAGGAATCCTCGCCCGAATCGAAGACTGTCACCGGGAAAGCAGCGTGCTTTTCAGAGAGGGCCAGCGAGGCCATGCGGCCGTCCCCTCGCAGCACCAGGCCGTGATAAACGCCCAAGCCGATGAACAGGAAGAGAAGCTCGAGGGTATTCAGGGCCTGCTGGAGGAGGTTGTCTACCGGGCTGCCGAAAACCGAACGCAGGAGCATGTTCACCAGGGCCACTGCGGTAACCATCCCGCCAACCACGCTGACGAAGAGCGCCAGGTAGAGATACACTTTGCGGAGGACCGATCGGCGGGCGTGGTCCCCGGAATCGCCGGCTGAGAGGGCGTCGGCCTGCATGGGGCGCCAGGCCAGCCACCAGAGCGGAAGCCCGACCAGCAAGGTCGCCAGGGAGGCCGCCAGGCGCGGACGCAGCGCGTCGGCCCAGACGATCTTCCCGATGGCGGCGTCGACGGCGAACGAGAGTAGCAGGGACAGGCCGACGAAGGTTGCTCCCAGCCCGATCGCAGACAGGATGTATGCATACAGCCGGCGCATTCCGGCCCGGCGAGGCGCATCCGGCGACTCGGTAATGGCGCGGCCCAACCAGCTGCCGTAGTACGCCCAGATGCCCGCAAGCGGGATCCCGATCGAAAGCGGTATGGAAATATTCTGAATGAAATTCCCCAAGGTCATGGCCTGGCCGAAGATCACCCGCAGGATCAGGTCCACGATCACGCCGCCGGCGGAGAGCACGGTCGTGACCCCTGCCAGCGAAAGCAGGTACAGGATCCCCAACCGCAGGAGCGACTGGCGTTCAGCCGGCTCGGACAGGCCGTCGCGGATCGTCTTCCAGCAAAAGTACCAGAGCGGGGCGCCGACCAGTGCAAGCACCACCCCGTGAGCGCCGCTGGCACGGTAAAGAGGGGCAACCGTGGACGGAGAAAAATAAAGGATGAAACGGATCAGTTGTTGAACGGCGCCCACCAGCAGGATCAGGCTGTAGAGGAGCCAGACGTGCCGGTAAAGGCGCCGCACATCCGCGAAAGTTTCCTTCGGTGAAATGACCTGCCAATCGGATCGCAGGACGGTCAGGAAATAACCCGCCACGATTGCGTTCATCACCATGGCGATCAGGTTGTCGGTCCAGGACTGGCCCGGGCCGAACAGGGCCTGGGCGGGCGAAAGCCGGACGGCTTGCAAGGCCAGCCGATCGAACAGGGCCAGGAAGTTTTGCAGGATAGGGATCAACGTCCCCAGCAGCACGGCATACAGGAAGACCGCCCGTACTCCCGAGGCATGTTCGTCCATATCGCGGACGGAATCGCGCTGGACCACCCACCAAAAGATCCCGAAGAAGGGGATCCCGATAATGATGGCCGCGAGGCCCTGGGTAAGGATGGCTGCGCCGCCGCAAACGGCGGTCCCCTTGCAAACGATCGAACGGGCCAACCCGATCATGCCCCACAAGACAACTTCCAGGCTGATGAAAGCGACGAGATAAAAGAAGAGACGACGGACGGTGCGCATAAGGCCTCGGCTTTCCGGCTACTTTCCGGGTGTAGGCTGATACCAATCCCCCCCGCTCCAGTAAGGATAGGGGAGATAAGTAATCTTCCAGGCGCCGTTCTGTTTCACCAGCGTAGCCCGGTCGGTATTGGAATACCCGTTGTTGAAAACCCCGTTGCCGGCATACTGGATGGTCACATTGACCCAGGCCTGGTCGTTGTCGATGGTTTGAACGTCGCCCACCTGCAGGGCGGCCGTACTGGTATCCAGCTGGCGGGTCATGAAGGCCTGCTGGAACCTGTCCAGGGTCGGTTTGTTGGCCTGGTCGGCCAGGTAGCCATAGGCGCGTTCGTAGTCATGCAACTGCAGCGCCACCGCATAGTTGTAGAGCACGCCCTGGGGACTATCCTCCGGGCCGTATGCAGGGGTTTGATTCCGGATGAAGAAGAGCGTCACCGCCGCAGCCACCAGCAGGCCGATGAAGATCAGAATTCCGATCAGGAAGCGGTCTTGTTTCATGGGCTTACCTCCTCGTTTTCAGGAACAGGCCTCGGCGGGAAGGGCTTCCCGGCCGGCTCAGGATGGTCAAAAAAGGGCCCAGTACGGGAACAAAGAGCGCGAACAGCCCCCAGGCGGCAAACTGGCCGAGGGTCAGCGGGCGGCGGCGCAGGTAAAGCATCGCCAGGACGTACATGGCAACCAAGCAGCCGGCCAGCAGCAGACGCAGAGTCTCGGCATTCATTCTGGACTTATTGTATCGTTTTTCAAGGACAGAAGCAAGCAACCCGGAAAACGGCCCGCGTTCTGCAGGATTTCCTTCCTCGGGGCCTCGGGCGAGTCGATCCACTCCCCCAGTCCCCCTCCCGAGCTTGCACATTACCCAAGGACCTCCTTGATCAAAATAGGGACCTGTTGATTTTAGTCAAGGAGCCTGCGATTCAAAACGAGTAGCTCCTCGAATAAAACGAGGAACTTGTGATTCAAATCAAGGAGCTCCTTGACTAAAATAAGTGCCTGTTTGTTTTAGTCAAGGAGCTTTTAATTCTTCCCAAGGACGTCCTTGGGCAAGTCAAGGGCCGCTGAGGGAATCCGGGGATTACAGCTTGATCCGGTACTCCCGATAGCGGCGGTAGACGTAAGCCCCCAGGCGTTCGGCCAGCTTGTTGGTCTGCGGGTTGAGCTCGTTGGTCAGCGAGGCGTCGATCCAGGTGTAGCCCTTGCGGATCACGGCCTTCCCCATCTCCAGGAACATGGCTGCGTCCAGGCCAAAGCCCCAGTATTGCGGGTCGATCGCCAGGATCTTGAAACTGACCCCCTTGATTTTCTTCTGCGCCAGGGCAAATCGGACGTAATCCCAGGGGTATTGCAGGCCGTTGGCATACTTCAAGGCTTCGGTCAAGACCGGCAGCCCGAGCGCAAAACCGGCAGTCTTTCCGTCCACCTCGGCGATGAAGACCAGCCCGGGGTCCATCACGTCTTTGAGACCCATCGCCTGGGCGCGGAACTCGGCCAGCTCGATGGGGGCAAACTCCGGCAGGACCGCCAGCGACTTGTTGTAGACGGCATGGAGTTTGTCCACCTCCACCGCCCAGTCCTTCATCTGCGGGCTACGGACGACCGCGGCGCCGTGCCGCTGGCGGGCGCGGGCGGCGATGCGGTGCAGGATCTGGGGAGCATTCCCGACGTCGAAACCGTAGCGCTCGAGGTCGATCCGGTACGCCAGGCCCTCGAAGAGTTTCTCGAACCCATAGCGCTCGGCGAATTCGGGATAGTAAGCCGGATTGTGTCCCATCATAATGGATGGCAGGGTCCGGTGACCCTCGACCAGGAAGCCCGGGTCGGCGTCGGCCGAGAAACTGTAGGGTCCCTGGAGCTCGTCCAGGCCTTTGCCCCGGCTCCACTCACAGGCGAAATCCCACATCGCCCGGGCAGCGTCGTACCGGTCCGGAAGGACTTCGAAAAAGCCGAAGGTGCCGGTCTTCCAACCCATGTCGCGATTGCGGGAGCGGTTGACGGCAGTGCCGATCGTCCCGATCACATCCTTGCCTTCCCTGGCCAGCCAGAAATCGCCTTCGCCGTAACTGAAGAAGGCCGCTTTTTTATCCAAATATTCCTTGCGCTGCGGCCAAAGCGGCGGAACCCAGTTGGGATCGTCCCGGTAAACGCGAAAAGCAAACCGGTAAAACGCCCGTTTATCCGCCTCAGAACGAACGGGAAGAAGGTCCATGGATTCTCCTCAAAAGAGCGGGATGGTCTAGCGAGGTTATTGTACCTGAAACCAAACCGGTCCCCGCGAGGGAAAGAACTCCCGGCGGGGACCGTTCAAAGGCGATGGACGCTTTACTTTTTGAACGCCTGGCCGCTGAAAACCTGGGCAATCTCGGGATCGAAATGGCTGCCGGCCTGCTCCTGGATATACCGGCGGGCCTTTTCCTCCGTCCAGGCTTTCCGGTAGGGCCGGTCGGAGGTAAGCGCATCCCAGACATCGATGATGGCGAAGATGCGGGCCGCCAGCGGGATCTGGACTCCCTTCAGGCCACGCGGGTAGCCCGTGCCGTCCCATCTCTCGTGGTGGCAATAAGGGATGTCCAGCGCCGGCCGCAGATAGGCGATCGGCGAGAGCATGTGGTAGGCGTACTCGGGATGCTTGTGCATGACCACCCACTCGTCTTCGGTCAGGGGGCCCGGCTTGAGCACGATGCTGTCGGGCACACCCATTTTCCCAATATCGTGCAGGAGGGCGCCCCGATAGATCTGCACCAGGTCGGCGTCCGGCACCTGCATGACCCGGGCAAGCTGGATCGTCTGATCGGCCACCCGGCGGGTGTGGCCTTCGGTCTCCTTGTCGCGCAACTCCAGGGCAGTGGCCCAGCCCTCCAGGGTGGTGTCGTATGCCTGGATCAGGTCGGCGTTCGAATTCTGCAGGTGATCGAACAGTCCGATGTTATCGATGGCAATGGCCGCCTGGCTGGCCAACATCTCCAGCAAGGCATAGTCTTCCCGGTCCAGGCCGATCGGCTCGTGGTGGTAGATCTCCAGGACTCCTTCGAGTTGCCCCTTGGCAATCAAAGGGACTCCCACGTAGGAAACGAACTCTTCGCCGGAGAGCTCAGGAACCTTCTGCCATTCGCTCGTCTGGGTGTCGAGGTTTTGGATCGTGAGCGTCCGCCGCTCCCGGGCCACCTGCCAGGCATATCCGTCCCCGAAGCCCAGGGTCAGGTGCCGGGCGGACTGGGTGCGAAAACCGCGCCGGCAGGCATAAGTGAACGTTTGCAGACTCCGGTCGAAGATCAGTACGTCGGTTGCATGCACGTTCAGGTGTTTGGTCAGCTGGTCCAGCAGGATGTTCAGGGTGGTGTTCAAATCGAAGCTGCTGGCAATGGCCATATCGACCGTGTGGAGAGAGGCGATCCGCTGCAGCTGCTGTTCTGTCTGGGAGTAAAGACGGCTATGTTCGAGGGCCAGGGCGGCCCGCTCGGAGAAAATGGTCATCAGGCGTTCGTCGTCCGGGCTGAAGGCTCCCGCCTCTGAGCTCTGGACGTCGATGGCGCCGAAGATATTATCGCCCACCATGAGCGGGATGGTCAGCTCGGAGCGGGCCTCTTCCCAATTTTGAAGGTAATCCGGCACCTGCCGAACGTCGGGAATATTGAACACCTTCCCGGTGCGGATGGCCTGGGCAACCATCCCGGATCCATCCAGGTTCAGTTTTTTGTCCTTGACCTGGTCGGAATAAGGTCCGGAGATCGCCAAACGCCTGAGCTCATTCGAGCCCTTCTGGACGACCACCAGGCTGCAGTTCGACTGCCCGAACTCGTGCTGGACGATCGTGACGATGGTCTTGGCCAGCTCCTGGAGGTTCAACGAGCTCCCGGCGGCCAGAGAGCCGGAGGCGCGATACAGGCGGGCGAGTTCCTCGTTACGCTGGCGCAGTTCTTCAGTCTGGCGAGCCAGTTTTTCCTCGGCCAGCTTGCGCTCGGTGATGTCGCGAATGATGACCATCGAGGAAACGGAACCTTGGAAATGGATTGGAGCCGCAGTGACATCCACATCGATCACCGAGCCATCCAGGCGAACGAACTTTTCCTCGGCGTTTGGCACCACCTTGCCCTCGACGATCTGCTGGCGTAATCGCTCGATGACCATCTCGCGGTAATCGGGATGGACGAAATCCATGATCGCCTTCCCGGTCAATTCTTCCTGGCTGGAGGCGCCGACCAGTTTCTGGGTGGCAGGATTGGCAAAGACGATTTTTCCTTCCCGATAGACGGCAATCGCATCCGGTGAGATTTCGAAGAGCAGGCGATAGCGTTCCTCGCTCTGGCGCAGCGCTGTCTCGGCCTGTTTGCGGTCCGTGATATCAGTCAGGATCCCCAGGGTGCCGCTGACCGCCCCGGCATTGTTGTAGATGGGCACGGCATGATCGGCCAGCCAGACCTGGCTGCCATCCTTCCGTTCGAACAAATAATCCTCCCGCCATTCCTTCATCTTGCCCTGTTGGGCAAGTTGGACGCGTTCGGCATGGGAAAGGTCCAGGTGCTCTCCATAGGATTCGATCTGGCGGAGCCGGCTGGTAAACAGCTCGCCGGTCATTTCATCGGCAGCATAGCCAGTCAGGACTGCAAAGCCTTCACCCAGGAAGGTGTATGTATCGTTGTCGTATTCCCTTTGATAGGGAACGCTTCCGGCCTGGGTGATGGCCTGGCGATAGATTTGCTCGGTTTTCGCCAGGGCTTCTTTCGCCTGTTTGCGTTCGGTGATGTCGCTGAACGTGCTCAAAGAGCATGCGGCTGTCCCGATCTTGATCGGCGCGATAGAGACCTCGATATCGCGAATTTCGCCGTCCTTGCGCAGGATGCGATACTCGAAATGTCGATCTTGCAGTCCTTTGACAGTAGATTCAGCCTGGAGGTCGTGAATCAACTGGCGGGACTCCGGCGCAACCAGATCCATCAAACGCTTGGACAGGAATTCTTCCTTGTCCTTATAACCGAATATATCCAGCAGGGCTTTATTGGCATCCAGGATTCGATCGCCCTGGGACAGGCCGATTCCCTCGAGTGAATTTTCGAAGAGACGGTGGTATTTCTCTTCGCTTTCCCGAAGGGCTTCCTCGGCCTGCTTGCGCTCCGTGATATCCTCGATCATGCCGATGGTGAATTGCGGTTCCCCCGCCGCAGTGCGCACGATCGTCACTCCGGCCAGTCCCCAAACGATGTGGCCATCCTTATGATAATAGCGTTTCTCGATTTGATACTGCTGCCTTTTTCCGGAGAGAAGCTCCTGGAAAAGCGCTGCGTCGGCACCGAGGTCATCCGGATAGGTTATGTCTGCAATGGTCAGGCGATGCAACTCTTCCAGGCTGTAACCAAGGATGTTTTGCAAGGCCGGATTGATGTCCAGGAAGCGGCCTTCCAGATCGCCGAGAGCCAACCCGACGCTGGTGCCTTTATAGATCGCCCGAAAGCGCTCCTCGCTGTCCCGGAGTGCGTTTTCCGCCTGTTTTCGTTCGGTGATGTCGCGGATGAAGCCGCCGATGCCAACCTGTCCCCCTTCAAGGGCCACCGGGAACTTGATGGTCTCGAAATGCCGGCTTTCGACCACCTGCTGGCTTAGGTGGGGCTGCCCGGATTCGAGCACGGCCTCGTCCGTCTGGCGACAGTGACCGGCGGCATCGGCGGGCATCAATTCGAAATCCGTCTTTCCGATCACGCTCTCTGCCGGCCTCCCAAAGAAGTCCAGCAAGGCCTGGTTGGCGTAAACGTGGCGGAAATGGTCATCCTTCAGGAAAGCCAGGTCAGAGGAGGAGTTCAAGAAGGTGTGCAGGCGATCCTCGGAGGCGTGCAGGGCCTCTTCCATCCGCTTGCGTTCGGTGACATCCCTCCCAACTACGAACAAGACGAACTCTCCGTTCAGCTTTTGCAAACGGATGCTCAACTCGATCGGGAATTTCTCGCCATTTGCACGAATATTCAGCGTTTCCTTGGGATAGTCGGGCAGGGTGGGGGGATCCTCGGGATCGAACTCCACAAAATTATCCTTTGAGGGAACCAGGTCCGCCACGGTTTTGGTGAGGAACTGCTCACGTGAATAGCCGAACATCTCACAGGCGCGTTGATTGACGTCCAGGATCCGGCCGTCGGGGGTCTCGACAAAGATGGCGTCCTCCACCCCCTCGAAAATATCCCGGAACCTCCGCTCGTTTTCGTGCAAGAGCTCTTCCGCCCGCTTCCGCTCGATCGCGTAGCGAATGGACCGCACCAGCAGGCTGCTGCTGACCTGGCCTTTGACCAGATAATCCTGCGCCCCCTCCCGGACCGCCTGAGAGGCCTGGCTGTCGTCATCGAAACCCGTCAACAGGACGATCGGCACCTTGGAGGCCTGGGCGTGCATCTTCGTGAAAGTATCCATGCCGGAGCTATCGGGAAGCGTCAAATCCAGGAGGATCACGTCGACCGGATTTTTCTTCAGATGGGCCAAACCTTTGGCAAGCGTCTTGACCGTTGTCAGATCGAAGGAGGTGGCCCCGGCCTCGCTCAGGGATTCCTGGACCAACCGGGCATCCCCGGGGTTGTCCTCGACGAGCAGGATTTTAGTGGGAACGGTCTTCATCGACATACTCCAGAAATCGCTAAACGGTGGGGAGCATAAAAGCCGCACTACGAGCGAGCCCACAGTACCGCCCCAGTGGGGTGGCAGGTCGCCCGGTCATCCTCAATCTACTGGTAATTTTACAATCTCCAGCCAGAATCCCTCAATGGCCTTCACCACGGAAAGGAACTGTTCGAGATCGACCGGCTTGGTGATATAGGCATTGGCGAACAGGTCATAACTTTTCACGATGTCCTGTTCGGACTGGGAAGTCGTCAGCACGACCACCGGAATGTGCTTCAGGGTGTCATCACTTTTGATCTCCTGCAGGACCTCGAAGCCGTTCTTCTTTGGCAAATTCAGGTCGAGCAGGATCAGTCCCGGACGAGCCGCCCGGGAATACTTTCCCTGTTTTTGCAGGTAGGCCATGGCTTCCACGCCATCGCCAACCACTGACATTGTATTGCGTACTTTGGCCTCATCCAAGGCCTCCTGCACGAGGCGTACATCCCCGAGGCTGTCTTCGACGAGCAGTATTTCGATGGGCTTGCCCGATCTGGTTGTCATGGTTGTCCATCTCCTTTCTTCGGCAATGTAAAGTAAAACGTCGCACCCTGGTCAGGCTGGGATTCCACCCAAATCCGGCCGCCGTGGCGCTGGACGATCTTCTTGCAGATGGCCAGGCCGATGCCGGTGCCGGCGTATTTGTCGCGGCCGTGCAAGCGCTGGAAGATGATGAAAATACGCTCGGTATATTGGGAATCGATCCCGATCCCATTATCGCGCACAGAGAAGACCCATTCCCGTTCTTTCGATTCGACCGAGACGTGAACACGCGGGGCTTTCCGGCCGTGGAATTTGAGGGCATTCCCGATCAGGTTCTGGAAAAGCTGGACCAATTGGGTCTCGTCCGCGACCACCTCCGGCAGCGGATCATGGGTGACCTTGGCCTTGTTCTCCTGGACCGCCACATGGAGGTTCTCGAGGGCCAGACCGAGGGCCGCCTCGCTGGAGGTGGGTGCGAAAGGCAGGCCGCGCGTCCCGACCCGCGAATAAGCCAGCAGGTCGTTGATCAGGCGCTGCATCCGGGCGGACCCATCCACGGCAAAACCGATGAAATCGTCCGCGTCCTTGTCCAGCTTGCCCTTGTAGCGGCGTTCCAGCAACTGCATATAGCTCGAGACCATGCGCAAGGGCTCCTGCAAGTCGTGGGAGGCCACGTAGGCGAACTGCTCCAGCTCGGCGTTGGAGCGCTTTAATTCCTCCAGGGCGAGCTTCAATTCCTGCTCGGCCTTCTTGCGCTCGGTGATATCGACGCCGACTGCCAAGACCTCGGCAACTTGGCCGTTTGAATCCAGGATCGGCTTGTTCGTCCAGGCCATCCATACCCGCCGGCCGTCCCGGCAGAGGTTCTCATTGACATTGTTCACGAAGCGGTCGGGATGGGCGAGGATATCCGCCACCAGGGTGGTCAGGTCCCCGCCGGTGGATTCGATCTGGGGCAGGAGTATGTTCACACCTTTCCCGATCACGTCGTCCGCTTTATACCCAAAGAACGATTGGGCATATTCATTGAAAAAGGAGATCGTTCCATCGCGCTTCCAGCGCAGGATGGCGCTGTTGGCATTCTGGACCAAATCGCGATAGCGTGCTTCGCTCTCCAGCAAAGCCTGCTCCGCCTGCTTCCTCTGCGTGATATCCGTCGTGATGACCAGGCCCATCCGCTCGCCATCGAGCTCGATCACGTCGATCGCCGCCAGGGCGTTCCGGATTTCGCCGTTCTTCCGGCGAATCCTGGCATCCTGGGCCTTCACGCTTTGATTCTGCTTGAGCGCCTGTATCCAAACTTGGCGCGCCTCCGCATCCACAAACAAGTTAAGCTCCCCGGCAGTGTGATCCACCACCTCCTGGCGGGAGTAACCGGTCAGCTCCAGGAAGGAATCGTTGACCTCCACCGAGCGGTTATCGCTCAGGCGGAAGATATTGATCCCGACCGGACTCGCATGGAAGATCTTCGAGAAGCGGGCCTGCGATTCGCGCAGCTTTTCTTCGGCCTGTTTTCGCTCGGTGACATCCCGGTCGATGCCGATGATCAGCTCTCGTTCGCCCACCTGAATCATTGTCGTGGAGACGTCGACGGGGAAGATCGCGCCGTCCTTTCGCCGATGGGCCACTTCGAGGTGCAGGACGCGCTCCTTGTACAAGCGATCCAGGTAGGCAAGCTGCCCAGCCTCGTCGTAGGGCGCGGCGTTGACCAGGTCGATGGGCCGCCCGACCATTTCCTCGCGGGCATAGCCGTTCATCCGACAGGCTGCCTCGTTGCAGTCCACGATGCGCGAATGGACTTCAGGGTCGTACGGGTCGATGAGCACGATCGCGTCAGGAGAGAGCTCGAACAGGGTCCGGAAGAGCAGTTCACTTTGCCGCCGGGCAGATTCTTCCAGCTTCCGTTCGGTGATATCCTGGACGAAAACGATGTCGGCCGGCTGCCCTTTCCAGACTGTCTTGCCGCTATTGATCTGCACCGGGACCTTCCGCCCATCCTTTGCAACGATGCCGGTCTCGTAATGTTGGGGAATGGCCTCCCCGGCCAGCCTCAGCTTGAGTCTGTTCATCACCTTGGCCGTCTCATCTGGATCGGCCAGGTCTTGCGCTTTCAGCCTAAGAAGTTCGTCCACGCTATATCCGCTGATTGCCGCCATGGCCTCGTTGGCGAACAGGTGCGCGCCGCCTGCGACGGCGATCAGGATACCCTCCCCGGCGTTCTCGGCCAGCGCCCGGAAGTTCGTCTCGCTCTCTTGCAGGGCGGCTTCCACTTGCTTGCGCTCGGTGATGTCCATGATGGTGCTTATAAAATAAAGCGGGTTCCCCTCATCATCCCGGCGCAGGGAAGTGCCAATATCGCCCCACACTACATTTCCGTTTTTGTGGATAAACCGCTTGATAAAACGCCCCGACTCCTTTTCGCCCGCCAGGATCGAGTCTATGACCTTCTGATTCAGATCGATATCTTCGGGATGGCTGATCTCCCGCCATTTTTTGCTGTCCAATTCTTCGGGGGAATATCCCAACATCTCACAAAAAGCCTTGTTCGGGTGGATCTCGCCCGAGGGGAGGGTAATGGATTTACCTACGGTGGAATAATCGAAAATATATTTGAACTTATCTTCGCTCAGGCGTAAGTCCTCCTCCGCCTGCTTACGCTCGGTGATCACGTCGAAGACGGCCACAAAGTACTCGGGCTGTGGGCTGTACACCGAGATGGAAAACCACATCTTCAAGGCTTCCACATACGTCTCGAAGGTCTCGGGCTGACCGGTCAGGGCCACCCGTCCGTAGGCATCGAACAGACCCGGATCCGACTGGCGGATGCCCGGGACGACCTCGGAGACATTCTTACCGACCACGCCTTGCAGTCCGGTCAATTTCTCGAAGGCTGCATTGACCGCCAGGTACTTGAAATCGTCGGGCCGCCCATCCTTGAAGAACATCTGGCAATAGGCAAAGCCGTTGAGCATGTTCTCGAACAATGAACGGTAGCGTTGTTCGCTTTCCACCAGCTTTGCTTCGGCCTGCCTCTGTTCTGTGACATCTCTTGCATAGAGGTTGACGTATTGGGATTCGTGGACCGGGGCAACGAAAAAAGAATAGATCCGGCCATTGCACTCTTCATCGGCCGTTTTGCTGGCATTCGATGTCAGGACCGCCGATGCAACTTCACTCCACTCCTTCGGACAGGCCTGGCCGATCTCCGTATTCCACTTCGCTAGCAATGGCTGGCTGGATGGGTTGGCGTAGAGGATGGTGCCATTCCGGTCCAGCCGCAGGGTCGGATTGGGATTCTCGGAAGGGAATTTCGCCAGGGTTTCGGCGCGCTGCTCGGCCTTCTTGCGCTCGGTGATGTCCAGAACAGTGCCAATATAGCGTTCCACCTGCCCGGAAGCTTCACGGACGGGCTGGCCGCGCGACATGAGCCAACGCTCCCCTTTACCCTGGTCGGCCACGCGCCACTCGGCCCTCAGTTCGCTCCCGTTATTGGCCGCATCCTGAACCGCCTGCGCCGCCTGGGCCCGATCGTCCGGATGGATGGTTTGCAGCCAGGCTTCGTAGGAAGGCTCGCAACTGTGCGGTTCCAGGCCATACAGCTTCCAGAGTTCTTCCGACCAGAAATTCTCATTGGTCTGCAAATCCCATTCCCAGATGCCTCCCTGAGCCGCATCGAGGGCCTGATGCAGACGGGCCTGATGGTCGTGCAAAACTTGTTCTACGGACTTTCGTTCAGTGATATCGCTGATGCTGGAGAGCATGCAGAGGCGGTCGCCGACGAGGATCGTTTCCGCCGAGAAAAGCCCGATCAGCGCCTCGCCTGACTTCTTCCTGAATTTCAATTCCCATTCGTGGACCGGTTTCCCCTGGGACAACTCTTCCACGACCCTGGTCCGGTCCGTTTCATCGACCCACAGTTTTAGCTCGAGGGTGGTCTTCCCGATGACTGTATCGAGTGGATGACCGGTTATTTCCGCGAA
>Ga0335071_10001784_pt1 | contig 23128 bp, 23 predicted proteins | sample Lox_Sample_15_FD_206724 | JGI IMG/M metagenome (GOLD analysis project Ga0335071, IMG submission 206724) | Soil microbial communities from Loxahatchee National Wildlife Refuge, Florida, United States - Lox_Sample_1.5 | ecosystem: Environmental > Terrestrial > Soil > Wetlands | place: USA... | reverse complement strand
GTCTCGGGAGCGCTGCCGGCGGACAGGCCCGCGGATGCGCCGACGGCGACGGCGCGGGTGTTCAGCACGCGGGCGGCCGGCCCGGTCACCCGCGCGTCCGGGAGGGACGGGCCGGCCAGTCGGACCGTGCTGGAATCCGTCCTCGATCGGCTGACCGGACTGGGACCGCCCGCGCACCAGGTCTGGCTGCCCCCGCTCGGGGCGCCACCGGCGCTCGACGCCCTGCTCCGCGACGCCGCACCGGCGCCGGGCGGCCTCACCGTGCCGATCGGCGTCGTCGACCGGCCCTTCGACCAACGCCGCACGCCGCTGATGGTCGAATTGTCCGGAGCGGCGGGCAATGTGGCGATCGTCGGCGCGCCCCAAACGGGCAAGTCGACGGCACTGCGCACGCTCGTCACGGCGTTTGCGGCCACCTACGGTCCGGGGCGGGTGCAGTTCTACTGCCTGGATTTCGGCGGCGGAGCGCTGGGCTCGGTGGGCGCTCTGCCGCACGTGGGCGCCGTCGCCGGCCGGGCCCAACCGGAGCTGGTCCGGCGCGTGGTCGCCGAGATGGAATCCGTTGCCCGGCAACGGGAGGACCGTGGAGCTCGTGCGGCGGGGGACAGCGATCCTTTCGGCGACGTCTTCCTCGTCGTCGACGGCTGGGCGAGCCTGCGTCAGGAGTTCGAGGAACTCGAGGCGCCGATCAGCTCCCTTGCAGCCCAAGGACTTTCGTTCGGCGTCCACGTGGTGTTGTCGGCGTCGCGCTGGGCCGAGATCAGGCCGTCGCTGAGGGATCAGATCGGCACCCGCATCGAGCTGCGGCTGGGCGACCCCGCCGAGTCCGACATTGACCGCAAACGGGCGCAGCAAGTACCCCCCGACAGGCCGGGCCGCGGACTGTCCCGCGAGGGCCTGCACATGGTCATCGCGCTGCCCACCGACCGGTTCTGTCAGGGTGGATCGGCCGCGCCGCCGATACCGCTGCTTCCCCGGCACGTCGCCCACGACGCCGCCGTGCAGGCAGCGGGTGCGGAATTCGGTGCGCGGATCCTGCTCGGTCTGGAAGAGCGCGGATTGGCGCCGGTCCCCGTCGATTTCGGAAACCACTCGCACCTCGTGATCCTCGGGGAAAACGAGTGCGGAAAGACCACCACGCTGCGGACCCTGTGCCGCGAAATCGTTCGGACCAAGACCGCCGCGGAAGCCCGACTGCTCATCGTCGATTTCCGCCGCTCCCTGCTGGGCGTCGTCGAATCCGAACACCTCGGCGGCTACGCCGCGTCCCCGGCCGGGCTGGGCGCGCTGGTGCCGGACCTGCTCGACGTTCTGCGGCGGCGGACGGCGCCGCCGGACGCCGGCCAGGCACAGCTGCGAGCCGGGTCCTGCTGGTCCGGGCCCGACCTCTATGTCCTGGTCGATGACTACGACCTGGTGGCCACGCCGGCGGGCAACGCGCTCGCCGATGTCGCCGAATTTCTGCCCTACGCAAAGGATCTGGGGTTGCATCTGGTGGTGGCGCGGCGCAGCGGTGGCGCCGAGCGCGCCCAGTTCGAGCCGCTGTTGGCGGCCCTGCGTGACCTCGGCTGCATGACGCTGATGATGAGCGGGTGCCCGGACGAAAGGGTGTCGTGGGGGTCCGGGCGTCCGCAGCGGCTGCCGACGGGCCGTGGCGTTCTGAGGACTCGCGCCGGTGACGAACGGCTTGTCCAAGTGGCCTGGAGCCCGCCGCCGTGACACGCCATCGGGCAGTCCTCGAGGCCGGCCCCGGCACGATCCGCCGATTATGTTGTGGGACAGGTGAGGTCGCAGACCGCGACACCTCCGAGATCGTGCGGGAGGCGCTGGGCGCGATAGACGATCGGGTCGCGTTGGTCGGTGGGCGCCCGGTCGCCGTCGATTCGCTGTGGCGCGCGGCGCTGCGGTCGGTGATATGTGCGGACCGCGACGGCGTGGTCGTCGTGCACCCGTCCTGGTGGCCGTCGACCCGTGTCGACGTGGTGACCCGGGCCGCCAAGGCGCTGGCCGCTGACGCGCTGGCACGTCCCCGGTCGTGGCTGCTCACGCGTGCGTCCGATGCCCGCAGCGGGGAGACGGTGGTGGTGGAGATCGCCGAGCGGCTGGTGGCGATCACCGGCGCGGAGGTCGCCGCGATACCGCGCGGTGCACAACCGCATCCGGTTGCCGAGGAGGTCGCGGCGGTCATCGCCGGCATGACCAGACATCCATCGGCGGTCGTCCTGATCGACGCGCCCGGCACGGTGGCCGGGTCGCCGCCCCTCGCGGCATTGATCGCCGGGGCGGTGCGGGGTAACGGGTGCGCGGCGGTGGAGATCGGGGACGCCCGGCTGGCACGGCTGGTGCCGGACGAGGGGTGCGCGGTACCCGGGGTCAGCGCCGGAACCGGGGGTGTCCGACCCCGCGCACGCACGATCGGCGGGCTTGCGGCGGCCGTCGTCGCGCTGACGGTGTTGCCGCTGGCGATCTCGGGCGGGGCGCCCGGCGGCCCCGAGGGCGCGTCGCCGCCGGGCACAGTGCAGACGTTGCCCACGACATTTCTGGTCGAAGGCCGCATCGCGCTGACGGTGCCCGCGAACTGGCCGGCGCAGCGGGTGGTCACCGGGCCCGGGTCGGCACGGGTACAGGTCACGTCGCCGACGGATCCCGAGGTCGCGTTGCACGTCACGCAGTCGCCGGTGCCCGGCGAGACGCTGAGCGGCACCGCCGAGCGGTTGAAACGCGCGATCGACGCGGAGGCCACCGGGGTGTTCGTCGATTTCAACCCCTCCGGAAGCAGCGCCGGCCGGCCCGCGGTGACGTACCGCGAAGTGCGCGCCACACACCAGGTGCGCTGGACCGTGCTACTGGACGGGCCGGTCCGGATCAGCGTCGGGTGCCAGAGCCGTCCCGGCGATGAGCAGGCCGTCCGGGACGCGTGCGAGCAGGCGGTGCGGTCCGCCCACGCGATCGGATGAGTCGGCAAATCGGGCGGAACCGAATGCGGCCCTATGCGGTCCAATCTGATATGGCGAACACACTGAGCACAGACTTTGGCCTCATGCGCTCGGTCGCGGCCACGACGGACGCGCGCAACGACGAGATCCGGGCGATGCTGCAGGCCTTCATCGGCCGCATGAGCACAGTGCCGCGCTCGGTGTGGGGTGGGCTCGCGGCCGCGCGGTTCAAAGATGTGGTGGATCGCTGGAATGCCGAATCGACGCGGCTGTACCACGTCCTGCACGAGATCGCCGAGACCATCCGGCGCAACGAGGCAGCGCTGCTGGAGGCCGGCGAGAACCACGCCGATCACGTCGCGGCCGCCGGCGGAAACCTGTGAGGAAGGGATCCCCCGTGGACCAGGTTCTGTCCTACAACTTCGGCGAAATCGAATACTCGATCCGCCAGGAGATCCACGCGACGGCGGCCCGCTTCAACGCGGCGCTGGACGAGTTGAACTCGCAGATCGCCCCGCTGCGGGAGCTGTGGACCCGCGAGGCCGCCGCCGCGTACCAGGCCGAGCAGCTGAAATGGCACCAGGCGGCCACGGCGCTGAACGAGATACTGGTCGACCTGGGAAACGCGGTGCGCGACGGCGCGGAAGAGATGGCAGACGCGGACCGCCGGGCGGCCGGCGTCTGGGCACGGTAATTGCTTCTGGCCCCTGTGTGGTCCCGGCGGGGGAGAGCCGCTGGGACCACACAGTCATTTTGACCTGCGGGGACGACGATCGGTAAGCTGCTCCGTTGGCGTGCGGTACGCCGGGGCCTCGGGTCAATGTCGGTCGCCGAGATCAAACCCCACCGTGAACGCCTGACCGGCACCCGGCTCGACCCGGGATCCACCTCGAGAAGAAAAGGTAAGCGCTGTGCCCACCTATGCGCCCAAGGCGGGTGACACCACGCGGTCGTGGTACGTCATCGACGCCACGGACGTGGTGCTTGGCCGCCTTGCCGTCGCGGCAGCCAACCTGCTGCGCGGCAAGCACAAGCCGACGTTCGCCCCCAATGTCGATGGCGGTGACTTCGTCATCGTCATCAACGCCGATAAGGTCGCCCTGTCCGGCGACAAACTGCAGCAGAAGATCGCTTACCGCCACTCGGGGTATCCCGGCGGGCTGCACAAGCGCACGACCGCCGAGCTGATGGAAAAGCACCCGACCCGGGTCGTGGAGAAGGCGATCGTCGGCATGCTGCCCAAGAACAAGCTCAGCCGCCAGATTCAGCGCAAGCTTCGCGTCTACGCCGGCCCGGAGCATCCCCACGCCGCTCAGCAGCCGGTTCCGTACGAGATCAAGCAGGTGGCCCAGTGACCGAAACAACCGAGGCCCTGGAGACCCCGGCGACCCCGGAGACCCCGGAGGCGCCGGCGGAGGCTCCGGCCGCCCGGCCCGCCGACGCGTTCGTGTTCGAACGGCCCATCCAGACCGTCGGCCGCCGCAAGGAGGCCGTCGTGCGGGTGCGCATCGTGCCCGGCACCGGCAAGTTCGACCTCAACGGCCGCAGCCTGGAGGACTACTTCCCCAACAAGGTGCACCAGCAGCTGATCAAGGCCCCGCTGGTCACTGTCGACCGGGTGGAAAGCTTCGACGTCTTCGCCCTCCTGCACGGCGGCGGGCCGTCGGGTCAGGCCGGTGCGCTGCGCCTGGGCATCGCCCGGGCGCTGATCATGGCCTCGCCGGAGGACCGGCCGGCCCTGAAGAAGGCCGGCTTCCTCACGCGTGACCCGCGTGCCACCGAGCGCAAGAAGTACGGGCTGAAGAAGGCGCGCAAGGCGCCGCAGTACAGCAAGCGCTGATCGACCATCACTTTCTGGCCGCAACTTCGCAACGTTGCGGCGTGTCTGCGTACCGACGGACAAGGTTTCGGTCAGAAAAGAACGGGCACGTTAGGTGAACGACCGCCAACTGTGAGAGGTTTTTCGGCATGGGTCGACTATTCGGCACCGACGGTGTTCGCGGGGTCGCCAATCGCGAGTTGACCGCCGAGCTGGCGCTGGCCCTGGGCGCCGCGGCGGCCCGGCGGCTGGCGCGTTCCGGTGGACCGGGCCGGCGGGTCGCCGTGATCGGGCGCGACCCCCGGGCCAGCGGCGAAATGCTGGAGGCCGCGGTGATCGCCGGGCTGACCAGCCAGGGCGTCGACGCGCTGCGGGTCGGGGTGCTTCCCACCCCCGCCGTGGCGTACCTGACCGGCGCCTACGACGCCGACTTCGGGGTGATGATCTCCGCGTCGCACAACCCGATGCCCGACAACGGCATCAAGATCTTCGGTCCCGGCGGCCACAAGCTGGACGACGACACCGAGGATCAGATCGAGGAGCTCGTCGCGGGCGGGCCGGGCTTGCGTCCGTTCGGCGCCGGGATCGGCCGCCGCATCGACGCCGAGGACGCCGCCGACCGCTACCTGCGCCACCTCAGCAAGGCCAGCACGCTGCGGCTGGACGGGCTGACCGTGGTGGTCGACTGCGCGCACGGCGCCGCATCGTCGGTGGCCCCGCGCGCCTACCGCGCGGCCGGCGCCCGGGTGATCGCGATCAACGCCGACCCCAACGGCCTCAACATCAACGACGGCTGCGGCTCGACGCACCTGGACTCGCTGAAGGCGGCCGTCATCGAGCACTGCGCCGATCTCGGCCTGGCGCACGACGGCGACGCCGACCGCTGCCTGGCCGTCGACGCCAACGGGAACCTCGTCGACGGCGACCACATCATGGTGGTGCTCGCGCTCGCGATGCGCGAGGCCGGCGAACTGGCCTCCGACACGCTGGTGACCACCGTGATGAGCAACCTCGGGCTGCACCTGGCGATGCGCGCGGCCGGCATCGCGGTGCGCACCACCGGCGTCGGCGACCGCTACGTCCTGGAGGAGTTGCGCGCCGGCGACTACAGCCTCGGCGGCGAGCAGTCCGGCCACATCGTCATGCCCGCGGTGGGCTCCACCGGCGATGGCATCGTCACCGGGCTGCGGCTGATGACCCGCATGGTGCAGACCGGCTCGTCGCTGGCCGACCTCGCCTCGGCGATGCGGGCGCTGCCGCAGGTGCTGATCAACGTCAAGGTCGCCGACAAGGCCACCGCCGCCGCGGCGCCGTCGGTGCAGGCCGCCGTCGAGAAGGCCGAGGCCGAACTGGGTGACAGCGGACGAATCCTGTTGCGCCCCTCGGGAACCGAGCCGATGATCCGCGTCATGGTGGAGGCGCCCGAAGAGGGCATGGCGCAGCGGGTGGCCGCCGCGGTCGCCGAAGCGGTGAGCGCCGCGCGCTGATCGGTTAGCGCGGGAACCCCGGCGCGGGGTCGGGCGTCGGATTAGGCATGGAATTCGATAGCTCGGGCGTCTACAGAGTCGCTGACCAGCTAAGTGCGGCCGCCGAACTCCTCGATCGCGCCGTGGGAGATCACCTGGCGCGCTTGGCTTTCGGCGGGGCCAGCGCCGGCCGTGCGCACACCGCCCGCGGCGACGCCCTGCGCGTCCAGCTGGAGCGACTGACGGCCGAGGTGACGCGGTGGTCGCGGGCGACAATCGAAGCCGCCGCCGCGCTGCGCTCCGGCGCCGGCCGCTACGGCGACGCCGAACTGTACGCCGCGGCGCGGATCGCCTGATCATGGCCGCGCGGTTGGACGTCGCCGAGCGCCTCGCCGAGGGCCGGCCCGCCGTCGAGCACACCGAGTCCTATGTGCGGGCCTGCCATGCGCTCGGCTACCAGTACCCCGAAATGACCTCGAACCCCTCCCGGATTCGCGATTGGTACGACAGCGAAGGCGGCCTCGACCTCCGCGCGCTCGATCGCGACTGTGGGGAACTGCGGGCGGCGGGCGTGGCGGTCATGGAGGCGCTGCGGATCCAGCGTGCGCAGATTTCCGAGCTGGCCGCGGCGTGGGCCGGCCCGGGCGGGGACTCCGCGGTTCGGTTTCTGGAGCGCCATTGCGACGCCGCGAGCGCCGTGGCCCTGGAGGTCCGCGCGGCGGCCCAGCGGTGTGAGTCCCTGCGGGACAACCTGTGGTACCTGGTCGACTCGAAGGTCGCGACGGCCATCGCCATCGACGATCGCACGCGGGCGCAGCAGGCGGCGTGGTTGGCCGCTGCCGCCGCGATCACGACCGGGGCGGGGGACCGGGCGAGCGCCGAGGAGGTGGTCCGCGCGCAGATACAGCCCTACGTGGACAACGAGATTCGCGACGACTGGCTGGCGACGATGCGTTCGACGGTGGAAGGGGTCGACACGTCCTACGACATGGTCATCGACCGGATGGCCGCCGCGCCGGCAGCGCACTTCGAGGTCCCTGCCGATCTCGGCCCCGGCTACCAACCACGCGCGGCAAGCGCGCCGGCTCCGGCGGCAGTGGTCGCGCCCGCCGCGTCCCCCGGCCCAACCGTGAATCCTGCGCCCGCGCCGACGTTGGCGGCCGCTGCGCCGGTCCCCGGCCCCGCGATCCCGGCTCCGCCTCTGCCCGACCTGGGGACCGCTTCGGGCATGCCGACGGCCGACGTGGGCGGCGGCCTGGGTGGGCTGGGCGGCCTGGCCAGCCGGATCGTCGAGGCGATGAGCTCGCTGCTGGGATCGGCCGACGACCGGCCGGGCATCGCGGATCCTTTCGGCGACGAGGATCCGTTCCAGGCCGGCGACCCTGAGGACGGCGAGGACAAGCCCGACAAGCCCGACGAGGTCAAAGAGGTCGACAAGGCCCCGGCCACCGAGACGGCCAAGGCCGCCGAGGCGCCGCCCGCCCCGGTCGATGCGGCGGCCGCCCCGGTGGCCGCGCCGCCTGCCTCAGTCGATGCGCCGGCCGCCCCGGTTGCCGCGCCCCCGACCCCGCCGGCGCCACCGGTCGACGAGAAGAAAACGCCGTGCGAGATCGCTGCGGACCAGCTTCCACAGGCGGGGCGATGACGGGTCAGGCGGGCCGCAGCGCGAGCACGTCCTCGACGAAGCGCACGCCTTCGCCCGGGTCGGCGGCCAGCGGGCTCACCAACAGCGTCGTCACGCCGGCCTCGGCGAAGGCGGCCAGGCGCTCGGCGACGTATCCGCGGGGGCCGACGAGCGACATCCCGCGCACCAGTTCGTCGGGCACCAGGGCGATGGCCTTGCCCTTGCGGCCAGACAGGTACAGCTCCTGGATGCGGTCGGCGACCTCGCCGAACCCGTAGCGGGTGGCCAGGTTGTGATAGAAGTTGCGGCCCTTGGCCCCCATCCCGCCGATGTAGAGGGCGAGCTGCGGCTTGACCCAGGCCAGTCGCTGTTCGACGTCCTCGCCGATGGCCAGCGACGCGTGCACCATGACGTCGAGCGGCCCCAGCGCCGGATCCCGTTTGGCGGCCCCGGCGGCCAGCGCCTCGCCCCACACCAGATGGGCCTTCTCCGGAAGGTAGAAGACGGGCTGCCAGCCCTCGGCGATCTCGGCGGTGAGCTCGACGTTCTTCGGGCCCAGCGCCGCAATGGTGATCGGAATGCGTTCGCGCACAGGATGATTGATGAGCTGAAGGGGCTTGCCCAGGCCCGTCCCGCGGTCGGCGGGCAACGGGATCTGGTAGTGCTTGCCGGCGTACTGCACGCGCTCGCGTCGCCACACCTGCCGGCAGATCTCCACGATCTCGCGGGTGCGGCCCAGCGGGGCGTCGAACTCGACGCCGTGGAACCCCTCTATCACCTGGGGCCCGGACGTGCCGATGCCGAGGCGGAATCGCCCGTCGGACACGAAATCCAGGCCCGCCGCGGTCATCGCCAGCAGCGACGGCGTGCGGATGTAGATGGGAAACACCCCCGACGCCAGCTCGACTCTGCTGGTCTTGGCGGCCAAATACCCCAGTTGGCTGACCGCGTCGAAGGAATAGGCCTCGGCCACCACCGCGATGTCGATGCCGGCCTTTTCCAGTTCGACGATGCGGTCGACGCCTTCGTGAAACCCGCCCGAATAATCCAGAGCGATCCCGATTCGCACCACCGAGAGATACCACGACGGGTGCGGGGCGCCACGGCGGGGCGCGTTACTTCAGCAGCGCGACGACCTTCTCTTCGAGGGCGATCGGCTCGGCCTCGGGATCCACCGGGTCCGTGCGCGGCAGCTTCGCGTCGGGGTCGGCGAAGTCGCGGTACGTCTTGTCCCCGCCCAGCGCGTAGAGCAGGTAGCCGGTCAGCAGCGCGCGGACCGAGCGCTGCGTGCGCCGGTCCGGGCCGGCCAGCCCGAACACCTTGGCCAGTCGGCGGCCCTCGACGAGCCCGCCGGATTCGGCCTTGTGCACGATGCGCAGCGTCGCCGTGTCCCACGCGGCGGCCAGAGCCAACGCGTTGGAGTTCAGCGATTTCGGATCTCCCGGCGCGGTCAGGATCAGGCCCGGAACCTTCAGCGTCGCGGCGGGCTGCTCGGGCGGAGGACTGGTGACCGACGGGAAGAGCGCCGCCGCCGCCGCGGGTTTGTCGGGCATGCCGGCCGCGGCGAACACAGCGGCCGAGCCGCCGAAACCGTGGCCCACGACGCCGAGCTTGGCGGGATGCACGCTGATGTCGCCGGGCCCGAGGCGCACACCGGCCACGATGTCGAGGGCGGTGCCGAGGTCGAAGGCGAAGTTGAGCACCGAGGGCGCCAGGCCCCGCTGGGTGTCGGGCGCCCCGGCGACGATGCCCCACGACGCCAGGTGCTCGAGCAGGCCCGAGTAGCGTGCGGCGCCGGCGAGCCAGTCGTGGCCGAACGCGACGCCCGGCAGGTTGAGCCCCGCCTCGGGCGTGTACACCACGCCCGGCAAACCGGCGAAGGCCAGGTCACCGCGCAAAACCCGGTGTGGACCACGGCGGCTGAGGGCTGCGACGAGCTTGCGGATGCGGGCCACCCGTCGACGTTAGCGCATAGCGTCGCTAGGCCGTGACCTCGATCAGACCCACCCGCCAGAGCACCGCGTACAGGTGGCGCAGCGGGATGCTCAGCAAACGAGAGGCCGCGTCCACCATCGGGTCGCCGCCGGCGACCGGCGGGCGGGGGTTCCGCTTCGGGGCGGGCGCTACGGCCGCCCGCGGCGCGGCCGGGGCGGTCACCGCGTCCTCGACCAGAACAGCGGTCATCATTCCCTCCTAAAGGTCCAGACGGGCGGTCGGAGCAGAAGTCGGCTATTCGAATGCGATCCGCTCCCGGATTCCCGAATCAGGTTTTAACATTTGCTAGACGGTTATTTTCGTGACGTTGACGAATAGTTGAACTATTGGAGATTGGCTGCTATCGGAAAGTTATGTCGGAAGACCGTTGGCTGGATTTGACAGCGCGTCCTGTTACGTTAACACCCTGTCGTCTAATGCAATTCGCCGGTAGGGCCGCTGAAAGACACTTCCGATCGTGATCAGGCGAGCGTCACCCCCGTTATTTCTTCCGCTGGCCGCGGGTTGTAGCCAGCTTCGACCCGACATTTCGCAGTGTAAGGCGGCCGGTTGCTGGCTACCGGAAGCCAACGGTAACGACACGAATACATCAGGTGAAATTAGCGCCGATCGTTTGTTAAGTCGGTGTGAATGCATCGCCACGGTCCTTCCCCCATGCCGGTTCGATGACCACAGCGTCCCGCCCGCACCTGGTGGGATTCGCAACGCATTCCTGGCGCGACGGGCGCGCGGTATCCGCTGGTCGGGCCCGTGCTGGCGTGTCCGCCGCGGCCGCTGCACTACCCTGTTCAGGATGTGCGGGATTGTCGGCTACGTCGGGCAGCGCCCGGCCTGCGAGGTCGTCATGGACGCGCTGCGCCGGATGGAGTACCGCGGGTACGATTCATCGGGGATCGCACTGGTCGACGGCCAGGGCAAACTCACCGTCCGGCGTCGCGCCGGCCGGCTGGCCCACCTGGAAGAGGCCATCAAAGAAACGGCCGAGACGACACCCGGGTCGCTCGCCGGCACCACCGGCCTGGGCCACACCCGCTGGGCCACCCACGGCCGTCCCACCGACCGCAACGCGCACCCGCACCGCGACGCCGCCGGCAAGATCGCCGTCGTCCACAACGGCATCATCGAGAACTTTCCGGCGCTGCGCCACGAGCTGGAGGCGGCCGGCGTGGAGTTCGCCAGCGACACCGACACCGAGGTGGCGGTGCACCTGGTGGCGCAGGCCTACCGAAATGGGGCGACTGCTGGTGATTTCGAGGCCTCGGTGCTGGCGGTGCTGCGCCGGCTCGAGGGCCACTTCACCCTGGTGTTCGCCAACGCCGACGAGCCGGGCACCATCGTGGCGGCCCGCCGTTCGACGCCGTTGGTGATCGGGGTCGGCGACGGCGAGATGTTCGTCGGCTCCGACGTGGCGGCGTTCATCGAGCACACCCGTGACGCCGTGGAACTCGGCCAGGACCAGGCCGTGGTGATCAACGCGGACGGCTACCGCATCACCGACTTCGACGGCAACCCGGATGACGCGAATGCCCGCGTCTTCCACATCGACTGGGATCTGGCCGCGGCCGAGAAGGGCGGCTACCCGTACTTCATGCTCAAGGAGATCGCCGAGCAGCCCACCGCGGTGGCCGATACCCTGCTCGGGCACTTCGTCAACGGCCGGATCGTCCTCGACGAGCAGCGCCTGTCCGATCAGGAACTCCGCGAGATCGACAAGGTGTTCGTGGTGGCCTGCGGCACCGCGTATCACTCCGGGCTCCTGGCGAAGTACGCGATCGAGCACTGGACGCGGCTGCCGGTGGAAGTGGAGCTGGCCAGTGAATTCCGCTACCGCGACCCGGTGCTGGACCGCAGCACGCTGGTCGTCGCGATCTCGCAGTCCGGCGAGACCGCCGACACGCTGGAAGCGGTCCGGCATGCCAAGGAACAGAAGGCCAAGGTGCTGGCGATCTGCAACACCAACGGCTCGCAGATCCCGCGCGAATGCGACGCGGTGCTCTACACGCGCGCCGGCCCGGAGATCGGCGTGGCCTCCACCAAGACCTTCCTGGCGCAGATCGCCGCCAACTATCTGGTCGGCCTGGCCCTGGCGCAGGCCCGCGGCACCAAGTACCCCGACGAGGTCGAGCGCGAGTACCGCGAGCTGGAGGCGATGCCCGACCTGGTGGCCCGGGTGCTGGCGACGATCGAGCCGGTGGCCGCGCTGGCGCACCGGTTCGCCCAATCCTCGACCGTGCTGTTCCTGGGCCGCCACGTCGGCTACCCGGTGGCGCTGGAGGGCGCGCTGAAGCTCAAGGAGCTGGCCTACATGCACGCCGAGGGCTTCGCCGCCGGCGAGCTCAAGCACGGCCCGATCGCGTTGATCGAGGACGGCCTGCCGGTCATCGTCGTGATGCCCTCGCCCAAGGGGTCGGCCACGTTGCACTCCAAGCTGCTGTCCAACATCCGCGAGATCCAGACCCGCGGCGCGGTGACCATCGTGATCGCCGAAGAGGGCGACGACACCGTGCGTCCCTACGCCGATCACCTCATCGAAATCCCTTCGGTGTCAACGCTTCTGCAGCCACTGCTGTCGACCATCCCGCTGCAGGTGTTCGCCGCGTCGGTCGCGCAGGCCCGCGGTTACGACGTCGACAAGCCGCGAAACCTCGCCAAGTCCGTCACCGTCGAATAGCGGCAGCCGCTTCTTCCGTTGCCCCGCGGGCAGGGCGGTGCTGGTGATCTCGATGCTGCTCTACATCGCCTGCTGGTGGCGCCAGCTCAGGCCGATGCGTAGCCGGCGGTATCAGCCGAAGTTGTGCGGCGCACTGCCGGGCGTGCAAAAGTTGAACTCGTGGCGAACGCATCGGTGGGGACGCGGCTGCGGCGGATCTGGCTCGCGGTGTGGCATTTCGTCATCGGCGCGCCGCTGACCTACGCCTGGCTGCTCGTGCTGACGATCACGACGATCATCCAGAACCAACTGCCCGGGCGACAGCTGCACTGGTTGCTACTGCACCGTTCCACCAACATTCACGCGCTGGGAACCGATCCGCTCGACGTGCTGTTTTCCAGCCTGCTGTGGCTCGACGGCAAAAACCTGGAACCGTACCTGCTGCTGTTCACCCTATTTCTCGCGCCCGCCGAACACTGGCTTGGCCAATTGCGTTGGCTCACCGTCGGATTGACCTCCCACATCCTGGCCACCTATATCAGCGAGGGCATCCTCTACTACGCGATCGAGGAACACGCGGCGCCGGAGAGGCTGGTGCACGCCCGCGACATCGGGGTCAGCTACTTCCTGGTGGGCGTGATGGCCGTGCTGACCTACCATATCGCGCGCCCGTGGCGCTGGGGCTACCTCGGCGTGTTGCTGGTCATCTTCGGCTTCCCGTTGCTGACGATGAGTCGCCACGGGGTGAACTTCACCGCGATCGGTCACTTCTCCGCGATCCTGATCGGGCTCTGCTTCTATCCGATGGCACGCGAACGCAAGCGCCCGCAGCTGGATCCGGCAAGCTTCCGAGCGGCTTTCCGGCGGGTCGGTTCGCGTGAGGGGTAGCGATGGTGCACCAGGTCCGCGCGCTCTCGTCAAGCGCGAGAACCACGCGGCGCTGGCCGCGGCGATGACCGAATGGCTGACCGGGGCGTTCGCCCGGCCCGGCTAGGTTCGCTTGGCGGTGACGTACTGCAGACCGGCCATGGTCTCGGTCCCGGGGTCAGCACTGCTCGGCAACGAAAGGCCATGCGCTGCAGCCAATTCCGGGATACCGACCGCGGCCGTTGCCCAGCCGTGGGTGCTCAGGTAGTCGACGACGTCGTTGCGGTCGCCGGCGTACCACAGGTCGGTCATCTCGATGTCGAAGCCGTGTTTCCGCCATTGATCGGTGACCTCGCGCATGCGATCCGCCATCGTCTGCACAGCATCGCCGGCCCCCCGCAGGTTCTCGGTGGCCAGCTGACTTCCCTGCGGGCTCAGCGCAGTGATGTTGTCCAGCAGGCGATCCTGGGCGTCCGGCGGCAAGAACGGCAGCAGGCCTTCGGCGCTCCACGCCGTCGGTTGGGTGGGATCCAGTCCGGCCGCGCGCAGGGCCGCGGGCCAGTCGTTGCGCAGGTCCACGGGCACCGCCCGCCGGTCGGCGGTTGGGGCGGCGCCCAGGTCGGCCAGGGTCGCGGTCTTGAACTCGATGACCTGAGCCTGGTCGATCTCGAAGACCGTGGTGCCGGCCGGCCACGGCAGCCGGTAGGCGCGGGCGTCGAGGCCCGAGGCCAGGATCACCGCCTGCCGAATCCCGTCATCCACTGCGGCCATGAAGAAGTCGTCGAAGAAACGGGTGCGCAAGCCCATCATGACGCCCATCCGCGCCATCCCGAAGTCGCCATTGTCGTCGACCTCGGCGGGATTCAATTCGCCGCTGGCCAGCCGGGTGAAGAAGTCCACCCCGACCGCGCGCACCAGCGGCTCGGCGAACGGGTCGTCGATCAGTGGGTTGGCGCCGCGGCCGGCCAGCGCGCGCCCCACCGCGACGCCGGTTGCGGTGGCGCCCACGCTGCTCGCCAGGTCCCAGGTGTCGTTGTCGGTCCGTGCCATCCGCCCCCCTTGTTGCCGTTTGATTCGAGCCGTGCGCGAGGGTACGCCTCGACGTGGAATGCTTGCGGTGATGCGGCATTACTACTCCGTGAACGCGATCCGCGACGCCGAAGCTCCGCTGCTGGCCAGCCTGCCCGACGGCGCTTTGATGCGCCGCGCGGCATTCGGGCTGGCCACCCAGATCATCGCCGAGTTGACCGCCCACACCGGCGGCGTCGCCGGGCGCCGGGTGTGCGCGGTCGTCGGCTCCGGCGACAACGGCGGTGACGCGCTCTGGGCGGCGACCTTCGTGCGCCGTCGCGGCGCGGCCGCCGACGCGGTGCTGCTCAACCCCGAGCACACCCACCGCAAGGGGCTCGCCGCGTTCCGGAGAGCTGGTGGGCACGTGTTGGAGAACACTGAGACTGTCTCGACGACAACCGATCTCGTCATCGACGGGGTGGTGGGGATCTCCGGTTCGGGTCCGCTGCGACCGGCGGCGGCGCAGTTGTTCGCCGCTGTGGACGACGCGGGCATCCCGGTGGTCGCCGTCGACATCCCCAGCGGCATCGACGTGGCGACCGGCGCGATCACCGGGCCCGCGGTGCACGCCGCGCTGACCGTCACCTTCGGCGGGCTCAAACCCGTACACGCGCTCGCCGACTGCGGGCGCGTCGAGCTGATCGACATCGGCCTCGACCTGCCCGACACCGACTTGCTCGGCTTCGAGGCGGCCGACGTCGCGGCGCGCTGGCCGGTGCCCGGACCGCACGACGACAAGTACACCCAGGGCGTGACCGGCGTGATGGCCGGCTCGTCGACCTATCCGGGCGCCGCCGTGCTGTGCACCGGCGCGGCGGTCGCGGCCCACTCCGGCATGGTCCGCTACGCCGGCAGCGCGCACAAGGAGGTCCTGGCCCGGTGGCCCGAGGTGATCGCGTCGCCCGGCCCGGCGGCGGCCGGGCGGGTGCAGGCCTGGGTCGTCGGGCCGGGATTGGGCACCGACGAGGCCGGGGCCGCGGCGCTGTGGTTCGCGCTGGACACCGACCTTCCGGTGATCGTGGACGCCGACGGGCTGACCATCCTGGCGGCGCACCCCGAGTTGGCGGTCAATCGCGCCGCGCCGACCGTGCTGACCCCGCACGCCGGTGAATTCGCCCGGCTGGCGGGTAACCCGCCGGGGGACGACCGCGTCGGCGCGTGCCGCAAGCTGGCCGACACGTTCGGCGCCACCGTGCTGCTGAAGGGGAACGTCACGGTCATCGCCGACCCCGGCGGGCCGGTGTACCTGAATCCCGCCGGGCAGTCCTGGGCGGCCACGGCGGGGTCCGGCGACGTGCTGTCCGGGATGATCGGCGCGCTGCTGGCGTCGGGGTTGCCGGCCGCCGAGGCGGCCGCGTCCGCGGCCTTCGTGCATGCGCGCGCGGCGGCGCTGTCGGCCGCCGACCCAGGCCCCGGCGAGGCGCCCACGTCGTCGTCGCACATTTTGACGCACATCAGAGCGGCCGTGGCCGCCCTGTAGCAGCAAGCCAACGAGAAAGGATCCGCCGTGTCCAGCCATCCGTCCGTGCCGGGGCATTCGATCGCTCCCGCCTACACCACGCGCATGTTCAGCGCGCCGATCCCCGCGCTGCGGCTGCCCGACGAGTCGATGGATCCCGAAGCCGCCTACCGCTTCATCCACGACGAGCTGATGCTCGACGGCAGTTCGCGGCTGAACCTGGCGACGTTCGTCACCACCTGGATGGATCCCGAGGCCGGCAAGCTGATGGCCGAGACGTTTGACAAGAACATGATCGACAAGGACGAGTACCCGGCCACCGCGGCCATCGAGCAGCGCTGCGTCTGCATGGTGGCCGACCTGTTCCACGCCGAAGACCTGCGCGACGACGACCCCTCGAGCGCCATCGGGGTGTCGACCATCGGGTCCAGCGAGGCGGTGATGCTGGGCGGGCTGGCGCTGAAGTGGCGCTGGCGGCAGAAGGTCGGTAAGGACTGGAAGGGCCGCACGCCCAACCTGGTGATGGGCTCCAACGTGCAGGTGGTGTGGGAAAAGTTCTGCCGCTACTTCGACGTCGAGCCGCGCTATCTGCCGATGGAGCGGGGGCGCTACGTGATCACCCCCGAGCAGGTCGTCGACGCCGTCGACGAGGACACCATCGGGGTGGTGGCGATACTGGGCACCACCTACACCGGCGAGCTCGAGCCCATCGCGGAGATCTGCGCGGCGCTGGACAAGCTGGCGGCCGCCGGTGGTGTGGACGTCCCGGTGCACGTCGACGCGGCCAGCGGCGGCTTCGTGGTGCCGTTCCTGCATCCGGATCTGGAATGGGATTTCCGGCTGCCCCGGGTGGTGTCGATCAATGTCAGCGGCCACAAGTACGGGCTGACGTATCCCGGCATCGGGTTCGTGGTGTGGCGCAGCGCCGAGCACCTGCCAGACGAACTCGTCTTCCGGGTCAACTACCTGGGCGGCGACATGCCGACCTTCACGCTGAATTTCTCCCGCCCCGGCAACCAGGTGGTCGGCCAGTACTACAACTTCCTGCGGCTGGGCCGCGAGGGATACACCAGGGTCATGCAGACCTTGTCGTCAACCGCGCGCTGGCTGGGCCAGCAGCTGCGCGAGGGCGAGCACTGCGAGCTGATCTCGGATGGCTCGGCTCTCCCGGTGGTCAGCTTCCGGTTGGCCCGCGACCGCGGGTACACCGAGTTCGACGTCTCCCACGAGCTGAGGGGATACGGCTGGCAGGTGCCCGCCTACACCATGCCGGACAACGCCACCGACGTGTCGGTGCTGCGCATCGTGGTGCGGGAGGGGCTTTCGGCCGACTTGGCGCGCGCGCTGCACGACGACGCCCGAAACGCGCTGGCATCCCTGGACAAGGTCAAGCCCGGCGGCCACTACGACGCCCAGCACTTCGCGCACTGAGGCGGGCGGTCGAGCGTCGTCGTGTCGCATCCGTCACATCGGCCCCGGCTCGGGAAGGGATGCTCTTTTCGTCCACCTAGCAGCGACAGGCCTGCGACGTAGGAATTTTGTCGCTCGAAGGCGGGGAAACCGTGCGCCTGCCGGGATAGAGACTCCTGTGGCGGCTGTGACCGGGGAGCGCTCGATCCCGCCCGACTCTGGGAGAATGGCGGCCGTGGCCGTTACGCCGATATCCCTGACGCCCGGCGTCCTCGCCGAGGCCGTGGTGGACCTGGGCGCCATTGCGCACAACGTCCGGGTGCTCCGCGAGCACGCCGGTGGCGCGCAGGTGATGGCCGTCGTCAAGGCCGACGGTTACGGCCACGGCGCCACCCGGGTCGCCCGCGCCGCGCTGGCGGCAGGGGCGGCCGAGCTGGGTGTCGCCACCGTCGACGAGGCGCTGGCGCTGCGCGTCGACGGAATCACCGCGCCGCTGCTGGCGTGGCTACATCCCCCCGGCATCGACTTCGGGCCGGCGCTGCTGGCCGACGTCGAGATCGGCGTGTCCTCGGTGCGCCAGCTCGACGAGGTGGCCGACGCGGTGCGCAGGATCGGCCGTACGGCGACGGTGACCGTCAAGGTGGACACGGGCCTGAACCGCAACGGCGTCCCCCCGGCGCAGTATCCGGCGATGCTGACCGCGCTGCGCCGGGCCGTCGCCGAGGACGCCATCCGGCTGCGGGGGCTGATGTCGCACATGGTGTTCGCCGACCAGCCCGAGAACCCCGTCAATGACCTTCAGGCCCAGCGCTTTTCCGACATGCTGACGCAGGCGCGCAGCGAGGGCGTGCGGTTCGAGGTTGCGCACCTGGCGAATTCGTCGGCCACGATGTCGCGCCCCGACCTGGCCTTCGACCTGGTGCGTCCCGGCATCGCGGTATATGGCCTGAGCCCGGTACCCGAGCTCGGCGACATGGGCTTTATACCGGCGATGACGGTGAAATGCCCTGTCGCGCTGGTAAAGTCGATTCGTGCTGGCGAGAGCGTGTCCTACGGGCACACCTGGACGGCGCAACGGGACACCAACCTGGCGCTGCTGCCGATCGGCTACGCCGACGGCGTGTTCCGCGCGCTGGGCGGGCGCCTGGAGGTGCTGATCAACGGCGCGCGGCGGCCCGGCGCCGGCCGGATCTGCATGGACCAGTTCGTCGTGGACCTGGGTCCCGGGCCCGTCGATGTGGCCGAGGGCGACGAGGCGATCCTGTTCGGGCCCGGCACCCAAGGCGAACCCACGGCACAAGATTGGGCCGACCTGCTCGGCACCATCCACTACGAAGTGGTCACCAGCCCCCGGGGGCGGATCACCCGAACCTATCGCGAGGCCGAAACCGTTGAGCCCTGACAAAACCCGCAGGCGCCACAGGGGCAGGGCCTGGCTTGCGGGAGGCGCCGGGGTGACCGCCGTCGCCACCATCGTCGGAGCCTCCGCCCGCCGGTCGATGATCCAGCGCGCCACCGCGCTCGAAGACCCTTACGCCGATGAGGATTTCGACAGGATCGAGGACGACCGCGCCTACGTGGTGACCACACCCGACGGGGTGCCGCTCGCGGTCCGCGAGGCCGGCCCGGTGGACGCGCAGGTCACCATGGTCTTCGTCCACGGATTCTGCCTGCGCATGGGCGCCTTCCATTTCCAGCGGACCCGCCTGCCCAACCGGTTGGGTGCGCCCGTCCGGATGGTGTTCTACGACCAGCGCGGGCACGGGCGCTCCGGCGCCGGCGAGCCCGAGACCTACACGCTGACCCAGCTGGGCGAGGACCTGGAATCGGTGCTGATGGAGGTCGCGCCACGCGGGGTGGTTGTGCTGGTCGGCCATTCGATGGGCGGCATGACGGTGTTGTCGCACGCCCGCCAGTTCCCCGAGCAGTACGGCGGCCGGATCGTGGGCGCCGCGATCATTTCCTCTGCGGCCGAAGGGGTCACGCGTTCCCCGCTGGGCGAGATCCTGAAAAACCCCGCGCTGGAAGCCTTCCGGTTCACGGCCCGCTCCGCACCCAAGCTGATGCACCGCGGCCGCAACGTGTCGCGGTCGCTGATCGGCCCGATCCTGCGGGCCGCGTCCTACAGCGACCTGCAGGTCAGCCGGAGCCTGGACGCGTTCTCGCAGCGGATGATGAACGGCACCCCGATCGCCACCATGGTGGGCTTCCTGGACGCCCTGGAAAAGCACGACGAAACCGCCGGGCTGTGGACGCTGCTCAAGGTCCCCACCCTGATCGCGTGCGGGGACCACGACCTGCTCACCCCGGACGAATACTCGCGCAAGATGGCGGCTTCGCTGCCGTTGTCGGAGCTGGTGATCGTCAGCGGCGCAAGCCATCTGGCGCTGCTGGACAAGCCCGAGGCCATCAACGACGGGCTGGTCCGGCTGGTGCACCGCGCCGTCCCGGGCAAGATGGCCCTGCGCTACCGGCGCCTGCGGGAACGGTTGCGGCGCCATGGCTAATGGCGGCGACCCGCCGCGCCCGGCTTCGCCGCGCTTGCGGTCACCGCGGGGTGAGCCTTCCGGCACGGCGACGCTTGAGCGCGTCGAGGACACCGTCGCGCTGGGCTCGCGGCTGGGCGAGCAGCTGCGGGCCGGCGACGTGGTGGTGCTCTCCGGTCCGCTGGGTGCGGGAAAGACAGTGCTGGCCAAGGGAATCGCGGCGGCGATGGACGTCGACGGGCCCGTCACGTCGCCGTCGTACGTGCTGGCGCGGGTGCATCCGCCGCGGCGGCCCGGCGAGCCGGCGATGATTCACGTCGACATGTACCGGTTGCTGGATCACGGCGCGGACCTGCTGGGTGAGCTCGACTCGCTCGACCTGGACACCGATCTCGACGACGCCGTCGTCGTGGTCGAGTGGGGCGAGGGCCTCGCCGAACGCCTCTCGGAGCGGCACCTCGACGTCCGCCTGGAGCGGGTCAGCCATTCCGACGTGCGGATCGCGACCTGGCAGTGGGGGCGGTCGTGAACCTGGTGCTCGCCCTCGACACCGCCACCCCGGCCGTGACGGCGGGCGTCGTGCGCCTGCCCGATCAGGTGCTGGCCGAGCGGGTCACCGTCGACGCCCGGGCGCACGCCGAGCGGCTGACGCCCAACGCGGTGGCCGCCCTCGCCGACGCCGGGCTGACGATGGCCGATCTCGACGCCGTCGTGGTGGGCTGCGGGCCGGGCCCGTTCACCGGTCTGCGGGCCGGGATGGCGACCGCCGCCGCCTACGGGCACGCGCTGGGCGTCCCGGTGCGCGGGGTGTGCAGCCTGGACGCCATCGGGGTGCGCACCACCGGCGACGTCCTGGTGGTGACCGACGCCCGCCGGCGCGAGGTGTACTGGGCCCGCTACCGCGACGGCGTGCGGACCGACGGCCCGGCCGTCAACGCCCCCGCCGACGTCGACCCCGGCACCGCCCGCGCGGTGGCCGGCTCGCCCGAGCACGCGGCGCTGTTCGGCCTGCCGGTGTGCGGGCCCGTCTCGCCCACGCCGGCCGGCCTGGTCGCGGCGGTGCCCGACTGGTCAGAGCGCCCGCTCCCGCTCGTGGCGCTTTACCTGCGCCGGCCCGACGCCAAGCCCCTGGCGGCCCCCCGATGACGGCCTGCAGCGAGCCCGTGACCATCGGCGCACTGACACAAGCCGACGCGCAGCGGTGTGCCGCGCTGGAGGCCCAGCTGTTCCCCGGCGACGACCCGTGGCCGGCGGTGGCGTTCAACCGGGAGCTGGCGGCCAAGCACAACCACTACGTCGGCGCGCGCGTCGCCGGCACGCTGGTCGGCTACGCCGGCATCTCGCGGCTGGGCCGCACCCCGCCGTTCGAGTACGAGGTGCACACCATCGGGGTGGACCCGGCCTATCAGGGCCGGGGCATCGGCCGCCGGCTGCTCGACGAGCTGCTTGCCTTCGCCGCCGGCGGGGCCGTCTACCTGGAGGTGCGCACCGACAACGAGGCGGCCATCGCGCTGTACCGCAGCACGGGATTCGAGCAGATCGGCCTGCGCCGGCGCTACTACCAGGTCAGCGGCGCGGACGCGTACACGATGCGGCGGGAGGCCCGATGACGGTCATCTTGGCCATCGAAACCTCTTGCGACGAAACGGGAGTCGGCATCGCGCGCCTAGACTACGACGGCACCGTGACGCTGTTGGCGGACGAGGTCGCCTCCAGCGTCGACGAACACGTCCGCTTCGGCGGCGTCGTCCCCGAGATCGCCTCGCGCGCGCACCTGGAGGCGCTGGGCCCGGCCATGCGCCGGGCGCTGGCCGCCGCCGGACTGACCAAGCCGGACGTCGTCGCGGCCACCATCGGGCCCGGGCTGGCCGGCGCCCTGTTGGTGGGAGTCGCCGCGGCCAAGGCGTATTCGGCGGCCTGGGACGTGCCGTTCTACGCCGTCAACCACCTGGGCGGGCACCTGGCCGCCGACGTCTACGAACACGGGCCGCTGCCCGAGTGCGTGGCGCTGCTGGTGTCGGGCGGGCACACCCACCTGCTGCGCGTGCGGTCCCTCGGCGAACCGATCGTCGAGCTGGGCAGCACCGTCGACGACGCCGCCGGCGAGGCTTACGACAAGGTGGCCCGGCTGCTGGGCCTGGGCTATCCGGGCGGCAAGGTGCTCGACGACCTGGCCCGCTCCGGCGACCGGGATGCCATCGCGTTCCCACGCGGCATGACGGGCCCGGCCGACGACGCGTACGCGTTCAGCTTCTCCGGGCTCAAGACCGCCGTCGCGCGGTATGTGGAGAGTCATCCCGACGCCGCGACCGCCGACATCGCCGCCGGCTTCCAGGAGGCCGTCGCCGATGTGCTGACCAGAAAGGCGGTGCGCGCGGCGAGCGCGCTGGGCGTTTCGACTCTGCTGATCGCCGGGGGAGTCGCCGCGAACTCGCGATTGCGGGAGCTGGCCACCCAGCGTTGCGCGGCGGCGGGCCTGACGCTGCGCATTCCCCGGCCTCGGCTGTGCACCGACAACGGGGCGATGATCGCCTCCTTCGCCGCGCACCTGGTGGCCGCGGGGGCGCCGCCGTCGCCCCTGGATGTGCGTAGCGACCCCGGCCTGCCGGTGGTCAAAGGGCAGCTGCCGTGATGGGTGATTCCCGGTCTACTGGGTGACGATGAGCAGGTCGTTGCCGGTGGCCCAGGCCTGGGTGAAGGTGCCCAGGGGGATCTGCTCGTCGCGGCCGTTCGGGGTGCCGCTGTCGTTGAGGTGGACGACGTCGGTGCGGGTGTCGACTCCGGTGACTACCACCGCGTGATCGGCCTCCGTACGCGTCCCCTGGCCCGACGGGTAGTTCCAGATGGTTTCGGCGTTGAGCGCGGCGATCACTTTGTGGCCGCCCGCCAGATCCTGTTCCAGTCCGCCCATGGTGTTCCCGGTCGTGAGCTGGGATTGAATGCCGTATTTGCCCAGCAGCACCACCAGGTCTTCGGGGGCGGTGCCGTCAAAGCGGTAGATGCGGCCGCGATGGGCTTCGCTCTTAGTGAACGCGCCGCGTAGCTCGATGCCGATTTGGGTGGGCTCTCTTCCGGTGATCTGGCCGACCACGTCGGCCACAGCCATCAGGCCGCAGTCTTGCTGGTGCTGGTAGCGCCAGTAGCGCGCCGCGGCTTGGGGATTGCCGTACATCTGCCCATTTGCGTCGGCGTGCGCGTCGGCCAATCCGATGGCGACCGCGACGACGAGCATGGACAGGCCCGCGGCGCGGGCCCGGTTTAGGATGCCGCTGAACATGACCTAATTGTTAGCACTCGGCGGATTCCCGGGGCCGAAAATTAGAAGCACCGGGGCGGCCTTGAGTG
>Ga0335071_10001783_pt1 | contig 23129 bp, 20 predicted proteins | sample Lox_Sample_15_FD_206724 | JGI IMG/M metagenome (GOLD analysis project Ga0335071, IMG submission 206724) | Soil microbial communities from Loxahatchee National Wildlife Refuge, Florida, United States - Lox_Sample_1.5 | ecosystem: Environmental > Terrestrial > Soil > Wetlands | place: USA... | reverse complement strand
AAATGGCGCGGCCCATGGCATCGAGCCGCGCCAACCAGAGGAGGAGAAGGTAGATTGACTCGCGCTTCTCTGTGTAATATGACGTACAGACTCAGGCTTTGGTTGCAGGTCCTGTCCCTGGGGCTGACATTCGGCGCTGTTTCAGCGACGGCGGCGGTAAAGGTCGTCACGACCGCGCTGCAAGCCACGGTCGGAACCCCCTACTCATACCAGCTGATGGCGTCGGGAGGCACACCGCCCTATACCTGGACTACTGACCCAGGTTCGGGCAGCGTTCCCGGTTTGACGCTAGCCAGCGATGGAACCCTCAGCGGGACGCCGACAACCCCGGGACTTTTCCAACTGAACGTCGACGTGAAGGACTCACTGAACGGAGGTAGCAAAGGTACAATCAACGTCAACGTCACGCCGTGCGTCCCAACAATCTCGAATCCGAATCCGCTGCCTTCGGGTGACGTCGGAGTCCGCTACCCGCCGGTGACGTTACAGGGCGCCGGATGCTCGTCGCCTTACAGCTTTACGTTGCAGCCTGATCCCTTCGTCCAGTCCGCCCTGCCGCCCGGCCTTGCGCTGAACGGAAACACGATCGCGGGCACCCCGACCGCCACGGGCACCTTCAACTTTGCGATCACAGTTACGGATTCCACGAAGGACTCGGCAATCTACTCGTATTCTCTGACTGTCAATCCCCTGCCGACGTTTGCAACCCCTTCCGTGCTTCCGAGCGGAAGCGTCGGCTCCTTATACAGTTTGACCATCCAGGCCACCGGCGGGGCGCCTCCCTACATCTTCTCGATGAACAACAATCCGCCGGCGCTGACTTTGAGCCCGGCCGGCGTGCTCAGTGGAACTCCGCCTGCGCCCGGGACCTTCACATTCAATATTGGAGTGACAGATAGCCTGGGAGGCCAGACGGTATCTCAGTTCCAGGTGACCTTCGGAAACTCGATGCTTGTGGTCAACCCGTCGTCGCTCACTTTCTCCGCACAGGCGGGTGGAAGCGCACCGGATAGCCAGGCTGTTTCCGTGATCGCAGGCAGCAAAGCCAAGTCGCCGGCGCCCTACCAGATTACAGTGAACACCGACCAGCCGGTCATAGCTACGGCGGCGTTTCCCAGTTGGCTCAGCGTGGCGCCGGCTGCGGGAAATGCGCCCGGTAGTCTTTTGGTGTCGGCGGATCAAAGCAACCTGGGCATAGGCACCTACCATGGCCAGATCACCGTAGTCGATGCGGCAGGAATACCCGCCAACATTGCTGTCACTTTCACAGTCACGGCGGGCGCCCCTCCCGCGCTGGCGGTAGTGCCAGGATTGTTGCGCTTCGCAGCCCGCGCCGCGGCCCCGGGAACACAGACCCAGACCCTGTGGATCCGCAACAGTGGCGGGGGATCTCTGGGCTTCAATGCCTCCGTGACCGGGGGAAGTTCCTGGATCAGCTTGCAGCCCGCGTCGGGCCAAACGGAGCCCAATTCGCAAGCGCGCCTCCATGTGATCGTCAATTCACAAGGGCTCGGCATCGGAGCCTATCGCGATGTAGTGCACATCGCCTCGGCTACAGGAAGCACGGACGTGCCGGTGTCTCTGTTCATTGAGGGCAACGGCCCGATTATCGGCGTGGATACGACGGGTGTGCTGTTTCGTATGCGCCAGGGCCACCCCTCCGGCAGCAGCCGCACCATCGAAGTGCTCAACCTTGGTGATCCGGCGTCGAACGTGAACTTCACACCCACGCTGGCGTCCAATGCCAGCTGGCTCAGCGTGGGCGCTGCCAACGGACCGGCCACAACGACCACTCCCACCGCTCTGCCGCTGACACTCAGCCCCAATGCGGTTCAACTGAGCCCCGGTACTTATTACGCTTTACTGGAGATCTCCGACCCCAACGCCCTCAATTCGCCACAGTACGTGACGGTGGTGTTGCAAGTGCAAGACGGCGCTGCCGCGGCGCTACCCGACCTCGCGCCGAATGGACTATTTTTTGTCGCGACGGCCGGAGGAGCACGGGCCGCGGGTCAACATGTAACGGTCAATACCAGCGCGTCGCAGGCCCAGCCGTTTCAAGTGTCGGCCTCCACACCGGACAACACAACCTGGCTCAGCGCGAACCCGGCTACCGGCACCGCTTCCGGCCAGAGCCCCGGTGTCTTCACAGTAACGGTGAATTCGACTGGATTGACTCCCGGCGTCTACTCGGGTATCGTCAACGTCTCTCTTGGCGAGACGCTCGCGAGCGTCAACGTGACGTTTGTATTATTGCCGGGAGCCGCGGCTAGCGCCAGCAGTGTTTCATCCCATGCGGCGTCCGGGTGCGCACCCGCCAAACTCGCGCTCACCGAAACAGGCATGTCGAACAATTTCACCGTACCGGCCGGTTGGCCTGCCACGCTGATCGCGCAGCTCAATGACGATTGCGGAAATACCGTGACCAATGGTTCGGTGGTTGCGAGTTTCTCCAACGGCGATGCGCCGTTGACGCTGAACGGCGATTCGCTGGGTAACTATTCGGCCACGTGGCAGCCCGGCGCTGTTTCGGCGCAGTTGAACATCACATTGAATGCCGCTTCCGGCGCACTGCAACCCGCCACCGCGTTGCTCATTGGAGGCGTCGCGCAAAACGCGAGCCAGCCGCCCGCGCTGCCCGGCAATGGGGTGGTCAATGCTTTCAACATCATCGATGGCGGCGCATTGAGTCCAGGCACCATCGCAGAGGTCTTTGGCACCGGGCTGGCTTCCTCCACCGTAATCTCCACCGGCGCTCCGCCGATTCCTAGGATTTTCAACGGCACACAGATGCTGGTGGGCGGATTCGCCGCTCCGCTATTCTTCCTGAGCAATGTACAGTTGAATGCGCAGCTTCCCGCCGAACTTGTGCCCAACCAGCAGTACATGGCCGTGATCAGCGCCAACGGTGCACTTTCGATTCCGATCCAGCTCGACTTTATTCCGCTGCAGCCCGGGGTGGCGGCCTACACCGACGGGCACGTCATCGCACAGCATGCCGATTACTCGCTGATCAACGCCGCGAGCCCGGCCAAACCCGGCGAGGTGATTATCATCTACCTGCTGGGGATGGGCGCGACAAATCCGCCGGTAGCCTCCGGGGCGGCCGCGCCATCGGCAGAACCGCTGGCTCGCGTGACGGCCCAGGCGAAGGTGACGGTGGACGGACAGAATGCCAGCGTTGCATTCGCGGGCATGACGCCCGGCGACTCGGGGCTGTATCAGATCGATTTCACGGTGCCGGGCAACGCGACGTCGGGCGACTTGGACTTGATTGTCTCGCAGAACGGAGTCGCGTCGAACACAACGAAGTTGCCGGTACACCAGTAACGCACGCATCGCTAAAAATTCGCCCGGCTGGTGCTAAAATTGAGTTCGGTCTCGATGGAGCGCGCCGGCAAATCCCTCGCCAGAATGAAGCTTTCCGATGCGGTTTCGCGCGATGAACTGGCCTGCGCGGCATGGCCGGCAGCAGTGGGCCAGCGCATCGCGGGTCACGCGGCGGCGAAGAGCCTAGTGCGGGGATCGCTGATCGTGGAAGTCGACGACGCGGTGTGGCAGAAACAGCTTTTTCATCTGCGCGGGCAGATTCTCGCCAAGCTGCACCAGATTTTGGGCGGGGGCATCATTACCGATGTGGAGTTTCGCATCGCAACGCCGCGGCGTCCGCCCCAGGCTGCCCGGAGCCTTGATTCGGCGGCGCGGCAGGACGAAGCCGACCGCATCCAGGATCCCGTACTGCGCATCGTCTACAGGCAGTCCAGGAAAAAGGCATCCGCGTGAAGATCACCGAAAAGGACGTACGCTACGTGGCGGATCTGGCGAACCTGAAGCTCGCCGACTCCGAGATTCAGCGGCTGGCCAAAGATCTGGATGACATCCTGACGCACATGGACGCGCTGAACGAACTGGACACGTCTCATGTGGAGCCGATGGCGCAGGTACTTTTTGAAGGCGAAGAAACAGCGACGCTTCGCGAGGACCGGGAACGCCCGTGCCTGAGCAACGAGGCGGCGCTCGCAAATGCTCCGCTCGCCGGAGGCGGTTACTACAAGGTTCCGAAGGTGATTGAGCGATGAGCGCCCTGACCGGCACCATCACATCGCTCACCATTCCGCAGATTCGGCAGGGCCTCAAAGAGAAACAGTTTAGCGCCCGGGAGCTGGCGCAGTCGGCCCTCGAATTCGCGCAGGCCGAAAACTCGAAGACCAATGCCTTTCTACACTTCTCGCCCGAGCGCGCACTGGCGGCGGCCGAGCGGGTGGACAAGAAGTTGGGGGCGGGCGAGCATCCCGGGCCGCTGGCGGGCGTGCCCGTCGCGGTGAAGGACGTCATCGTCACCGAAGGCGTGCGGACGACCTGCGGATCGCGCTTGCTGGAACGCTACATTCCGCCTTACGATGCGACCGCCGTGCGGCGGCTGGAGCAGGCCGGCGGCGTCATCATCGGAAAGACCAACTGCGACGAGTTCGCGATGGGGTCGTCGAACGAGAATTCGGCATTCGGGCCGGTTCGAAATCCCGTAGCGCTGGATCGCGTGCCGGGCGGGTCGAGCGGCGGGTCGGCGGCGGCGGTGGCGCAAGGGACAGCAGTGGTGGCTCTCGGTTCTGATACCGGTGGGTCCATCCGGCAGCCGGCGTCGTTCTGCGGCGTGGTCGGCGTTACGCCCACTTACGGCCGGGTGTCGCGCTACGGCCTGGTGGCTTTCGCGAGTTCGCTGGATCATATCGGGCCGTTCGGCCGCACGGTACCCGATACCGCGCAACTGCTTCAGATTATCGGCGGCCGGGACGAGTGCGATTCCACATCGGCCTTCGCGCCGGTGCCGGATTATGTCGCCCAGCTCGACGGCAAAATCGCAGGCCGAAAGATCGGGCTTCCGCGCGAATATTTCGAAGGCTTAGCCAGCGAGACCGGCGACCTGGTGATGCGGGGCATCGAAGTGCTGAAGAAGTTGGGCTGCGAGGTTCGGGAGATCAGCCTGCCGGCCACCAAGTACGCGGTGCCTTGCTATTACGTGATCGCAACGGCCGAGGCCAGCTCGAACCTGGCGCGCTACGACGGCGTCCGCTACACGACGCGGGCGGCGTCCGATACGCTGAGCGACATGTACCGTGCGACGCGCGGAGCGGGATTCGGCGCCGAGTGCAAGCGGCGCATCATGCTGGGCACCTACGTGCTAAGCCACGGCTACTATGACGCCTATTACCTGAAAGCCCAGAAGGTGCGCGCGTTGATCGCTGAGGATTTCCGCAAAGCGTTCGCCGAAGTGGACGCCATCGTGACGCCGGTATCGCCGTTCCCGGCGTTCAAGCTGGGCGAAAAAGTGGACGATCCGCTGGAGATGTATCTCTCGGACATTTACACCATCACCGGCTCGCTGGCGGGAATTCCGTGCATGAGCGTGCCGTGCGGTAACACATCGGCGGGCCTGCCGGTGGGCATGCAGATTTTGACCCGGCATTTCGACGAGACCGGGATGTTCCGGCTCGCGGATGCCTTTGAGAAAGCCGGCGGATTCTCCGGCTAAGAATTCTTACAAAACCAACTGAGGAGACAACTATGGCATTCACCGTTCCCCCGCTCGCTTACGCGTTCGACGCGCTGGAGCCGATCATCGACAAGCTGACCATGGAAATCCATCACGACAAGCATCACGGCGCCTACGTGACCAACCTGAACAAGGCTCTGGAATCCGCGCCGGATCTGCAGAGTAAGACGGTGGAGGAGCTGCTGGCCAACGGCTGCGCCATCGTGCCCGAGGCCATTCGCACGGCCGTCCGCAACAACGGAGGAGGCCACATCAACCACACCATGTTCTGGCAGATCATGGCGCCAGGGGCGGGCGGCGCTCCGGCGGGGAACATCGCGCAGGCCATCACCTCCACCTTCGGAAGTTTCGATACGTTCAAGGAGAAGTTCAACGCCGCAGCGACCACGCGCTTCGGTTCCGGCTGGGCCTGGCTGATCAAGAGCAGCAAGGGGCTGGAGATCATTTCAACGGCCAATCAGGATAGCCCGGTGATGGATGGCAACTATCCAGTGATGGGCCTGGACGTGTGGGAGCACGCCTACTATTTGAAGTATCAGAACCGCCGGCCGGAGTACATCGGCGCGTGGTGGGGCGCGGTGAACTGGGCGGAGATCGAGAAGCGGTTCAACTCGGCGAAGTGAAGTCGTCGGCCGGCCCCGCCCACGAGGGGCCGGTCACCCTCGAGGTTTCCTTCAACGCCGGCGAAAAAGTACTAAACTTTCCGCTCCACTTGCGGTAACATGCAATTTCAATGGAGTGCGTTTTAGAGCTTCGCGGCGTTTCGAAGCACTATCCTTCGCACCGGGCGGTGAGCGGCGTCTCGCTGGCCCTTGCGCGCGGAGAGTTCTTCTCGTTGCTCGGTCCTTCGGGCTGCGGCAAGACGACGACGCTGCGGATGGTGGCCGGGTTTGAGACACCCACCGAAGGCCAAGTCCTGCTAAACGGCGAGGATATCAGCCAGTACAAGCCCTACCAGCGCAACGTCAGCACGGTGTTCCAGAACTACGCGCTGTTCCCGCACCTGACGGTCCAGCAGAACGTGGAATTTGGCCTGCGGCGCCGGCCGGGAAACCACTATGCGCAGCGCGCCATACAGGCGCTGGAACTGGTTCAGCTACTGGGCAAGGAGGCGCGGCGCCCGAACGAGATTTCCGGCGGCGAGCGGCAGCGGGTTGCCCTGGCCCGGTCGCTGGTGCTCGCTCCGGACGTTCTCCTGTTGGACGAACCGCTTTCGGCGCTCGATCCGAATCTCCGGAAACAGGTGCGGGCGGAGCTGAAATCCATTCAGCGGCGCGTCGGCATTACGTTTCTTTTCGTCACGCACGATCAGGAGGAGGCGCTTTCGCTCTCCGACCGGTTGGGCGTCATGAATGCCGGTGAGCTGCAGCAGATGGGCACGCCGGAGGAGATCTACCTGCGGCCGCGGACGCGTTTTGTCGCGGCTTTCCTGGGCGAGGTCAATTGGATCGACGGCATCGGCGTGCGCCCGGAGGCCACGCGCATCGCTAAGGAGCCGCCGGTCGAGCGACCTGCGCGCCCGGCCACGGTGGTGCAGTCCACTTTCCTCGGCAACTGCATCCACGTGGAAGCGCGCTTGCCGAACGAGCAGCCCGTTCTGGCCGAAGTTTCCCGGCTTGGCGAAGGCTTCCGCGCCGGCGACCCGGTGTACGTGTGGTGGGAGCCGGCCGACGAGCTCGTGTTTCAGTAAGCACCGGCAATGAACCGTCTGCGCGCGTGGTTCCTGGCCCCGACCTGGACGGTCATGGCAGTGCTGTTCCTGGGGCCGCTCGCCATCATCCTAGCTTACAGCCTGCTCACGCGCGGCGCTTATGGCGGCCTCTCGTCGCCGTGGACGCCGGAGAGCTACCAGAGGCTGGTGGACCCGATTTACTTGACGATCCTTTGGCGGTCGTTTTGGATCGCCGGCCTGTCCACGTTGATCTGCCTTTTGCTCGGCTTTCCGCTGGCGCTGTTCATTTCGCGTTCCGGCCCGCGCAAGAACCTGTACTTGAGCCTGGTCATCCTGCCGTTTTGGACCAGCTTCCTGATCCGCACTTATGCGTGGATGTTCCTGCTGCGCGACACGGGCCTGGTGAACACTTTCCTGCAGAAGATTGGTGTGATCCATTCGCCGCTTTCCCTGCTCTACAACAACTTTGCGGTGATTCTCGGCCTGGTTTATGGCTATCTTCCGTTCATGGTGCTACCACTGTACGCAACGCTGGAGCGCCTGGACCAGAATCTGCTGGAAGCCGCGGCCGACTTGGGCGCCAAGCCCTGGGCCACCCTGACGCGCGTGATACTGCCGCTGTGTGAACCCGGCATGCGCGCCGGAACGATCCTGGTGTTTATCCCTTGCCTGGGCGCTTACCTGACGCCGGATCTGCTGGGCGGCGGCAAATCCGTGATGATCGGGAATCTGATCCAGAACCAGTTCACGACTGCGCGCGATTGGCCGTTTGGGTCGGCGGTTTCGCTGGCGTTGATGGCCGTGGTGATGACGCTGCTGCTGGCGCTCGCGCGGCGGGACGCGGAGGATCTGCTGTGAAGGAGGGCCTGCTGTGACGGTGAAGCGGTCGACGCCGGCGTTAGCCGCCTACGCGCTGTGTGCCTACCTGTTCCTGCACCTGCCGCTGCTGATTCTGGCGATCTTCAGCTTCAATCGTTCGCGCTTCACGGTGTGGCAAGGATTCTCGCTGAACTGGTACAGCGCGGCCCTGGCCGACACGCAGCTTGTCGAGTCGACCGTGAACAGTTTGATCATTGCGGTGGTAGCCACGCTGGTCTCCACCGTCTTCGGCACTCTTTGCGCATACGGGTTGTGGAAGCGCAATTCCAAGCCGCTGGCAACGTCGCTGTACTTGAACCTGGTGACGCCGGAGATCGTCACTGGTATCTCGCTGCTTGCCTTTTACCAGTGGATCTTCCGGTTCCTGCGCGTGCAGTTGGGCATGCACACGGTGATTATGGCGCATGTGGCCTTCTCGATCGCCTACGTGGTGATCGTGGTGATGGCGCGGCTGCGCACCGTCGATGCTCGCCTGGAAGAAGCCGCGCTGGATCTGGGTGCGAACGAATGGCAGGCGTTTCGGTTCGTCACGCTGCCTGCGATTCTGCCGGGCGTGATCGCTGCCGCGCTGCTCGCCTTTACGGTCTCGTTCGACGATTACGTCATCACCAGCCTGGTAGCCGGCGTGAACTCCGAGACCTTGCCGATGGTGATCTACGCGATTGCACGGCGCGGCGTGAATCCGATCGTCAACGCGATTTCGGCGCTGATCTTCGTCGGCTTCGGCTGCCTGATCATGATCTCGCAGAGGTTGCAATCCACGTGAACCGGCGCTACTTTTTGCTCGGAACGGCAGGGCTGGCGGCCTGTGTGCGGGATCATCGGCCGCGGCTAAATATTTTCAACTGGTCGGCGTATATCGATCCCGAAACCGTGCCGAAGTTCGAGGCCGCCTTCGGCGTCCGCGTGCGCTACGGCATTTACGAAAGCAACGAAGAGATGCTGGCACGCGTGATGGGCGGCAATTCCGGCTGGGACCTGGTGTTCCCTACCAGCTACATCGTCAAGCCTCTGCTGGCGAACGGCCTGCTCGCACCCATCCACCGCGAACTGCTGCCCAATTTGACGCAGCTCGACGCGCGTTTTCAGCGGCCGGATTGGGATCCGGATTTACAGTGGTCGGTTCCGTACATGGTGACGGCAGCGGGCATTGCCTATCACCGCAAGCTGGATCCGGCGCCCAAGGGCTGGGCCGATTTATGGGACCCGCGGCTGCGCAACCGCATGACCATGCTGGACGATCCGTTCGACGCCATGGGCGTAGCGCTGAAGAAGCTCGGGCTTTCGGTGAACGCGACCGATCCGGGGCAACTCGACCAGGCGCGCGCCGAAGCCATCCGTCAGAAGCCGCTGCTGCGGGCTTATCTGAACGCGGAAGCGCGCGACCAACTCGTGAGCGGCGATATCCTGGCCGCCCATATGTGGAACACGACCGCGCAGCAGGCCATGGATTCCTCGCCCGATGTCGGCTTTGTCTACCCGTCCGAAGGCTACGCCGTGTATCCGGACGCATGCGTGATCCTGCGGGAGAGCGCACGGCAGGACGTGGCGCACCAGTTCATCAACTTCCTGCTGCGCCCGGAAATCGCAGCGGCCAACGCACTGGCGGCCCGCACGACCACCACCAACGAGGGCGCGCGGAAGATCTTGCCGCCGGACTTCCGCGATAATCCGACGCTCTATCCTGCGGCTGAAATCGTCGCCCGGGGCGAATGGGCCCGCACGCTCGACCCCTTTACGCAGCGCCTGCGCGACCGGCTGTGGACCGAAATCAAATCCGCATGAAGACGTTACAATCAAAAGTAGAAGCTTCGCTTTTCGTAGGCCATGCGCATTCATCCCAGAGCCGTGATTTTCGACTACGGCAACGTGTTGTCTCAGTCCCAGCTTTCCAGCGAAGTAGAAGCCCTGGCCGAGATCGTCGGCCTCCCGGTTTCCCGTTTCAGTGAAATGTATTGGCGGTTTCGCGTGTCTTACGATGCAGCGGAGCTGGATCCGGCCACGTACTGGAAGACAGTAGCGCAGGCGTCGGCGCACGACGTGGCTCCTTCGCAAATCGGCCAGCTGATCGAGATCGACAGTCGGAGCTGGTGCCATCCGGCTCCCGTGGTGCCGCAATGGGCCCGCGATATTCGACGGGCGGGCGTGCGTACGGCGCTTCTCTCCAACATGCCTCAAACGGTGCGACAAGCGGTGGAACAATCAGGCTGGCTGCCTGACTTCGACTTCCGCACGTATTCCTGCGACCTCGGGGTTTGCAAACCGGCCGCGGAAATCTATCTGCATTGTCTAAACGAGCTGGGTGTCGAGCCTTCCGAGGCTCTCTTCCTGGATGACCGGGCCGCGAACGTGCGCGGCGCCGAAGTGGTGGGAATGCACGCTCTGCTCTTCACTTCACTCCTCGAGGCGGGCGAGGAAATGGAAGACCGGTTTGAATTGCCGGTGCCGCTGGTAGTAGCCGCCAGGGCGGCGGTCACCTTACCTCGGGGTGGTGCCCATTGAAACTTCCAGGGCAGCCGTTCCCTGAGCGGCAAAACAATTTAGCACTTTTCTGTTGCACTGTGGTTGAAAATCGTGCATGATGACCGATAAGCGTCCTAATAGAGATAAGAGCGTTGCGGCGCTGCCGCCGTCTGTTCTGGCACAGATGCTATTCAGAGCCATCAACGAGCACGAGGCCGTATTAGCCAGGGTTTCACGCCTATTACATGACGACGTGAGCCAGGTGCTCAGCGCTGTCGGGCTGCAGTTGGACGCACTCCGTATGGATTTTCGTGAAGCCGCCCCGGGCGTGGAAGGCCGCGCAGGCGAAATTCAGGAACTCCTCGAACAAGCCATTGGGCAGCTGCGCGACATCAGCAACGAGCTGAATCCATCCATCGTCGAGCGCGCCGGTCTGCACTTTGCTTTGGACCGCCTGACCGGCAAGGTCCGCCGCAGCTTTTCCGGCTCTCTGCGCCTGCATTTCGATCCCGCGACCCGCATCCCCACTGTCTTAGCGAACACGTTTTACAAGATCGCCGAATGCGCCCTGGAAAGCGCCATCGCCCGGCCCGGCTGCACACTCATCGATATTCAGGTGAAACAATCCCGTGGAGACTACGTCCTACAAATCGCCGACAACGGCGAGTGGGATGATTTCGACGCCGGAGACGCGTCGATGGCTCACTTATTGCTGGATTATTATGCCTCCAAGAATCACGTTGCGCTAAAGGTCGACAACACCCCTGGCAAAGGCACCACGGTTCGCGCCAGCTTCCCGGCCCCCGTAACGGCGAATCCGGAGGGCGCCCGGTAGACGATCATGCCGGTTCAAGTTCTGCTGGTTGACGATCACAAGATCATGCGCGATGGCATCAAGGCGATCCTCCGCCACAGTGACGAGTTCCAGGTAGCCGGAGAAGCGGAAAGCGGAACCGAGGCCGTCCAGGCCTGCCGCAAGAAACGGCCGGACATCATCCTGATGGATATCGGCCTGCCGGGGCTTAACGGCATCGAAACCACCACTGAAATCCTGCGGCACTTCCCGGACGTCAAGGTGATTATCCTGTCGATGTACGACGACGAACATTCCGTGGTGAGCGCCATCCGTTCGGGAGCGCGAGCGTTCGTGCTGAAAAAAGCGTCCGATAACGATCTGCTAGACGCGCTGCGAACTGTCGCGAAAGGCGGTTCTTACCTGAGCCCACAGGTGTCCGATCGACTGTTGATTCGCATTCAGCGTGGCGACCTGGACTCCAAGCCTGCACCCTCCAGCCTGGACGATCTCTCGCCGCGCGAACTGCAGGTGCTGCGGCTGGTGGCCGAAGGCAGAACCAGCAAAGAGATCGCCGTCATGCTCGATCTTGGCCTGCAAACCGTGCGAAGCTACCGGAAGACGATGATGAAGAAGCTGGGCGTCAGCAATGTCGCCGGCCTGACGCAGGTCGCCCTGGCCGCGGGCATTACCCGGTTTCCGGTGGCCAACGGAAATTCACACTAAATGCACTCCCCGTGGGGATCGTTGGCCGTTGCCGACGCTCACGTCCATTTCTTTTCGCACCGATTCTTCTTGCCGCTCGCCGAACAGAAAGGCGTGCCGGTGGACGAATTGGGAACCTTGCTGAATTGGGACCTGCCGCCCGAGAACCCCGAGCATCTGGCGGATGCCTGGGTTCGCGAACTGGATCAGCACGGCGTGTCCAGGGCGGCGCTCATCGCCAGCGTGCCCGGCGATGGCGATTCGGTGATCGCGGCGGTCCGGAAATTCCCCCAACGCTTTCTGGGCTACATGATGGTGAACCCGGTTTCGCCCGACGCGATGGCGCAAAGCGAGCGCGCGCTTGCGAGCGGCCACATTCATGCATTCTGTTTCTTTCCCGCGATGCATCGCTATTCGATCCAGGATGAGCGCGCGTCCAAACTACTGGATCTCCTGGCCGGTAGCCCCGGCGCAGCAGCGTTCGTTCACTGCGGCGTACTGAGTGTAGGCGTGCGCAAGAAACTGGGGTTGTCCTCTCCCTTCGACCTGCGCTACTCCAATCCGATCGACCTGCACGCCATGGCGCTGCGCTATCCGCAACTTCGGTTTATCGTCCCTCATTTCGGCGGAGGATATTTCCGTGAGGCATTGATGCTGGCGGATCTATGCCCCAACGTATACCTCGACACGTCGAGCAGTAATAGCTGGGTGCGGTACGAGGAAGCCCACGTCGACTTGCGAGTGGTATTCCGACGCGCGCTGGACGTAGCCGGCCCCAATCGTCTGGTTTTCGGGACGGATTCGTCGTATTTTCCGCGCGGCTGGAATGCCGCCATCTTCGAAGCGCAGAGCAAGGCGCTGTACGAGATCGGCGTCAACGAAGAGATTGCGCGCGGGATCTTCCACGACAATCTGCAGCAGTTGTTTGCCTGAGACGAAACAAAAAGACGGGCCACTGTTTCTTTAGAAGTCCTCATGACTGTGAGAATCCGCCGCCCTAATCGTCTTCAGACCGGTGCGCGTTTTGTTCATCCGCTCGAACCCGCGCCTCGCACGGCGGTGTTGGCGGGGGGGTTCGAAGAGACCAAGCTGGTGCGCGTTTTTCCCCACGGATGGAACGCGGATGCGGCCCGCTTCGCCCCCACTTCCCTGGCTGGTCCTCTCGAGCAACTGCGCCGCGCGGCGTACCTCGGCGCAGACTTGGCCCATTCGGTCGTAGCGTTCACCTACCAGGGCGGCGACGGCCTCACCCCGGCGGACCGCGAAAGCTTGTGGAACGCCTTTGGCGTACCGGTGTTCGAAGAGTATCTTGGCCGCGACAACCAGTTGCTTGCCGTGGAGTGCGACGCACACTGCGGCCCGCACGTCATTGCCGATTGCGGCAGCCTGGAACTGGATCACGATCCTTGCGCCTGCGGCAATGAGGCGCCGCGGTTGACGCGTGGCGCGCGAATCGAGGAACTTCTGGCGCTGTTGGCTTGAACGCCCCCTCCCCTATAGCTCCGATGTATACTGCCTGAAAGCCTCGGAGACGTTTATCCGGTGACCAGCGAAAGGCGCGGGGATATCACGCAGCTCCTGATCCGATGGGCCGAAGGTGATCGGGATGCCCTCGATCTACTGACGCCCGCTGTCTACAGCGAGCTGCGCAAGATCGCGGAGGGCTATCTCCGGCGCGAACGGAGCGGGCACACACTCCAGCCGACGGCTCTGGTGAACGAAGCCTGGCTGCGCCTGGCGAAACCGGCCGAGCTGAGCTTCGCCAATCGCAAACAGTTTTTCGGCCTGGCGGCGCAGGTGATGCGGCAGGTCCTGGTCGACTACGCCCGAGGTGCACGTGCCGGAAAGAGGGGCGGAGGCGACCGACCGGTCTCTCTCAGCAACCTGGAATTCGGTTCGACCACGGACCTGGACGCCTTTCTGTCCCTCGACCAGGCAATCGAGCGTCTGGCCGCCTTCAGCCCCCGGCAGGCCCGGATCATCGAACTCCGCTATTTCGCCGGCTTAAATCTCGAAGAAATCGCGGACCTGTTGAGCGTTTCGCCGGCCACCGTCAGCCGGGAGCAAAAGTCTGCGGAAGCCTGGTTGAGCCGGGCCATGGAATCCAACGAAAGCTAAGAGAACGATCGGGTTTATTCGCTCGTATGAGTGAGACCGCACCATTGCACTTGACTGAGGAACGTTGGCGCCGGCTGGAGGCGCTCTTCCATGCGGCACTGGACCTGACCGGACCGGAGAGGGAGCTCTTTATTGAGCGCGAAACCGGCACGGATGCCGATTTGCAACGTGAACTGCGCGCGATGCTCCAGCACGCCAACCGAGCGGCGGACCGGATTGCCGCCACCATCGAGCGCGTCGCCGGACACGCCACCGACGGTCAAGACTGGATCGGCAGGCGCTTCGGCCCCTACCGCATTGTGCGGGAAATCGGACGCGGGGGCATGGGCCTGGTGTTCGAGGCCTGGCGTGACGACGCCGAATACGACAAAACTGTCGCGCTGAAGGTGGCGCCCGATTGGCGGGACCTGGACCGGCTGCGCGAACGATTCCGCATCGAACGGCAAATCCTGGCGCGTCTCGAACACCCCAACATCGCCCGCTTTCTCGACGGCGGCACCGACCACGGGATCCCGTATTTTGCCATGGAGTACATCGATGGCAAGCCTGTTACACAGTGGGCGCAGGAGAAGAACCTCGGGCTGCGGGAACGAATCGGCTTATTCCGCGACGTGTGCGCCGCTGTCCGCTACGCGCATGAAAACCTGGTGATCCATCGCGATCTGAAACCTGCCAATATCCTGGTCGATCGGAACAATACACCCAAGCTCCTGGATTTTGGGATCGCGACGCTGCTCAGTCCGTTGGCGGAGGAGGCCGCGGTAACAACGGGAGTTCGTCTCTGGACACCGGACTTTACCAGTCCGGAGCAGATTCGGGGAGGCGCGGTGACAATCCGCACCGACGTCTATTCGCTCGGCTTGGTCCTCTACGAGTTGCTGTGCGGGGAGCGGGCGCAGGTGGCGGATACCTCCTCTCCGCTGGCGCTGGACCAATCCATTTGCGAAACGGAACCCGTGCCGCCAAGCACTCGCACCGCGGCCCGCGGCGAAAAAAACTTGAGCCGCCAACTGAAGGGCGACCTGGACACGATCGTTGCGATGGCCATCCGCAAGGAGCCGGAACGCCGCTATCAGTCCGTGGCGGCGCTGGACGCCGATCTCGCGCGTTTCCTGAGCGGCAGAACGGTTGAGGCGCGGCCCAGCACGGCCCGCTACAGGCTTTCCAAGTGGATTCGACGCCACTGGCTGGCAGCGGGCGCCGCTCTACTGATACTGGTGAGCATTGCCGCGGGCATCACCTCCACCTTCTATCAGGCGCGCCGGGCCGAGCGGCGATTCCAGCAGGTTCGCAGTCTTGCCGACACGTTTGTATTCGACGTTCATGACCGCATCCAATACTTGCCTGGTTCCACGGAAGCCCGCAAGGTAATTGTCGCGACGGCGCTGCGTTATCTGGAGAATCTGCGGCAGGACGCCGGAGACGATGCCGCGCTCCTGCGGGAACTTGCGGCGGCGTATGAAAAGATCGGTGACGTGCAGGGGAATCCAGCGCTCAGCAACCTAGGCGATTCGCAAGGCGCTCTGGCGAGCTACCGTCGCGCCGAGTCGATCCTGACGCCCCTGGCCGCACATGGCGACGCCGCGGCGAAGTTCGAACTCACATCTACCGTCTACAAGCTGGGAGGATTGCAACATGTGCTGGGAGATCCGGCCGGTGCAAAACAACTGGAGCGCGCCCGCGAGATCGCTCGCGAACTAGTCGCGCAGCAGGGAAACGATATCCGTATCCTTGGCCTTGCGGGAAATATCAATGCCGACCTTACCCGTTTGGCTTCCGATGCGCGCGATCCACGGCAGGCGCGCCTGGCCGCTCAGGAAGCCACGGAAATCGCTCAGCGGATGGTCAAACTTCAGCCATCCAATCAGGAGAGCCTCGATTTTCTGGCCTTGTCGCAAAACAGCCTGGCCTCGGCATACCGCGCGTCCGGTGACCTGGAACTGGCCGCCCAGACTTACCGCGCGGCTCTCGAAATCCGGGAGCAAATGGTCCGGGACCATCCTGAAAATGCCGGTTACCGGCGGCTGCTGCTGATCACCTACGGTCACTTAGGCGATGCCCTCGGGCCGGCCTCAGCCAACGGGATGGGCCAGTTGCCCCAGTCCATCCAGGCTTTCGAAAAGGCGGCCGAAATCGCCGATTGGATTTCCCGGCACGATCCGCAGGACCGCAAGGCTCTGTTTGACCTGGTGGCTGCCCATATGAGAACAGCCGCTGCCCTACTCGAGGAACCGGATCAGGCGCGAGAGGCGCTGGCCCATCTAACAGCCGCGGAACCGGTCCTGTCACGGCTCTTGAAGGAGGATCCGTCCAACCAGCGTTATCGCATGTATGCTTTCATGCTCGATTGCCATATGGGAAAAGCGCTCATGGCCCTCGGGCGGGATACGGAGGCAGCGCGCCGGTTGGAGCGGGCGCGGTCTACGGTCTTGAGCTTCCGGGGTGGGCCCAACGAAGCCAATGCCCGATCGTGGGCGATCGGTGCTTCCCTCCGGCTCATCGAGTTGAAGTTGAAGGCCGGCGATTCCAGTGCTCTCTCCTTGGCGAACAGCGTCGCAGAGGACCTCTCTAAAGCCGGTTTGAAGGCCCTCGGCTCTCCCTGGGGCCAAGCTTCGCTGTACGCGCAGATGGGATCTTTGTACCTAAGATTGCACCAAGCGAAGCCCGCCTCCCGATGGCTGGAACAGAGCGCAGCCGTGTGGCGCAAGATGACCGTTCCCACCACGCTGGAAGACCAACGCCGCAGAGCTTTGGCCGCGGTCGAACACGATCTGGAGAAGCTTCCAAAGGCCGGCCGCGGCCCGGTGTAGCTTATTGCGCCGGAACCGTCGACCCCTGAACCGCCGGAACAAACATCGGTAAGATGTACTGGCTGGTCCGTCCGGTGATATTTTCATAGACTTCCGCCGACATCACGACACGGCACGGGCCGGGCGGAATCAAAGAAATCACAGGACGCAGTACCTGTCGCGGGGCCACGGTCGCGCCATTCGTCGCCTGGCTGGCCTCCAGAAAGTTGATCGTAGCCCAGCCCACCTGGCCGACATTGATATTGATCTGGGACGATTTCACCGTCACTCCACCGGTATTGACGAAGTTGACTTGCACATCGCAGGGGCCCGGCGGTACTGTCGAGTCTCCTAAATTCACTATGTTCACGCGCAGTGTTTCGCCGAGAACGATGTTCGCAACGCTAAACACAGCCGGGGGACCAACTTCGTTATTTTGGGCCTTCAGAGCCCCGCCGGACGCCCCCAACGCGACTAATGCCAGCGCCGTTTGAGCGACTTTGCTCCGAACGGCGGATCTCAAATGGAACATATTCTTGCCTAGCCTCCTGTCAACACCAGCGAAATAGGGGCCGGGTTTTTTCATGGAACCGTTGCGATCCAGGCTGGGCGGCCGCATTACGTTCTAAGATGAGGACGCGAGTTGGTATCCTAGGGTGTGAACGCTGCTGTGCGCGAACGTGGCGGAACTGGCAGACGCACTAGACTTAGGATCTAGCGGCCGAAAGGCCATGGGAGTTCGACCCTCCCCGTTCGCACCATTCATTGCAGCAAGTTAGCCCTGCCTTCCGGTTTGGATTAGCGCGGCCTTCCAGGATCGAACGTCACATACAGTGTGTAGCCGCCGAGCACCGCGGGCCCGATGGATTGGGTAATGCGGACCACGTAGACTTCTCCGGGTGACGCGCTCGGCGGAAGCGTGCCCACGATCGTTACACGGCGAACCTCTCTCGCCTTGAACAGTTGCGTCCCGCTCGCCTGGGCCGGACCGAGGCACTCCACGCCTGCCGCTACCCCGCCTGTCGGCGTCTGAAGCCGTGCGGTCACCCCCGTGAGAGGCGGCGGAGTTGTGCCGATCGGGTGCGCGCCGATATCGACTTGCACGGGAAGCGCAGTGGGCGGATCCAGCAGTTCGGGTGGAAACTGACCCGGACGTCCGAATAGCTTGGCGAAATTCCGTGGAATCAGTCCAGGCCTCACCTCCACCACAATCTCGCGATCCTGATCGGTGAAGTTCCGCGCCTCCAAGAGGAACTCGAACTTCATGCCGGGTTGGAGAGTTACTAAATGTTCGTTCTTTTGCCCGACGTGGCGATCCACGGCTGGTTGCATCGGGTGGGTCAACGGATCGAACAGGTCATCGAACGCCTGCACGATGAGACACTCGTGCCCATTGTTGACCTTGATGGGTACCCAATCGGTGGGGGACTGAAAAACCAGTGAATTCTGGGCCGGAATCGTGACGCCAGTGAGTGTACCGATCGGGGTTGCCGTGGCTTCTGTGATGGCGATCGACGGATTCGCCCACCAATACTGGATGGTGGCGTTGACCGAATCCTGCATGCCCTGATTGGTAACGCGCGCGAACACCTGCGTGGGCTCATTCACAACCGGCTGGTTGATCCCTTGCGAACCCTGTGACCAAACGTCCGGCGACTCCCAAAAAACCGTGCCGGGCGCGAGCGGGCGGTCTCCAGCATCTCCCGCTTGATATCGCACTACCAACCATGGCGTGTAATGGGGTCCGCCGTTCTTCTCGGGGGGCCTTCGCGGATCGGGCAGAGGACGATTCGGATCACCCTCGGAGCCCTGGTTTGGACCTTTGGACGGGTTGTTTGGTGTGGTCATGGGTGCCCTCCTTGAACGCTAAACATCCGGCTTGGGATTGATGACAGAACCGGTGCCCGGCATCGTGCCGAATTGTGGAGCCCACGTTTGCCATCCGTACCCGCGGTCGGCGTCCAGGTTGTAGCGTGGAAGCCCTTTGGCCTGCGCGGCGATGAGCGCCTGGGCGTTCGCAAGAGCATCTCCGAAGAACTTGTTCAAGCTGGGGAAGGGGGCGCCGGTCAAAATGCCGCCGTTCTTCAAGCCGGAACCGTCCACCACGCTATTGGCGTAGCTGGGCGCCAGCGGGAAATTCAGAGTGGCCGGCATTTCAACGGCTGACTTCGGGAACGACCCAAAGTCCAGATCGGCAAGGCCTAAATTAGTGGCGTCCAGTTGATGCGGATAGTTATTGTCCACAGCCGTGGCGGCGACAAGACCGGAATTGGACTTGGTGAGAGGCACACCGCCGTTGGCGCTCAAGTCAACCGCGGGATGAGTCCCATTGGAGTCTGTAGTGCCGAGCTTGTTGGGCGGCGGGTAGGCCAGTCCGCCTTTGACCAGGCCGTCGATCAAATTCGTCTCGGCTTGCAGCATGATGGAGCGCAACCAGTAGACGTCACACTGCAGCGTGTCCCAGTTGATGCCACCACCCGAGGTGAAAGCCTTAACTGCCCCAAGCACGGCGCTCACGCCCGCCAGCCACGTAGAACCCCCGGTGAAAGCGCCGAAGATGAACAGCAGGACTGCGAGAATAGCGAGGACAACTCCGCACACCGTGGCCCCCGTGGACGGCCCGCTGTTCTGCGGCGACGGCGGTGAACCGTGGCTGGTTACCCAGTGAGGCTTCTTCGTGCAAGTGCTCGGCGCTGCGCCGAGCACAAACGGGGTCATCGGCCCGAAACCGGAGGTCAGGAACCAAACCACGGCAAACAGACCAACGAAGGCCTCCTGGATCGCCGCCGGAGTGAAACCAGGTGGGCGCGAGGCGGTTGGATAAGTTGCATCGATCGCAGCCTGAATATAATTCGCGATGTCGGAAGGAAATTGTTGCGGGAGCGTCCCGAGGTTGCCACTGGCGATTGCGCTCACCGCAGGAGGAATCTGACCTGCCGGTTCGGTGAGACCGGCGACGTTGAACTGATCCTGGAGGTTTGACGTGGAGAGGTTGGCCCACTTGTCATAACTCGGAGAGGGCGTGTCGCCGTTCGGGCCGCCGATGCTCGCGCCGGCTGTTTCGTAGCGGCCGAAGGTCCAGGCGTCCACGTAGTTCGATACCAGGCGGTTGCGCCACCAATGCGTCCGATAGGGTCCGCCCGTGATGTTGTTGATGAACGGCTTTCCGGTCACCGAAGCGGCGACATGACAAAGATAGCCGTAGGCATATGCCTTCTCATTCTGCGTTGCCGCGCCGGCAATCAGGTTTTGTGCGAATACGTCAGTGCGGTGCCAGCGCAGAAATTCGAAAAGCCGGTCGAACTGCGGGAGCGACGGCGTGGCTCCCGCCCCAGTCGCTTCAATCGCGGGAGGAATAGCGACCAGATCCAGAACCAGACTCATCACACCCAGAAGCGTGGGCACCAGGGTCTCTAGCGTGGCTCCGTCCGCGCTCAACTGATCCAGCTGACTCGCCAGATTCTTCAGACCATTGCCGTCCTGGTTGTTGGCGATGGTCTGCAATTGGTTGAGAAGGCTGATGTCGGTCTGGATAATTGGCCAGAACACGACCACGATCTCGCGGAACAAGACCGAGTAGGCCGCCATGAAAGGCTTCTCGAACAGCTCCCCGGCGAGAGTCGTATCGGCCTTGATGGCGCTGAGATCGACGGCCGGGGGAATGCCCGCGGTGACCTGGGCGGGTGTAAGCGTCTTGATGGCGTTTTGCACCGCCGTGTGAAGAGCGTCGCTGAGCTTGCTCGAGATCGGCAGAAATTGAAACAGGTCGGGGCCGATCGCGCCCAGCGCGGCAAACCGTAATGACGCCGCTCCTCCGGGCACTGGGACGGCAGCAGCGACTTTTTTGAGAACCTCCAGATCGAAGGCCACGTTGGACATTGTTCCTCCTCCAGGCCGACGCTCCGAGCGCGAAGCGAATTCTGGCTCGGAGTTTGGTAAGTATACACCTGCAATGTCTGGATTCAATGCAGATATCCAGCACGTCACCGTTAGTTCCCTGCCCTGCCTGGCGATAGCACCTCTGTGTAAGAGCCTTCCCGGGTGTTGCGCGGCTCCGTCTCGCCCGACACGGAAAAATGTACTGCGTTACGTAACGTAAGTCTGTCTTTCTGGGAATGTGTAACCTTCCCGCTGCGATCCGGGGGACGGACTTAGCTATTTATGGGCCTTCCGCGCCCCGCCGGACGCACCCAACGCGACTAAAGCCGTTTGAGCGACTTTGCTCCGAACGGCGGCTCTCATATGGAACACATTCTTGGCTGGCCTCCTGACAACACTAGCGACATCAGGACCCGGGTTTTGCGCGGGACCATTGCGATCCAGGCTGGGCGGCGCTGCGCGCGAAACGTGGCGGAGCTGGTAGACGCACTAGACGTAGGATTTAGCGGCCGAAAGGCCATGCAGTTCGACCCTCCCCGTTCGCACCATCCCCGCTCGATTAGCGTGCGGCGGAGGAGTACAGCTCCGGCGTGCGCGAGCCTCGCACCCAGCTTTCCAGCCAGAACTTCCGGAAACCGGAGCGCTTGGGAACCAGGACGCTGCCGGCGCAGAACTCGGCGACCTTGGTAAACTCGGCGATCGTTTCGGGCTTCACGGAATCCATGCGGAACTCAGGAGCGTCCCAAAGGCTTTCATCGGGCGGGATCGCCGCGATCTTCTCGGCGTCGATGCTCCAGCCCGCTTCTCGCGGAATGGCCACATTCTTCGCCTTCCGGTTCACCACATACCTCAGCTTGCTGGCCCCGATCCCACGCGCTTCCAGATCGTAGCGGCGGCGGGACGCCAGATACAGCGACGGCGTGGTCGGAGCGGTAACGACAAAAACCGATTTGGCGGCGCGAACTACCACTTCGGTGGCGTCGTTCACTACTTCCGGCAGATCCGCGATCACGACGTCGTAGCGGCCCCGCACGAAGGCGAGCAGCCGTTGGTACCCCCACGCCGAGACGCGCCGCACTCCCAGCCGGCTCACCGAGGACAATACATCCACTCCGTCCAAGCGGATCACCATGTCGGACCAAGTGTCATCGGTAAGCCGGTGGGAGCCCTCCAGCGCATCCATGATGGAATACGCTGGACGAACGTTGTAAAGCATGGAGATGGGGCCGGCGTGCAGGTCGCACTCGAGCAACAGAACCTTCTTTGAAGCCAAGCCGGCAAGGAGATTTGCCACAAACAAGGCGGTTGTAGTGGCGCCGCTGCCGGCTTTGGCGGGCAGGAACGCAAATAGTGGCGCGCTGCGGGATTCCGACCGCGCTTCCAGCGCGTGATACACCGCGGCGCGAAATTGGTCCGGCTCGCAAGGAAAACCGAGCATCGGAAATCCACAAGCCGCCGTCTCCACTGCAGCGGTGAGCCCCGGCCGCGACGAAACGCCCAGCACAGCAGCAGAGGGCAGAATGCTGCGGACATCTTCTTCCACGGCGCAGGCGGCAACCTCGTCCTCCAATCCGAGAAACACTACCTGCGGCGCGAAGGAGTTCAGCAGGCGCATGGTCTCGTGCGTTGGCGGGTAGTGCTCCAGGCTCCGGTAAACGGAGATGTCTTGCGTCAACGCGCACATCTGTTGGACTTGCGACCCCAGCGCGCGGTCCGCCCCGAAGATCAATGCGCTCAACATGGCAGAGTGCAAAGCAACTTATCTTCCAACCGCGCACTTCCTCCAAGGATGTTGCAAACAAAAGAAGTGAGGCACTCCCCGCGTGTCAGTTTTCTGCCATCTCGCCGAAATCGCGACGCTGGCCGTCGCGTTGACGTCAGCGGCGGAACTCTGCTCTAATCGCCAGATGCTCGGGCAAGAGAGCCGCGCGGTGGCCGAGAACCTCCTGGAAGCGTTGCGGTTCTTTGGCCAGGCCCGCGAGGATGCGGAAATTGTGGACCTCCCCGGCGTGTCGCTGATCTTCTGTGGATTGAACTATGCGGCGTTCAACGCGGCGCTGCTCGCCGAGCCGATCCAAGGCGAGGCCGGCGAATTGGACCGGCTCATCGAAACCGCGGCAGCCCGTTTCGACGCGCGCGGTTTGCGTTGGACGTACTGGCTGTGCGAGGACTTCCTGGGCCAGACGCTGCGGCGCCAGTCCTCGCGCATTTTCCATCGTCGCGGCCTGCGTCCGTTGACCGAGGCTCCCGGTATGTATACCGAACGGCTCGCGCCGCCGG
>Ga0335071_10001780_pt1 | contig 23140 bp, 18 predicted proteins | sample Lox_Sample_15_FD_206724 | JGI IMG/M metagenome (GOLD analysis project Ga0335071, IMG submission 206724) | Soil microbial communities from Loxahatchee National Wildlife Refuge, Florida, United States - Lox_Sample_1.5 | ecosystem: Environmental > Terrestrial > Soil > Wetlands | place: USA... | reverse complement strand
CGTGCGCGCCGGGGTCCACGTCGTGATCGGCACGACCGGCTTCGACCCCGAGCCGCTGCGCGCCGAGCGCGGGGCCAACGTGGTCATCGCACCGAACTTCGCGATCGGCGCGGTGCTCATGATGCGCTTCGCGGTGCAGGCCGCCGAGCACTTCGAGAAGGCCGAGATCATCGAGCTGCACCACGACCGCAAGCTCGACGCGCCGAGCGGCACCGCGGCCCGCACCGCGAGCCTCATGGCGCCGGCACTCGGCGCCGACGTCCCGATCCACTCGGTCCGCCTGCCGGGCCTGGTGGCCCATCAGGAGGTCATCTTCGGCGGGCTGCAGGAGACGCTGACGATCCGGCACGACTCGCTCGGCCGCGAGTCGTTCATGCCCGGCGTGCTGCTCGCGGTGCGGCGCGTGGGGACGCTCGAGACCTCGCCCGTCATCGGGCTCGAGCACCTGCTGTGAGGCTGCGGCGCGCGAGCGCCGAGGACGCCGGGCCGATCGCCGGGATCGCCGTCCGCGCCTGGTGGCACTCGCACCGGGACTTCGTCTCGGCGCAGGCGCTGGCCGAGCGCACCGTGGAGGCGCAGACCGCGCGCTGGGCCGCCCGGCTCGCGGAACCCGAGCGCGAGGTCTGGGTCGCGGTCGCCGGTGGGCGCGTCGCCGGATACGCCGCCGTCGGCCCTTGCGCCGACCCGGACGCCGCGCCGGCGAGCGGCTCGCTCGACGCGCTCTACGTCGACCCGCCCGCTCAGGGCGCGGGGCTCGGGACGCACCTCCTCCAGCACGCCGTCGCGCGCCTGCGCGCGCGTGGCCTGCGGCGGGCCACGCTCTGGGTGTTCGAGCAGAACGACCAGGCGCGCGCGTTCTACGAGCGCCACGGCTGGGTTCTCGACCCGGACGGGGCCGGGAACGAGCCCGAGGCGTGGGATGAGCCGGCGGTGCGCTACCGCCTGTGCTGATCGCGGTCACCGACCATGCCGCCGCCCGGCGTGCCGCCCGTCGGCCGGTCGAGGCGCTACCGTCGGGTCGTCGTCGTACCCGGAGGCCGGATGCCATGATCCACGTGCTCGTCATCGCGAACCGCACCATCGACGCGCCAGCGCTGCTGATGGCGCTGCGCCGACGGGCCGAGCGCGAGCAGGTGCGCTACACCCTTCTCGTTCCGGCCCGCGACGCGGACGCCGTGCGCGAGCGCCTCGACGCCGCGGTCGCGACGCTCGAGAGCTGGAGCATCCAGGCTGCGGGCAAGACCGGTACCGAGGACCCCGTCGTTGCGGCGCAGGAGGAGTACGACAACACCCGCTACGACGAGATCCTCGTCGTCACCCTTCCGGGTGAGGCCTCGATCTGGCTCCAGCACGGGGTCCCGGCCCGCGTGCAGCACGCGACAGACGCTGTGGTGCACCACATCACGGTCCCGGCCGAGCAGGCGGCGCCGACGAGCGGGCCCCAGCTGCCGCCGCCGCACGAGAAGGTGCTCGAGGGCATGCTCGGCCTGCTGAAGGTCGACACGAATCGGGTCGGTCACCCCTACGGCTGACCTCAGCCGGCGACCAGGCGCGCCAGGCGTGTGTGGCGCCGCCCGGTGTCGACGCGCGCCAGCGCGGTGCGCAGCGCATCCGGCTGCACGACCAGGACGCAGACGCGCTCGGCCCGTGTGACGGCCGTGTACAGGAGGTTGCGCGTCAGCAGCACGTGGTGGCCGCGAAAGACCGGCACGACGACCGCGGGGGCCTGGCTGCCCTGCGCCTTGTGCACGGTGATCGCGTGCGCGAGGCGCAGCGTGCCGAGCTCGTCCGTTCCGAGCGCGATGCGCCGGCCGTCGTCGCACGCCAGCAGCACGCGGTCGCGCTCGCGGTCGTGGTGCGCGAGCACGCCGAGCTCGCCGTTCATGAGCTCGCGCTCGTGGTCGTTGCGCGTCTGGATGACGCGGTCGCCGACGCGCAGCACCGTCCCCGGGATCGGCGCCCCGCCGGGGTTCAGGCGCGCGCGAAGCGCCGCGTTGAGCGCGTCCACCCCGACCGGGCCGCGATGCATGGGGGAGAGCACGAGCACGTCGCAGATCGCCTGCAGGCCGTAGTGCGCGGGCAGCCGCTCGGCGGCGAGGCCGACGACCTCCTCGAACATCGCCTCCGGCGCCTCGTGCGCGATCACGAAGAAGTCCCGCAGATCACCCGGACCCGCGTGGGCCGGCGGCGGCTCGCCGGCGTTGATCGCGTGCGCGGCGCGCACGATCAGCGAACGCGCGGCCTGCCGGAAGATCTCGGTGAGCCGCACGGTCGGGACGACCCCGGAGGCGATGAGGTCCTGCAGCACGCGCCCCGGCCCGACCGGGGCCAGCTGGTCGACGTCCCCGACGAGCAGGACGTGCGTCCGCGGGCCGACCGCCCCGAGCAGCGCGTCGGCGAGCCCCACGGAGAGCATGCTCGCCTCGTCGACGACGAGCACGTCGGCGCCCGGGATCGGATCCTCGGGGCCGCGCTCGAAGCCCTCGCCGGGCACCCAGCCCAGCAGGCGGTGGATCGTCGTGGCCTGAGCGCCGGTCGCCTCGCCCAGGCGTCGCGCCGCCTTGCCCGTCGGCGCGCACAGCCGCACGCTGCGCCCGCCCGAGCGCACGAGGTCCACGAGCGCGCGCATCGTCGCCGTCTTGCCGGTGCCCGGGCCGCCGGTGAGGATCGCCAGGCGGCTGGCGAGCACCGCGTCGACGACGGCCCATTGCGCGTCGGTGGGCGCGAAGTCGCCATCGACTGGGCGTTCGACGCGGGCGAGGCGCAGCGGCGCGTCGTCCTCGACGAGCGCCCGCACGCGCGCGGCCAGGCGGCGCTCGAGCCGGTCCATCGCGGGGTCGGCCACGAGGTCGCCGTCGGCGACGAGCCGCCCGCGCGCCACGAGGTCGTCGATGCGCCCGGCGACGTCCGCGCCCAGCAGGGCTCGCGCACGGCGCGCGAGCTCCGCCCGGGGGAGCAGGCAGTTCCCGTCCTGGCCGGCCTCCTCGAGCGCGTGCAGGACGCCCGCATCCAGGCGTTCCGGCGCGTCGGCACCGGTGCCGAGCGCGCGGGCCAGGGCGTCGGCGGTCGCGAACCCGACGCCGTCGACCTCGGCGGCGGCGTAGGGCTCGGCCCGCAGCCGGTCGATCGCCTCGGGCCCGAAGGCGCGCTCGATGCGCGAGGCCGCGGCGGCCGGGACCCCGTGCTCGGAGAGGAACAGGCGCAGCGCGCGGCGGCCGCGCAGGCGCTCCCAGGAGCGCACGGCCGCGCCGATGCGGGCCGGGCCGATGCCGGGAACCTCGCGCAGCCGGGCGCGCGGGTCGCGGTCCACGATCTCCAGGACGTCCGGGCCGTGGTGGTCGAGCAGCCAGGCGGCGCCGCTCGGGCCGACGTGCCGGACGCCGGCGAGCACGTTCAGGAGCGCCGCCTCGCTGGCGGGCTCGGCCGAGCGCACGCGCTCGACCTCGAACCGCCACCCGTGCCGGGCGTGGCGCCGCCACGACCCTTCGACGTCGACCACCTCGCCCTCGTGCAGGTGGTCCAGCGTCCCGGTGAGCGTCACCTCCTCACCGTCGTCGGTCAGCGCCGCGACGACCGCGAAGCCGCCCTCGGGTGCGCTCCAGCGCAGCGCCATCACCTCCGCGCACACGCTGCGCGCCGACGGGTCGGCCGGGGCTCCGGCCTCCTCGCGCGCGGTCGCGGCGGGCCGGAACGGGGGCATGGAACCAGTGTGCAGCGGCGGGCGGACACACGCGCAGCGCCCGGCGGCGGGTCCCGGCCGCGATCGGAGATCCACTAGGCTCAGCACGTGGCCTTCCTCGGCGCCATCCTGACCGCCATCGTCACGCCGTTCGACAGCGACATGCGCGTCGACGAGGAGGCGTTCGTGGCGCTGATGCACCACCTGGCGGCCAACGGCTCGGACGGGTTCATCGTCGCCGGGACGACCGGGGAGGCGGCCACGCTCACCGACGAGGAGCACTTGGGCCTCATCGAGCTGGCCGTGCGCGAGCGTCCGCCGGGCGTGTCGATCACCGCCGGGGTCGGCTCGAACGACACGCGCCACGCGGTGCGCCTGACCGCCAGCGCCTGCGAGCTGGGGGTCGATGCGCTGCTGTCGGTCAACCCGTACTACAACCGGCCCAACCGGCGCGGGATCCTCGCGCACTACCGCGAGGTCGCGCGCGCCGCCGACCGGCCGATCCTGCTCTACAACATCCCCCAGCGCACCGGCTCGGACATGCCGAACGACCTGTTGGCCGAGCTCGCGCAGCTCGACCACATCCAGGGCGTCAAGCAGGCCAACAACGAGAACCTCGCGCTGGTCGACGGCCTGCAGCTCTACGCGGGCAACGACGACGTGCTCGCGCGCGTGCTCGACATGGGGGGCGCCGGGGGCATCCTCACCGCCAGCCACTTCGTCGGGCCCGAGATGCAGCGGATGGTCGCCGAGCCCGACGAGCGCGCGGCGATCGACGCGAGCCTGCAGGATCTCTTCGCCGCGCTCGGGGTCGGGCCGCTCGCGATGACGATCAAGGCCGGCCTGGCGCTGCTCGGGCGCCCGGTGGGGATCCCGCGCCTGCCGCTGGTGGAGGCGAGCGCCGAGGAGGTCGAGATCGTGCGCGGCGCCCTGGTCCGGCACGGCCTGCTGGAGACCGCACAGGCCTGATGAGCGCCGGGACGATGCGCGTCCTGCCGCTCGGCGGGATCGGCGAGATCGGCAAGAACATGACGGTCCTCGAGTACGAGGACCGTCTGCTGATCGTCGACGTCGGGCTGCGCTTCCCGACGGCGGAGATGGTCGGCATCGATCTCGTGCTCCCCGACTTCTCCTTCCTGCGCGGGCGCGTCGACGACATCGAGGGCATCGTCATCACCCATGGCCACGAGGACCACCTCGGGGCGCTGCCGTGGGTGCTGCGCGAGCTGCGCGGCGACGGCGAGCTGCCACCGATCTTCGGGGCGCCGCTGACGATGGCGATGGCCCGCTCCAAGCTCGACGAGCACCGGCTGCGCGACCTCGAGATCGAGGACGTCAAAGCCGGCGAGCACCTCGAGCTCGGCCCGTTCGACGTCGAGCTCATCCACATGACGCACTCGATCCCGGACGCCGTGGCGGTCGCCGCAACGACCGACCTGGGCACCGTGCTGGTCACCGGCGACTACAAGTTCGACCAGACTCCCGTGGACGGCAAGCCCGCCGACGTCGCACGCCTGGCGCAGCTCGGGGCGGAGGGGCTGCTGCTGCTCTGCGGGGACTCGACGAATGCCGACCGGCCCGGCTTCAGCCCCAGCGAGTCCGGCGTCGGGCCGCACCTCGAGCAGGCCTTCGCCCGCTGCGACGGGCGGATCGTCGTCACCTGCTTCGCCTCGAACATCCACCGCGTGCAGCAGGTCGTCGACGCCGCCGACCAGCTCGGACGCAAGGTCGCGCTGCTCGGCCGCTCGATGCGCAAGAACATCAACATCGGGCGCTCGCTGGGCCACATCGACGTGCCGGAGGGCATGCTCGTCCAGCCGCGCGAGATCGACAGCTTCCCCGACGACCGGCTCGTGATCGTGTCGACCGGCTCGCAGGGCGAGCCGCTCAGCGCGCTGCGGCGCATGGCTTTCCACGACCACCCGCAGGTCGAGCTGCGCCGCGGCGACACGATCGTCTTCGCGGCCACGCCGATCCCGGGCAACGAGCGCGCGGTGAACGAGACGATCGACCGCCTGTTCCACATCGGCACGAACGTCATCACCGCCGCGGACGCGCCGATCCACGCCTCCGGGCACGGCTACGCCGAGGAGCTGAAGCTGATGCTCAACCTCACCCGGCCGCGCTACGTGATGCCCTTCCACGGCGACTACAAGCGGCTCGAGCTGCACGGCGCGCTGGCCGAGGCCGTCGGCGTCCCGGCGGAGCACGTCTTCAAGGGCGAGAACGGCCTGCCGCTCGAGCTGAGCGCGAAGGGCGCGCGCTTCGGCAGTCCGGAGCGCGCCGGCATGGTGTTCGTCGACGGCGTGGAGATCGGCGATGTCGCAGACGTCGCGCTGCGCGACCGGCGCATGCTGAGCGCCGACGGCATCTTCGTCGTGGTCGCGACGATCTCCGAGCAGGACGGCACGTCCGTCGCCGAGCCTGAGGTGATCTTCCGCGGCGTGCCGTTCCCCGACGAGGCCGAGCAGCTCCTCGACGACATCCGCGACACGGTCGACGCCTCGCTCGCGCGCGCGGCGGGGGAGGGCGTGCACGAGATCGACGTCATCCAGGGCATGCTCCACGACGATCTTGCGCAGCTCGTCTACGAGCGCCTGCGCCGCCGGCCGATGGTGCTGCCGGTCGTGGTCGAGGTCTGAGCGCCCGCCGCCGGCACTGTCGCGTCACGGCGCGTACGCGTGCGGTGCGCTCAGACCGGGCACCAAGGAGAAGCGGTCCGTGCCGCGCGTCCGTGTGGCGGGCTCGCGGGGTCAAGCCCCACGGTGGGCAGGCTTGCGGACACCACACGTCCGACATCCGGCCCACCAGTGCCAGCGCGAGGCTCAAGCTTCGCGGTGGGCGGGATCGAGGACGCCGGGCGTCCGCGATCCGGCCCACCACCGCAGCGCGAGCGGTCGATGCCGGGCGACGAGGTCCCCGACCCTCGAAGCCGACCGGCTCACGCTCCCGCCGCTATGCCCGCCGCGACGGGCGCAGCCGGATGCCCCGCCGCGCGAAGGCGGCGGCGCGGCGCGTCGTCGGGGCGCCGGCCGTCGGGGCGACCTCGCCGTGCTCGTGCTCGTCAGTCGGCGGCTCGGGCTCGGCGTCGACGCGCGGCAGGCGCACGACGAAGCGTGCTCCCGGGTGCGCGTCCTCCAGCTCCACCTCGCCGCCGTGGCTGTGTGCGACCGCACGTACGATCGCCAGGCCGAGCCCGGTGGACTTTCCCCGGTCGCCACCGGCGCGCACGAACCGGTCGAAGATCTTCTCGCGCATCTCCGGCGGCACGCCCGGGCCGTCGTCCTCGACGACGATCACCGCGTCCGCGCCGCCGGCGCGCACGGCGACGCGCACGGTCGTCCCCGGCGGCGTGTGGTTGACCGCGTTCTCGATGAGGTTCAGAACGAGGCGGTGCAGCTCGTCGCGCGCCCCCTCGACCACGACGTCCTGCGCGGTCTCGACCTCGAGCTCGCGGTCACCCACGATCGCCTGCGCCTCGGAGACGGCGTCCAGCGCGATCGCGCGGAGGTCGACGGGGCGATGCCGCGCCTCCTGCGCGGCGTCCGAGCGCGCGAGCAGCAGGAGGTCGGCGACGAGCCGGCGCATCCGCCGCGAGCTGCGCAGCGCGGCCTCGGCGGCCTCGCGGCGCTCGCCGTCGAGCTCCTCGGTCAGCAGCTCGAGGTTTGCGAGCACGCTCGTCAGCGGGGTGCGCAGCTCGTGCGAGGCATCGGCCACGAACTGGCGCTGGCGCTGCAGCGCGCCCTGCGTCTCCACCCGCGAGGCCTCCAGCGAGCCGAGCATCTCGTCGAACGTCCGCGCCAGCTCGGAGACCTCGTCCTCGCCCGTCGGCTGCGGCACCCGCATCGCCGAGTCGCGCGTGCGCGCGATGTCGCGCGCAGTCGCCGTCAGCGCGGTGATCGGGCGCAGCGAGCGCTTGGCCAGCGCGAGCGCGCCGAGCAGCGCCAGGAGCGTTCCGACCAGCACCCCGAAGGTCAGGAACAGCCGCAGGCGCGCCTGCGTGTTGTGCAGATCCTTCAGCGGGCGGGCATACTCGATCCAGATCGGTGTGGTGCCCCCGTTGCTGAACGTGAGCACCCGGAAGCGCGTCTCCACGAGGTAGCCACCGCGCTCCGAGACGCCGGCCTCGGCCGGCGGACCCAGGTCGGGACCGCGCTTGGTGGCGCCCTCGCCGATCGGGAGCTTGGAGCTGTTGTACAGCCGGATGACCGCGTTGTTCGGGGCGGCGTAGATGTCCAACGGCGGGTTGACCACCACGCGGCCGGTCGCGCTGATGGCGATCGACAGCTGGTCGGCGAGGTTCGTCGCGGCGTTCTCGGTCTCGTTGCGGAAGTCCGAGCGGACCCGCTCGTCAGTCAGCTGCCCGATCACGACGGCGAACGCACAGAGGATCACGAACGTCAGGCCGGCCGAGATCAGCGCCAGGCGCCAGCGGATCGAGAACCGCTCAAGCACGCAGCACGTACCCCGCTCCGCGGATCGTGTGCAGCAGGCGCGGCTCGCCGCCGGCCTCCAGCTTGCGCCGCAGGTTCGAGACGAACACCTCGATCGTGTTCGTCGTCGCGAACGGGTCGTACCCCCAGACCTCCTCGAGCAGGCGCTGGCGCGGGATCACGATGCGCTCGTTGCGCATCAGGTACTCGAGCAGCTCGAACTCGCGCTGGGTGAGCTCGATCGAGCGCTCCCCGCGCTTGACCTCATGGGTGTCCGGGTTCAGCGACAGGTCCGCCACCACGATCGACGCGGCGCCGCGCGGGGGGCGCCGGCGCAGCAGCGCGCGCAGACGCGCCAGCAGCTCCTGGCGCTCGAACGGCTTGACGAGGTAGTCGTCGGCACCGGAGTCCAGGCCCTCGACGCGCGCCTCCAGCGCGTCGCGCGCGGTCAGCATGAGGATCGGCACATCGTCGGTCTCACGCAGGCGCCGTGCGACCTCGATGCCGTCGAGCTTGGGCAGGCCCAGGTCGAGGACGACGAGGTCGGGGTGAAAGCGCCCGGCCTCGCTGAGCGCCGCCTCGCCGTCGGCCGCCACCCGCACGTCGTAGCCCTCCATGCGCAGCGAGCGCTGGAGCACCTGGGCGATGTCGTCGTCGTCCTCCACGACGAGGACCCTCGGATCGCGCGCGCTCATCGAAGGCCTGATGGTACGCGCCCAGGTGAAGGCAGGATGAAGCGGCGGCGCGTCGAAGCAGGTCGACGGTCGACCAGCCATGCCCGCGTCCAAGCCGCCCTCCAGGCGCCGTCCGGCGGCCAAGCCCGCCGCAAGGCGTGCCGCCCCCCGTTCCCGCGCACGCCGCGCGCCCTCATGGCGCTTGCGGATGCCGGGACTCGAGCAGCGCCACATGGACCTCATCGGGCTCGGCCTCGTGGCGGCCGGCGTCTTCCTGGCCTTCCCGCTGTACTCGGGCTGGGACGCGGGCGCCGCGGGGGCCCGGCTCGTCGACGGGCTGCGCCTCCTGTTCGGGCAGGTCGCGTACGCGGTGCCCGTCGCGCTCGTCCTCACCGGGATCGTGCTCGTCCTGCGCCCCGTGCTGCCCGCCGTCCGCCCGCTGCGCGCGGGGGCGCTCTGCCTGCTGGCTGCGCTGACGCTCGCCTTCGCCGCGGGCACGGTGGGCCTCGGCTCGGGCCCGCACGCCGTCTCGTGGGCCTCCGCGCACCTGCAGGCCCGGGGCGGCGCCCTCGGTGAGGCGCTCTACGCGGCGTCCTCGCGCGCGCTGGGGGACCTCGGCAGCCACGTGCTCGCCGTGTTCCTCTTCCTCGCCGGCCTGCTGCTGCTCACCGGCGCGTCGGTCGCGGGCGTGCTGCGCGCGACCGGCAGCGGTGTGGCGGACACGACCCGTGTGCTGCGCTCGGCCACCGCGCCGGTCCTTGCGCGCGGCGGCGAGGCGGCCGCCGAGCCGCCGCCGGTCGTGCTCCCGCCCGAGCCCGCGGCCGGCGAGCTGCGGGTGCGAGCGGGCGACCGCCCGCCCTCGCTGGACGGTGCGATGCGCTACCCGGACCTGTTCGCCGCCGACGGGCTGCCCCCCGAGGAGCAGCCCGAGGTCTCCGGCGCGCCCGAGGCGTCCGCAGCTCCGGCCCCGGCGCAGGACGAGCAGGCCCCGGCGCCCAAGCCCGCCCGCAGGCGCACCCAGCGCGCCGCGCCCGAGCCGGCGCCCGCGGGCGAATACCACCTGCCCGATCCCGCGCTGCTGCGCCGCTCGCCCGCTGAGCACGACCGGCCGGACACCGTCGACCAGGAGCGCGTGCAGCACGCCCTCATCGAAGCGCTCGGCCACCACGGTGTCGAGGCGACCACCGTGGGCACCGTCGCCGGCCCGCACATCACGCGCTACGAGCTGCGCCTGGCGCCCGGGACCAAGATGAACAAGGTCGGCAACCTCAAGGACGACATCGCCTACGCCCTGGCCGCGACCGACATCCGGATCCTCGCCCCGATCCCCGGCAAGCAGGCGGTCGGCGTCGAGGTCCCGAACCGCCGCCGGCGCGTCGTCACGCTCGGCGACGTCTACGGCGAGGTGCCGCGCGACGCCAGCCCGCTGACGGTGTTCCTCGGCAAGGACGTGAGCGGAAAGCCCGTCTGCGCGGACCTGGCGAAGATGCCGCACCTGCTCGTGGCCGGCACCACCGGCGCCGGCAAGTCCGGCTGCGTGAACGCGATGCTCAGCTCGATCCTGCTGCGCGCCACGCCCGATCAGGTGCGGCTCGTCCTCGTCGACCCCAAGCAGGTGGAGCTCAACCACTACGAGGCGATCCCGCACCTGCTGACCCCGGTGATCACGAGCCCGCGGATGGCCGCCAACGCGCTGCAGAACCTCGTCCGCGAGATGGAGTGGCGCTACGGCATCATGTCCGTCGCGCGCACGCGCTCGCTCGTCGAGCTCAACCGCCACCGCGCCGCCGAGGGCGACGACCCGCTGCCCTACATCCTGTGCGTCATCGACGAGCTCGCCGACCTCATGATGGTCGCGCCGGCCGACGTGGAGGACTCGGTCATCCGCCTCGCGCAGAAGGCGCGCGCGGTCGGCATCCACCTGGTACTCGCCACGCAGAGCCCGCGCGTGGACGTGATCACCGGGATGATCAAGGCGAACGTCCCATCGCGGATCGCGTTCGCGGTCTCCAGCCAGACCGATTCCCGCGTGATCCTCGACCACAACGGCGCCGAGTCGCTGCTCGGCCAGGGGGACATGCTCTTCTCGCCGGTCGGCTCCTCGCGCCTGCAGCGCATCCAGGGCGCCTACATCGACGAGCCGCAGATCGCCCAGCTGACCGAGTTCTGGGCGGCCCAGGGCGAGCCGGCGCTGCGCGAGGACCTGCTCGAGGAGGTCGAGACGCCCGCCGACGCCGGGAGCGGGGGGGACGGCGAGTTCGACCCCGACGAGGACCCCATGCTCGGCGAGGCGATCCGCCTGGTCGTCGAGATGAACACCGCCTCCACCTCGATGCTCCAGCGCCGCCTGCGCCTCGGGTACACGCGCGCCGGTCGCCTCATCGACATGCTCGAACGCCGCGGGATCATCTCGGGCTATGAGGGCTCCAAGCCCCGCCAGGTGCTGATCGGCGAGAGCGACCTGCCGCGGGTGCTCGCGGCCCTCGAGGAGGGCTCGCCCGGGCCGGAGCCGACCGACGTCACGCTGCCCGAGCCTACGCCCACGGGGCCGCCCGCCGACGACGCCGGGTGAGACGGGCGTTCAGCGAGCCGACCTGAGCGGCGCTGCAATCCCGCCCGCAGCGGGCCGAGCGTGCGCACGGCGCCGATAGCCTTGCTGGGCATGCCCGAGATCGGCTCCAGCCTGCGCGAGGCGCGGATGCGCGAGCGCATCGACATCACCGAGGCCGAGGCCGACACGAAGATCCGCGGGAAGTACCTGCGCGCGCTGGAGAACGAGGAGTGGGACCTGCTTCCGGGTCCGACGTTCGTGAAGAGCTTCCTGCGCACCTACGCCGACTACCTCGGGCTCGACGGCCGCATGCTCGTCGAGGAGTTCAAGCTGCGCTACGAGCGCCCGGAGCTGCAGCCGATCGCGCCGCCACGCGGCGGCACGCGCGAGCCGAGCCGGCGAAACGGCCCCCGGCGCGGTGGCCGGGGGGGACGGCCGTCCTGGCGCGTGCCGACCATCATCGCGCTCGTGGTCGCCCTGCTCATCGGGCTCTTCCTGCTCGGCAGCCACAGCAGCAAGAAGTCCGCGACCCAGGCCACCACAGCACCCCGGTCGACGGCGCGTACCACGACGCGCACGTCAACCGCGACCGCCAAGCCGAAGCCCGCCGTGCCCAGGTCGGTCCGCCTGAAGATCGTCCCGACCGGCGCCGTCTACGCCTGCCTGCGCGCCGGCAGCGCCATCTTCATCAAGGGCGTCATCCTCCAGGCCGGTTCGCCGACGAAGACCTACACCGCCCGGCGCATGCGGTTGATGCTGGGCAACGGCAACGCGCGTCTGGTCGTCGACGGCCGCTCGCAGGCGGTGCCCGTCTCGGCGAACGCGATCGCCTACGTGATCACACCGACGCGCGTTCGCCGCGTCCCGGCGACCCAGGGCCCCGCCTGCTGATGCCCGCGCGCGCGGGGATCGTCGTCACCGGTACGGAGGTGCTCACCGGCCGCGTGACCGATCGCAACGGGCCCTGGCTGTCGGACCGCCTGCGCGAGCTGGGCGTCGACCTCGAGACGATCATCATCGTCGGCGACCGCCCGCAGGACATGGAGCGTGCGCTCGGCCACCTGGCGGGCGAGGGCTGCGAGCTCATCGTCACGAGCGGGGGACTGGGCCCGACGGCCGACGACCTCACCGCCGAGGTCGTCGGACGCTTCCAGGGCCGCGAGATGGTCCTCGACGAAGCGCTGCGCGGGCGCATCGCGACGGTCCTCGAGGGGATCGCACGCCGCTGGCCGCGGATCGACCTGGCAGCGCTCGAGGAAGGGAACCGCAAGCAGGCGACGATCCCGCGCGGCGCGACGATCCTCGAGCCGGTGGGGACCGCGCCGGGGCTCGTGGTGACGCCCTCGGACGGGCGCACCACGCCGGCGGTCGTCGTGCTTCCCGGTCCGCCGCGCGAGCTGCAGGGCATGTGGCCCGCGGCCGTGATCACCGACGCCTTCCGCCGCGCGATCACCGGGCACACCGAGTACCGCCAGCAGATGCTGCGGATGTTCGGCATCCCCGAGTCGGAGATCGCCGAGACGCTGCGCCGCGCGCGCGCCGCCGGCATCCCACTGGACGAGCTGGAGATCACGACCTGCCTGCGCCGCGGGGAGGTCGAGGTCGTCACGCGCTACGAGCCGCCGGCCCAGGGAGCCTACGACCGCTTCGCCGCGTTCGTGCGCGAGCGCCACGTGGACACGCTCTTCTCCGATGACGGGACCTCCGTCGACGACCAGATCGCCGCGCTGCTGCGCCGTCCGCCGGCGCGGACGGTCGCGGTCGCCGAGTCGTGCACCGGCGGGCTGCTGAGCGCGCGGCTCACGGAGCCGCCGGGGGCCTCCGAGGTCGTCCTGGGCGGCGCCGTCGTGTATTCCAACGCGGCCAAGAGCGCCCTCGCGGACGTGGCGCCCGAGTTGATCGAGCGCCATGGGGCGGTCTCGATCGAGGTCGCCTGCGCACTCGCGGACGGCGCGATCGAGCGCTTCGGCGCCGACATCGGCGTCGGCGTCACCGGCATCGCGGGGCCGGCGGGCGGAAGCGAGGACAAGCCGGTCGGCACGGTCTGCCTCTCGGTCGCCGAGCGCGATGGCCGGCGGATCGACCGGCGCGCGCACCTGCCGGGCGCCCGCGCGGACGTACGCGACCGCGCGACGACCGTCGCGCTGCACCTCCTGCGCCGCCTGCTCCTGGGCCTCGGCGACCTGCCGACGGGGTGAGCACCGAGGCGCTGCGGCTGTTCATCGCCGCCGACCTGCCCGCCGGCGTGCGCGACGCGCTCGCCGCCTGGGGTGAGGCGGCGGCGCGGCGCGACCGTGCGCTGCGCGCGCTCGCGCCCGGGACGCTGCACGTGACGATCGCCTTCCTCGGCGAGCGCCCGCCCGCCGACGTCGACGGCGCGCGGGCCGCGCTGCACGCGGCGGCGGGCGCGGCGCCGGCCCCCGTCCGGCTCGAGCTGGCGGGGGCGCTGTGGCTCTCCCCGCGGCGCCCGCACGTGCTGACCGTCGCCGTCACCGACGTGGCGGGCGCGCTCGCGGGGCTGCACGCCCGCCTGACCGGCGAGCTGGAGCGGCGCATCGGGTTCGAGGGGGAGGGGCGCCCGCTGCGTCCGCACGTGACCGTTGCGCGCGTGCGTGGCGGACGCCGGCCGCGGCGGCGGGGGCTCGAGCCCGTGCCGCAGGGTGCCTTCCGCGCCCCGTCGCTGACGCTCTACCGCTCCGATCTGGGTCCCGCGGGCGCCGCGCACGTGCCGCTCGAGCGCATCGAGCTGCCCGCCGGCTGAGCGGCCGGCGCAGCGTCCAAGGTGCGTCGCAGACTCGCGCGCCGCGCGTCACGAAGCCGTCGTGGCGCCGCCGCACGAGGCGAGCATATGTTCGCCTGCGTTCCGTCCGACCCGAGGCGGAGAATCCTCGATCCCAAGCGCAGAAAGGTCGTTCAGGCACATGGCTGTCACCACAGAGGAGAAGGCGGCGAAGGCACGCGACGCCGCATTGCAGGGCGCGCTCTCGCAGATCGAGCGCGAGTTCGGCAAGGGGACGATCATGCGCATGGGCGACGAGGGCGCCCAGGTGCGCGTCAACGCGATCCCCACTGGGGCGCTGTCGCTCGACCTCGCGCTCGGGATCGGCGGCATGCCGCGCGGTCGCGTCGTCGAGGTCTTCGGCCCGGAGTCCTCGGGCAAGACGACGCTCGTCTACCACGTGATCGCCGAGGCCCAGCGGCTGGGCGGCGTGTGCGCGTTCATCGACGCCGAGCACGCCATGGACCCGCTCTACGCCCAGCAGATCGGCGTGGACATCGACGAGCTGCTCGTCTCCCAGCCCGACCACGGCGAGCAGGCGCTCGAGATCTGCGACATGCTCGTGCGCTCCGGCGCCGTCGACGTCGTCGCGGTCGACTCCGTCGCCGCGCTGACGCCGCGCGCCGAGCTCGAGGGGCAGATGGGCGACCAGACGGTCGGCCTGCAGGCGCGGATGATGAGCCAGGCGATGCGCAAGCTGGCCGGCAACCTGAACCGCACGCAGACGCTCTGCCTGTTCACGAACCAGATCCGCGAGAAGGTCGGCGTCATGTTCGGCTCACCGGAGACCCAGCCCGGCGGACGCGCGCTGAAGTTCTACTCCTCGCAGCGCCTGGACATCCGCCGCATCGAGACCCTCAAGGAGGGGACCGAGGCCGTCGGCAACCGCGTGCGCGTGAAGGTCGTCAAGAACAAGGTCGCCGCGCCGTTCCGCCAGGCCGAGTTCGACGTCGAGTTCGGGCGCGGGATCTCGACCTCCGGGTGCATCCTGGACCTCGGCCTCGAACACGGCATCGTCACGAAGTCCGGCTCGTTCTTCTCCTACGGCGAGGACCGGCTCGGACAGGGCCGCAACAATGCCAAGGCGTTCCTCGACGAGCACGTCGAGGTCGCCAAGGAGATCGAGTCGCGGATCTACGCGGCGCTCGACATCGACCGCGATCTCGTGCTGCCGATCGAGCGCGACGCCGATCTCGCAGCCGAGATGCCCGACCTCGACGGGCCGATCGCGGCCGCGGCCGCCTCGTGAGAGACCCGGCAGTCGCGCCGCCCCGCCATCCACGCTCGCCGTGATGGGCGCCCCGGATCGGGTCCAGGATCCGGCGGCGCGCCTGCAGCACGCGCTCGACCTGGCCTATCACTACGTCGCGCGCCATGAGCGCACGGTGCTCGAGGTGCGTCGCCACCTGGAGAGGAAGCGCGTCGAACCCGCGACGATCGAGGCCGCTCTGGGCGAGCTCATCGAGCAGCGCTACCTCGACGACGTGCGCTACGCGAGGGTGTTCACCGAGGACCGCCGCAACCTCGATGGCTGGGGGACCGAGCGCATCGAGCGCAGGCTCCGCGCCGCCGGCGTGCCCTGCGAGGTCGTCCTCGAGGTGCTCGGTGAGCGCTCGCACGAGGACGAGCTCAGTCAGGCGCTCGAGATCCTGCGCCGCAAGCTGCGCGAGCCGCCGGCCGACGAGCGCGCCCGCGAGCGGGCGCTCGGGCTGCTCGTGCGGCGCGGCTATGAGCTCGACCTGGCGTACAGCGCCGTGCGGCAGTTCGAGCACGGGTAGCGGTGCTCAGTCGTTGAGCCCGAGCCCTGCGCTGCACCCGGGCGCAGCGCAGGGCTCCCTCGCTCAAGGCCGCACGCCGACCGCCACCCGTCGGCTCCAGCCCGGCGCGAACGGGTAGTCCGGCCGTGCCGGGATCCGGACGCGGAACCGGTAGGTCACCGTCGTGCGCGTGGCGGTGAACCGGTAGCGGGCGCGCCAGCGACCGTGCCCGTCGGCCAGGACCGTGGTGCGTACGGGCAGCCACTGGCGCTTCGCCGGGCTGAACCCGTAGAGCGCGATGCGCAGCCCGCTCCTGGGCACCCAGCCGCCCATGAGGCGACCGCGGAAGACGACGACCTCGCCGTTGCGCAGGGTGTGCGGGGTGGCGCGGATCGTCGAGACCGCAGCAACCCGGGTCACCAGCGTGTTCGAGGTGCCCGTGTCGTACCGCTCATCGCGCTGCTTGACGAGCCGGATGCGCAGCGACGTGAACTTGCGCACGACGCCCGTGACGCGTCCGCGCGCGTCGGTCCGCAGCACGCGGACGGTGCTCCAGCGCCCGGTGAGGCTGCGGGGCTGGGTCTGCAGCTGCAGCTCGCGGCCGGCCATCGGCATGCCCGACGAATCGACCAGCCGGCCCGAAACCGTCCGCGTGCGGCTCACGATCTTGCGGACGGCCGAGCGCCGCGCCCGCGCCTGGCAGCTGGAGCGCTTGCCGCGCCGGTGGAGCGGCGAGCAGGCGGGGGAGAGCGGCCTGAACGTCAGAGCGATCCGCACGGGCTCCCGCTGGGGCGGGATGACCGTCCCGATCGGGCTTCCCGCGGCGGCGCCGGTCGCCCACGTCGTGAGCGTCGCCTGGTTGCCCGCACAGTCGGTGACCTGCGCGCGGACGTGGTACGGGGTTCGCACATCCCAGATGTCGTCGGGCACGGAGCCCGTCACGAGCCGCCCGTCGACCTTCGTGTCGATCGGTCGCCAGGTCGCGCCATCGGTGCTGACCTGGATCGAGGCGCTCTTGATGCAGTCCTCGGCGACGAGGAACGCGATCCGCCTGGGCTGCGCCGGATCGACGGCGAGCATCCCGCCCTGCGGGGCCGTGGTGTCCTGCGTGAACACGAACGTCCGCTCCGGCGCGCGGTTCCCCGCCACGTCGACGGCCGAGACCGTGACGACGTGGTGGCCGTCGCTGGTCGTGATGCGGGTCGTGCCGCCGCGCACTTGCACGGGATCGGTCCCGTCGATCGCGTACTCGACGTACCCGCCGCCGGTGACCGGCTGGTCCACCGGCGCCGGATCCATCCCCGAGAGTGGATCGGTCGCCGTGACGACGAGCGTCACAGGCCGCGCGACCACCGCGCCGGTATCGGGGGCATCGACGCCGACGTCCGGCGGGTGCGTGTCGATCCGGACCGTGGTCGTCGGTACGTCGGCGTCGGCCGACGCCAGGCCGGCACCCGAGATGGCGCGCACGCGGACCGTGTAGGCACCGTCGGGCCAGCCGCCGAGATCCAGGACGGCGGCCCCATCGGCAGGATCGGCGGCGGCGAGATCCACCGTTGCCCCCGGGGTCGCACCGTCGCTGGTCACCGCGTAGCCGGCGATGCCCGAGGCGGGCGCCGGGCTCTGCAGCGGGGCGTCGATGTGCAGGCCGCCGGCCCGTCGCGCCGCACCGACCCACCCATCGAGCGGTCGTGGTCGCGCCGCGCCCGGCACGACATCGTCGAACCGCAGCACGCTCGACCAGTCGCTCCATGCCCCGGTGTAGAGCGCGTCATGGATGCGCACGCGGGCGCGGAACCGGCCCTGGGAGGGGACGGAGAACGTGTTGGACCCGTTCGCGGTGGCGAACGCTGTGGTCGTGCAGCCGGTCGGGACGGCCTGGCCCTGCCCGTCGATCGGGCAGACCTGGACGTCGCTGGAGGCCGCCGGCGAGCCGCCGCCGGCCGGCGGGTTCGCATACGCAACGGTGAAATCGTTCGCCGTGCGCCACTGGGCGGACGGCGCGCCCTGCAGCGAGGGCGCGGACGGCATGCCGGGCGCGGTGTTGTCGACGTGAACGGTCTTGCTGCTCGTCAGCGGGTTGCCCGCCGTGTCGACGGCCGTCAGCGCGAGCGTGTGGTCGCCGTCGCCGACCGCGGCCGTATTGAACGACGTGTCGTAGGACGCCAAGCTGGGGCAGGGGACCCGCCGTGTGTAGTCGCATGCGCCGGCGGCGCTGTGGGTGTCGCCGTCGAGCGCCACGCTCGTCGTCTTGATCCCGACGTTGTCCGAGGCATCAAAGCCGACCGCCGCGGTTCCGCCGATCCAGCCGGCGGTCGCGTAGAGCGCGCCCCGCTGTCCGCCGAGGCTCGGTACGGAACCGTCGCTGACGGTGACACGCGCGCCGTAGAGCTGCGTGAGCGCGCGCATGTAGAGCACCGGCGGGCTGTAGACGCCCGTCGACGCCGTGGTGCACCCGCCGAGGTTGCCGCAGACGACGCCGAACTGCAGATGGGTGCGGCTCGGCACCGGGATCGTGATGTAGCTGCCGGGGCTCGTGCCGCTCCACAGACCCGTCGATCCGGCATTCCCCCAGAGGTAGCCGCCCGTCTCGTCCGAGAGCCCGGTCGCCCAAGCCTCGCTCGGGCCGCCCGCACCGCCGTAGCGGTAGATGAAGGCGGACAGTTCGGCTTGCGTGACGACCGCCCCGGCGGGTGCGTCGAAGGTCCAGGTCGCGTTGTCGAGGAACGGGGCCGTCGTGCCCGCTCCCTCGACCGACGTGCGCGCCGTCAGCCCGCTCGCGGTGATGTTGTCGCACGTGCTCGCGTAGGCGGTCACGTGCGCGCTCGAGGCCGACGCGCTCCAGGCGTTGTTCTCACCGTGTGGGGCGGCGAGGCAGGCCGACACGACGTAGCTGCCGGCGCGCGCGCTTCCGGCGCCGGCCGCCGCGCTGTACGCGATCAGCACCAGTGCGAGCAGCCCTGAAGCTGCTACGCGTACACCTGCGCCGCCCATCCGGGCCACTGGACCGTTCATTCGAATCTCCGTCCCTCGGTTGTCAGTTCCGTAGGCGGAAGGCGCGTGACCAGCGCCCCCCGACGCGCATTGGTCGGGTCCACCTCGGTGTTGGCGCCACATCGGGATCGTGTTGGGATCGTGTTGGCCGGCGGCGTGAAATCTCGGCGAATGGCTGATTTCGCGCGCCGAGCGGTCGGCCTTGGCCTCCGCTGGTCGGCCAGCGCCGCTGACAGCGCCGACACGGCCTGGTATGCGCGCGCACGCGCGCGCGACGGCGGGGCGCGCTCTGTGCCGGTGTCTGGCGGGCGCGGGCCTACCGCCCCGGCTCGTCCGGGCGGTCGGGGAGCGTCGGCATCGCCGGACCGATGGTCCGGTGCACGAGCGCCGCGCGCCGGATCGCGTTGGCGCCGAAGCGGTCGCGCACCTGGTCGAGCGCGTCGTCGAGCACCGCCGGCCGCCCGTCGAACGGCAACTCGAGCTGCGCGCCGTCGTCGTCGGTGAGGCTCGTCAGCGAGATGCCGATCAGCGTCAGTCCACGCTCGGCGATCAGCGGGGCGCAGGCCGCGAGCAGCCCGCGAGCGAGGCCGAGCACCGTGTCCGTGCGCCGTGTCGCGCGACGCAGCGACGAAGAGCGCGTCGCACGTGCGTAGTCGCCGAAGCGCAGGCGCAGCACCACCGTCCGGCAGCCGAGCCCGGCGCGGCGCATGCGCCGCATCACCCGCTCGACGAGCGCCATCAGGACGGCGTCGATCTCGGCCTCGCTGCGCGCGCGCCTGCCGAGCGCGGACTGCGAGCCCATCGAGCGCCGGCGCCTGCCGGCGCGGACGGGGCGCGGGTCGTGGTTTGTCGCGAGGCGGTGCAGATGGCGCCCGGCGTGGCGGCCGAGCAGCGCGACGAGGACGTCCTCACCGGCCGCCGCCAGCTCTCCGATCGTGTTCAGGCCCGCGGCGTGCAGGACGGCGGCGCTCTTCGGCCCGACGCCCCAGATCCGCTCCACCGCGAGGGGGTGCAGGAAGTCGCGCTCGCTGCGCGGGTCGTCGGCCACGACGAGCAGGCCGTCGGGCTTCGCGAGGCCGCTCGCGATCTTCGCCAGGTGCTTGGTGCGAGCGACGCCGACGGTCAGCGGGAGCCCGATCTCCGTGCGCACGCGGGCGCGCAGGCGGGCGGCGATCTCGTGGGGGGCGCCGGCGATCCGCTCGAGGCCGCGGACGTCCAGGAAGGCCTCATCGATCGAAACGCCCTCGACGAGCGGCGACGTGTCGCGGAACACCGCGAACACCGCCCGGCTGGCCGCGCTGTAGGCCTTCATCCGCGGAGGGACGACGACCGCATGCGGGCACAGCGTCCGCGCACGCCGCCCGCCCATCGCTCCGCGAACGCCGAACGCCCGTGCTTCGTAGCTCGCGGCGAGGACGACCCCGCCTCCGACGATCACCGGCCGGCCGCGCAGTGCCGGGTCGTCGCGCTGCTCCACCGAGGCGAAGAAGGCATCGAGATCGGCGTGGAGGATGGTCGACGGCAAGCGAACACATGTTCGTGTGTGTCGGGCCTGAGGTCAAGCCGGTGGGCAAGCGTCGCCCCGCTAGCCTCGGCTGATGGCCCCAGGCGCTGCAGATCCGCCGCCCGACGCCGGAAAGCTGCCCACCGGGCGCATCGCGCGCTCGGCGCGCGTGGGCGGCCTCGTGACCGGTCAGAGCCTGCGCTGGGCCGGCATGCGGACCGCCAACCGGGTCCGGACGCCCGAGCGCGCGGCCGCCGCCGAGCGCGAGCGGACCGGCGCGCTCGTCGGCCAGCTCGTTGACCAGCTGGGCCAGATGCGTGGTGCGGCGATGAAGGCCGGGCAGCTGATCTCCATGGTCGAGTTCGACGGCCTGCCGCCGGACCAGCAGGACGAGCTGCGGCGCAAGCTCGCGGCCCTCCGCGACGACGTCGCGCCGGTGCCGTTCGCCGACCTCGAGAAGCTCCTGCGCGAGGAGCTGCGCCGGCCGCTCGGGGACGTCTTCCGCGACTTCGACGAGCGGGCGTTCGCGGCCGCCTCGATCGGGCAGGTGCATCGCGCGACGACGGTGGACGGGCATGAGGTCGCCGTGAAGATCCAGTATCCGGGGATCGCCGAGGCGGTCGAGGCCGACCTGCGCAACGCCCGGCTGCTGCTGCCGCTCGTCAAGCGGCTGGCTCCGGGGCTCGACGGCAGGGGGCTCGCCACCGAGCTGCGCGAGCGGATCTCCGAAGAGCTCGACTACGAGCTGGAGGCGCAGAACCAGCGCCGCATCGAGCGGCTGCTGCGCGGGCATCCGTTCGTGCGGGTGCCGCACGTGCACACCGCCTTGTCGACGCGGCGCGTGCTGGTGTCCGAGTACGTCGAGGGGGAGCGCTTCGAGGCCGTGCGCCGCGCCGACCAGGCGGTGCGCGACCGCTACGGCGAGATCGTCTTCCGGTTCTACTTCGGCCTGCTCTACCGCAAGGGGATCGCACTGGGGGATCCGCATCCGGGCAACTTCCTGCTGTGCTCCGAGGGTCGCGTCTGCTTCCTGGACTTCGGGCTGGTGCACGACGTGGGGGCGCGGCGCGTGGACAAGGAGCGCGCGATCGCGCTCGCGGTTCACGACGGGGACGCGCAGGCCCTGAAGCGCGCGCTGCTGGGCGGCGACTACCTGCCCGCAGATCGGGCGGAGGCGGTCGACGCCGACTGGGCGCTGCGCATGATGCGCTTCGCGATCGGGTGGTACGCGCTCCCCGGCGAGCGCCGCTTCTCGCCCGAGCGCCGCCGCGACGACGACCGCGAGCGCCCGGACGCCGCGCAGCGGGCCGCGGCCAGGACGCAGGTGAACCAGTTCACCTTGCCACCCGAGTCGCTGCTCATCCGGCGCATGCACGGGATCATCGCCGTCGTCCTCACGCAGCTGCGCGCCGGCGCCGACTGGGGCGCGATCGCGGCGGAGTACCTCCACGGCGCCGCGCCGGCGACCGAGCTGGGCGAGGCCGAGGCCGAGTTCCTGCGGGCTCGCGACTGACAGCACCGACGGTCAGTGCAACCGCTGGTTGCGCATCTGATATCGTGCAACCATCAGTTGCACGTCTACCGAGGAGGCCGTGAAGATGGTTCCGAGCTACATCGAGCGCGAGACGGTGATCGCCGCGCCGATCGACGTCGTCTGGGGGGTCCTCACCGATCCCGGGCACATCGCCACCTGGTTCGCCGACACCGCCGAGCTCGATCTGCGCCCGGGCGGGGCGGGGAGGCTCGTCTGGACCGGGCGCCACACCGCCGAGCTGCGCGTCGAGCAGGTCGATCCACCGCACCGGTTCTCGTTCCGCTGGGAGAGCCCGTCGGGCACCGAGCCGGTGTCCGGCAACTCGCTGCTCGTCGAGTTCACGCTCATCGCGGACGGCGAGGGCACGCGCCTGCGGGTCGTCGAGAGCGGGCTGCGCGAGCTCGACTGGAGCGACGAGCGCAAGTCCGGTTACGCAGAGGATCACGCCGAGGGCTGGAAGACGCTGCTGGGACGGCTGGCCGAGCTCGCGCCGCAGCGCGTGCGGGAGGCGGCGCGCTCGTGACCGTGCGCGGCGGCGTGCAGGAGGATGACGAGCTCTGGACCGCGGTGGCCGAGCCCGGGCGGCGCATGCTGCTCGACCTCCTGCTCGCCCGCGGCGAGGCGACGGCCTCGAGCCTCGCCGCCGAGCTGCCGTTCACCCGCCAGGCGGCGGCCAAGCATCTTGCGGTCCTGCAGCGCGCCGGCCTCGTCGACGCGCGCCGCGAGGGACGCGAGGTGCGCTACACGGTCGGGCCCGAGCGGCTCGACGCCGCGACGCGCGCACTTGCGCGCGTCGCCGCCGACTGGGAGCGCCGCCTGGACGCGATCAAGCGCCTCGCCGAGGAGCGCGGCGTCCGGACGGGGAGCGAAGGCGGCGCCGCGGAGGTCCCCGGGCAGGACGACCGCTGATCTGCATCATGAACGCCCGATAACGCATGTTATGTCGACCACAAACGAGCGGGCGGCCGCGGCGCTCGTGCAGCCGGCGTCCAGTCGGGCCCGCTCGGGGCCGTATCGTTCGGGTCCTTCATGCGCCACCATCTGCGACCGCTCTTCGACCGCGTCGTCATCAAGGAGCTCGACCCGGACCGCGTCCGGCGCTCCGGGCTGCTCGTGCCGCCCGGAAACCACGAGCCGCCGCCGCAGCATGGCATCGTGCTCGACATCGGCCCGGGGATCGACTGGTGGGAGGCCGCCGGCGTGCGGATGCCGGTCCAGCGCGGCGACCACGTCGT
>Ga0335071_10001778_pt1 | contig 23157 bp, 16 predicted proteins | sample Lox_Sample_15_FD_206724 | JGI IMG/M metagenome (GOLD analysis project Ga0335071, IMG submission 206724) | Soil microbial communities from Loxahatchee National Wildlife Refuge, Florida, United States - Lox_Sample_1.5 | ecosystem: Environmental > Terrestrial > Soil > Wetlands | place: USA... | reverse complement strand
AACCGCTGGCCTGCCTCTTCGTAATGCCACGCCATCTCGCGCGCCACATGCAATTCACATCCGGCGAACGACACGCGCAGCTTCTCGGCAATCCGCAGATGACTCCTGGAACGGCGGGCCACTGCTTGCCGGTTATGAAGAACCTCACGATAAAGGCCGTGCGCGAACACATAAAAAGCCGAGCACGTCCCATCGGGAAGTTCGTCCTGCCCGGCACGCTTGATGAAGTGCAATCGCCGTGCCAGTTCATCACACATCTCTTCTGTCTGGGCAACATCGTCGTCCATCGCGGCGGCAACCGCCCAGGCCGGAAACGCGACACTGAACAGGCTTCCTGCTTCCAGCAGATGCTGCTCCACGGGCGTCAGTCGCTCGATCTCTAGCTCGACCATCTGCACCAGTTCGTCCGGGAGGCCCGCTTCCATCTCCCGGAACGGTACCCGCTGCTCCCAGCGTGCGGAGCCCCCGGCTTCCCTGCAGACCAGAAATCGATGAGTTTTCAAATGCCCGAGAATGGCCATCGCAAAGAGCGGGTTCCCCTCGGATGCCTCATACACAGATACAGCCAAGTCCTGGGGCAGATCCTGCTGATGCAGCTCCCTCTGAAGGAGTTCCCTGACCTGGGGCAGCTGCAGGGGAGCCAGGGCGATCTCCGTACCCAGGCCGTGCAGAAGAAGATCGTGCTTGAGCTTCTTCAACGCCTGGGATGTATCGCCTTGTTGTGTCGGCCCCTGCGTCGCCACCACCATCAGCCGCGCAGGTATGCGCCGCCGTGCCAGTGCTGCAAGAACCTGCAACGTGGAATCATCGGCCCAGTGAAGGTCCTCAAACACCAGCAGCAGCGGCTTCTCGACGGACATGCCTTCGAGAAAGGCACACAGATCGCCCAGCGCTCTCTCCTCCGAGGGCATCTTCTGCGCTTGCATGTCCCGATCGAGAGCGACCTGCCAGGCGGGGGCTCTGCGAGCGAGAATCGGCCTCGCCTGCTCCGCATGGGGCGGGGCGCAAAGCTCGGCCAGCATCTCCATCACCGGGTAGTACTCTTCTCTTTCGGCAAAGCCCTGGACGCACTGTCCGCGGACAATCGTGACGTCGGACGTTTGCTCCAACTCACGACAAAACGCTTCAACCAGGGCGGTCTTTCCGATTCCGACTTCGCCACAGATAAACACAATCTGACGTTGCTGTTGGGCAAGACGATCGAAGTGAGTACGGAGAATGCCAAGCTCCTCGTCGCGGCCCGCGATCCCGGCAAACTCGGCTGGATGCTCTACGGCACTCGGGGTTGCGGGAGAATCCGTGACTGGCGCGACAAAGCGATAGCCGCGCTTGGGCAGAGATTGAATGAATCGCGGCTGCCGGGCGTCGTCGCCCAGGATCTTGCGGAGTTCGAGGACATACGTCCTCAGCACCTGTGGCTGTACATACGTTTCAGGCCACAACGCATCCAGTAGCTCGTCGTGGCTGATCAGGCGGCCAGAATGCTCCACAAGGTAGCGCAGCAGGGCAAATTGTTTGGGTGGCAGAGCGATCTGGACGCCATCGTGCCATAGGCATTCGTCCGCCGTATCCAACCGGAAGGACTCGAATTGCTTCATCCAGCCGCACCTCTCCGGCAGCAGGTCCCGTGAAGACGGATAGTGCACGCGGCAGTCCAAAGCCGGTAGACGACCGGGCGAGAATAACCCCAATCGTCAGCCCTCGATGGACTGCTCTCTGACTTTGACTTCGCAGCCGACCTGTCCGTTACCGCACACCACCGTTCCCGAGCGCACACTCCAGATCGAGCCGTGCAACCGAGTACAGGTACGCGGGCTTCAGGCCAAGAGTTCAGTGGCCCACGGGAAATTCGTCGATTTTTGACAATTTCACTCGATGCAGGGCGGACGACCACGCCAGGAAGCGCTAGCCGACTTGGCGAGACCGGAGGATCTCAATGCGCCCCGGCGTCCACCTTTCCCTTGAACCGGCTGTAGACGAATACGGTGTAACCGACTGCGAGTGCCATGCCGAAGGTCCACCATGCCAGGCCCACGCTCAACGTGTGGGGGCCGGAGATGGCCCGTGCCAGCGTGATGTCACGATCCGCACCGGTGGTTGCCGGCAGCAGCGTGGGATACACGCCCCAGCATGCACCGGCCAGCATAAAGAAGAGATAGAGGCACGAAGCCAGAAACGCCTTCACCGGCTGGGCGGACTTATTCCAGAAGAACACCGCGATGAGAGACGCGACCACTCCGAGGGGGACGATGTAGGTCACCGGATACGCCGCATAGTTGTTCAGGCTCTCCGGCCGCACGTGAATGGTCGCGAACAAACTGGCAAGCGTAAGAACGATCAGCACGATCCAGAGCGGGTTCACGATGCGCCGCGCGCGCTCGGCCAGATCTCCCGAAACCTTGATGGTGAGCCACAACGCGCCGTGCAGTGTGAGCGCAACCAGTGCAACCAGACCGCCGATGACCGTATACCAGTCGAGGATTCCAGGCGAGACGCCAGGCTGCCAATTGGTCCACAGCGGCAGAAAGAAGTATCCGTCGTCGCGGAGCGGTACGCCACGCAGCACATTGGCCAGCGCTGCACCGTAGAAGATCGCCAGCAGCGCGCTCGCCAGGCCGAATACACCATCCAGAAGCGACCGCCATACACCGACATCGATGTGGTTGCGCAGCTCCAGGCTCACGCCGCGCAGCACCAGCAGCCACAGAACAATCATCAGCGGCAGATAGAAGCCCGAGAATGCCGACGCATAGAGTAACGGAAACGCGAAGTAGAGCGTGCCACCACCGGCCAGCAGCCACACCTCATTGCCGTCCCAGACGGGACCGATGGAACGCAAGGCCACCTGCCGCTCCTTCTCGGTGCGCACCAGGAAGAGATGCAGCACGCCGACGCCAAGGTCAAAGCCGTCAAGCACGACGTAGCCGACGATCATCACTGCCACAAGCCAGAACCAGAGAAAACCCATCATTGTGAAGCTCCAGGAAAAAAGCAAGTTAGCAAGTCAGCGAGTCAGCAACGGTTTGAGGTCAATGCGCATGGACGGACTCGGCGACGGTTGCTTCAGCCTGCGGACCGCGGCTGATCTCGCGATACACCAGCACCGTGAACAGCAAGCCCAGCAGCGTGTAGAGCCCCATGAAGCCGATGAGCGTAAACAGGCCATTGCCCGCCGATACGGTGTGTGAAAATCCCTCGCTGGTGCGCATGAGCCCGTAGATCAGCCAGGGCTGGCGGCCAATCTCCGCGGTCATCCATCCAGCCGTGTTGGCAATGTAAGGCAGCGGGAAGCTGATCAGCAGCAGCCACAGCATCCAACGCGTGCGATCGAGCCGACCGCGCCAGAGCAAGAAAGCCGCCAGCAGCATCAAAGCGACGAAGTAAGTCCCCAGGCCGGCCATGATGTGATACGCGTAGTAGAGCAGCGGCAACGCTGTCGGCCATTGATCGTGCGGAATCTGATCCAGACCCTTGACCTCGGCCTTGGTCGTGCCATAGATCAGGAAACTCAACACATCGTTGACAACAATAGGATTGTCGATCTGGCCTGTCTCTTCGTTGGGCTGGCCCACGAGCACGATCCCGGCACCCGTCTCGGTCTTGAAGAGACCCTCCATGCCGGCGATCGCTGCAGGCTGATTGCGCGCGACATACTTCCCGTGCAAATCGCCAGTGGGAAAGATGATGGCGATCGTGGAGATGAGGCCTGCCACGACTCCCAACTTCAAAAAGATGCGGCCGAAGTTCTCCTGTCTCCGGTCGAGCAGATAGAACGCGCCCGTTGCCGCTACGACAAAGCTCGCCGTCACCACCGCGCCGGTCATGTTGTGCATGTACTGGAACAGCGCCCACGGATTGAGCAGCAGCTGCCAGAAGCTCAGCACCTCGTAACGGCCGTCGGGCAGCCGGTCGAAGGCCACCGGATGCTGCATCCACGCATCGGTCACGATGATGAAAAAGCCAGAGATCCACGAACCCACAAAAACCATGCAGGCCGAAAACCAGTGCATGGTCTTCGAAATATGCTTCTCACCGTAGAGAAACAGCCCCAGGAACGCTGATTCTAGAAAGAAGCTGAAGACGCCTTCCATCGCCAGCGGCTGGCCGATCACCCCGCCCGAGAGCTGCGAGAAGCGTGCCCAGTTGGTGCCGAACTCGAACTCCATGGGAATGCCGGTGACCACGCCGAAGACGAAGTTGATGCCGAAGATGCGGCCCCAGAAGCGTCCGGCGCGATCCCACTCTTCGCTGCCGGTGCGGAGCGCCATCGTCTTGAACACAACGATCAGCAGGGCTAGGCCCATCGTCAACTGCGGGAAAAGATAGTGAAATGTAACCGTAAATGCAAAATGCAGCCGGTGAATCACCTCGGCGGTCAAGAGAAGCCTCCTGCAGGAGAAGAATAGACCTGTTCGATCGGTACACGGACGCGCAGACGAGTGCGCCCAGGGAAAGTCCGTGCCGGGATATATGCTATGAGCCAGACCGCCGTGTTCGGTGTGATTTAAATCACTTCCGTCCGCGCGGCCGGGGGCCGATTCTGGAGCAGGGGTCACCAATTACCATGCTGAAGAACTCGGCGAGCGCGATCAGTTGTTTAGACTTCCCCGAGTGGGGCGAGAAAACCATGCGGACAGCGATCATCGGTGGAGGCATTGCAGGACTGGCCGCCGCCTTCGAACTCGAAAAGGCACACGTTGCTGGAGCGGACATCGAATACACGCTGTTCGAATCGCGCGCGCGGCTCGGTGGATCCCTGTCTTCTGAGATTGTGAACGGCGCTGTGCTGGAATATGGGCCTGATTCTTTTCTAAGTGAGAAACCGGCCGGCGCCGAGTTGTGCCGCGAACTTGGTCTTGGCGATGAGCTCATTCCGTCCAACGACGCCGAGCGGAAAACCTATGTGGTTGTCCACAACCGGCTCGTGCCTTTGCCCGATGGGCTCATGTTTCTTATTCCGACGAAGCTGATTCCGACCGCGACAACACGGTTGTTCAGCCTGGGTACGAAGATTCGGATGGGCCTCGAGCTTCTGCATCCGCCGCGCCCTAGCGAAAGGGACGAATCGGTCGCGGCCTTGGTCGAGCGGCACTTTGGTCTCGAGGCCGTTGATCGCCTCGCCGATCCGCTGCTGTCGGGTATCTTTGGCGGAGACGCCACGCAACTGAGCGCACGTACCGTGCTGCCCAAGCTCGTCGAGATGGAAGTGAAGTACGGCTCGCTCACGCGCGGCATGCTGGCGGCGCACCGCCAGATGCGCGCCAAAATGGCCGCGGCGCTAAAAGCGGGTGCAGCAAACGCCGCGCATAGCTCCGGACCCGGCGAAAACAATCCGGCAGCCCGTCGCGGACCCCGTGGCATTTTCACCGCCCTGCGTGGTGGACTCCAGCAACTTGTCGACGCGATCGAAGCCAGGCTCGAACCGAACTGGATCCGCCGGGCAACGTCCGTGGATGTGCTGGAAAAAACGCCGGATGGCTGGAGAGTGACGGCCGACGGGTCAGTGGGAAGATATGACTCCGTGATTCTTGCATCACCGGCTTGGGCCGCAAGCGCAATGCTGGCCGATGTGGATCGGACGTTGAGCCAGGAACTGGCCGGCATTCCCTATTCGTCGTCCATCACCGTGAACCTGCTCTACGACGAAGATCAGCTCGGTGAACTACCCGAGGGCTTCGGCTTTCTTGTTCCGGCGAGCGAAGGCCGTGCCATGCTGGCCTGCACGTTTGTCCATCGCAAGTTTCTGGGCCGCACGCCGACCGGCAAGGTGGTGCTGCGCGCTTTCCTCGGCGGTATGAAAAACGAGTCATTGATGGCCGAGAGCGATGAAGCGCTGCTCGCTGCAGTACGCCGCGAGTTGACCCAGATTCTCGGTGAACAGATTGTGCCGCGCGACGCCAGGCCGGAACACACACAGGTCTCGCGCTGGCGCCGCGCCATGGCGCAGTATGCGGTCGGCCACCAGGAGCGCATCGAGCGAATCAAGATGTGCGTGGCCGGACTGCCCGGCCTGAAGCTCGCCGGCAATGCTTATGACGGCATTGGTGTCCCCGACTGCATCCGGCTAGGACGGCAGGCGGCGAGAGAGCTGGTCGGTGCGGCCGCAGACGTGAAGCAAAGAGTGGGTTAATCAAGCTATATCTGATACGGCGACCGCAAATTGCGCACCAGGCGTGGCGCAGGCACGACAAATCCCTCGGAGCTTGTCCTCGATCTATATCACTGACAATATATATCGCTTGATATATAGTTGCATGACATGATTGGCGATGAGGGCGTCGAACACTTCCTGCCGCTGAAGCCGAATTGGTTTCATGTGCTTCTCTCGTTGGCAAACGACGAACAGCACGGTTACGGGATCATGCAGGAGGTGCTGTCGCGGACCGACGGGAAAATCCGTCTGTGGCCCGCAACACTCTACGGAACACTGGAACGTCTAATGGAGGCGGACCTGATCGCCGAAATAAAGCGGCGGCCCTCGGCGGACGGGGACGATGCACGGCGTCGCTACTATCGCCTCACTCCTCTCGGGCGGCGTGTTCTGAACGCTGAGAGCGCGCGCCTGGAGGACCTAGTCCGCGTGATCCGCGCCAAGCGCCGCGCTGCCGCGCAGTTGGAGGCATGATTCGCGATGCGCTCAGATGGATTCCTCCTTCGCCTCTATCTGAATCTGGTACGGCTCTTTCCGCATCGTTTCCGCTGCGCTTTCGAAAACGAAATGAGTGCGACCACACAGGATGCCGCTGACTGGATCAGACGGCAGGGCCTGCTCGGACTCGTCTCCCTCTTCGCGGATCTCGCGGCCCAGCTCACAGCGGCGCACCTGCGGGAACTCCTATGGGATCTTCGCTATGAGATACGGCTGTTGATCCGAAAGCCAGCTTTCACCTTCGTCGCCGTGGTATCGATGAGTTTAGCGATCTGCGCCGGTTCTGCTTTCTTCAGCGAGCTGAACGGAACCATCCTGCGCAATGTGCCCGGTGTAACTAGAGCCGACGAGATTGTCGCCCTTCAACAGACCGTCTCCTATCCCGCCTTCAGACGATTTCGGGATCAGAAGGACCTGTTCGCCTCGACCTCGGCATACGTCGCGCCGGTGCCGTTCGGTGTGAGTCTTGACGCACATACCGAGCGCATCTGGGGGCACATCGTCACGCCTGGTTATTTTTCGACACTCGGAGTCTCGCCGGCCGCCGGACGCCTGTTCGACGCACGCGATGGAGGCCCGCAGGGAATCCCACCGATCATCGTGAGCGACCGCTTTTGGAAAAACAGCCTTGGCGCCGATCCGAATGTCATCGGCAGGCCAATCCACGTCAACGGCAAAGTCTGCACGATCGTCGGCGTCACGCCCAAAGGATTCCAGGGGGCTTCGCCGATGATGTTCGTCGCCGACCTCTGGTTGCCGGTTTCCGCGGGCGCAGCCGTCGCTCCGGAACTGGCCGACAATGCGCTGGAACGCCCGCAACTCACGATGTTTCATTTCCTGGGCAGACGGAAAGAAGGTGTCACCGCTTCGCAGATCGAGACCGCCCTGGATACGGTACTGCGCCAGATGCTGCGCGACAGCGGTCATCCAGCAACCGAGAGCGGGCACCTTGTCTGGGTCGTCTCCGGCGGCAAGCTGATTCCCACGCGCGAAAGAGACCGTGCCTTGTTTGCGTTTCTGCCCGTGGTGGTCATTGCGCTCCTTCTGCTGATCGCGTGCGCGAATGTCGTGAATATGCTCCTCGCGCGCGCTCTGGATCGGCGCCGCGAAGTTGCCGTGCAATTGGCGATGGGCGCCAGCCGCGCGCGGCTCCTACGCCAGCTGATTCTCGAGAGTCTGATCATCGCATCCGGCGCCGGGGCGCTCGGATTCGCACTCACCGGTTGGCTGATGCATCTGCTCTCGCAACTCCGGCTTCCCCACGCCATGCCGGTGCAGTTCAACGTGGAAGTGGATGGACGCGTCCTCCTTTTCACAACCGGCCTTACGGCACTCACGGGACTTGCCATCAGCTTGCTGCCCGCATTGCAGGCGACACGCGCCGAACTTGTGCCTGCATTGAAAGAAGGCAGCAACGTCAAGGTGCGAAGGCGCCGCGCCTTCAGCGCCCGCAATCTGCTGGTGGTATCCCAGATGGCAGGTTCGCTGGCACTGCTGCTCGTCACTGGCTACATCGTCTTCGGGATGGAGCGCTCCATGTCGGGCGCATCCGGATTCGATGCGGCGAACGTCCAACTGCTTTCCGTTGACCCGATCCGCGATGGGTATAGCGCTTCGCAGGCGAAGGAGTTCTATCCCAGGCTTCTGGATCGAGTGAAGGCTCTGCCGGGGATCGTCTCGGCCACCTGGACGGAAGCCATCCCGATGCAGCCCAGCGGGCAGATGACTTTCACCACCGATGTGCATGGTTCTCGCCACGTTGATCAGGCAACTAAGTACATCGTGGGAGACGATTATTTTCAAACCATGGGAATCCGTATCCTTCGCGGACGCGGCTTCGTCAAGGATGACGAGAAGAGCCTCTCACGCTCCATCGTCGTGAGCGAGGCCCTTGCGCACAACCTGTGGAGGAACCAGGATCCCCTCGGGCGCAGGCTCTCTCTCATCAGCAGCAGCGCGGTAGCCTTTGGATTGATGGGCGGGTCGGCCTTTGACTATCGCACAGCGTCGCGCGATGAATCCTATGAGGTCGTCGGCGTGGCGGCCGACGTGCTTGAAACTCCGGTCGAACAACCGGGCCCCGCAGTCTACCTGCCGATGACAGGGGAAGACTACGCCTGGCCGCCGTTTCAGGGCATCACCCTGGCCGTTCGCACCGCCGCCCCTGGTATCGATGCTGCATCCATTGTCCGCGCCCAGATCGCAGCAATCGGTCCCAGGCTCACCCCCTTCAACGTGAGGACAATGCCGGACTGGGTTGAGCAGGTCATGTTTATTGTGAAGATTGGATTGTGGAGCTACGGTCTGATGGGAATCTTCGGGCTAGTGCTCGCGAGCGTGGGATTGGCGGGCGTCACAGCGTATTCAGTTTCGAGTCGCGTGCATGAGATCGGCATCCGGCTCGCCCTCGGCGCTCGCTCAGCCGACATTCTGCGGATGATCATGGCCGAAGGCACAACGTTGATCGTCATCGGAGCCTGTATTGGCGTTGCACTCGCTGCGTTGGCAATGCATGGAATGGCCGCAAGCATGGACCCGGTGGCGCAAAGTATTCAGCATAGCCGCTCTGACCTGCGCATCCCCGCAGGCGCCCTTGGCGTTCTCGTGGCGGTCGGATTATCGGCTTGCTATCTCCCTGCTCGACGATCGGCGCGGGTCGACCCGGTCATTGCTCTGCGCCAGGAGTAGAAGCGAAGAGCTGGCTCAGATCCCCGCATACCATGCATACCCACCTTCGGGATCGATAGAGCCGAGGCCCTGCCCAAACTTCCGAATGTTGTCAGTGACGGTGATGTGGTGCAGATACTTCAGGCTCTTATACCCGAGCTGACGCGGCAGGCGCAGACGCAAGGGGCCACCGAACGGAACCGGCAAGTCGCCATCGTTCATGCCCAGGGTCACGAGCGTGTTCGGATGCATCGCATCGGCCATGTCGATGCTCTCCCAGGCCCACTTTTCCACGCCGTAGTAGACGACGTATTGCGACTGGGGCAGGATGCCGGCCTCCTTCAGCACGTTCGACAGCGGCGTACCAATCCATTCGGCAACGTAGGACCAGCCTTCTTCGCATGCGATCTCGGTGATCTGGCTGCTCATCGGCATGCTTTTGAGGTCGGAGAGGGAGAGCACCAGGGGCCTTGCCACGGTTCCGTCCACAACAAGACGCCAGTCTTTGAAACCTCCCGCAGCTAACTGCTTAAAGTGCTCGGTCGGAGGCTCGACCTCATTGGCAAACGGCTTTTTGGAGATCATGCTCCGCGGAAATTCGCGGGCCGCGGTGCGGGCCGTGAGCACACGCTGGCACGCATACGTAAGGGTCTCCCCGGGCCCCGACCATCCACCGCTGTCCGGAGGAATCAAACCGTAGCGCTTTGCGAAGCGATCCGCTGCAGCCAGCCCGCCTAAGCCCGCCGCAGCAGCGACACCGCCAAAGATCAACTTCCGGCGTGAGAGCGCATTCATTCAACCTCCTTCGACTTGCGCGAAGTCCCCACGATCATCGCACCCATCCTGCTTCTGAAACCCGACAGGCTCACCATCGTGATATGGACCAGGAGAAACAGCAGCAACAGGCATGAAACGAAGAAATGAATGGTGCGTGCCGACTGGCGCCCGCCGAGCAGCGCGGCCGTTGCCGGAAATGCCGACGTAAACGACGGCGACATGGCCAGGCCGGTCCAGATGATGAGTGGGAAAAGGATGAAGATCACGACAAGATATGCCGACTGCTGCAGGACGTTGTAGGAGAATCCTTCTCCCGGCTCGGACCAGCTTCCTCGCAGATACTTCATGAGGCGACCGCGGTAGGCACGCCACGTCCAGTCCTGCCGGCTTGGCAGCAGACGCCTGCGAAAATGTCCGGAGAAGAATCCATAGACAAAATAGACAAGCCCGGTGAGCACCGCGACCCATGCCGCTTCGAAGTGCAGGTAGCGGCTCCAGCCGTTCTGGTCGGGCATGACGTAGTGGTAGTGCGTTGGAACTGTATCGCGCGAAGCAGGAATCGGCAGAACAATCAAGGGCCGTGTGTTTACGTTGCCCTCTTCACCCCAATAGAAGCGCGGGTGCGAGATCACGATCTCGCACCCGCTGATGAGGAGAGCGACAAACGCAACGAACGTCAGCCAATGGGTGACGCGCACCAATGCGGCGTGACGGCGCACCTTGACTGCCTTGATCGGGGAAGCGACTGGCACGCGGCAAGACTAGCACAATCGCATCGCGAAAGGCGTGTCCATTGCCCGGCCGAATCCCCATAGCAGACGGCTCAAGACTCCTTGCAAGCTACCGCGGCACCACCGGTAGCATCAACGCGCTCGGATGCTCGCTGTCGTGCAGGATGGTGTTGGTCGCCTTGACGAACTCGGAGCTGTCGGCGGCGCGCTTGCCGGTATTCAGATTGCGGTCGAAGCGCGGGAAGTTGCTCGACGACACCTCCAGCCGGATGCGATGGCCTTTGAGAAACACGTTGCTCGTGGACCAAAGGTCGATTTTGTACTCGTAGACCTGCCCGGGCACGATCGGTTTTGGCTGGCCCAGAGTGGACTCGCGGAAACTTGCGCGGAGAATCCCTTCGGTCAGATTCTGCGCGAAACCGTTCGGCCATACATCGACCAGCTTGGCTGTGAAGTCCGTATCGACGGCCGATGATTTCGCAAACAGATCGAGCGTGACAGGGCCGGTGACTTCCATATCCTTCTCAAGGGGCGGCGTGGAGTAGACCAGCACATCGGAACGGGCTTCGACGTCTTTCTGGTCGCGCGCGCCGGGCGCGAGATGATCGCTATCGCAGCAGAGCGGGCCGCCGACCGTGGGCACCGGGTTGGCAGGATCGTAGACAAACGTGTCAGAGCCCGAGATCAAGCCAGCAACGGCGTCCATGAGAACGCCGTCGCCGTTCGCCGAGTTGGCCTGACCGCGTGAAGAGAGGTAATAACTAGTCTCTTTCGCCCGCGCCAGCGGCCATGCCGCTTCATCGCGCCACTTATTCTTGCCCATCACAAAAAAGCGCACCGGATGCGAGGCATCAGCAAACTCGTTCTGCTTGCCGAAGAAGAGATAGTCATACCAGTCGAGCGTAGCTGCGTTCTCATCGAAGGGCGCGTCGGCGCCGAAGTCAACATCGCCGATCTTGCGCCCGAAACCGGAGTGCCCGCCGATGATGACCACCAGGCGCTGCTGGCTGCGTGCAGCTTCGCTGCCGGCATGGTCGCGCATGCCAATGTAATTCCTCAACGAGCCGCCCTGGAACAAGTCGTACCAGGCAGCAATCGTCAGCGCCGGAACCTCGATCTTGTCGTAGTTCTCCTCGATTGACCACTGCTTCCAATAACTGTCGTAAGTGGGATGGGCAAGCCAGTCGAGGAAGTAGGGAGCGAGTTCATGCGTCAGCTGCGATCCGTTGGCGATCGGCTGCATGTTGAACATCGGATAACCGGTCAACGGAAGGACGGAGTCGCCGACCAGCGCATTATTGTTTTTGTGAACCAAGCGATCGAAGGTGTTCTCCGCGAGGCCCGAGCCCCACGACTCATCAAACCACTGCTCGAAGGCGCCGCCCTGGTAGGTCCAGTTATCGTGATAGTTGGACGCGGTCACCACCGGGCAGATACCTGCCAGATGCGGCGGATGGCCGATCGCAGCGAGCATCTGCGTTGCACCCACATACGACCCGCCGAACATGCCTACTTTGCCGTTTGAGTGGGGCAGCGCGGCGGCCCATTCCACCGTGTCGTAGCCGTCGTCGATCTCGTGCTTGAAGGTGTACCACTCGCCTTCGGAGGTGTAGCGGCCGCGCACATCCTGCACGACGACCATGAAACCGCGGGCTACAGCCTTGCGCCCAAAGTCGGCGGCGTTGTCCTTGTTGTACGGGGTGCGCTGCAGCAGCACCGGGAAAGTCCCGTCGCCGGCAGGGCGATAGACATCCGCATAGAGCGTCACGCCATCGCGCGTCTTCATGGGAACATTGCGTTCAAAGGTCATCTGACCGGCAGACTGACCGCGCATCCTTGGTGCGGCCGACAGAACAAGAACGACGGGCACAACGAGAGCGAGCAGGCGAAGAGCTTTTCTGGACACGGATTCCCCCGAAGCAAAAAGTCGCAGCAATTCTAATAGGTTGGGTAAGTGGGGCCACGCCGAAATGCAATGCGGTTGGGATCGACGAAGAGCCGCGCCGTCACCACACCGAAGAGGAACCCGCCGACATGGGCGAGATAGGCCACTCCCCCGGTCTTCACCGTCGCAACCGAACCAACATTCAACACCTGCATCAGGAACCAGAAGCCAATCAGCAGCGCCGCCGGAATAAACGTGATGCGGATGAAAATGAAGATGAACAGCAGCGTCCGAATTCGGTCGCGGGGAAACGTGATGAGGAATGCGCCCATGACCGCGGCGATCGCTCCGCTGGCGCCGAGACTGGGAATCCGCGAAAAAGGGTCGCCGAGGATCTGAGTCATCATGGCCACGATGCCGCCCGTCAGATAGAAGAAGAGAAATTTGAAGCTGCCCATGGCGTCTTCGATCTCGCGGCCAAAGGCCCACAGGTAGATCATGTTGCCGATGATGTGCATCCAGCTGCCGTGCATGAACATCGAGGTCACAAGCGTGATCCAGTGATGGCCGTGCACGATGCGAGCGGGAACGGCGGACCAGACGTAGACAAACCGGTCGCCGTACATCAGCTCTTTGAAGAAGACCCAGACATTGACGAGGATGATAGCCACCGTCACCAGCGCAAAGTTGCGCGGGCGGCGCGATGCGTCACCAAGCGGAACGAAGCCCGCCACTACATGCCGCCCTTGCCGAGCAGGATGCCGATGCCGTAGGTGACTGCGCCTTCGACGGCGCCGACCACGGTCATCTCAAGGCCAGACGACCACCATGAGCGAATGGTGATGAGGCTCTTGGCTGCGCCGACCGCGAAGTGCGCCAGCAGCGAAACCACAGCCGCGGCGACGACGGCCGGGATCCCCTGCAGAAAAAAGAACGGGATGATGGGAATCAGTGCGCCGACCGCCGTCGACAACGCGCCCGAGCTGGCCGAGACAATCGGATTGGATAACGCTTCTTCCGATGTGCCAAGGCGCTCCGAGGCCAGTGCACGCAAAAGCTGCTCGGAATCGCTGGCGATGTGGTTCACCATGTGGAGAGCATCGGCTTCTGGCAGGCCTTTTACCTGGTAGTAGAGCGAGAGCAGTTCGCGCGCTTCGGGCTGGTTCATCTTGATGGCTTCGCGCTCGCGGGCAATCTCGGCGTGATAGATCTCGCGCTCGCTCTTGGCGGCAAGATAGGCGCCTGACCCCATCGAGAGCGCCGAGGCGATCATGCCCGACAGGCCGGCAAGCAGCACGTATTTGCTGTCGCCCGCCGTGGCGCCGGAGACGCCGGAGACGATGCCGAAGATCGCGCCCAGGCCGTCGTTCACACCGTAGATGGCATCGCCGATCCACGCGCCGGGCTGTTTGCGGCCCGCATTGCGCTTGGCCAGCATCTCTTCCAGCACGGCTTTGGCGTCGACCTTGGGTGCACCCGCCGGGGCCTGGTAGTGCCCGCGCAGCAGGGAGCCGAGTTCGCGATGATGGTCTCTCTCATCTTCGATGACGTGCTCGAGAATCGCGACCGAGCCTTCGTCACCCAGCTCTTTCAGCTGAGTCCCATAGCGGGCGATGTCGCGGCTTTCCTCGATCTCCAGCCGCCGCAATGCCATCTTGGTGCCGCCCGCACGGTTGGCCAGCGAGTCAGCCTCACCGCCCGGGCTTCCCCTGTACACGGGCTTAGTTCCGCCAAGTTCCGAGATCCTCTGCTCCCACAGCGCCGCATGCTCCAGTTCCGCCTGGGCCAGATGGCGCAGCACCTGGGCTCGCACCGGATCGGCGTCGCGATCGGCTAGGGCCGTATAGGTGTGATACCCCTCCATCTCGGCCTGCCAGTTCCCTTCCAGGGCTGCCAACACTTTCTTGGTCCGGGCGCTGTTCAACGCGGGGATAGGCACGTGTATCTCCTTCTTTTTCACTTGAGAATACTCGAATCGGGCGCACCGCCGGTAGCAGCCCGCCTCGGCCCGGTCACCGCACTTCCCAGAAACGCTGTTTCCCGTATAGTGTTGTGTGCAGCAAGGGCGGCCCGACCTGGGCCGACAGAGAGAAGCCGGGGAAACAACCGGCGAACCGATGCGCGAGCTGTTCAGCCGCGCGTATCCTGCCCGAACCGGGCGGATTTTCTTGAGGGAGAGAGGAACGAGCTTTCATGTCTACGCGATCGACACCAGCCGTGGCGCAAACGGCGCCCAGCTATACCGGCCCTTTCATCACGGTGGCCGTCCTGTTTTTCATCTTCGGGTTCATCACCAACCTCAACATGGCGCTGGTGCCGCACCTGCGGTCCATCTTCGATCTGCCCTACGCCTGGGCGATGCTCGCCGAGTCGGCCTTCTTTCTTGCCTATTTCGTATTCTCGTCGCCGACCTCCAAGCTGATTGAGACCATCGGCTATAAGCGGACCATGGTGGTCTCGCTGTTCATTCAGGTGGTGGGCTGCCTGCTATTTGTGCCCGCCGCCAAGATGGTCAGCTTTCCGCTGTTTCTGACCGCGGTGTTCATTGTCGGTGCCGGCGTAACCGCACTGCAGACCGCGGCCAATCCCTATGTTGCGATTCTCGGCCCTGAACACAGCGCACCCGTGCGGCTGACTTTGGCGCAAGCGCTCAATTCCCTGGGCGGCACCATCGCTCCGCTGATAGCGGGAGCCTATATTCTGACTGACCCCTCCAAGATGGCGACCAAGGCAGCGATTGCAAACACGGTGCGCGGGCCTTACATTGCCATTGCCGCTGGGCTGCTGATTCTTGGTGTGGCAGTGGCTTTCATGCATCTTCCGCACGTCGCACAAACGCAGGAGTTTCGTCCCGGCAAAGACGGCGATTCCGTTCTGACGCGCAGCATCTGGAGCTACAAGCACACGGTGCTCGGCGCAATTGGCATCTTCCTCTATGTAGGTGTCGAAGTAGGCCTCGCCTCGATCGCGGTGAATTACTTCAAGACACAGGGTGTGGACAGCCTCAAGACTGCGTCGTTCCTGGTGTCGCTCTATTGGGGCGGCGCGCTGGTGGGGCGTCTGCTCGGCTCGTGGATGCTCACCAAAGTCAAAGCGGGAAAACTGCTCGGGCTGTTCGGGTTTGCGGCGACCTTCTTTGTGCTGGTCTCGATGTTTACCACCGGCCAGGTTGCCATCTGGGCAATCGTGATCTGCGGGTTCTTCAACTCCATCATGTTCCCGAACATCTTTGCGCTGGGCATCGCCGGCCTGGGGCCGATGACCAGCAAGGGATCGGGATTGATCATGACCGCAGTCGTGGGCGGTGCGATCATCCCGGCATTGATCGGCGCTGCGGCCGACAAAATGGGCATTCAGAATGCGTTCATGATTCCCGCGTTCTGCTACATCTTCATTGCCTACTATGGGCTGTGGGGCTCCAAACCTTCGCGATCGGTAAATGCGTAAGGACGGAGTGTTGTTGATTGAAGGCCCTTCGGCGCAAGCTGAAGGGCCTTCGCATATCTCAAGAAGATCTGGACCGTCAAGTCGTCGCAGCGGGAATCGGCCCCAAATTGCCAGCTCGCACATGACGCAATCGTCATCCTCGATCGATGCCCAGAGTGCCCGCCGAAAAGGGAACCTGCATCCAACCCTTCGGAATGACGAAAATCGCACGACGAATCACTTCCCTTTCTCTCTGTTGTTTTGGATGGTTTTCAGCAACGGACCACTTGCTGGGGCAAAGCAACGCCGATCTTCCGGATGCGCCGGACTACGCGCTGATGGCCGCAATCCCACGTCCAAGGCCATTCCCTGGCCCTGGACAGGCACAGGAAGCTCCCATCGATACAACTAGAAGCGAGCCCCAGCGCGAAGCAACGTGGCGCAGCCTTCCGGGTGACTTCTTGCACGATCAGAAAGCCCTGTGGACCTTTCCGGTCAAGGTCGCCAAGGGGCACTATCTTCTTCCCACGGCTATCGTCGTCGGAGGTACGGCCGGCCTGATCTACGCCGATCCTCACGCCGCACCCTACTTTCGCAAGCACCAAACAGCCTGGGACGATGTGAACGATGTCTTCGACCCGATGATCAGTACAGGCGAAGTGATCGCTCTGCCCGCGGGCATGATGACAGCCGGATATATCCGGCACGACCGCCGCGAGGTGAGCACCGCGTTATTGGCAGCTGAAGCCTACGGCGACAGCGTCGTCATCAACCTCGCGATCAAGGCAGTGACGCGCAGGGAGCGGCCGGCGGATGTTCCGCCGAATGGCAGCTTCGAGGATACGTTTTTCAACGGGGGCAAGTCACCGCTGAAGGGCAGCAGCTTCCCTTCGGGTCATGCGACTGCTGTGTGGTCGGTCGCCACGGTGGTCGCGGAGCGCTATCGTCATCGAGGCAAGCCGTGGGTTCCAGTTCTGGCGTATACGCTGGCTACGGCGATCAGTTTTTCGCGCATCACTGAGTCGGCCCACTTCCCGTCGGATGTGTGGCTGGGTGCCTCGCTGGGCTACACCATCGCGAAATATCAAACACTGACCCCTCGCTGAGTCGCTGACCTGACGGTCAGGCTCGCTCAGCGACGCAGGATTCGGCCGGATTCGCCGTCTTTGCGAGCGCCTTCGGACCAGTCTTCCAATTCAACAGAATTAATCCGGCCAGCACCACGACAACGCCAGCCAGAGCCGTCCAGCGAATTTCTTCGCCGGCGATGAATCCCCAGAACAATCCCCAGATGGGCAACAGATACGTCACGGCAACGGTCCGCGTAGGCGAGATGGTGGCAAGCAGCCGGAAGAAGAGCAGGTAAGCCAGACCGCTGCCCAGCACACCCAGCACGGTCACCGCGGCGAATGATTGCCAGTGCAGTGCAACCGGGTGAGAGCCGAACACGGCCAGAGGCAGCAGCACAAGGCCGGCAAGCGTGAGCTGGAACGTGGCGATAACGACCGGCTCCACGCCATGCAGCCATCGTTTCGCGACGACTGCTCCAGCGGCATAGCTGAAGCTCGCGACCGCAATGACGACAACGCCGAGAAGGTAGCCGCCCGACGGTGCTCCATTGGCGACCCCGACCGCGTGGCCATAGACCACGCCGAGCACACCCAGAAAACCCAGGACAACACCGAGACTCGTGAGCCGGGTGGCGCGCGTGGTCCCAACCATAAGGCCAAGCAGCAGAGCCCAGATCGGCGTCGTGGCGTTCAGAATCGCGGCGATACTCGAAGGCACAGTCCGCTCGCCCCAGGGAAACAGGCAGAACGGGATCGCATTGTTCAGCACCGCGACAACGAGCAGGGGCGGCACCTGCCTGAGCGGAGGCAGCTTGTGCCCGCCCATCTTCAACGCGATCCACAAGAATAGAGCGCCAAAGGCCAGCCGACCCACCGCCACCCACACAGGCGGCAGATCGTCGCCGGCAAGCTTGATGAGGATGAAGGACGCTCCCCAGACAGCGGAGAGCAGGAACATTTCGAGTGCGTCGCGGAGGCGCATGCGGTACTCATCCTGAATGAAACAGCAAACCCATTCACAATGAAGGGCGATTTGCGGTGCCCACCACTCGAGCACGTCCGGGTGGGGGGCTTCTCAATAGACAAGCTGACGAGCCAAGGATCTTCATAAAAGATAGCGATTCTTTCCATCTCCCACAGAGATGGGCCAGCGCCGGGCAAGCTCAGTTCGACGACGGCTTCTCCATCCGATCGATCACAATCACATCCGCCGGCGCCTTTGTCGATTCGAACTTTAATCCGAGCTGCTCCTGCATAGCGGTGAACAGCGGAGGTGCGGCATCGGGGTCGGTGGGCGGTGGAATCCGCTCATCGACCCGCGAAAACTGCGATTCATCGGGCGTCCACTTGAGAGTGAAATCGTACCTCCCAGTCAAGCCGGTCTCATCGATCACGGGGCGATCGAGAACGGACGATTGAATCTGATTTACAAAGTCCCCGATCCGGGCATTTCGACCGACCAGGGTGCCCCACTTGCCCGGAAAGAAGACCATCGGCGGCGCCCCGGGATCCGCTGCGCTGGGCTTCAGTTTCGGCCCGCCTTTGCTCACTGTCAGCAGCAGCACCGGCAAAACCTTTTGATCGTGATGGAAGAGCAATGCAAACCGATCGGCGAGCAGGTTCTGCACCATTTCCTTCCACTGGGCCACCGTGGGCGGAGCCTCTCCTTCGGCAACAGCCGTGATGTCGAATTGTTCTTTGTCCATCCAATCGGGTGCTCCCACGATCTGATCCCGCTGCAGCCCATAGGCGAAGGCGATCACGTGTTCCAGCTTTGTATCGATCACGTCGAGCCGGCGCCCTTCAATGAAGAAACCGCTTCCCTTCGGCGATGGCTGGCCCGGTTTGATCACAGCTGCAGCAAAGCGAAGTCCGCCGGCAGCCGATTGCTCCGGACCAGACGAAGTTCCAACCTGAGCCCCGTGCACTACGCCTATTCCGAAAGGAATGACCAGAGCAAGAAGACCTACTCCGGTCAGCAGGCCGATTTTGCCCGGGCTCAGGCCCCGCCCGATCTCCTCCCGTACGATTCGGGTCAGCCGGCTTTTGAGATCGGCTCCCGAAACTCCAGAAGCCCATGCAGGCACCGACCGAAGACAGAACTTGCAGATGTTGAGAATGCCCTGTGCATACACCTCGGCATCGTTGCCTGCCAGCACGGTGGCCTCATCGCATGCGCCTTCCCGTTCTTCAAGAAGGCGCGCTCCGATCCACCACAGCAGCGGGTGAAACCAGAACAGTGTCTCCACAAGCAGATGGATAAGATAGAGCAGATTGTCGCGCCGCCGGACATGGCAGATCTCATGCGCGATGATTGCGCTGAGCTGATCTTCGGGCAAATGTTCGAGGATCGCAGCCGGAATGAGCAGGACCGGCTTAAAGAGGCCGTAGACACCCGGCTCCAGAAGAACGCGCGTCGAGAGAATCGGAATCTCCCCCACGCGCGTGTGCGGCACTGCAGCTCGCAATGCCTCGCGAGTTTTTCGCCATTTGGAACCCCAGCGCAGAAGCAAGAACAGCGAACCAAGTGCCCAGACCGCGAAGATCGCAGGTAGAACACTCGCTTGAATGGCCGCAACCGGAGAGGCCGGCTGCACTGCCGACGTCTGTAGAACCGGCAAGGCAATCTGCCGAACGCCACTAGGAAGGTGCGAAGTTCCGACCATAGTGTTCATCTGCCAGTGAAGCCGTTGTGCTGCCATCGATCCCAGGGCAACAAGAATGCCGGTGGGCAGAAGGAACTTGATCGAAGCCACAAACCAGATCCAATACCGAACCGCTGCCCGGTTCCTACGCAGCGCGATCGTGAGCAGCCAGGCCACAACAGCGAAGACCGTCGACTGCTCGAGATGCCCGGCCAGCACAACACCCCAGGACGCAAAGTCAGGATTCACGATGATGCTCCTTCCGTGAGAGCTGCTGCAGAGCTTTCTCGGCCTCTTCGATATCTTTCGCTGAGAGCTTGCCCGCATCGATCAGGTGCGCGACGATCGGTTGCGGACTTCCGCCCAGCAAGTCGAGCAGTTCATCGATGAGGCGCCGCTGTGCATTCTCACGCGAAACAACTGCAGTAAAAACATCGAAGTTGCCGACCCGCCCCACCCGGCGCAGCGCGTGCTTGCCCTCCATCCGGTACACGGTGGTTTGAATCGTGGTGTACGCAGGGCGCTTCTTTCCCGGTAGAGCATCCACGATCTCCCGGATAGACGCCGCGTCGCGGCTCCACAGCACGTCCATGATCTGCAGCTCGAGTCTCGACAATCGGGGCGCCAGCAATCGCATCTCCTACAGATATAGGAGATTCCTACTACACGCATAGGCGATGGTCAATTGCGGTTCGTCACAAATCTGGGAACGTCGCGTTGACAGGACACCGAATTGAAGGAACACTGACATAGACAAACTATGCCACTCGCTGGAGGCTAGGCTTGGCTGCGCTGATCCGCCACAGATCGAACAGTGATCGCGACGAAATCCCGCCGGGGACGTTGTATGTCCTCATTCTCAAAACCCTGGCCCTCCGCGGCAGGCTGCACGGCTTTGAAATTGCAGAGTCGATCCAGAACTTCTCCGACGAAATTCTCCAGGTTGAAGAGGGTTCTCTCTATCCCGCGCTGCAGCGCATGTTGATCAAAGGCTGGGTGGTGGCCGAATGGGGCGTCACGGCGGGCAATCGCCGCGCGCGCTACTACACTCTTACGCCTGCCGGAAAGAAGCAGCTCGGCGTCGAGCTTGCGCAGTTCGAGCGCGTAATGGGCGCGATCACCCGCATTCTGCAAATGGCGTGAGGACAAGATGAGCTTCACCGGCGAATGGAAACGGCGGCTGCAGATGCTGCTCCAGCGCGGCCAGCTTCGCAGCGACCTGCAAGAGGAGATGCTCCTGCACGTAGAGCTACGGCGCCAGCAGCAGATCGAGGCGGGCATCGATCCGGAAGAAGCCTACCGCATCGCAGCCCGTCGCTTTGGAAACAAGACGCGCATCGAGGAGAAGAGCATCATGGAATGGGGATGGAGCGGAATTGAAGCATTTCTGCAGGATGCAGCCTACGGTTTCCGATCGATGCTGCGCACGCCGGCAATCACCCTGGTTGCGCTCGTCTCGCTGGCGCTCGGCATCGGCGCCAACACCGCCATCTTCAGCTTTGTCGATGCGGTAATGCTGCGCTCGCTGCCGGTCAAGGATCCGCAGCAACTGGTCAAACTGGGCATCGAAGACTGGGGCGGAATCACCGACGACTACGCCTGCACCGAACTCTACTCCTATCCCTTCTATCGCCGGCTGCAGCACGAAAACTCCGTCTTCTCGTCCACTGCCGCGCTCCTCAGCATGAGGAACGATGTGCATGGCTTCATCGACAACCGCAGCGAGCCCGAGCTGATCAAAGTGCAGACGGTCTCCGGGACCTATTTCCAGACCCTCGGCGTCGGCGCGCAACTGGGCAGAGTCCTCGATGAGAACGACGATTCCGACCAAACCTCAGATCGTGGGGGCGACCATCCGGTCGTGGTCATCAGCGACTCGTTCTGGAAACGAAGCTTCGGCGCCGATCCCTCCGTTCTCAACCGGACGCTTCGCCTCGGCACGACTGTCTTCCACATTGTCGGTGTTGCCCCCTCGGAGTTCTTCGGCACCTCCGTCGGCGAGTTGCCCGACGCCTGGGCGCCGCTCTCTATGTTGGCGTCGATTCCACCCGGCTGGAAGGGACGCACGGACAACTTCTCCGAATCGCTTTGGGTTGTCGGCCGCCTGAAGTCTGGCGTCAGCGTTGAACAGGCCACGGCCAATGTGAACGTTCTGTTCCCGGAGATCCTGCGCAGCTTTCCCGATGGCAAGCTCACCCAGACGAACCTCAGCAATCTTGCCCACGCGCATGTACAGCTCCAGCCGATGGCCCGCGGACTTTCCAATCTGCGTCACACCTATTCCCAGCCGCTGCAGATCCTGATGTCCATCGTCGCCCTGGTTCTGCTCATCGCCTGCGCGAACATCGCCAATCTGCTTCTGGCGCGTTCGACCGCGCGGGCACGGGAACTGGCGATCCGTCAGGCTCTCGGAGCAGGCCGGCTCCGCATCCTGCGACAACTTTTCACCGAGAGCCTGCTGCTGGCGCTGGCCGGAGGCGCATTGGGCATCGGCTTCGCCGTGCTTGCCAACCGCGTGCTGCTGCGCATGATTTCGCAGGGCGACGAAATGGTCCCCCTCGATGTCTCGCTCAATCTCCAACTGCTCGCTTTCACCTTTGCGGTCACTATTGCCACGGCTCTGCTGTTCGGCATTCTCCCCTCGCTGCGGGCCACGCGGTTGCATTTGACGAACCATCTCAAGAACGGTCGAGGCACCTCTGCGATCGGCGGGCGTTCTCCTCTGGCCAAGGCGCTGGTTGTGGGGCAGGTCGCCCTTTCACTTGTGCTGCTGATGGTCGCCGGCCTCTTCCTGCGGACACTCATCAACCTCAACCGCGTCGACCTCGGCTTTAACAAGCAAAACGTGCTGCGCCTCAGCATCGACACATCCCCGTTGAACTTCAAGGAAGACGATCCGCGCCAACAGGTGCTCTACCGTCAGATCGAAGAACGCGTGAATGCGCTTCCCGGCGTACAGGCTGCGAGCTTTTCAGCATTCACGTTTCGTGAAGGCTCATGGAACACCCTGATCGTTGTGCCCGGCATGCCCTTGAACCACGATGCCGACGTGATGCACAACATCATCGGCACCGGCTTCTTCAAGACCATGGGAATCCCCCTTGTCGCAGGCCGCAACTTCGGTCCTGAAGACACGGCCACCTCGCAGCGAGTGGCAATCATCAGCGAGCACGTAGCTCACGTCCTGTTTCCCGCCGGCTCGCCGATCGGCCGTACTTATTCGATTGGCGATCCCGATAGCGTTACGGATAAACCCGTGCAGGTACAGGTTGTGGGCATCGCCAAGGATGTCAAGGTGCACGGCGTC
>Ga0335071_10001777_pt1 | contig 23166 bp, 10 predicted proteins | sample Lox_Sample_15_FD_206724 | JGI IMG/M metagenome (GOLD analysis project Ga0335071, IMG submission 206724) | Soil microbial communities from Loxahatchee National Wildlife Refuge, Florida, United States - Lox_Sample_1.5 | ecosystem: Environmental > Terrestrial > Soil > Wetlands | place: USA... | reverse complement strand
CGCACCCCCGGGTGTTCCGGGGGGGGGCCACGCCAACCCCGGGGCGGGCCCCTGGGGCCGGGCGGGTGGGGGGGGGGGGGCGGGGGGGCGGGCCGCGGGGGGGGGGGGGAGGAGGACGAGGAGGTCTTTTCTTCCACGGTCGGCGCGAGGAGGTAGATGTCGTAGTCGGTCTGTTCCCGCATGAGCCGGTAGATAGGCGAGCGGATGAACATGGCCTGAAGCAGTGACCGCCGGGGTTTGCCGATGAGGATACTCGCGACGTTGTTCTCGCGGGCGAAGCGGAGCAGGCCGGGCACGACGTCGAAGCCGGACAGGGTAGTCGCGTGCGCGCCGAACTCCTCGGCGAGGTTGAAGGCGTCGGCCAGCCAGGTCTTTTGCTGGGGTGAAAGCTCGGTCGCGCTCGGGGCCGCGACGTAGACCGCGAACCACTCGGCACTGGTGTCCTTGGCGATGCGGTAGGCCTTGCGCACAAGCTGGCTCGCGGTCGGGGTCGGGCCGATGCAGACCATCAGCCGTCCCGCGGCCGGCCAGGTGCTCGAGATTGCCTTGGCCCGCATGTAGTTCAAGAGCTCGCTGTCCATCTTGCGCGCGGCCACGCTCAGCGTGATTTCGCGCAAGGCGACAAGGTTGCCGCGCTGGAAGAAGCCGGCCATCGCCTGTTTTGCCTGTTCGGGGATGTAGACTTTGCCTTCGCGCAGGCGTTCGAATAGCTCTTCGAGCGGGATGTCAATCACCTGGACTTCGTCGGCCCGGTCGAGCAGGTCGTCGGGCACGGTCTCCTGCATGCGGATGCCGGCTATCTTGGCGATGATGTCGTTCTGACTCTCGAAGTGCTGGACGTTGACCGTGGTGTAGACGTCGATGCCCGCAGCGAGCAGCTCTTCGACGTCCTGATAGCGCTTCGGGTGGCGGCTCCAGGGTGCGTTCGAGTGGGCGAGTTCGTCTACGAGCACGACCGAGGGCTTGCGCTTGAGCACCGCGTCGAGGTCGAACTCCTCAAGCCTGATGCCCTTGTAGTCGGCCGACTTGGAGGGGATGACTTCGAGGTCCTGCAGCAGTTCCGCGGTCTCGGCGCGCTTGTGCGTCTCGACTACGCCCACCACGACGTCGTCGCCGCGGCGTTTGAGCAGGTGCGCCTCTTCGAGCATCGAGTAGGTCTTGCCCACACCCGGCGAGTAGCCGAGGAATATCTTGAGTCGGCCGTGCTTGCCCTCTTCCTTCTGGATTTCCTTCAGGAGGGCGTCGGGGCTGGGGCGGGTCTCACTCATAATGCCCAAGCCCCAATTGCCAATTCCCAATCAAGTCCCAATGCCCAAATGACCAAACAGGACTGAGTCGGGTTGAACAACATGTGGTCATTTCCTCGTTGGTTCGTCATCAGGAATTGGTTATCAGTCATCTCCCAGCGGATATGCTATCGAGCGCGAGGTTCAGTTTCAAGACGTTCACCCGGGGCTCACCGAAGACGCCAAGGAAAGGCCGATCGGTGTGACGCAGCACGAGGCTGCGGACGAGCGCGGGCTCAAGGTTGCGGACTCTCGCAATCCGTGCTACCTGCAAGAGCGCCGACTGAGGAGAGATGTCGGGGTCGAGCCCGCTGGCGGATGCGAGCACAAGGTCGGCGGGCACGGTCGCGCCGGGCGGCAAGTTCTCTTCCGTCTTGAGGCTTTCGACACGGGCGCGGGTCTGGGCGAGAAAGGCGGGGTTAGACGGCCCGAGGTTCAGCCCGGTCGAGTGAGCGGCATCGTACCCGCATTCGGACGGACGGCCGTGGAAGTACAGGGGAGAAGAGAACTGCTGGCCGATGAGGAGGGAGCCGACGGGTCCGCTTGGGACACGATCCGAAACTCCCGGAGAGTTTCGGTCATGTCCCGCGCTGACCAGGCTGCCGTTGGCGCGGAAGGGAAAGAGGACTTGGGCAATGCCGGTGACGGCGAGCGGGTAGATGATGCCCAGCAGGAGCGAGAAGATGCCCAGCATCAGGAGCGACGTTCTCAGGTTGCGCATGGGGCGGTTCGCACACCCCTCACCCTGGCCCTCTCCCCGCAGGCGGGGCGAGGGAGGACCGGAGAGAATATCCACAGACTTCATGGGTTCCGCCGATTTCCGTCCGGACCCATCTGTGTAATCTGCGTAGTCTGCGGATACTCTTTGCAGGTTACCGGGGTTCATGCGAGATGGAGCCAGACCAGCAGCAGGTCGAGGAGTTTGATGCCGAGGAACGGGAGCAGCAGTCCGCCGACGCCATAGACCAGCAGGTTGAGTCGGAGCAGGGCCGAGGCCGATGTCGTTCGGAACCTGACCCCGCGCAAGGCTATCGGTATCAGCATCGGGATGATGATGGCGTTAAATACGACCGCGGCGAGGACCGCGCTCGACGGGTTGGTAAGGTGCATGACATTGAGGAACCCGAGCCGAGGATAGACTGCGACAAAGATTGCCGGGACGATGGCGAAGTACTTGGATACGTCATTGGCAATAGAGAACGTAGTCAGCGCGCCGCGCGTGATGAGTATCTGTTTGCCCACTTCGACGATGTCGAGGAGCTTGGTCGGGTTGGAGTCGAGGTCAATCATGTTGGCCGCTTCGCGCGCGGCCTGGGTTCCTGCGTTCATTGCGACCGCGACGTCGGCCTGGGCAAGGGCAGGAGCGTCGTTGGTACCGTCACCGATCATCGCCAGCAGGTGGCCGTCGGACTGGTATTTCCGAATCAGCTCCAGCTTGGCCTCAGGTCTTGCCTGGGCCACGAAGTCGTCGAGTCCGGCCTCAGCCGCAATGGAGGCGGCCGTGAGTGGGTTGTCGCCGGTAATCATCACCGACTTGATTCCGAGCTGGCGGAGTTGGGAGAGCCGCGCCTTGATGCCTTGCTTCAACACGTCCTTGAGGCGGATGATGCCTAGAAGACGAGGAAGGGGTCGAGGAGTCGAGGGGTCGAGGATTCCAGTGTCCGGAACTGGACCCCTGGAATCCTTGAATCCTGGAGTCCTGACTTCGGCGATGACTAGTGGCGTGTCGCCCTGTGCGGCGAGCGCGTCGACCTTGTGTTTGAGGTCTTCGGAGAACGTGCCGCCGGCGGCTTCGACCCAGGCGCGCACCGCGTCCACCGAGCCCTTACGAATACGACGCGGCGGAAACTGCGAACTGCGAACGCCGAACGCCGAGCTGTCCAACCGGGAACTCCGGACTTCGGAGTTCGGCGATTGGCGATTGGCGTTTGGCGATTCTGGGATGTCGATTCCGCTCATCCGGGTCTGGGCCGAGAACGGGACGAACGAAGCGCCTTCGGGCGCGCGGATGTCGCGGCCTTTGATGCCGAGTTCGTTCTTGCTCAGGACCACGATGCTGCGGCCTTCCGGGGTCTCGTCCGACAGGGAGGAGAGCAGGGCGGCCTCGATTGTCTCCTCGCGCGTCACGCCGGTCGCGGGAATCAGCTCGGTCGCCATGCGGTTTCCGAGCGTGATCGTCCCGGTCTTGTCGAGCAGGACCACGTCCACGTCGCCCGCGGCCTCGATTGCCCGGCCGCTCAGGGCGATGATGTTGTGCTGGAGCAGGCGGTCCGTACCGGCGATGCCGATGGCAGGCAGCAACCCGCCGATGGTCGTGGGCATCAGGCAGACGAGGAGCGAGATGAGTATCGGGACCGTGGTGCTGACTCCCATGTAAGCGGCAAAGGCAGGCAGGGTCACGACGACCACGATGAACAGGACGGTGAGCCCGATAAGCATGATTTCGAGGGCAATCTCGTTCGGGGTCTTGTGGCGGCGCGCGCTCTCGACCATCTTTATCATGTTGTCGAGGAAGGTCTCCCCGGGATTGGCGGTGATTCTCACCTTGATGGTGCCGGAAAGGACTCGGGAGCCGCCGGTGACGCCGCTGCGGTCGCCGCCCGCCTCACGAATGACCGGGGCCGATTCGCCGGTGATGGCCGATTCGTCCACGAGTGACGTGCCTTCGATGACCTCGCCGTCGCCGGAAATCACCTCGCCGTCCTTGAGGAGAATCACGTCGTCCTTGCGGAGCTTGGTCGCCGGGACCGGCTCAGTACTGCCGTCATCGCGCATGACCTGGGCTATGAGGTCGTGTCGTGACTTGCGCAGGGACTCGGCTCGGGCAGTGCCCTGCGCCTCGGCCAGGGCTTCGGCGAAGTTGGCGAAGATGACGGTGAACCAGAGCCAGATACTGACCTGCAGGACAAAGCCGACACCGCTACCGCGGGCGGCATCGATTCCGATGAAGACCGTGGTGACCAGCGCTCCGAGTTCAACCGCGAGCATCACCGGGTTGCGCCAGAGCGAGATCGGGTTCAGCTTATGCAGGGACTGGGTCAGGGCGCGCAGCAGGAGCCGGGGCGCGATGAGCGTCGCGGGACGGTGGTCCATGTTACTCGGCTAGAACGCGCCGCCTCCGGTCAACGTTACGTGTTCGAGGATTGGCCCGAGCGTGAACACCGGGAAGTACGTCAGTGCACCGACGATGATAATGACGGCGACCAGCATGACGACGAAGAGAACGCCGGTCGTTGGGAACGTGGCGATGCTTGATGGCACGCGCTTCTTGCGGGCAAGAGCCCCGGCAATGGCCAGGCCGGGCAGGATTGTCGCAAACCTACCGGCCAGCATCGCCAGCCCGAGTGTCAGGTTGTAGAACGGCGTGTCGGCGTTCAAGCCGGCAAACGCGGACCCGTTGTTCCCGGCAGCGGATAGATACGCATAGATTATCTCAGAAAGGCCGTGGGCCGATGGATTGGCAAGACTGGCCCGTGCCGAAGGCAGGAGGACGGCCAGTGCTGCGCCGAGGAGCATGACCGCCGGCGGCAGGAGCACGCCGATGACGGCCATCACCATCTCGAACGGGCCGAGCTTCTTGCCGAGGAACTCAGGAGTCCGGCCGATCATCAGGCCGGCGATGAACATGGTGAGGATGACATAGAAGAGCATGGTCATCAGGCCGACTCCGACTCCGCCGAAAATGGCCTCGCCGATGCCCATGTTGAACATGTAAACGAGGCCGGTCAGCGGCGAAGCGGCGTCGTGCATGCTGTTGACCGAGCCGTTTGAAGTGCAGGTAGTAGACTGGCCCCAGAGTACGGAATTGACTACACCGAACCGGGTTTCCTTGCCCGCGAGGTTGGGACCGTTCTCGACCCCGAGGTGCCGCAGGGCCGGGTTGCCCGCGAGTTCGGAGGCGAGCGCGATGCCGAGCCCGAGCAGGAAAAGGACCGTCATCGCATAGAAGAGTGCGCGTCCCTGTTTCGGGTTCCCGAGCATCTGTCCGAGCGTGAAGACGAGAGCCACCGGTATCAGCAGGATTGCCAGCAGTTCGAGGAAGTTCGAGAGCCAGTTCGGGTTCTCAAACGGGTGCGCGGAGTTGGCGTTGAAGAACCCGCCGCCGTTCGAGCCGAGCTGCTTGATGGCAATCTGCGAGGCGGCCGGCCCGACCGCGATGGTCTGGCCTGCACCGTCGAGAGTCCGGACGGTCGCGGATGGCCGGAGAGTCTGGACTACGCCCTGGGAGGCGAGAAACAGCGCGAAGACGAATGAGAGCGGCAGCAGGACGTAGACAATGCTGCGGGTCGTATCCACCCAGAAGTTGCCGATGGTCCCCGTTTCCTTCCGGGTGAAACCACGCAACATGGCAAGGAAGGCGGCAATGCCGACACCGGCGGAAACGAAGTTCTGGACCCCGAGCCCTAACATCTGGGTCAGGTAGCTCATCGTGTACTCGCCGCCATAGGACTGCCAGTTGGTATTGGTGACAAAGGAAATAGCGGTGTTGATGGCCGTGTGCCAATGGACTGCGGCAAGGCCCTGGGGATTCAGTGGCAGGATTCGCTGCAGCGCCTGCAGAAGGAACAGCACGATGAGGCCGGCTAGCGTGAATACGACAACGGAAGTACCGTACTCGCGGGCAGTCATCTCGCGGGCCTCGTCCACGCCGCAGACACGATACACCAGTCGTTCAAGCGGCCTTAGGACCCGGGTCAGGAAGACTCGCTCGCCCGCGAATACTCGAGCCATGTACCGGCCAAGCGGGACGGCCAGGCCAACCAGGACTGAAAGCCAGACGCCGACATAGAGCGCGTGTGACATTGTCGCTGGTTTCGTCTAGCGGGACAGTGCTATCGAAGCGGCTCGGGGACTGGTGACGGTCGCCAGAGGTTCCACAGAAACCGTTTGGTCCGGCCGCAGCCGGGCCGGCGCCGGGCGGTCCGGCTTCACGAAGATGCGCTTGCGGAGTTCTTCGAGCAGGAAGATGGCCAGCATGAAGCCGAAGAGCATGCCCCATTGGTGGATGCCAAGGGCCGTCGTGTTGAAGATGCGCTGGAAGAAGGGGACGTAGATGAGGACCGCCGTGAAGAGGAGCTCGAAGGCGATTCCCAGGAGTATCAGTTTGTTGCTGAGGAAGCCGAGTTTGAAGGAGGAGTAGCGTTCGCTGCGGCAGGCGAAGACGTTGGCGAGCTGCATGACGACGATGCCGGCGAAGACCATGGTCGTGGCCTGGAGGTGGAGCGGGTTGGCAAAGATCGTTTCGTGCGGTTCGAGGATGCGGGCCGCGCCCCGGAGTGAGAAGCTCCAGCCGCCGGCAATGAGCGTGATGAAGTAGGCGGCCATGACCGCGACGGTGTTAAGCAGGCCGAGGAATACGTAGCCGCGGAAGAGGACGGTGCCGTCGATGATGCCCTTCTTGCGCGGCCGCGGCGGGCGGTCCATGATACCGGCTTCGGGTTTCTCGATGCCGAGCGCGAGGGCGGGCAGGGTCTCAGTGCCGAGGTCGATGGCGAGGATCTGCATCGCGGTAATCGGCGCGGGCAGTTTCATCAGGACGTAGAAGATGAAGGGCACCGCCTCGGGCACGAGGTGGGCGAAGATGTAGGTGATGAACTTCTTGATGTTTTCGAACACGGCCCGGCCTTCTTCGACCGCGGCGACGATGCTGGCGAAGTTGTCGTCGGTGAGAATCATCTCGGCCGCCTCGCGCGCCACGTCGGTGCCGCGCACTCCCATGGCCACGCCGATGTCGGCGCGTTTGAGCGCCGGTGCGTCGTTGACACCGTCGCCGGTCACCGCGACGATGTGGCCGAGTTCTTTGAACGCGCTCACGACCCGGAGCTTGTGCTCGGGGTTGACGCGGGCGAACACGACTTCCTTGTCCTGCAGCCGTTTCTTCAGGGCTTCGTCGGACAGGTCGGCCAGTTCGGTTCCGGTGATGACCGTCGCCTGGTTGGTGGTGACGATGCCGACCTGGCGGGCGATAGAGAGCGCGGTGACCGGGTGGTCGCCGGTGACCATCACGACGCGGATGCCGGCCCGGCGGCAGCACTGGATCGCGCCCGGCACCTCGGCCCGCGGCGGGTCGGACATGGCAGTCAGACCGATGAAGGTAAGGCCCTGCTCCATCGTCTCGCCCGAAGCAGTTTCGAGCTCGGCCGCAGACGTGTCGCGCCAGGCCAGGCCCAGGACGCGTAACCCGTCGCTCGCGAACGCGTCAGCCTGCTTACCGATTTCCTTGCGCAGGCCGGGAGTCAGCTCAGCCGACGTGCGTCCCTGCATGACTCGGGTACAGAGTTCGAGCAGTTCGTGCGGGGCGCCTTTGACGAACGCCCGCAGCGAGCCGTCGGCCAGCCGGTGGACCGAGCTCATGCGCTTGCGGACCGAGTCGAAGGAGAAGCGTTTGACGTAGGGGTTCGCAGTCCGTTCGGCGTCGATTTCCATGCCGCCTTTGTTGGCCAGGGCGAGGAGCGCGCCCTCGGTCGGGTCGCCGATGGTGCTCCAGTACTTCTGTTTCTCGCTCGGCGGGACAAACTTGGCCGTGCTGCAGAGGACGCCGGTGCGGAGGATGAGGTCCATGCCGTCCGCAGTAAACGCGCCGGCGTCGGTCGACTCCTCTTCGTGTCGAAAGTCAGCGCCCGGTTCGCAGGAGGTGCCGCATACTTCGATGACCTTGCCATTGAGCCAGATGCGGCTGACGCTTATCTGGTTGGTCGTCAGGGTGCCAGTCTTGTCCGTGCAGATGACCGAGGTGCAGCCGAGGGTCTCAACCGATGAGAGCTTCTTGATGAGCGCGTGACGCTTGGCCATGCGCTGGACGCCCATGGCGAGAGCCAGACTGACGGTGGGCAGCAGTCCCTCGGGCACGTTGCCGAGGATGATGCCGATGGCGAAGATGGCGGCGCCGGCGAATGTCATGCCGGTGAAGGCTTTGCCGAACAGGAAGAAGACCATACCCATGCTCACGGCCAGGATCGAGATGACCCGGGTCAGGCGGTTTATCTCCCGCTGCAGCGGGCTCAGTTCTTCTTTGACGGTCTGGGTGAGGCTGGCAATCTCGCCGATCTCGGTATTCATGCCCGTGGCAAATACCACAAACCGACCGGACCCGGACACAACGCTGGTGCCGGCAAACACGAGGTTGGGCATCTCGGTCCAGAGGAAACCGGCGCCGTTCTGCAGCGGCTCCGACATTTTGTACGCCGGACGTGATTCTCCGGAGAAGACGCTGTTATCCACCCGCAGTTCGTGCGCCTCGAGCAAACGGCCATCGGCCGGGATGTTGTCGCCCTCGTCGAGCACCGCGATGTCGCCGGGCACGACGTCGAACGAGGAGACCCGTTTCTCCTGGCCGTCACGGATGACCCGCGCGTACGACGGGATGAGGTTGCGCAGCGCGTCGATGGCCTTCTCGGCCTTGAATTCCTGCCAGAAGCTGAACAGGGCATTGATGATGATGACCGCGATGATCGCCCAGCCGACCTGGGGCATCTGGACAAGAAACGCCAGCAGGCTGCCGACCCACATCAGGATGGCGAGCAGGTTGGTGAAGTTCCGCAGGAAGCGGGTTATCAGCGGGGTCCGCCGGATCTTCTTCAGGCGGTTGGGGCCGTAGTGGTGGAGGCGGGTCTGGACTTCGGCTTCGGCCAGGCCCGAGTCCGTAGTCCCGATTTCCGCGTAGACCTCGTCCTTGGTCAGCAGGCGGAAGCTGCGGGCCTTGCCTTCCTCTTCGATCTTGAGGACTCGGAACATCTCATCCGGGGTGCCGGCCGCGGTCAGCCTGGCCATGAACTCCGGGTGCTGGAACAAGCCGGCGGCCCGTGAGAGCAGCTTCAGGTGGAGTTCGGATTCGGCCAGCGGCGTGACAAAGAGGAAAACCACATGGACCTTGCCGCCGTCCCTGGCCCCGAAGTCGATGCCATCGCGGGAAACGCCGAGGAAGACCAGCGGCTCATCCAGGTTCTCAACTCGCGCGTGGGGAAAAGCGATGCCGCCGCCTAATGCCGTGGATGATTGGGCCTCGCGCTTGAGCAGTGCGTCGAGGATTACCTGATCGTTTCCGACCTTCCTGCGGGCGCAGGCGATGGCGACGATTTCGGCAATTGCTTCTCGTGCAGTCTGCGACCGGATGTCGGCGCTGAGCAAAGAAGGGCTGAGCAGGCTGGATAGGTTCATGTTCCTGTTGCCGGGATCTACAGCCTGGTCTGCCTGCCGGCTTCCGCCATGAGGTGGGGCGCCAGAGGAGAGTAGACGATTGCTAAGTCAAATTGGCGACAATACTTAAGTAGTAGCCTGCGCATGTCGTTGTTGGGAGTCTATTTGCCGGCGGCCATGGAATGTGGCGGTAATTATCGGCAGGGCCATCCGATTGTCAAGTTGATGCTAGAGTACTATGGCGAGTCCGACGGCGGCCAGAAGCCCGAGCACTCCGCCGAACCAGAACGGGGCAGACGGGCCGAACAGGCTCCAGAGCCCGCCGGCAAGCAGCGACGCGGGCAGGAGCCCGACTCCGGTCAGGGTCGAGTGAAGGCCGACAAAGGTGCCGCGCTGCTCTGGGGGCGCGACGTCGGCGACGAGGGCCTTTTCCAAGCCTTCGTTCAGGGCGCTGAATACGCCGTAGAGACCGAACAGCAGCCAGACCAGGCCAGGCTTGCGAGCGAGGGCGAAGCCGACGTAGACCAGCCCATAGAAGGTGTAGCCCGCAACGAGCAGACGCTTGCGGCCGATGCGGTCGGACAGGTGGCCGAACGGGTAGGAGAGGATGCTGTAGACCACGTTGTATAAAAGGTAGGCGGCAAGAGCTGCCAGCACCGAAAGGCCAAGGTTCTTTGCCCGGAGGATGAGGAACTGGTTGGAGGAGTTGCCCAGCGCGAAGAGCGTGACCACGAACAGAAACCACTTCAGCTTGGTTGGCAGGCCCTTCCATGAGATGCGGGGCAGCTTCCGTGCCGCGGTTTCCTTCCGATGTTCGCGGATGAACAGGAGCGCGGCGACTCCGAGCACGGCCGGAATGAGTGATATCAGGAAGATGCGTTGATAGTCGTGGGGGAGCAGGTTGTGGCCCACTGCGTTCACCAGCCAGATGGCGAGGGCGACGCCGGCGGCAGCGCCGAGACTGTCCATGGCGCGGTGCAGCCCGAATGCCTTGCCGCGTTTGCCCTCGGGTACGGAATCGGCAATCAGGGCGTCACGCGGGGCGGTCCGGACACCTTTGCCGAGCCGGTCTACCATGCGGCCGGCGAAGACCAGTCCCCAGCCCTGCGAGATGTAGAGCAAGGCCTTGCCGATGGTCGAACCGGCATATCCAACGATGGCAACCGGTTTGCGGCGGCGCAGCTTGTCCGAGAACCAGCCGGAGAAGACTTTGAGAATCGAGGCCGTGCTTTCGGCAAAGCCCTCGATGACGCCGAGAATCGCCGGCGGAGCGCCGAGCGCCATGAGGTAAAGCGGGATGAGCGGATAGACCATCTCGGTCGAGATGTCGGTGAGCAGACTCGCGATGCCGGTGACGATGACGTTGAACAAGTGGCGACAGTCTAGAGCGGGCGAAAGCCAAGTCAAAGGACGAATCACGAAGCCATAAGCACCACGGTTTGACCGCTACTGCGTCACTGCTATCATTACCGCCAGAATGAGTAGTGTTCCAGTGGCAAAGCGTTCCGGCGGTCGAGTGCTTCGGACGGCCTTATCCTGGTGTTTTGGTGTCTTGGTGGTCGTTCCGGCCCTGCTCCTGTTTGCCTGCGGTGCGAAGCTGCCCCGGTTGAGGCAGGCGCTGAGCGATCCGGACCCGGCCAGGCGAATCGCCGCAATGCAGGCACTGGCCGAGGCCAAGGACACGGTTTCCGTTCCGCCCATAGTTGAACTGCTGAAGGACACCCTGCCGGACATACGCAAGCAAGCCGCGACCAGTCTGGGTGCTATCGGCGACCGCCGTGCCTGTCAGCCGCTGGCTGAGTTCTACGATCACGAGCAGATAGAAGACGTCCAGGATGCCGGGGCCCGGGCGCTCATCCGACTCGGCAGCTTCTCAGTCGAACCGCTTGTCGGCCTGCTGAGCTCGGCCCGGCCGGTCGTGAGGTCGGGCGCGGCACGGGCGCTCGGCAAGATTGGGACAAGAAGCGCGGTTGACCCGCTCATGTCGCTTCTGCGCGACCGGGACCCGGATGTCCGGATGGATGCGATCTTCGCCCTGCGCCAGATTGGAGACGCGCGCGGCATGGAAGCAATCGCCTCGATGGTACAGGACACCAATCCTGACGTACAGAGCGCTGCCGAACAGGCCTTGAGCGGCCAGGGAGCCCAGGAGCAGTTGAACCAGGCCAAGGGTTTGATACGGCGGCTGCCGTATCCGTGATTCCTCAGTTACAATCCCGCAGTAGATGAGTCGCAAAGAGCCGCAGGAGAGCAAGAAAGGCCGCGCCAGTTCGAGACGAGGCCCGGTCAGGCGTTTTGCAGGCACCATTGCCGGCGTCGTGCTCTTCGTGCTTGCGTTGCCGTTCCTTTTGCTGGCCGGCTGGGGGCTCCTGTTCAGCGCGCCGACTCTGGCAGTGGTCGCATTCACCGCTGCCTGGGTCTTGTTCCCGCTGTTCAACCGCATCAAGGCGGTGCGGGTGCTCAAACTCGGCGCTTCGTTCGTCCTGATCCCGGCCGCACTGGCGCTTGCGCCGCTGATGATGCATGAGGTAAACCAGAAGGTCGCCGAACTCAGCCTGAAGCCGAGACGCGACATCAGGGCGTTCACCCTTCAGGACCGGCTCGGCATCTACGGTCTCAACATCGTGATGGGCGTGGTCGGATACCCGTTCTATCCGGAGGCGTCGAAAGAAACGTTGCTGATGGTATTTGACCCCGGGCCAACGGCTCGGCGGGTGTTCTACTCCGACTTCGGCCTGGGCTCGCGCAGAGTGAAGTCGCGGCTCAGAGATTTCCTGGCCAGCCTTCGGTCGGACGACACCACCTCATCTCGTAAGTACGGACCGACCATGGTCCAATGGACCCACTCCGACTACACTTTTACTCGGCCCGAGGCTCGGTACGCGCTGGCCCTCAACCAGACCTGGCTGACCGCGAAGGCCGAGCGCTGCGGGCAACGGTGGCGGATCGATGTGCGCGACGCCATGGATGTCAGATACGCGGAGAGCGCCTACGTCACGCTGGTCAGCCGACCGCCGTTGGCCATGGAGGAGGGATTGTTCTGGGTCCTGCAAGACTGCGGCTGGCTCCATCCCTACACTGCCGAGTTCCGGTACAGCGTCTACAGTGATGACCCGAGATTGAACTGACACTGATGGACTTCGGACTGCTCGGTTCGACCCCCTCCCTCTTGTTCCCTCCCCCTACAAGGGGGAGGGAGAGGGTGAGGGTGAAGACGACGGCCGCCTGAGGTAGGAGCAGATGGATTTCAGACTTCTTACTCTCGCCGACAAGCCGTTCCTGGACATGGCCCTTGGCACCAATCCGCCCGAGATCTCCGAGCTGACGTTCACCAATCTGTTCTGCTGGCAGGCGAAGAGGAGGATTTGGATAAACCGGAACTCAGAATCCAGAGACCAGAATGCAGAACCGGGGGAATGGAATCGGGCACAGGCCAACGGACAGGACAGGATAGGGGTTGAGGATTTGAGGGGTCAAGTGGGCGAATCTGCCGGGGTCGAAGGGCTGGTGCTCCTCTGCGAGGAGCAAGGGCGGCGCTTCTTTCTGCCACCGGTCTGCGCCTGCGACGTCAAGAGCGTGGCTCAAGCAATGTTTGAGCACGCTCAGGCTGCCGGGTTCGAGCCGGTGATGGAGCGTGTGCCGGAGGCCATGGCCGAGGAACTGGCACGCTCGGGGTTCAGGCTGGAAGAGGACCGGGCAAACTGGGACTACGTTTACCTTGTGTCCGACCTGGCCCGGCTCGAGGGGCGGCGCTACGATGGAAAGAGGAACTTCGTCAAACAAGCGCTGGCGAGCTACGGATGCGAATACCGCCGGATCACTGCCGAGAACGTGTCGGACTGCCTGGCCATGGAGACCAGTTGGTGCAATCTCCGCCACTGCGAACTGGACCCCGGACTGGAGGCAGAACAAAGGGCGATTGCTGCATGCTTCGGGAACTGGGCTCAGTTCCCACTGATCGGCGGGGCGGTCCGGGTCGACGGCGCGATTCAGGCATTCTCCATCGCGGAGCGACTGAATCCGACCACGGCGGTCGTACACTTCGAGAAGGCCAATCCCGAGCTGCGTGGCATGTACCAGCTCATCAACCACTGGTTCGCGCAGAATGAGTTGTCCGGTTTCACCTACGTCAACCGGGAACAGGACCTTGGCATCGAAGGCCTCAGAAAGGCCAAGGAAAGCTACCACCCGCACCACATGGTGCGCAAGTTCACCGTCCGTCCCTGACACAGGGCCACCCCGGTTTCAAACGCGGCGTGCGAGGCAGGGGAAGGCGTGATTCCGGAGGCCTTCGGACGGATGGAAGCGTCAAGGCATTCTCGCGCAGAGAGAGAGAGAGAGAGAGCTAAGCTCAGGTTCGTGAGCAGGTTATGACAAGCCGCGACTTGGTGCGTCTCGTCGCGGCTCGGGTTCGCTGCTCGTTGACATAGGCACAACTAGACCTACAATCTACGCGAAAACGCTGACAGGGAGCGGCGCGGGCCGCCAACCAAACAGCGGCGCTGAGTGGCAGCAAAGTCAGAACCTTGCTGGGGGCGCGTATGTCAGACTATGCTCGTGGCAGCGATTGCCGTTACTCCTTCTCCTCCTACAGGCTCAAGAACCTGAAGCCACTGCTGTGCGCGCTTGCGCTCAGCGTGAGCATCGGTCGGTCGCAGTGGCTGGAGACCACTCTGACCGTTCCCGACTCGTGCGGCGGGATGCTGTCCGTGTGGTGCTTCGCCTACGACTCAGTGGACAACAGGACGTACGTCGGCGGCGCAAAGGGTGTAATTGCCATAGACGGCGCAACAGACCAGAAGATAGCGCGGATTCCTTTCGGCACGTGGAACTCCGCCATCTGCTACAATTCCCACGACAACAAGGCGTACAGCGCCGACGGTGCGTCCGACGACGTAGGCGTGATTGATTGTGCGACGAACTCAGTCGCCGCCACTGTCACCGTCGGTCAAGGCCCCGTGGCCCTATGCTACAGCCCGCTGCACAACCGAGTCTACAGCGCGGACAACGCCAGCGGTACGGTAAGCGTGATTGACGGTGCGGACAACTCGCTTATCGCCACGATAGCGGTCGGAAAATGCCCACAGGCCTTGTGTTACAACCCTCAAAGCGACAAGGTCTACTGCGCCAACGACAGCGCGGGCACTGTAACCGTGATTGACTGCGCGACCAACGGCGTGGTCGCAACTGTGACAACGGGGAGCGCGCCCAACGTGCTCCAATACGATGCGCACGACAACAAGGTCTTTTGCGCGAACTACCACGGCAACAACGTGACCGTGATCGACGGGGCGGGCGACTCGGTTATCGCCACGATAGCGGTCGGAAAATACCCGTGGGCCTTGTGCTACAACCCTCAAGACGACAAGGTCTATTCCGGGAGTGAAAACGACGGCACTGTGACGGTGCTAAACGGGGCGACTGACTCCGTCATTGCCACCGACACGGTGGCGACGACGTGGTTGGCTGCCCTGTGCTACGACCCGCTGGACAACAGGGTCTATTGCGCGAGTGCGAATCTGCTGGCCGCGATTGACGGCTCAACCAACTCCGTCGTCGCCAAGATTTCTCTGTACGAAGACCCGAATGCGAGACCGCGTGCTCTCAGCTTCAACCCGCGGAACGACGAGGTCTACTTCGCGAACGACTACGGCAATGCCACAGTCGGGGGTTACGGCAGCGTGGATGTGATTGACTGCAAGACGGACAGGCCACCGGTGACGACTATCTATATGGGAGACCAGACCATGTCGCTCTGCTACAATGCACAGGACGACAAGGTCTATTGCGCGGACTACGGCCACGGGGCCGTGACGGTAATGGACGGTGCGACCAACTCCGTCATCACCGGCGTCAAGACCGGGGCCAGTTCGTGGGCCTTGTGCTACAACTGGCGTAACAACAAGGTCTACTGCGGGTGCAGGCTCACCCCTCAACTCATGGTGCTTGACGGCGCTACCAATCAGGTCATCGACAGCGTCCACGAGAAGTGCGCCTACAAGGGCCTCTGCTACAACACGAGAGACAACAAGGTCTACATTGCCATCGGGTCGCAGTTGGTGGTGATGGACGGAGCAACGGACGCTCTCGTCAAGGGAATCGCGTTCCCGAGCAATGGACCGCTCTACTACAACTCCGCGAACGACCGGCTCTACTGCATAGGCTCGAACAACGCCGTAGGTGTGGCCGATGGCGCAACGGACACAATAATCGCAAACGTACCCGTAGGGGCCAACGCGATTGCCCTCTGCAGCAACTATCCGCCCAACAAGGTCTACTGCTCAACCCCCAATAACACATACGTAATCGACTGCGCGACGGACTCGGTGACAAACGTCATCAAGGTCGGGGGGCAGCTCTGCTGCAACATCCAGAACGACCGAGTCTACTGCGCGTACACTGACAGCAGCCATAGAGGCTTCGTGACCGTGATTGACGGCAGGACGGACTCGGTCATCGCGACCGTCGCCGCCGGATACGGCTCATCGCTTCTATACTACGACGTAACGAACGACCGGGTCTACCGCGTGAATGACGGCGGGCAAGACGAGACCGGTGTCATCGACAGCGTTACAGTAATCAACGGCTGGGACAACAAGGTGCGCCGCTCAATCGCTGTCGACGCTGACCCCAATGCTATTGAGTGGAACATGGCCCAGAACCGAGTCTATGTTGCCAACAAAATGGGCTCCAGCGTTTCAGTGCTGCGAGACTACCAGGGCCCGCCGCTGGGCGACCTTGACGTTGACCCTGACTCGCTCAGAGTAGTGGCCGACACCATCCGACTCAGAGGCGCGGGTTCGTATGCGGTCGGCGAGTTTGTGCTGGTCAACACCAGCGCGTCGTTCAACCCGGACCCTTCCGACGGCCCCAGCCAGTCGCCGATAGATTCCTTCAACTACTCCTGCTCGCTCAGAGGCCCGCGTGGGACGCTCGATAGCATCATCATCCCGCATCTGTCCGACTCGCTGGTCGTGGGCCAAGGCATTGTCTGCTCGCTGTCGGTCTACATCCCGCCGGCGATGCGGAACGGCACCTATTCGGGCTGGGTCAGAGTGGCTGGTCGGGACACGGCGGGCATGGTCGTTGAGGCGAGGTTCTGCGCGCTCGTCAAGCAGCTTGGTGACATCGACATCGACCCCGACTCGCTGGACGTGGTCGGCGACACGATTCGGGTCCGCTCGCAGTCAGGACTGACGCGGGACATGACCGAATTGTCTTCAATTCGGATCGTGTCCCAGGTCCGGACCAACGCGGCAGCCGCGGCAGTGGCGCGCGGGTCCGCTCCATCACATGTCGGTCTCAGTCCGGCACGCAGCCCGGTGCAAGTCCTGCAACCCGGACTCAACCAGACGGCCGGCCGGAACCTGACCGGGTATGAACTCGGGCGGTTCATCCTGGTCAACACGAGCGCGTCGTACAACCCGGACACGTCCGACGGCCCAAGCCAATCCCCAGTGGATTCTCTGCGCTTCACCGGTTCGCTCACCGGGTCCGGCGAGACTCTCGACAGCATCCGCATCTTCAACCTGCCGGAGTCGCTGGCGCAGGGGCAGGCCGTTGTCTGTACCTTGGCTGTCTACGTGCCGGACAACCTGCCCAACGGCGACTACTCAGGCCCGATTACCATCACCGGTATCGATTCTCTCCACTACGAGATTGCGGCGACGGCCTACGCGTTCCTGCAGAAGCATAACGCAGGAGGACCACTCGGAGATTTGGACGTGGACCCCGACTCGCTGAGCGTGAAGCATGATACCATGAATCTGCATGCTCAGCCCGCGGGGCCAAACTACTCATCAACCATCAAGGCTGAGTTCATGCTGGTCAACACGGACAGTGCCTACAACCCGAACAAATCGGATGGCCCGAGCCGGTCGAAGCTCAGACAGGTTAAGGTCGAGGCTAAGGTTGAGGCGCAGAACAAGACCACAAAGTCCCGGTCCGCGTTTCACTCTTCTGACTTCACTCTTCACTCTTCGTCCGTAATGGACAGCGTGTACGTGCTCAACCTACCCGATTCGCTGGCGGTTGGACAGGCGGTTCAATGTACGCTCGCGCTAGTCATTCCGACGAGCGAGTCGCTCGGCAGCCACTCGGGCTGGGTTGTAGTCAGCGCCATGGACACGATAGGCTATCAGGTGCAGGATAGCTTCTTCCTCAAGGTGACTGGCCCGCAGCCGTGGAAGAACCTCGATTCGTTCCGGGTAGCGCCGATTCCGTTCAAGCCGCATCAGAACCCGGCGCACGACGCCATTCACTTCTGGGGTCTACCCGCCGGTGCCCGTGCTATCGTCTACGATGCTTCAGGACAGTCGGTCTGGAGCGCGACTGCGTCAAGTGACGGCCAGCTCAAGTGGGACGCCAAAGTGGCCAGCGGCATCTATGTGTACCTGGTCGTCTCGGCGGACGGCAAGAGCAACAAGGTCGGCAAGCTATCGGTGATACGCTAGCTGAGGACAGATGACGCGGGGCGCTGGTCGGCAGGTTGACATCCTGGGAGTCAGTTCTATCATGTACCCGAGGAAAGCGATGACCATCTTCGCGTTCCGCCTGCCAGCGTTTGATGTTGGGCTTGCGTTCTTCCATTGGAGGTGTCCATGAGAACACCAGTGTTAGCATTCTGTCTGGGCTTGCTGCTGGTCGGCGTCGCGCAGGCCGACTCGCTCAACGTGCGGTTCGTCGGCGGCTACGAGTGCGGCATGACGTCCGCAGACCACGTGGCGCTCGACTCGGCCAGAAACCTGGCGTTTCTCGGGACTAACCGCTCTGTAAGAGTGGTGGACGTGAGCAATCCTGGCTCCCCGGTGGAGCTATCACGAGCGTGGGTGAATGACGAGGTTCAGGGCCTTAGTTATCAGAACAACCTTCTGTTTGTCGCGGATTACGGCGCAGGATTACGCATATTCTCAGTCGCCGACCCGGCACACCCGGTGGAGCTCGGCCACTACACCGACTCGGTCCGTACGATTATGGTAGCTGCCAGCGGTGGATACGCATACATCGTAGACGTCGGTGGCGTGCTGCGAGTCATTTCGATTACGGACCCTGCACACCCGGTTGTGGTCGGGTTGGACTCGCTACCGAGCTACGTCAGTGGTCTAGGTTGTCTAGTCGTCGTTGGAGACCTTGCCTATCAAACGACCGGCAGGACCGGACTGAGGGTGATATCGGTCGCGGACCCGGCAAACCCGGTTGATGTCGGCTCTTGCGATACTCTTGGCAACGCTGGCGCACTGGCGGTCGCCGGAGGCTTTGCCTATGTTGGGGACGGCGACTCCAATAGACTGGAGGTCATCTCCGTTGCCGACTCGTCTAATCCAGTCGTGGTCGGTCAGTGCCGCACGCGCGGCGCTCCAGTCAGTGTGGCCTTGTATGGAAGCTACGCCTGCGTAGCGGATAGCGGATTGACGGTCATCTCGGTGTCTGACCCTGCGCATCCGGCTGAGGACGGACACTGCGCAGTGAGTACTTGGCGGCAGGTAGCCGTGCTTGACGGGTACGCTTATGTCCCGGATGAGGGCCGCGAGCTCTACGTTGTGTCGGTCATTGACCCGGCGCACCCCGCGGTGGTCGGGTTGCTTAACACATACAGTAGCCCTTCGGGTGTAGCTGCTTTTCGAGGCCATGCCTACCTCGTCGGCGACTCTTTTGGGTTGAGCGTCATGTCGACGAGCACTCCGGCCTATCCTTTTGAGGCGGGAAAGTGTACGATGCCGGTCTGGCCGTTGGGCGTGGCTTTGTGCGGAGGTGGCAAGTATGCCTACGTCGCAGATCGCGACTCCGGGCTGCGGGTAGTCTCGATTGCTGACTCGTCGCATCCCAGAGAGGTCGCGTCCGTCAACACGTACTACGCAAACGCCGTCGCCCTCGGCGGTGACTATGCGTACGTGGCAGACGACACGGCCGGATTGCGGATTGTCTCGGTAATGGATCCGACGAATCCGGTTGAGGTCGGGCACTGGCACTACAGTACGCCGGGAGAGGCCTACGGCTTAGCCGTGTCTGGTGACCTGGCTTTTCTTGCCAGCGGACGAGGCGGGCTGAGGATTGTCTCGGTGGCGGACCCTGCGCACCCGGTTGAGGTGGGTTACGACGACAGCATGCCGGGAAAAGTCTATGGCGTGGCTGTGAGGGGAGACTTTGCTTGCGTTGCCGGAGATTCCGGACTACGGGTGATTTCGATCAATGACCCAACTCACCCGGTCGAGGTCGGCTTCAGTGATACGCTGGGTTCAGCAACGAGCGTAGCGATGACCAGGGACAATGCTTATGTCGTGGCATCCGGCAACTTGTGGGTGATGTCGATTGCCGCCCCGGCGCATCCGGTGGAGGCCGGGTTCTATGCACTCATCGGCAATGCGTGGTCTTTATCGAACGATGTGGCCCTTGACGGGGGCTACGTCTACGTCGTCGACAACCGTTCGATGAGAGTACTCCGCTTCTACGGCGATCCCGCGGAGCAGCTCGGCGACCTAGATGTTGACCCCGACTCGCTTGAGGTGTCTGCCGACACGCTCCGACTGGGAAGCTCCGGTGCGAACCGTAGCGGCGCGCTTGTCCTGGTGAATACCACCGCGTGCTACAACTCGGACCCAAAGGACGGACCGAGCTTGTCCTCGGTAGGCTCACTTCACGTCACCGGTTCGCTTGCGGGTCCGGGCGGGACGCTGGACAGCATCCTCGTTCCGAATCTGCCTGAATCGCTGTATCAAGGTCAGACTGCTGTCTGCACGCTCTCGGTCCACGTGCCGTCGGGACTGCAGAACGGCGACTATGCCGGGTCAATCACGATTACCGGCAGGGACGTCAACAACGTGCCGGTCGATGTCACCTTCTACGCACTCCTGCAGGTGAATAACCCGCTGGGGCCGCTTGGGGACTTGGATGTAGACCCCGACTCGCTCGGCGTGGTGCATGACACCATGAACCTGCACACTAACCCGGCAGGGCCAAACTACTCGTCAACCATCAAGGCCGAGTTCATGCTGGTCAACACGGACAGCGCCTACAACCCGAACAAATCGGATGGCCCGAGTCGGTCGCCCCTCAGAGAGGTTAAGGTTGAGGCCAAGGTTGAGGCAAGGATGGGAACCGCCAAGAAGGATGTCATTCCGACCGGAGTGAAACGGAGTGGAGGAATCTCTCAGAAGACAACCGCGGATGACGCAGACAGTATCTATGTTACCAATCTACCAGAGTCCCTTGCAGTTGGACAGGCGGTTGCGTGTACGCTCGCGCTAGCCATACCAACGAGCGAGTCGCTCAGTAGCCACTCGGGCTGGGTTGTGGTCAGCGCCATGGACACGATAGGCTATCAGGTTCAGGATAGCTTCTTCCTCAAGGTGACTGGCCCGGAACCGTGGAAGAATCTCGACTCATTCCGGGTAGCGCCGATACCGTTCAAGCCGCATCAGAACCCGGCGCACGACGCCATTCACTTCTGGGGTCTCCCCGCGGGTGCACGCGTCATTGTCTACGATGCCTCAGGACAATCGGTCTGGAGCGCGACTGCGTCAAGTGACGGCCAGCTCAAATGGGACGCGAAGGTGGCCAGCGGCATCTATGTGTATCTGGTCGTCTCGGCTGACGGCAAGAGCAGCAAGGTCGGCAAGCTGTCGGTGATACGCTAGCTGAGGACGGATGACGCGGGGCGCTGGTCGGCAGGTTGACATCCGGGGAGTCAGTTCTATCATGTACCCGAGGAAAGCGATGACCATCTTCGCGTTCCGCCTGCCAGCGTTAGAGCTTGGGCTTGCGTTCTTCGATGGGAGGTATCCGTGAGAACACCAATTGTGGCATTCTGTCTGGTCCTGCTGCTGGTCGGTATCGCGCAGGCAGATTCGCTCTACTTTCGGCAGGTCGGCCATTGGGGCGGTTCACAACTGGTTGGCGTGGCAGTCAAGGGGGAGTATGCCTTCGTTGTGGGACTTTCGGACGACGGGTATGATGGACTGCACGTTCTCTCTCTGGCTGACCTTTCTCACCCGGAGGAGGTCTGGCGGTGTTCCACGATGGCCGTATCGCGCAATCTTGCGGTAAGCGGGGAGTACGTCTACTACGCGGATGACACGGCAGGGATGCGGATCTTTTCCGTTTCCAACCCGGCGAACCCAGTTCAGGTCGGCTGTTGGAAGCACGAGGCCTGGGATTTGGCTGTCGGCGCGGAATGCGCCTACGTCATTGATTCCATGGGGCTAAGTATCGTCTCAGTGGCGGACCCGACACACCCGACCGAGGTCGGGCGCATCAACGACACATCGGGTCTACAGATGTGGGAGCAGGTAGAAGTTGGTCAAGAGCACGCCTACGTCGCGTCGCGCGCGAGCGGCTTGCACATCATCTCGATCGCGGACCGGGCGCATCCGGTTGAAGTGGGGAAATACACGCCCGGCCCTGTCTACGGCGTTGCGCTGAGCGGTAGCCTTGCGTATGTCGGGTGCCAAGGAAGCTTCAAGGTAGTATCCGTTGCCGACCCGTCGAATCCGGTCGAGATTGGGTCCCTCGATTCGACACCCTTCAACGGCTGGGGGATGGTGCTGAGACGCGGCTATGCCTTTGCTGCCGGCGGCATGTCCTCTGGGCTGTGGGCCATATCCATTTCAGCGCCGACCCATCCGACCCTCGCCGGGTACTACGGCGGCGGGTTTGGTTGGTGCTCCCTCGTGGGGCACGGAGACTATGTCTACTACTGCGGACTTGGGTTTCAGATGTACCGGTTCTATCAACTCGGCGATCTTGATATCGACCCTGACTCGCTGGACGTATCGGCCGACACTCTCCGGCTCAAGGGCGCGGGTTCGTGGGCTCGCGGCGAGTTCATCCTCGCCAATACGAGCGCAGCCTACAACCCGGACACCAGCGACGGGCCGAGCGTGTCTCCGGTAGCTTCACTGAGATGCACCGGTTCGCTCACCGGGCCAGGCGGGACCATCGACAGCCTCGTCATTCCGAGTCTACCATCGTACCTTGCGCAGGGCCGGACTGTAGTTTGCACACTTGCTGCGTACGTACCGGTGGGCCTCAGGGATGGTTACTACACCGGCCAGCTTTTCATTAGCGGCAAGGACACGGCAGGCCTGCAAGTCTATGAAAGCTGCTACGTCTCCGTCAGGAAGCTGGGCGACCTCGACGTGGCCCCAGACTCGCTTAACGCAATAGCCGATACTATTCGAGTTCGACCCCAATTGGTCTCAGCCGGGCCCCCGCCGAAGTACACGGAGTACGCTCTCGGCGAGTTTCTCCTTGCTAATACGAGCACATCCTACAACCCGGACACTTCCGATGGCCCCAGCCATTCGCCGGTGGACTCCCTGCGCTTCACCGGCAAGCTTGCCGGGCCGGGCGGGACGCTCGACAGCATTCTCATCCCGAATCTGCCCACGTCGCTGGCACAAGGCCAGACCGCGGTCTGCACCCTGGCCGTGCTCGTTCCGGCGGAGAAGAGCAACGGTGACTACGCGGGGGCCATTACGATCTCGGGCAAGGACACGGCGGGGTTTCTGATTGGCGTGACGTTCTATGCGCTTGCGAGAAAGCTCGGCGACCTGGATGTGGACCGTGACTCACTGAGTGTAGCTCATGACACGATAGACATGCACACCCAGCCGGCAGGACCGGTCTATCATCCCTACGCCAAAGCTGAATTCATGCTGGTCAACACCAGTAGCGCCTACAACCCGGATAAGTCAGACGGCCCGAGCCGGTCGCCGCTCACGATAACAGGATATGGTTATCGTGAAGA
>Ga0335071_10001775_pt1 | contig 23197 bp, 14 predicted proteins | sample Lox_Sample_15_FD_206724 | JGI IMG/M metagenome (GOLD analysis project Ga0335071, IMG submission 206724) | Soil microbial communities from Loxahatchee National Wildlife Refuge, Florida, United States - Lox_Sample_1.5 | ecosystem: Environmental > Terrestrial > Soil > Wetlands | place: USA... | reverse complement strand
CAGCCTCGCCCAGCCGTTCCGCCTCGGCGTCAAGCAACCGGCCGAACGGTCCGCCGATGCAATAGGGGCGCAGCGCCTGTTTCAGCGTAGAGGATTGCAGGAGCACGGCGAGACCCGTGAGCGTGCGTTCGCCGGCCGGTGCTGACGCCAGCGAGTTCAGCGCTGTCCATAGATGCTCCTTCGCTTCCGGCGTGACGGTGAGGCCTTCACGGGTCAGCATGGCAGCGACCCATTCCGCAGCCCAGGCTTGTTCCGCCGCATCATCGATATGAGCGAGCGGCTGCAGCGCGACACGGTTTGCGCCATCCTCTGACAGCGCGCCGCCGAGATCGTGCCAGTCACCGCCCATGGCGAGCGCCGCGGCGCGAATGCTGCCGCCGAAGTCGAAGGCGAACACTTGTGAATGCGCGTAGCGCCGGAATTGCAACGCCATCAACGCCAGCAGCACTGATTTGCCGGCGCCGGTCGGGCCGATGATCAGGGTATGGCCGACATCGCCGACATGAAGCGAGAACCGGAACGGGGTCGAGCCTTCGGTCTTGGCAACGAACAACGGGGGCGCGCCGAGATGCTCGTCCCGTTCCGGCCCCGCCCACACCGCCGACAGCGGAATCATGTGGGCGAGATTGAGCGTCGAGACCGGGGGCTGCCTTACGTTGGCGTAGGTGTGGCCGGGTAGGGAGCCGAGCCAGGCCTCGATCGCATTGACGGTCTCGGCGATGCAGGTGAAGTCGCGGCCCTGGATCACCTTCTCGACCAGCCGCAGCTTCTCGTCGGCGGTGCGCGGATCGGCGTCCCAGACCGTAAGCGTCGCGGTGACATAGGCTTCGCCGATCGTGTCCGAGCCAAGCTCCTGAAGCGCGGCGTCGGCGTCGAGAGCCTTGTTCGCCGCATCGGTGTCGAGCAATGTTGAGGCTTCATTTGTCATCACCTCCTTGAGAACCGATGCGACTGACTTGCGCTTGGCGAACCACTGCCGCCGGATTTTTGTGAGCAGCCTGGTCGCATCGGTCTTGTCAAGCATGATCGCCCGCGTCGACCAGCGGTAGGGAAAGGCAAGCTGGTTCAGCTCGTCGAGCACGCCGGGAAACGTCGCTGTCGGAAAGCCGATCACCGACAGCGTGCGGAGATGTCGGTTGCCCAGCCTTGGCTCGAGCCCGCCGGCCAGCGGCTCATCGACCAGCAGCGCGTCGAGATGCATCGGCACTTCAGGCACCCGCACGCGGTGGCGCTTGGTCGAGATGCAGGAATGCAGGTAGGTCAGGGTCTCCTGGTCATCGAGCCAGGCCGCGTCGGGCACGAACCCTTCGACGAGTTGCAGCACGCGCGAGGTGCGGTCGATGAAGCCGCGCAGCACCTCGCGGCCATCGACGCCGCCCTTGGCGCGGCCTTCATAGAGCCAAGATTCGGCGCGCGCGGCATCTTCTGCGGGCGGCAGCCAGCACAGCGTCAAATAATACCCACTCTCGAAATGCGCACCTTCCTCCTCGAATTGCGCCTTGCGCTCGGCGTCGACCAGCGCGGAGACGGCATCGGGAAAACGGCTCTCCGGATATCGATTGGCGGCATCACGCTGGGCCTCGACGAAGATCGCCCAGCCGGAGCCGAGCCGGCGCAGTGCATTGTTGAGGCGCGCCGTGGTGCCGACCAGTTCGGCCGGCGTTGCGGAATCGAGATCGGGACCTCTGAATCGAGCCGTGCGCTGAAAGCTGCCGTCCTTGTTGAGCACGACGCCTTTGGCGACCAGCGCGGCCCAGGGCAGATAGTCGGCGAGCAGAGCAGGGCGCTTGCGATATTCGGCGAGATTCATCATCGCTCGTGTCCTCACGATCCAAGGTGGGCCGGGTAGCGCAGGTGTCGGCGCACCACGTCGACGAACTGGGCGTCGCGCTTGGCGGCCCAGACCGCAGCGGCGTGGCCTGCGGCCCACAGCAGAAGACCGGGGATCCACAGCCGTAGGCCGAGCGCGATCGCCGCTGCGAGCGTGCCGTTGGCGATGGCGAAGGTCCGCGGCGCGCCACCGAGCAGGATCGGGTCGCTGAGCGACCGATGGACCGGCGCATGGAAGCCGGTGACGTTGTCTGAGGTATCGCTCATCCGACCACCGCGCCGCCGCCGAAGGAAAAGAAGCTCAGGAAGAACGAGCTCGCCGCGAACGCGATCGATAGGCCGAACACGATCTGGATCAGGCGGCGGAAGCCTCCCGAGGTGTCGCCAAAGGCGAGCGACAGGCCGGTTGTGATGATGATGATCACCGCGATGATCTTAGATACCGGCCCCTGCACGGAATCGAGGATCTGCTGCAGCGGCTGTTCCCACGGCATATTCGAGCCGGCGGCGTAAGCGGGCGCCGTGGCGAAGCTGGCGATGACGAAAATCAACGGTCGGAAAGCACGAGAGATCATGAAGGCTCACCTGGTTGCATAGTTTCGGGATGGGCGGGGCCAAGGACGTAGTCCCCGTTGGGTCCGAGCTCGCGCACGGTCGCCAGTTCGGCGACACGGCGTTCCGAGCCACGGCCGGCGAGCACGACGATGACGTTGATGGTTTCGGCGATCAGCGGGCGGGGAACGGTGATGACCGCTTCTTGGATCAGTTGCTCCAGCCGCCGCAGCGCGCCGAGTGCGGAGCCCGCATGAATGGTGCCGATGCCGCCGGGATGGCCGGTGCCCCAGGCCTTCAAGAGTTCCAACGCTTCGGCGCCCCGGACTTCGCCGACCGGAATGCGGTCTGGCCGGAGCCGCAGCGACGAGCGCACGAGGTCCGACAGCGAGGCTACGCCGTCTTTGGTTCGGAGCGCGACCAGGTTCGGCGCGGCGCATTGTAGCTCGCGGGTGTCCTCGATCAGGACCACGCGGTCGGACGTCTTTGCGACCTCGGCAAGCAGGGCATTGACCAGCGTGGTCTTGCCGCTGGACGTCCCGCCCGCGACCAGCACGTTGCGGCGCCTTTCGACAGCAAGACGCAGCACCTCGGCCTGGCCGCGCTGCATAATGCCTGAGGCGACGTAATCATCGAGCGTGAACACGGCAACCGCCGGCTTGCGAATTGCAAAGGCTGGAGCCGCGACGACCGGCGGGATCAAGCCTTCGAAGCGTTCACCGGTCTCCGGCAGCTCGGCCGATACGCGCGGCGCGGCTGGATGCACTTCGGCACCGACATGATGTGCGACCAGCCGGACGATGCGCTCGCCATCGGCCGGCGACAGCCGCTCACCGGTGTCCTCGAGCCCACCTTTCAGACGATCGATCCAGAGCCGGCCGTCCGGGTTGAGCATCACCTCGACGACGGAGGCGTCCTGGAGAAAGGACGCGATGGCAGGACCGAGTGCCGTGCGCAACATGCGTGCGCCGCGCGAAGCGGTCTCCTTGTGGCGCTCGGTCTCAACCATTCCCGTCCCCCAAGATGTCCAGCGCGATCTCGCCGAACGTCGGGGACGGATAGAAAAAGCATGATCACGAGCGCCGCAACAAGAGACTTGAGACGGGCGAAGAACCGCGCAGAGAAACTTGCGATCGGCGAAGTCGCATCGTCGGTTTGAGCTTAGTTACACCGCGCGAGGTCCAGCGCGTCGCCTGGATTGCGTTCTCCTGCATGAAATGCAGAGCGAGCAACATCGCTGTCGGTGCTGTTACCAGCTGCCAGTAATTGTGCGCGGTCCTGCGCGATTGCGCGAACGCGACGCGCGAGCTGTTGCCTCCGGATCGTTTGCCTGTTCTTTCTTTGACGTCACATCATGGGGACAGGTAAACGACCATGCCATACATCGAGGCCGAAGGCGCAAGGCTGTATGTCGAAGAACACGGCGCAGGATATCCGATCATTTTCGCGCACGAGCTCGGATCAGACCTTCGACAATGGGAAGACCAGGTTCGCTACTTTTCTCGGGCCTATCGCTGCATCGCGTACAACGCCCGTGGCTATCCGCCGAGCGATGTCCCCGAGGATCCGGCGGCCTACGGATGGGAACGCTCGATCGATGACATGGCGGCTGTGATGGATGGGCTCGGCATCGATCGCGCCCATGTCGTTGGTCTCAGCATGGGCGCCTACGCGGCCTTGCAGTTCGGGCTGCGATATCCCAACCGCGTCAGCGCGATCGTCTCTGCAGCCGCGGGATCAGGATCGTCGCCATCTTACCGTCATGCATGGTTGAGAGAGACCGCCGTTCTGGCGCGCGCATTCGCCGAACGTGGTCCGGCGACAATGGCCGAAAAAATTGCAACAAGCGCGGCCCGCATTCAGCTCAAACACAAGGACCCAAAGCGCTGGCAGGATTTTGCCGATCAACTCCGCGATAAATCGGGGCGGGGGCTGTCGAACACGATCGTCCGTTGCCAGGCATTGCGGCCATCCTTGCACGATCTGCGCGACCAGCTCTCCGCTATGACGACCCCGGTGCTCCTCATCGTTGGCGATGAAGATGCAGCCTGTCTCGAAACTAACCTGATGCTGAAGGCGACACTGCCAAATGCCGGCCTCTGGATATCGCCCAACACCGGCCACACCATCAATCTCGAAGAGCCCGCGGCCTTCAATGCCCACCTCGAAACCTTCCTGGGCGCCGTCGAACGCCGAAGCTGGCGCCGGTCTTATGTGACGGCGAGGATCGCGAGCCGGCGACTCGGCCTCGAACACGAGCCGGAAATTCGTGCTCCGATCCACGTTAAACATGAACGGAGCGAGGCCAAGGTTATCTCATTGCATCAGGCCAATCCTCCCGCCGACACCTCCCCGGGTGAGCTTCCGCCGTGAGCCTCTGATCGGCGTTCATCTCCGGAACGCCAACACTTCAGGGAGCGGGCGGACAGGCCAAGTCCGGCATCCCAGCGCCCTTGTCCTCGGCGCACGTCTCGGCGCCACGTTAATCCCCTTCAGGCCTTCAGGATTCTTTCTGCCGAAGCTTGCCGTGGCGTTTTCGATAAACAAAACGTGAACATGTCTCGTCGACCTGCCCTTGCAGTTCCCTGAGGATGCGTTACCTCATATATTTAATATGAGGTCATAGAAATGATGGATAACGACGCGGAACAAGGCGCGGTCCTTACGCCGGTGCAGGTTAAGGCTGCTCGAGCACTTTTGGGCTGGTCCCAAGCGGATTTGGCCGGGAAGGCCGGTGTTGCGACTTCGACGCTGGCCGATTTCGAGCGCGGGAGCCGCTCACCGGTTCCCAACAACCTGGATGCTATTCGTTTTGCCCTTGAAGCGGCGGGCATTTCTTTTCCCGCGGGCGGCGCAGTCGCCGGCCCAAACCATGCGGTGAGAGGTCGTTCAAATGTTGCCCATGACAAGCTGCGGCCGATCCGCTGGATAACCGAAACGGACCTTGATCATTGGGCCGATCGGCGAGACGGGCAGTCCATGTTACCGGAGCTAATCCGGCGATTGATACTCGCGGAAAAGGGCTACTTTCCCGAGCTTCGCTTTCCATCGGGCGACAGCGTGCAGATGCATGGGTGGGATGGACAATGCAAGGTCGAGACCGCTACTGACCAAGTTCCCGCCGGTTGGTCGGGCTGGGAGCTCGGTACCGATCGTGGTCCGAAGAAAAAGGCTGACAAGGACTATAAGCAGCGAACCAAAGAAGACGCGCTCGACTTCAATCCAGCCGAAACCACGTTCGTTTTCGTGACGCCACGACGTTGGGCTCAAAAGGAAGAATGGGTTCAGGAGCGTCGCGCAGAAAAGCATTGGCGCGACGTGCTGGCCTATGACGCGGTTGATCTCGTACAGTGGATTGAACGTTTCCCGGCTGTTGGCCTCTGGCTTGCTAGATTGATCGAGAAGGCGCCGGAAGGTGTCCGCGAGCTGTGCGAGGTCTGGCGTGAATGGTCGCTCTCGACGAAGCCACCGCTTAGCACGGACCTGATCGTTGTCGATCGCGAAGATGCGGGCACGAAATTGCTGAACTGGCTCTATGCTGAAGCAAGTGCAATGTCTGTGCAGGCAGAAGCCCCCGGAGAGGCGATTGCATTTCTCTATGCTTCCATTGAACAGCTACCCGAGGGCAATCGCGATTTCTACCACACCAGGGCAATTGTCGCGGCGGATGCCAACGCCGCTAGATCGTTGGCGGACGTGGCGACGCCGCTGATCATTGTCCTGGATGAGCCAGATGCTGGATTGGCGATGCATCTCGTCGAAAAAGGACACTACGTTTTTCTTGCATTCGGCTCCAATATCGGAGCGCCATCGGAAGCGCTAATCCTCGAACGTCCGACTCGCTATGCCATCGAAAACGAACTTGAGAAGATGGGTTTGGCGGAGCACGATGCCAGGAACTTCGCCCACGACTCTGGGCGAAGCCTGACCATTCTTCGCCGTCTTATTCCTGCTGCGCCGTCCTACAAGGTGCCGGAATGGGCGACCCCCGAGGCCGCGAGAGCGTTAATGCCGGCGCTGCTCGCCGGCGCCTGGGATGAGGGGCAAGAGGGCGATCGACAAATCGTCGAGGAACTGGCGGGAGCAAGTTATGAGAAGGTATCTGCGGCTCTTACGCCTCTTCTCAGCATGGCCGACAGCCCCCTTCGCAAAGCTGGCAACTCCTGGAAAATCGCCTCTCCACGGGACGCTTGGTTCCGGATAGCGCGGAATATCACCGCGACGGACTTGGACCGATTCGCCAAAGCTGCCAACGTTGTTCTCACGTCAGTCGATCCGCGCTTCAATATGGCGCCGGATGAGCGCTGGATGGCTAGCGTCAAGGGACAACGACCCGCCTATTCCGGGCTTCTACAGACCGGCATTTCGGAAACTTTGGTTTTGCTGAATGTCTTTGGAAAGCAAGTCACCGCCGTCCCGCATGCCGATGCTCGCGGTGCAACGATCGTCAGAGGCCTCCTTCGCGAGGCCGACGCCGTACGCTGGTGGTCGTTATCCAACCAGCTTCGGGTTCTCGCAGAGGCGTCACCTGAAGAATTCTTGGGCGCTGTCGAAGACAGCCTGAACACCAATTCAAAGCCAATCCTTGAGCTATTCGTTGAAGGCGGAGGTCCGATGGGAGGTTCCGCCTACCACGCGAATTTGCTCTGGGCGCTTGAAACCCTTGCCTGGAGCAGAGACTACCTCGCGAGGGCAACCGCATTGCTGGCGAGATTGACGGCGCTGGATCCAGGTGGCCGCTGGGGAAATCGGCCAGCACGAAGCCTGCGGGAGGTTTTCGTTCTCTGGTGCCCACAAACAAACGCGCCGCTGCAGGATCGGCTGAAAGTGTTAAATCGGTTGCGCAAGACGGAGCCCGAGGTGTCGTGGAGTTTGCTGCTCGGTCTATATCCACGCCCCCACGACACGGTCGACCCCACGCCGGTTCCGCGGTGGCGGGATTTCACCGAAGAAGACCCCGAGCCAATTACGGACGCCCTTTATTTCTCCGGCGCGAAGCAAATCGGCGATTGGCTTCTGGATGATGTGGGGATTAGTAGCGCGCGTTGGGTGCAGCTGATCGAGGGCTTTGATGCATGGGCGCCCGATCTTCGAGAATCGGCCATCAGGAAGTTGCTGGCGACTGACAGCAAGATTACCGGTGATGAGGATAGAGCGAATATTCAACGGGCTCTGCGTGGGTTGATCAACCATCACCGTCAATTCGAAGAGAGCGATTGGTCTCTCCCGGAAACTGAATTGGACGAGCTCGAGGCTGCCTATACCGCATTGGCTCCTTTCGACAAGTTCAAGAAGATTGAATGGCTCTTCGAGAACGAACAAGCACCGCTTCTCAATCCGTTGTCGGCGTATGATTGGGAGCGCAACATTGAAGCGTCGAACGAAGCGAGGCGCACTGCCATTTCAAGTTTGATGACTAACGGCGGTGTTGAAGACATCTTCACGCTCGCACGCCTCGCCAAAGAGGCGGGCTTGATTGGTCGCGCTGTCGCACAGGTTGCAGATGATGCAACGATTGAAGAAATCTTGGCCCGCGGAATTCTCGCTGGCGATGACAAGAGCTGGAATCTTGCCCACGGTATTATCATTACCCTCAATTCCTCTAAAGGTAATGCATGGGGCGACCGCTTGATTGACCGGGCTGTAGCCGAACGATGGGGCGACGAAGCGCTTTTGCGCATTCTGCTATCGTTGCCGAAGTCTGAGCATTTTATGCAGAGAGCGTCGAGCTTAGGGGATGACGTCGACAGATTATACTGGACTCGCCTGGGCCCCCACTGGATTCAGGGAACGCAAGAGGCGATAGTCGCGGCAATCGAGAAGCTGCTCGCTGTTGGCCGCGGGCGCGATTGCATCCATCTCGCGGGTCATCATTTGAAAGGGCTGCCGAGCTCACTTTTGGTGCGCATTCTTGACGGCGCTTTGAAGCAGAGTGCGAACTCAAACGATCACAATGAATCGTCGATGTTTCAGTATCACGTTGAGCGAATCTTTCAGTGCCTCGATGAGAGCGGAGACGTGCCGGAATCGGAAATGGCTCGGTTGGAGTGGAGCTTTCTGAACGTGTTGCAGCGCTCGAAGCGGCCGCCGACCACCTTAAGGAAAGCTTTGTCGACGACGCCTCAGCTCTTCATTCAGGTTCTGTCGGTAATATATAGGCCGCGCAAAGCAGGCGACCAAGAAGAGCTGCAGGAGAGTGATCCGGCGTCTGAAGAGCAGAAAAAACGAGAAGCGGCCATCGCAGGTCATGCCTACAGACTACTTAACGACTGGCACGAAATCCCGGGGCGGTCCGGGAACAAGGTGGATGGCGCCGTGCTCGATGCCTGGGTGAAGAATGCGCGAATACTGGCTGCGGATGCCGACCGCTCCGAGGTGGCCGACCAGCATATCGGAAGGCTGTTTGCCTATTCACCAGCCGACGATGACGGAACGTGGCCCTGCACGGCAGTGCGAGAACTCATCGAACATGTTGGCAGTCGTTCAATTGAGCGTGGATTCTATTTGGGTGTCGTCAACAAAAGAGGCGCGACTTGGCGCCGACCCACTGATGGCGGCATACAAGAGCGTGACTTGGCCAAAAACTATCGCAAGCTCGCAAGGGACCTTCGCCTCGAGTGGCCGCACACGTCGGCTGTGCTCGATCAGCTTTCGCAGCATTATCTCCGCGACGGTGTCGATTCCGATGATGATGCCGATCGCTTTCAGTGGTGATCCGGCAGTCGCCGTTGCGCGCTCCAATCTACATCAACCACGAGCGGAATGACGGTAATGTCATCGGCGTTGCCGCGGCTGCGGCACACACAACGGCATTGCGCTGACAGCCATGAAGGTCGATGACGAAGACACCCCTTCGTGATTTTGACTGAGGCGATGATCGTATGCCGCTACGCGTGCTTGACCGATTGGCGGTGCGAACTAGCCCATGTTTGACATTTCAGGGAGGGTGACGCGCCGTAAGTGATTGAAGTTGTTGGAGGTGAGTAGCAGTTTTTGCGAATTTGTAGGGACAGGGATTTTAACATTTTATTGTCTCGGGATGTTGCGAATCGCGGCGAAGATCGCGCAAATTTGCAGGGACATGTTTTGCTGTTGCCTCGGGTGGCCGGGTCATGTTCCTGCGGGTGGTCAGGGCGAACGTCAGCAAGGACGAGAAGCGCGAATACGTGCGCGTGGTCGAAGCCTATCGCGACCACGAGGGCAAGACGCGGCATCGCACCGTCATCAATCTCGGCCGCCGCGATCTTTTGGAAATGCATCTCGATCTCGACAAGCTTGGCCGGCTGCTGCACGGCGAAGCGGTCGATGATGGCCGCATCGCGCGCGACGAGGTCGGGGCGCTTGGCGCGTGGGACTGGGGACCGATGCTGGCCGCACGTGCGATGTGGAGCGATCTCGGCCTCGAGACGATGCTCGATCAGTTGGCGCGGCCGGATCGCCGCGAGGCGGTGCGGCTGAGCGATCGGGCGCTGGTGCTGGTCGCCAATCGATTGACGGCGCCAGGCAGCGAGCATGCGTTGGCGCAGTGGCTGGAGAACGATTTCGTCTGCGATCGCCGCGGCCGGCGTTTCGTCGCGGCATGGCGCGACGACGCCGAACGCAAGGCCAGCCTGGCGCCGCGCATGCGGGTAGAGGCGCGGCAATTGCAGCAATGGTACCGCACGCTCGACCAGTTGATCGCCTGCAAGGCGCAGGTCGAGCACGCGCTGTTCCTGCGGCTACGCGACCTGTTCTCATTGCAGGTCGACATGGTGTTCTACGATCTGACCTCAACCTATTTCGAAGGCCAGGGACCACCGAAGCTCGGGGCGAACGGCCACAGCCGCGACGGCAAGCCGCGCAACCGGCAGGTCCTGGTCGGCCTTGTCATGGTCGACGGCTGGCCGATCGCGCATCATGTCTTCGCCGGCAACCGGCGCGATGCCAACACCGTTCCCGATGTGCTACGCGACATCGAGCAGCGCTTTGGGCTCAAGCGCGTGGTGTTCGTTGGTGACCGCGGCATGGTGACGAGCCAGAACCTCGATGAGCTGCGCGGCAGCGGCCACGGCTACATCGTCGGCCGCAATCGCCGGCGCAGCGGCGAAGTGTTCGACTACATCCAGAGCGCGACCGGACCTTGGACCGAATGTCCTGCTGGAATCACGGTGCGCGAGCGGGCGAACGCGCCGAAAACTTTCGTGCAGGAGGTGACCGCAAGCCAGCCGGGCGTGCGCGTGTTCGTCGTCCACTCCGAGGAACGCGCAGGCTTCGAGACGGCGCAGCGCGCCAAGGCGATGGAGCGCGTGCGCATCAAGCTCGACGCTCTGCAACGCCGCGTCGCCAAGGGTCGGCTCAAGGCCGCCGACAAGATCGGCGCCGCGGCGGCGCGAATCCTCGCCCGCAATCACGGTCATCGCTATTACGACTGGGCCTATGAAGACGGCGCCTTCCGCTTCTTCGAGCACCCCGTCCACTTTACGCGCGAGCAGGCCTCCGAAGGCAAGTACGTCATTCAAACCGAAGAGCCCAACCTGTCCGCGGTCGATGCCGTGCGGCTGTACAAGGAGCTGTCGGATGTCGAGCGCGCCTTCGCCAGCCTCAAGGACATCATCGACATGCGGCCGATCTATCACCGTACTGACGACCGGGCGCAGGCGCATATCTTCGTCGCCGCGTTGGCGTTCCTGCTCCATCGTGCGATCGAAAAGAAACTCAAGGCCGCGCGACTCGATCTCTCCGCCGCCGAAGCGCTGACCGCGCTCAAGTCCGTGCGCGTCGTCGACATCGATCTCGGCGACGGCACCACCAAGCGCTCCGTCACTCACGGCTCTCAGCGTGCCACTACCGTGCTGCGCGCACTCGGCATCACCGAACTCGATCCGCCGTCCCCGCCGCAACAAGGCGAAACCGTCATGTAGTGACAAATCGCCATACCCACCGTAGGAAAATCAATGGTTTAGGCGACTAAATGTCAAACATGGGCTAGGCCGACAACTTTCGCGCCGCCGCACGTTCGCCGTGTTCGAAAGCATCCACGAATTGTTCAAGCTCGTTTTCCGTCATGCCCAGGGCGCGGCCTTCCTCGCGCCAGCGGGCAACAGCAACCTCGACTTGGCGTAAGATGGCTTTGGCGCGTGCGTTGGCGATACGAAAATACGCGATGACCGACATCAATGCGTCGATGCTGGCTGCCGGTCCGGCATCTTCTGAAATCCAGGTCTTCAACTCCCGGACGCGTTCCGGAAACGGATTGATGTCAAAGGCAGGCGCCAAACGCCACTGACCTCGATCGACATGCAGAAATCCGTGATTCATCAAGTGATCGTCCACATTGGTAATCAAGATAGAGAAGGCGATACGCCGCCAGAGTTCTTCGATATCCGATTGCGATTGCGAGCCGTGCTGGCGAAGCGCGTCGACGATTTCGGTATAGGCGTGCTCGCCGGGATCGCTGGGCTCGGCGCCCAACATGGTCGCCGCTGAGACATACATCAATCGACCGCCACCATCCGGCCGGTCAAATCGACGGATGAGGGCAACGGGCGTGCCGTCGCTACTGATTAGTTGCGCCTGTGCGGCGTTGATGCCGGCGGCCGATGCGAGACGGAGCGCGAGCACCTCACCTTTAGTGACGGCTCTTTCATCGGTGACACTCGGAAATTTTCCGATCGACAGCCGGCCATCATCGTCGACAACAGTGCATTTTGGGCGCAGCCCTCCAAGCGACGTTCCGCGGCCGCGCAAATAGGCGAGATCAGCCGCCGTCTCGGTGTTTGTCTCGACGGCTCTGCTGGCAGCCAACAGGTGCGCCAATTCAACCAACGGGGGCGTGGTGCGGCGTCCTTCCTCGATCGCACGTTGGAATACACCATTTTCATCTCGGAGACGAAGGGCGCCAACCCGGCTGACGTCATCGACAGCAAGCAGGTAGTCAAGAGCGTTCAGTGGCTGTACGTCTGTCTCCGTGCCGGTGCGACGAGCCTCCTGGCGACGTTTGGCATAATCGCGCTGGATCACGCGCCGGCCCCAACCGTCCGGTTCGGTGTCGGCGATGGCTGGATGGAAGATCGAGCCATCCTTCGTCTTACGATGAAACTGCGCGCCCGCGACTAGCGGCAAGGCCGGATCGATTGCGAACCGATCCGAGGCTGCGAGCCAGGCCGGATCGTATTCGAACGCAGCGCTCTCGCGAGCTCCTTGCTGGTTGTAGTGGATGGCGCCGAGGGGCCGGGCGTCGTCGCCGATCTGAAGCTGAATCGTGCGTTTCATAGTGCGGTCGCCGATCTCTTTACCCGGACGCGTTTCGGCAAGCGCTCAACGTCGAGCAGGAGGCCTTGATCGTCACGGCGCGGATCGACGATTTCGCCGAGCGCATCGCCGAAGCCCAAAACGAATAGCACCATGGCGTAGACCCCCATGGAAACGGTGGGATCTCCTTTCTCGACACGGAGATAGGTGCTTTTTGCCACGCCGAGCCGCTCAGCCATCATCGCTGTTGTCAGGCTCCGCTTCTTACGCGCGGTGGCAAGGTCAAGGCCCAGCTTGGCCAGCGAGCGTCTGACCTTCGGTGGCAGGATATCGGTGACAGCTGATTTCACGGTATGGTCTCATATATGATCCAGTATCTGTATTACAGGTTCATATATAATACCTTAATTCCAGGATGTCACCTCGGGGAAGGCCGGCCAACGTAACGGCAGGCGGCGATGCAGCCCAAGACCCCCGTGGCGAAACCTCACCACGGGAGCACCGCGGCCACCGCCTTCTGGTTGAATATCGGTTGAAAAGTACCCGGCGCAGCAGCGGAAGTCGGCCCGTTCCTGTATTGTTCCGATTCGGTCCCAGCCGGAATCCGCGCATGAGCCACTCAGATACTGTCCGCGAACTTGCGTCGATTCTCAACCCCCAGAACGAGGCCCGCCCAACGGTATTGTTGGGCGCGGGCGCGTCGTTCTCGTCCGGGGTGCCGCTGGCCGACGAAAGTGTGAAACGCATCGCGCGCCGATTCTACGCAGAGAGGATTGTCGGCGGGAAAATGCTGCCCGAACAGGTCAAGACGTCCGAGTGGATGACGTGGCTCGGTGAGCAGGACTGGTTCGTTCGGGATACCGCAAGGCTGCCCGAGAACTTTCCGCTAGTCATCAAGCATCTGCTCACGCCTCAGGCCTATCGCCAGAAAGTGCTCCTTGATCTGATCGCGCCTGATGGCGACATCGGCAGCGGCTACCGCCATCTCGCCGAACTCGTCCTGAGAGGTTTGATCGGAACGATCCTTACGACGAACTTCGACATCTGCCTACCGCGAGCGCTCAACGACAAACGGCCCCATATCCGGCACGTGGCTGAAGTGAATCGTGGTCCGGACGATTTCCGAGAATTCGACATCTTCAATCGCGCTCAAATCGTTTGGCTGCACGGCAAGGCCGAACAGTACACTGACAAGAACTTGGCCGAAGAGGTCGCAAATCTCGATCAGAAGCTGGTCGGCGTATTGCTACCTCTGCTCCAGTCTACACCATTGATCGTGGTTGGATACCGCGGTGCCGAACCGTCGATCATGACCAGTCTTCTTGGCGAGTCCGGCGATCTCGCCTTTAAGAAGGGAATCTATTGGTGCCACCGCGGCGGCGATCTGCACCCGAACGTGGAGGCGCTCCGCAAACGGCTGGGAAGCAATTTCAAGGTTTGCGACATCGATGGCTTCGACGAATTGTTCGGCGACCTGGACAAGGAACTCGCACGTCAGCAGCGAAATCTCGGCGCGCCTGTTGCGGACGCCAAGCCCGATTTCGACGACCGTCCGATGGACGGCGCAACGCTAGCCGATTTGGATCTCGATCTTGCCCTGCACACGGCCCATCAATACTCCCGCAAGCTGGGGTTACGGGAGCCGACTGCAGCCACACTGAAGGTGTTCTTGCGCGAGCTCGGCCTGTTGGTTGATGCAGGCGGCATCGACCGCCCTAGTATCGCCGCCGTACTTCTTTTTGGACGGGACCCGCAACGCTTCCTCCCCCATGCCGTCGTCACCGTCACAGTAGACGGGAAGAAGCGCAAGGTGATCACGGGTAATCTGCTGAAGCAGCGGAAAGACCTGCTTGAGTGGGTAGAGCAGGAGGACGTCAATCCAGTCCTCAAGGTGAAGGTGCGAGGACGCCACGAAGAGCGCCGCGCTTATCACGAACGCGCGCTGATCGAACTCTGCATCAACCTCTTGGTCCATCGCGATTACGCGGATGGACGGCCCGCGATCATCCAGGCGCAGGGAAACAGTGGCGTTGCGTTTCTAAACCCGGGGCGTCTTGAGGAACGCGTCGCCGCAAAACTGAAGCTCGACGCGCGTGGTCAGTTCGAGCCGGTCCGCGAATTGACCTCTCCCCGTAACCGCGCGCTCTGCGACATTTTCTACGGGATGAGCGTGATGGAACGGGCAGGAACCGGCCTGGCCGACGTGCTCAATTTCGCTAAAGAGGGGGACGGAACGGCGGTCTTCAGCGTGCCGCCCGGCAGTGACGATTTCCGGGCCGAGATATTCCAGCCGACTGCGTCTGGAAAATCGTCGTCCGTCGCGCGAGACACACGACCGATCGGCACCTACATCGTCAACGTGATGCCGTTTGCATCCTTGCCCTCGGCAGTGTCCAGGGTGCGCGTTTCAGGAACACTGGAAGCGATCGCCAAGAAGGTGCCATTGAATGAAATCGGCACCGCGCTGATCCGCGACGGCGAACTCTGGTCGTTCGCGCCGGCAGCGCTTCTCCACACGATCCTCAAGCCAGTGATGACGGAGGCTGCCGTGCGGTCGACGTCCCGGGAAGGGCTGGAGGCCGATCCCGATCTGGCGCAGGTCTTGTCTTGGTTACTTCGCAAGCACTTCGAGGGCCAGCTCCGCGGACTGCGTGGGCGCGGCCTCTTGATCGAGCCGGATCGCAAGTCCAACCGCCGTGCCTACTTCGTCGGGGAGAAAGGTGGGCCGCGGATGATGATCTATGACACGCCCCGTCGTCGCGGCGTACCCCGCGAGGTCGTGAAGCAGCGCGGCGATCCGCCTCGCGCATGGTTCGAGAACGAAGGGATCGCCTACGAAATTGCGCGATTGGGACCAGTCTGGGGGGTGCGTGTGAAGCCGTTCTACATGTTCACCGGCACGGATGCGCAAACACCGCTCCCAGGCTACGCCAGAACCGCGAAAGCAACCCGACGGATGAAGTTCGACCGTAACCAGAGCGTCGAAAGCGACCTGACGTTCTGGGCGCGATTCATCTCGCAAGGCGCGCCCATCGTGAACTTGGGGCACGGGCCCGTCGAGGATCTGCTGCTCGAAGGCACATTCATGTCTCTGGACGTTCCCGAAGAAGGATTGATCGATGGCGACAGCAATAAAGATAAAATGTCTGCCTGAGCCGGAGCTGCAGTTCAGCAATGGTCGGCGGGACTTCGATCCGCGGCGCGCCCTGTCGGCTGGTGGTCCAGCCGATCACCGAGGCCTGCGGACGATCCGCGTAGGTCTGGTGGGTCTCGCTGACGAGGTGACCGCGGCTCGCGGCTGGATAGGCGCCATGGACGGCTTCAAGCCCGCTCACGAACGCAACGCGCACCGATTTCGGGATTGGCCTGGCGCGGAAAAGGCCCTCGGTGCAAAATTCGAGGTCGACCAAACTTTCGTCCGAACCATCGACAAGGCGCAATTCAACCGATTGTTTAGGGAACGCATCAGCGGCGAAGATTTCGATGCGCTCGTTGAACTCTTCGAGGGACCGATCAGCAGTATGTTCGGTGACATACGGCCGGATTGTATCGTGGTGTGTATTCCGGACGCGCTCGGAGACCTTCGTGTGCAGAATCCCGAGCTGTCCGGCAAGGAACGCAGGGCCCTTGAGATATTGAAGCGCGAAGAGGAGAGCGCCCAAGGTGATCTCTTCGCACCCTCGGAGGAGGATCTCGCCGAGGCGGAAGCACTTCGTACCACAGCGGAAGATCTCCTGTTCCGGACTTTCTATCGGGCGCTCAAGGCGAAGGTCCACAAATATGAGAACGCGGTTCCGATCCAAGTCTTGCGCCGAGAAACGATCGACCGGATGGAGGACGCCGGACACAGCCAGGCGACGCGGGCCTGGAATTTCACCACGGCACTCTATTACAAAGCCGGCGGGCTTCCCTGGCGGCCGGCCGATCTGCCCGAAGGGGTGTGCTTCATCGGAGTGTCCTTCCATCATCTCAAGAAGCGAGGGGGGCACCTCGTCTACGCGAGCGTGGCGCAAGCTTTCTCATCGGATCACGAGCCGTTCTGTCTGAAAGGCGCTCATATCGACCACGAACAACGCCGGGATCGGCAGCCCTACCTGAACAAGTCGCAAGCGTTCGCGATGATGCGCGACATCCTGCATGGCTACGAGAAGCGCACCGGCGTGAAGCCAAAACGCGTGGTGGTTCACAAGACTTCGATGTACCAGCCCGAAGAGGAGGAGGGATTCCGGGAGGGCACAAAGGGCATTGTCCCGAGCTGCGATCTTATCTGGCTGAGGCAAACGCCGTTCAGGTTAGTCCGGAAGGGTTCAGAAGAGCCCTGGCGGGGAACACTCTGCCAAATCGAAGGCGATTCATACCTATTCACGAGCGGTTACGTGCCGTGGTGGGATGAGTTTCCCGGCGCGCATATCCCTGCGCCGATCCAGATCGGGTCGGCAGGGCCGACTGACATCGAAGCAAGATCAAGAGAAATCCTAATCCTCTCCAAGATGAACTGGAATTCGAGCGATGGCATTACTCGTCTCCCGGTCACCTTGCTGTTCGCAAAGAAGGTGGGAGAGATCATGACGGAATTGTCGGACAACGTTACGCCGAATCCGTCCTTCCGATTTCACACCTAGGCCGAGCAACCTCGAGGTTCGAGTGTACCCCGAGGCATGACGATGGTGCCTTGGGGACGTAGCCGCCCCAACCAAGAGCGAAGCGACCGCAACGCCGTCACTTTGGGGGTAGGGGCTCCCCCAGCGCCGGTGTCTTCGTTTGTTGAGCGTATGCTTTCCTCCAATCCCGGCCCGTTCAGTGGTTCCCTTACAATTGCCGATGATGGAACTTATCTATCAAGGATTGCACCCTCGCCCTGTTTGCCACCGCAAGAAAGTTCAGCATGGCTGCCGCTGCTGCTTATGTTCTTCATGTTCCCGAAGGACGCCGTGAGATCATCCTCGACCGAGCGGAAGAGAACCGATACTTCCCCGGCGCGACGGCCGCAGAGCCGGTCGAACGGTTCTCGCACGGCCGCAATACCGCTCTCGTCGTTTTGGCGAGCTTCCGCGACGGGGCGATCACGCACATTGCGAATGGTCGAAAGGGTGCATCGGCCGGCACGGGCCTGGTCCGGCTCAACATGACGGACTTTCAGAGATTGGATCGGCCGCTTCCCTTCGAGGATCTGGTGGAGCTTGTTCCCCCGCGATTTCGCTCACCGCTTCGCCGGGTACTCAACAGCGGCGGGTTGATTCCGCCGAAGACTTTTCGTGCGGTCGTGGACGCTCTGACTCGACTTGATGCCAGTCTCGCACCGCGCCTAGCTCGGTTCTCAGAGCGTCGCGCCCAGGCTATCCGACGCTTTACGCCTGAAGAGCGCGCGAACCTCGCCGTCCAAAAAGAATCGCTGGCTCTCGCGCTCGATATTGCCGGAATGCCGAGAGAGGAAATCCTCTCCTGGTCGCCGACGCCCGGCAAACCAGCCTCCTTCCTTGAAGGGTTGCCCGCGGCACGGGTCCGCGAGGACGTCATGATCATCAAGGACTTCACATCGGTCCCGGGCTTTGAAGCCGTACGCGAAGCCACGAATGTAGCCGCGATGACCTTTGAAAACCCTCAGGATCGCGATCAAAAGCTTACCGTGATCATGGCGAACCGACTGCCGCTCGAAGAGCAGACGGGGGCGGACCTTATCTACTACAACGAACTCTATCGCGCATTTGTGCTCGTCCAGTACAAGGCGATGGAGAAAACCGGGGACGACCCAGAGTTTCGCTGGCGAGACGGCGATCAGTTCACCAAGGAAATCGAACGTATGGACGCGCTCTTGGCCGAGCTTGCCCAATGTGGGCTGGATCATGCGCCGGAAGGCTTCCGGCTTTGCGCCAATCCATTCTTCCTGAAATTCTGCTCGCGCGTTGTCTTCAATCCAGATGATAAGGGCCTGTTCTCCGGCATTTATCTGCCGCTCGACCTTTGGAAGTGCCTGCACGCGAACGGCCGGTTGAAGGGCCCGCAAGGCGGCAACGTGGTTAGCTTTGGCAATGTTGGAAGGAAGCTGTCGAATTCCCAATTTATCGAACTGGTTGCGAATTCCTGGGTTGGAACGACGATTCCTCAATCGGCAGAACTAGCGAAAGTCATCCGAGCGGTTCTGGAGTCTGGCCGCACCGTGACATTCGCGGTGAAACATCTACCCACATCGGATGATGCCGAGCAGACGAATCCGACCGCGCCCCTCGACGTTTCCTCGCTGCGATTCGATGATGAGCCGCGGCCCGATGATTGGCTCGATTTTAAAGACGTGGTCGAATCCTGACATCCCGTAATCCAAGGCCGCTGGATCTTCGATCGAAGCTTCATAAGGTAGAAACAGCGCGAATGCCTGCATGCTTATGACGTAAGAACCTATCGGGCGGGGAAACGGAGGAGGTGCCTTATGGCGGGGTATTTCCGGATACGGCAGATTCACAGTCCGATCCGACGGCATCATTCGCAAAGGAAAACGCTACAAGGTCTTGGGCTCAACAAGATCGGCCGCATCGCGACAGTGCCGTTCAACGGGTCGATCTGGGGAATGGTTCAGAAGGTCCGGCATCTAATCGACTTTCCGGATCAAGATTTGCTCGAGGCGCACCGCTTGATACTGCCACAGCCCGTGGATGAGGCGGCCGATGAGGCGCTGATGCGTGAGCTTCTCTTCAAGCGGCTGGGGTTTGAACTCATTCGCTTGCCCGAGGGGAGTTCGAAGAGTCCCGATTTCAAGGTTGTGAAGAACGGTGAGCTTCTTGGCTACTGCGAGCTCAAGTCGCCGCGGGACGACCGAATCTTTGCTGTTCCCAAAGATCTCAAGCCCGGTGAAATCCGGCAGGAGGTCCGGGAAAACCCAGCGGCGCATGCGCTTGCTCGCGTGATTGAAAAAGCAGCCGCCCAGTTCGATGCCGTTAACCCGGATCACGCCCGGCCCAATATCCTGGTGATCGTCAGCCATGCGCGGCTCCGAGGGCCGGTCGATCTGCACCTCGTGATCGCGGGCATGCCCACGCCGGAGGGCGGCCGCGGATTCCTTTTAGTTGACCCGAATGAGAAGGATTTCACAAAGGCTTGGGCCAAGCAGAGAAAGCTTTGGCAAGATGCGCGGCGAATCGACCTCTTTTTCTGGATCGATGCGCACTCTCGCACAGTTCGGCACATCATCAATAATGACGGTGGCCGGCACCAGGAAGCGTGTGAGCTTATGAACGTTCAAAGCTAGTTGCTGAAGTGCTACTACAATTGATCGGCTGTCATGGGCCGGAGCGGGCTAAAGCATGAGCTTTTACATTCAGACTATTCGCAATCTCGCTTCCGGGGTTTTCGATCCGAACGGAAGCGAGTCCGCGCCCATTCGTTCTCCATTTGACGCCGCTCCGCCGTCGCCGAAACGCTAACGCATGCTCCGGTTTTCGAGCCTAACGCACGCCCCTGCCGAAACAAGGCGCCTTCTTCCGCGAGCGCCTCGTCAGGTTCTTGGGTGCTGCCGAGCACCCGATGATGCCGGCCGAGCGACCAAAGATCAGCGACGAGTCGTTCCTCGATTTGATGCTTGGACTATTGAGCTCACTCGTGCGCTACCGGCCGCAGATTTGGCAGAACGCGATTTCACGGTCTGTCACAGCGCAAAGTCCCGCAGACGACCGCTCATTGTCACTCATAGAAACAGTTTTTGGACGACGTGCTGAGTGGATTTCCAGAGATGGTCGTGCGCGTGATGGATTATCAGCGGACGCGCTAGCGCCGGCTGTTATCAAGTATGTCGGTACCAATTTGGGTGCCTTTTGCGATAATTTGCGGGATACAGTTTGAGATACAAATTGTGATACATGGTCTGCGGTAGGGCCTAAAAAGTGTAGTAATATCAAGTTATGGCTGGGTAGTTGTGGGCGCTCCGAGGCCATCCGCCACTTTATGGAGCTCGGGCTTACAACGAAAAATGAGCGTGCGCCGGACAGGAAAACGTTCGCCGCTACGTCTCGGCTGATGCAAGGAATTTAGCCGCATTCTCCGCAGCCACAGGCAGGGCGCAGGATAGCTTGAACGCTTGATCCGACGTTACCTGGAAATGAACGCAAACAACGCCCGCGATGGCGACGGTGATCTCATCATCGATCTGCTCGACTGCGATTGCAGCCGACTCGTTGATCGCGATCTCTTCGATGCGCCCGAAGACGTCAAGTTCCTTCGCCGTCACTACACTCTCCATAAAGTGCTAGGCGACAGGATATCAGAGATCCTTCCAGCGAAGAAGATCGGCGACGTCTTTTGGCAGTGCGCTTAACACGGCGATGCTGCCGGATGAAGGCGACCAAGGGCGGCTTACGACTACCGTCTGCTGCCGAAATTCCGGGTAGCGACCGAAGCCGTCAATTGCGATCTGAAGGCCTGTGCCGAAGTGCTAAAACAAGAGGGTGGTCCTACAATTAATCTGAACTCGCTCGTTCCTCCGATGCTCGCGCGATTATGGGCCGCCGATCGGGCGTTTAGAAGAGCGCGAAGAAAACTTGAAAACGAAGGGTAAGGGCCTTCCAGTTATGCAGGCCGGAACTCTCTACGTAAGAGGGTTGGCTCAACGCCATCTTGTTGCAATCGTGACTTCTTTGAGCGAAAAACGAACGATGATCCTCAGCCCGTCCTCGAACGTCGGCCGACCCAGACAAAAATCGGCACAGCGACGCACTGCGTGACGATACAGAACGCGATCACGGCTGGCAGCGATGCGTCATAGAGCATCCCAATCACCGCGCTGCCAATGAACCAGAAGATGCCATATCCCGCGGTAAAAACACCGAATGCAGAGGCACGGCGGCGGGGCGAGACCATTGGCGTCACCGCGGCTGGAATGATGGATTCATGGACACCCATACCGAGACCCCAGATTGCGGCGCCTAAAAGAGCGGGCCAAAAACCGCCGAGGAAGACCAGAGGGGCGAAGAGGGCAGACACCAGCGTTAGCAGAACGAGGACCTCAAAACCGAAGCGGTCAAATAACTTTCCCAGGACCAGCGATCCCGTGCCACTGACCCCCATCGCAATGGCATAGAAGATCGCGATCCAGTTACTCGGGACGGTCCCGGCAAGCGAGAAATGATAGGCGATCAGCGAATAGTCGGCGAAGCCGGCAGCGACAAATGCAGCCCCCACCAGGTAGATCCAAAAAACCCTCGGCAAGCGCGAGCTACCGAACGCCGCCGGAGCGGTCTCCATATCCTCAGGTTTCGGATAGAGCCAACGGGCGGCCAACACGAGGCTCAGATTGACGGCCGCGGGAACGAGGAGCACGGCAAAGGCTTCCCGATAGCTGCCTTCGTGAGCAAGGACTGCGGCTACCGCCAATGGGCCAAACATCGCACCAAATTGATCAAGCGCTTCGTGCAATCCGAAGGCCCAGCCGTAACCTCCGGCCTGCCTGCCGGCGTGCGACAGCATGACGTCGCGAGGCGGATTGCGGATGGCCTTGCCAACGCGTTCGAGAATGATCAGCGCCGCGGCCGCAGGCCAGCTTGACGTCAGCGCAAGCGCCGGTACCGACCCCATCTGGATGGCGTAGCCCACAATCGTAATCGGCCAGTATCGGCCGGTCGCATCGGCGAAGCGGCCCGAAAATAGCCGGAGGCCATAGCCAAGTAACTCACCAAGCCCGCTGACGATGCCGACAATCGTACCGCTCGCTTGAAGGCTCGCGAGGTACGGACCGACAATGCTGCGAGAGCCCTCGTAGGTGAAATCGGCAAAGAAGCTCAATATGCCGATCAAGACGATGAAGCGGAGTGCGACGCGACTCGGCTGTGAAGTGGTGCTCATCGCGTCACCTGGACGGCTTCTGGTTCTTGTAGAACGCTCCGCAGCGCGTCATGTGCCGGGCCATTTGTGCCTCCCACGAAGGATTGACCTTTGCAGGAGTCATTGGCCCGTAGGGCGTTTCAGGCGAACTCCACCGCCGTATGCACTTTCGATTAGAAAATAGACGATCTTGACAACCATCGCGAGCCGGATCTTGAACTTGTAGGGTTCGGCAGCCGCCAAAGGGAATTGGCCATGAGCTCTGATCGCAGGCCGCTTCGCCCTTGATGGTTCCGAGATACATGCCATTTCCCTGCCAGGCGGTGGAGTCCGCCTTCAAACGCCCAGCGGCCAATGACTCCTGATTGAGTGTCAGGAGTAGCCTTTGTCAGATCCTGGTGACCGTTGGCTGAATCTAGCAGCAGCCCTTTCGAAGATTAGCGCGCTCCATAGCGATGAGGACGGAATTGCCGAACTCGTTGCTATTGGCGCGCCAGCAGTTCAGCCATTGCGAGACATCCTTCTTCAGAGAGAGCCAAGCGGGCTGCATCAAGTGCGCTGCCGTGCCGCCCAAGCGCTTGGCCTTCTCGGCGCGTTTGATGTTATCGAGGAGTTTCTTCGCAGGCCTCGGCGCGGTGATCCTGTCGAAAGGCTGGGCGACGATGTGGTAGTCAGTGCGGCCGCGCGGGCGATCGCGCGCAGGAGGGATAACAGGACTTTTGCGCTCCTGTGTGACCTCGCCAGGGCCCATCCGCTCAATGGACTGCTGGCTGCTCTGGCG
>Ga0335071_10001774_pt1 | contig 23202 bp, 20 predicted proteins | sample Lox_Sample_15_FD_206724 | JGI IMG/M metagenome (GOLD analysis project Ga0335071, IMG submission 206724) | Soil microbial communities from Loxahatchee National Wildlife Refuge, Florida, United States - Lox_Sample_1.5 | ecosystem: Environmental > Terrestrial > Soil > Wetlands | place: USA... | reverse complement strand
GAGGTTCGACAACACGACGATGCTCTCGCTGCGTTCGATGTCCGCGCTCGAGCGGATGCGCTCGAGGGCCGCCTCGAGGTGCCGCATGTCGCGGGCCAGCACGTGCAGGATCGCATCCGACGTCCCGGTCACCGTTGCCGCGCTGACCACCTCGGGTATGTCCACCCAGGCCGCACGCAGCCGGTCGGGCTCGATGGTGCCGTGGCAGAACACCTGCACGTAGGCCTCCGTGTTCCAGCCCAGCGCGTTGCGGTCGACGACCGTGGTGAAGCCCTTGATCACGCCGGCGTCGAGCATCCGGTCGACGCGGCGCTTCACCGCGGGTGCCGAAAGGTTCACCGTCTGACCGATTTCCGCGAAGGTGGCCCGGGCGTGCTGGGTCAGCTCGGCGAGGATGCGCTCGTCGGTCTCATCCAGGCGGTCCATGCGCTACTCCTGCTCCCGCCGCACAACAAATCGCTGTATATTCAAGTTTGACGCAATAAATATAGCGTAGACGCGCAAGAATCGTCGTTTGCTTGTTCAGCCTGGCGCAAATACCGTTGATCTATGACGGATTCCTACGTCGGCGCCCCCGCGCTCGCCCGCCCCATCCGCACTCGGCGGGCCCGCCGGTACGCGATGACCCCGCCGACCTTTTTCGCCGTCGAGTACGCGATCAACCCCTGGATGGACGTCGGCACTCCCGTCGACGCCCACGTCGCGCTGGTGCAGTGGGAGGCCCTGCGCCAGACCTACCTGCGGCTGGGCCACGACGTCGCCGTGATCGAGCCCCTGCCCGGGCTCCCCGACATGGTCTACGCCGCCAATGGCGGGTTCATCGCCCGCGACATCGCCCTGGTCGCCCGGTTTCGATTCGCCGAGCGTGCCGGCGAGTCCCGGGCGTACGCCGAGTGGATGGCATCCCTCGGCTACCGGCCCGCGTCGACCCGTCACGTCAACGAGGGGCAGGGCGATCTGCTGATGGTCGGCGATGTGGTGTTGGCGGGTTGCGGCTTTCGCACCGACCGGCGCGCGCACCAGGAAATCTCCGCGGCCCTGGGCATGCCGGTCGTCTCGCTGGAGTTGGTGGATCCGCGCTTCTATCACCTCGACACCGCGCTGGCCGTCCTCGACGACCACACGGTCGCGTTCTATCCGCCGGCTTTCAGCGCGGCCGCGCAGGACCGGCTGCGCGCGCTGTTTCCCGACGCGATCGTGGTCGGAAGCGCCGACGCGTACGTGCTCGGCCTCAACGTCGTCTCCGACGGCGTGAATGTCGTTCTTCCTGCGGCCGCAACGGGTTTCGCCGCGCAGCTGCGCGCGTCCGGCTTCGAGCCGGTCGGCGTGGATCTGTCCGAGCTGCTCAAGGGCGGCGGTTCCGTCAAGTGCTGCACATTGGAGGTATTCCCGTGACGATCCTGGCTGACACCGCAACCGAAACGGCGATTGTGCTGGTCGAAAAGCATGCGGCGCACAACTATTCGCCGCTGCCGGTGGTTGCGGCCAGCGCCGAGGGTGCGTGGATCACCGATGTCGACGGCCGTCGCTACCTCGATTGCCTGGCCGCCTACTCGGCGGTCAACTTCGGCCACCGCAACCCCGAGATCACCGCGACGGCCCATTCGCAACTCGACGCCGTCACGCTGGTCAGCCGCGCGTTCCATTCCGACAGTCTCGGACCGTTCTGTGCGGCGCTCGCCCGGTTGTGCGGCAAAGACATGGTGCTGCCGATGAACTCGGGCGCCGAGGCCGTGGAGAGCGGCCTGAAGGTTGCCCGCAAGTGGGGCGCCGACGTCAAGGGCGTCCCATCGGGCCGGGCGAATATCATCGTGGCGGACAACAACTTTCATGGCCGCACGATCAGCATCGTCAGCTTCTCGTCGGACCCGGCGGCCCGGGACGGGTTCGGTCCGTTCACCCCGGGGTTCCGCTCGGTGCCATTCGGTCACGCCGCGGCACTGGCCCGGGCGATCGACGAGAACACGGTGGCGGTGCTGTTGGAGCCGATCCAGGGCGAGGCCGGGATCGTCGTCCCGCCCGACAACTACTTGCCAACCGTCCGCGCGCTGTGCAGCGAACACAACGTGCTGATGATCGCCGACGAGATCCAGTCGGGGCTGGCCCGCACCGGCTACACGTTCGCCTGCGACCGGTGGGGCGTCGTGCCGGACGTCTACCTGCTCGGCAAGGCGCTGGGCGGCGGCGTGGTCCCGCTGTCGGCGATGGTCGCGGACCGCGAGATCCTCGGCGTGCTGCACCCGGGCGAGCACGGCTCGACCTTCGGCGGCAACCCGCTGGCGGCGGCGATCGGCACCACCGTGGTGTCCATGCTGGAGCGCGGCGAATTCCAGGACCGGTCGGCCGAATTGGGCGCGCACCTGCACCGCCGCCTGCGGGAGCTGATCGGCGAGGGGGTGGTGGCGGTGCGCGGCCTCGGGCTGTGGGCCGGGGTCGACATCGATCCGACGCGAGGCACCGCTAAGGACATCAGCCTGCGGTTGGCCCGCCGCGGCGTGCTGGTCAAGGACACCCACGGTTCGACGCTGCGGTTCGCGCCCCCGCTGGTGATCACCGAACAGGAGATCGACTGGGCTATTGACCAGTTCGCTGCGGCGTTGGGGGAGGCATGCGCATAATCAGCTGATCCAAGCAACAGGGGGCGCACTTGCCATCCAGCTCGATCAGCCTGACAGAGCAGATGCTGCGGCGTCGTCCCGTCGTCGGCGCGCATGCCGCACGCGGGGCCGCCGACCACCTCAAGCGCAGCATCGGCACGTTCCAGCTGACCATGTTCGGCGTCGGCTCGACGATCGGCACCGGGATCTTCTTCGTGATGTCTCAGGCGGTGCCCGAAGCCGGGCCCGCGGTGATCGTCTCGTTTCTGATCGCCGGCATCGCGGCCGGGCTCGCGGCCATCTGCTACGCCGAATTGGCGGCCGCGGTGCCGGTTTCCGGCTCGTCGTACTCCTATGCGTACACCACCCTGGGCGAGGCGGTCGCGATGGGCGTCGCGGCGTGCCTGCTACTGGAATACGGGGTGTCCACCGCCGCGGTCTCGGTCGCCTGGAGCGGTTACCTCAACAAGCTGTCGAGCAATGTGTTCGGATTCCAACTGCCGCACGCCCTGTCGGCGGCGCCGTGGGACTCCGAACCGGGCTTGGTGAACCTGCCGGCGGTCGTCCTGATCACGATGTGTGCACTCCTGCTGATCCGCGGCGCCAGCGAGTCGGCCAAGGTCAACACCGTCCTGGTGCTGACCAAGCTCGGCGTGCTGGTGATGTTCGTCATCTTGGCGTTCACCGCCTTCGACTCCGACCGGCTCAGGGACTTCGCCCCGTTCGGCGTCGCCGGCATCGGCTCGGCGGCCGGGACCATCTTCTTCTCCTACATCGGCCTTGACGCGGTGTCGACGGCGGGCGACGAGGTCAAGGATCCGCAGAAGACCATGCCGCGCGCCATCATCGCGGCGCTGGCCACGGTCACCGGCGTGTACGTCCTCGTCGCGCTGGCCGCGCTCGGCACCCAGCCCTGGCGGGAGTTCGCCGCGCAGCAGGAGGCGGGCCTGGCCACCATCCTCGACAACGTCACCCACGCCAGTTGGGCCAGCACAATTCTGGCCGCCGGCGCGGTCATCTCGATCTTCTCCGTCACGCTGGTGACCATGTACGGCCAGACCCGCATCCTGTTCGCCATGGGCCGCGACGGGCTGCTGCCGGCGCGATTCGCCACGGTGAATGCGCGCACCATGACCCCGGTGAGCAACACGGTGATCGTCGCGGTGGCCGCGGGCGGCCTGGCGGCCTTCGTGCCGCTCGACAAGCTGACGGATATGGTGTCCATCGGCACGCTGACGGCGTTCATCGTGGTATCAATCGGGGTGATCATCCTGCGCGTGCGCGAACCCGACTTGCCGCGGGCATTCAAGGTGCCGGGTTACCCTGTCACGCCGGCCCTTTCGGTGCTGGCGTGCGGCTACATCCTGATCAGCCTGCACTGGTACACCTGGATCGCATTCGCCGGATGGATCTCAGCGGCGTTGATCTTCTACTTCGTGTGGGGCCGCCACCACAGCGCGCTCAACGAGCGCGAAACGCAGGAAACGCCATGACGGTCGTCGTCGGGTATCGGGCCGGCGAGGTCGGCCTGTCGGGGCTGCACTTGGCCGTCCGCGCCGCGCGCTCGCTGGGCACGTCGCTCGTTGTGGCGACCATCGTGCCCAAACCCTGGCTGACAACGTCGTTCGCCCGCGTGGACACCGAATACGAGCAGTGGGCGGACAACCTGGCCGCGGACTCGGCAAACGAGGCCGCGCATTTTCTTCGCGATGTGTCCGACGGCATCGACGTCGCCTATCTGCATCGCGCGCACCGGTCGGTGTCGGGTGGCCTGATCGAGGTGGTCGAGGAGGTCGGCGGCGAGGTGGTGGTACTGGGATCGTTGCCCAGTGGCGGGCGCGGGCCGGTGGTGATCGGCACGACCGCCGACTGGCTGCTGCACGCGTCGCCCGTGCCGGTGGCCATCAGCCCGCGTGGATACCGCGCGCGCACAGGCGGATTGACGCGGCTCACCTGCGCCTACGCGGCCACGCCGGACTCGGTTGAGGTGGTGCGGCGGTGTTCCGAGACGGCGCAGCGCTTCGGGGTGCCGCTGCGGGTGATGACCTTCGCCGTGCGAGGCAAGACGATGTACCCGCCCGAGGTGGGACTCGACGCCGAGGACGAGATCCTCGAGGTGTGGGCGTCGCAGGCGCGGAAAATACTGGCGGGCCTGAAGGCCGACGGCGTGGTCGGCGACGACGTCGCGCTGCAAGTGGTTACCGGCTATGACTGGGCGGAGGCGCTGCACAAGGCGGACTGGCAGGACGGCGAGATCCTCGCACTGGGCACCCGCCCGCGCGACGAGATCCGCCGGGTGTTCCTGGGTTCGCGCAGCGCCAAGATCATTCGCGAGAGCCCGGTCCCGGTGCTGGTGCTGCCGGGCTGACGCCGCTCGTTGGCCGCCGAGCTGGGGGCACCTCCCGCTTGCGGGGGACACGCCAGCGTGACGGTCGCGACGGAAGCTACCGGCGGGCGGCGGCGTTGGCCGCCGCCTGAGCCTTCCTCAACGTCGCGCCGACATCGCCGCGGCCCAGGAACATTTCGTTGAAATAGCTCTGCAAAGCCGTGTAGCCCGCGGCGTAGCCGGCGCCACTCGGGGCGGGAATGCGCGGGCCGTTCAGCACCGCGAAAAACGGGGTGACATCGATGCCCTCGGCGGCCCAGTGGTCGAAGTAGACCCGCTGAGCCGACAGCACCGCGGGGATCGCGGCGCCCTTGTCACCCAGGTACGCGTTGCCCTCCCGGCTGCCCATCCAGGCCAGCACCTGGCGCACCGCGTCCGGATGCTTTGTCGCCGAATTACCGGCCGCGGCAATGCCATTGGTGACGCTCACCCGGCCGGCGGGGCCGGTGGGCATCATCGCCACGCCCCAGCGGAACCGCGCATCGCGGGCCACCGGCTCCAGGTTGTAGGTGCCGGACTGGAACAGCGCCATCCGGCCGGCCAGGAACTGATTGCGGGAGAAGTCGCCGTTGTCGTTGGTGTCGGCGGCCGGCGGCGCCACGTGGTCGTCGTTGATCAGGCCGACCAGATAGCGGAAGGCCGTCACCGCGCCGGGATTGTCGAAGGCGAACTCGTCGCCGCGCTGGAACACCCCGCCCGCCGAGCCGATGTAGTTCAGATAGATGCCCTGCGGGTCATTGGCCGCGTTGTAGCCCCACTGGCGTACCCGCCAGGGATCGAAATCCTGTGTGCCCGCGGTCTTTCCGTTGGCGTCGATGGTCAGCCGGGCCAGCAGGGGGCGCAGGGTGTCGCCGCCGCCCGGGCCCCACCGCAGGCCGTCGAGCTGCCCGGGATCCACCCCGGCAGCCCCGAGCAGGTCGGCGTTGTAGTACAGCGCGATACCCGCGTCGGTCAGCTGCGGCACCCCCCACAGCACGCCGCCGCGGGTGAACTGGTCCACCACCGCCGGGTCCCAGTCGGCGGCGCTGCCCGGGCCCAGCACCTTGCCGATGTCCAGCAACCGGCCGCTGTCGGCATAGGCGGCGAGGTACGCGTTGGACAGCCAGAAGATGTCGTCGGCGCTGCCGCCGGCGACGTCGGTGCGCAGCGTGTCGAAGTACGTCGAATACGCCACGATGTTGGTGCGGACCTCGATGGTGGGATGCGCGCGGTTGAAGGCCTCGAACGACCGCTGATACGCCGCGGCGATCTGGTCGGCCCACAGCCGCACCTTGATGACGATCTTGCCGCCGTGGGGCTCGGCGGAGTAGTCCAACAGCACCGCCATGCCGGCCAGCAGCGCCGCGACGAGCACCAGCGACCCGGCGACCAGCGTGGAAAAGCGGGGCCGGGTCATGCTGTGTGCCCGCTCATTTGAGCCCCGACACCACGATCGAGGCGACGATGTGGCGTTGGAAGCCCACGAACAGCGTGATCAGCGGCACTGTCGCCAGCGTCGTCGCCGCCATCACCAGCGTCCACTGGGAGTTGAACCGCGACTGCAGGTCCGCGGTCGCCACAGTGAGCACCCGCCACTTGTGGCCGCTGGTGATCACCAGCGGCCACATGAAGTTGTTCCATTGGGACACCACGGTGATCAGCGTCAAGGCGGCCAGGACCGGCCGGCTGGACGGGATCACCACGTGCACGATCACGTCCAGGGTGTTGGCGCCGTCGAGGCGCGCGGCGTTGATCAGATCGTTCGGGATGAGGCGAAAGTGCTCGCGCAGCAGGAAGATCGCGTACGGCGAGCCGAACATGAACGGCAACACCAACGCCCAGAACGTGTTGCGCAGACCCAGTTGGGCCATCATGAGATACATGGGCACAACGGTGACCGTCGCGGGCACCATCAGCGTCGCGATGTAAACCCAGAACAGCGCGTCGCGCCCGGGAAAGTGCAACCGCGCGAACGCGTATGCCGCCAGCACCGAGAAGGTGAGTTGGCCCACCAGGATCACCACCGTCATCAGCGCCGTCACCGCCGCCGCGCGGCCGAACCCGGCCCCGCCCAGGTCGGCGTAGTTGGCCAGCGTGGGCGGCCGCGGCAACTGCAGTGGCGTGCCGGTGACGAACTGGTGCGCGGACGTGAACGAGGTGAGCAACCCAAGAGCGAACGGCACCAACGTGATCAGCGCGCCCAGCCCCAGCCCGGCATAGATGATCGCATTCGCCAGGCGAGATTTCGCCAGGCGGCTAGATGAGGTCATAACTGATCCGTCGCCGGAAATACAGATGCTGGACGACGGTGACCCCGATCAGGATGACGAACAGCACCACCGCCATGACCGACGCCCGCCCGATCGCCGCCGAGCCGAAGGCCTCGGCGTAGATGCGGTGGGCCACCAGGTCGGTGCTGCCGGCCGGCCCGCCGCCGGTCAGGGCGTAGACCGTGTCGAAAACCTGTGCGGTGCTGACGATCCCGGTCACCAGGACGAAGAACGTCGTCGGGCGCAGCATGGGCAGGGTGATGCGCCAGAACCGCTGCCACGCGGTGGCGCCGTCGGTGCGCGCGGCCGCGTGAACGTCGTCGGGGATGGCCAGCAGGCCCGCCAAGAACGACAGCGACACGTATCCGACGTTGGTCCACACCACGACGGCAGACACCAGCGGCAGCGCGAAGCTGGGATCGGAGAGCCACCCGATGCTGTGCCCGAGCACGGTGCTGACCGCGCCGTCGGTGGGGGCCAGGATCCAGCGCCACAGCACCGCGATCGCCAGCGGGGCGCAGATCCACGGCAGGACGTACACGGTGCGGAACAGGCCGGTGCCGGGAAGATTGCGGGCCAGCATCGCGGCGGCCAGCAGCCCCAGGACCGTCTGCGCGGGCACCACGATCGCCACGAAGATGGCGGTGACCACCAGCGAATTGCCGAAGCCGGGATCGGTCAGCACTGATCGCCAGTTGGCCAGGCCCACGTAGCGCAGCGGGCCCAGCAAGTCCCACCGGTACAGGCTCAGCCAGATCACGACGAGGATGGGCAGCAGCAGGAAGGCGAGCACACCGAACAGGCTGGGCGCCAGCAAGGCGTAGCCCAGCGCGCTGGATCGCGGCTGTTTCCTCAGCACAGCGCTGGCCATGGAGGTAATTAAAGCGGGCGCCGCCACGCTCGGTGGGAAGCGGTCGTTACCGTGGAGCCGTGACACCGAACCGGGGGATCGATGCCGACTTCCTGGGCCTGCCGCGCCACGAGCTTGCCGAAGCCGCGTTGTCGGCGGCGACAGCGGCCGGGGCCAGCCATGCCGACCTGCGGCTTCACCGCCTGAGCACCGAGATCATCCAGCTGCGCGACGGCGAGCTGGAGACCGCCGTCGTCAGCCGCGAGGTCGGCCTGGCGGTGCGGGTGATCGTCAACGGCACCTGGGGATTCGCCTCCCACGCGGAGCTGGCACCCGTCGTCGCTGCCGAGACCGCGCGCCGCGCCGTGCACGTGGCCACCACGCTGGCGATGCTCAACAGCGAGCGGGTCGAGCTCGCCGAGGAGCCCGTGTACGAAGACGCCACCTGGGTGTCGAACTACCGGATCGACCCGTTCGAGATCCCCGCGCCGGACAAGATCGCGGTGCTGGAGGAGTACTCCGGGCGCCTGCTGGGCGCCGACGGCATCGACCACGTGTCGGCGGGCCTGACCGCGGTCAAGGAGCAGACGTTCTACGCCGACACCTTCGGTTCGTCGATCACCCAGCAGAGGGTGCGGGTGCTGCCGTCTTTGGAGGCGGTGACCGTCGACGCCGCGGCGGGCAGTTTCGACTCGATGCGCACGCTGGCCCCGCCGATGGGCCGGGGCTGGGAAGCGCTGGCCGGCGACGAGGTGTGGAACTGGACCGACGAGCTCGCGCAGCTGCCGGCGCTGCTAGCCGAGAAGGTCAAGGCGCCCAGCGTGGTGGCCGGGCCCACGGATCTCGTGATCGACCCGACCAACCTGTGGCTGACCATCCACGAATCCATCGGCCACGCAACCGAATACGACCGCGCTATCGGCTACGAAGCCGCCTACGCCGGAACGTCGTTCGCCACCCCCGACAAGCTCGGCACCATGCGCTACGGCTCCCCGGTGATGAACGTGACCGCCGACCGCACCGCCGAATTCGGGTTGGCCAGCGTCGGATACGACGACGAGGGGGTGGCCGCGCAGAGCTGGGATCTGGTGCGTGACGGTATCTTCGTCGGCTACCAGCTCGACCGGGTATTCGCGCTGAGACTCCGCCAGGGGCTCTCGCAGCCGCGCTCCAACGGGTGCTCGTATGCCGACTCGCCGCATCACGTGCCGATCCAGCGGATGCCCAACGTGTCGCTGCAGCCCGCGCCCGAGGACGTCAGCACCGCCGACCTGATCGGCCGCGTCGAGGACGGCATCTACATCGTCGGCGACAAATCCTGGTCAATCGACATGCAGCGCTACAACTTTCAGTTCACCGGCCAGCGGTTCTTCCGCATCCGCAACGGCCGCCTGGACGGCCAGCTGCGCGACGTCGCCTACCAGGCCACCACCACCGACTTCTGGAACTCGATGGAAGCCGTGGGTGGCGCGTCGACCTGGCGACTCGGCGGGGCGTTCAACTGCGGCAAGGCGCAACCCGGGCAGGTGGCCCCCGTCAGCCACGGCTGCCCGTCGGCGTTGTTCCGGGGTGTCAACGTGCTCAACACGGTCAGCGAGGGCGGCCGATGATCACACCACAGCACGCCGTCAACCTCGTTCTGAAAGAAGCGGCCAAGCACGGCGGCGCCAGCGAGACGATGGTGCTGGTCAACGACAAGGTCGAGGCGACGCTGCGCTGGGCCGGCAACTCGATGACCACCAACGGGGTTTCGGTCAACCGCAGCATCACCGTGATTTCCGTTGTGCACCAAGGCGACAGCGCCCACATCGGCACGGTGGTGTCCGCCGAGGTGGATCCGCGGGTCATACCCGGTTTGGTGGCCGCGTCCCAGGAGGCGGCCCGCTCGGCGCCGGAGGCCGGTGATGCCGCGCCGCTGCTGTCCGACACCGGGGAGCCCGCCGACTGGGACGCGCCGGTGCCCGGCACCGGCCCGTTGGTGTTCGCCAATGTCGCCGACGCGTTGAGCCGGGGGTTTCGCGGCGCTGATCGGCTGTACGGCTTTGCGCACCACAGTGTTTCGACGACGTTCCTCGCATCATCGACCGGCCTGCGCCGGCGCTTCACCCAGCCCACCGGCGCGGTGGAGATCAACGCCAAACGCGGCGACGCCAGCGCCTGGGCGGGCGTCGGCACCGCCGATTTCGTTGACGTGCCCACCGATTCGCTGCTCGAACAGTTGTCGATGCGGCTCGGCTGGGCCAAGCGCAGCGTCGCGCTGCCCGCGGGGCGTTACGAGACGATCATGCCGCCGTCGACGGTGGCCGACATGATGATCTACCTGGCCTGGTCGATGGCCGGCCGCGGCGCGGAGGAGGGCCGCACCGCGCTTTCGGCGCCCGGCGGTGGGACGCGGGTGGGGGAGCGGCTCACCGAGTTGCCGCTGACGATGTTCTCCGACCCGATGGCGCCGGGGCTGGCGTGCACGCCGTTCGTCGCGGTGAGCAACTCCTCGGAGACGGTGTCGGTGTTCGACAATGGCATGGAGATCGCCCAGGTGGACTGGATCCGCAACGGGGTCATCAACGCGCTGGCCTACCCGCGGGCCACCGCCGCGAAATTCAACGCCAAGGTCGCGGTCGCCGCGGACAACCTGGTGATGACCGGCGGTTCGGCCGAGCTCGCCGACATGATCGCGGGCACCGAGCGCGGCCTGTTGTTGACCACGCTGTGGTACATCCGCGAGGTCGACCCCACCAGCCTGCTGCTCACCGGGCTGACCCGGGACGGGGTCTACCTCATCGAAGACGGCGAGGTGACCGCGGCGGTCAACAACTTCCGGTTCAACGAGAGCCCGCTGGACCTGCTGCGGCGGGCCACCGAGGCCGGGGCGGGTGAGAAGACGCTGCCGCGCGAGTGGGGCGACTGGGCCACCCGGGCGGCCATGCCGTCGCTGCGCATCCCGGACTTCTACATGTCGTCGGTGAGCCAGGCGCAATAGCCGATTGCCTCGCGGGTGGGCGCGTCCTACCGTGTGTGAAATGCTGACCCGATTGGTGGCCCTGTCGCCGGGCGACGGGCGCATCACGGCCCTGGTCCGGCGGGTGTGCGCGCAGACGTTGTCGCTGCCGACCTTGCCCGCCCCCGTGGACGTCGACGGGCCGGAGTCGGAGGCCGAGGCCGTCGTCGGCGAGTTCGCCGAGCAGTTCAGCGCCGACGTGTCGGCGATCACCGGCGAACAGCGGTCGCGGTTGTGGAAGATATTGGGCGACGGCACTTTTAGTGTGGTGACGCAGATCTACATCGCCGATTTCGTGCCGCGGGTGCGGGCCGGGCTGGAGGCGCTCGGCGTCGGCTCCGAATACCTCGGCTGGGTGAACGGGGCGATCGCGTGGGACCACACCACCGAGCCGTCGGCCGTGGTGTTCAACGAGTTCCTGCCCGCGGTGGCCAGGATGCGGGCGCTGGACCCGGTCACCGCCGAGTTGGTCCGGCTGCGGGGTGCGGCGCAGCACAACTGCCGGCTGTGCAAGTCGCTGCGCGAGGGCAATGCGCTGGACGCCGGGGGGTCGGAGTCGCTGTACGGCGACATCGAGCGCTATGAGGACTCAAGTCAGTTGACCCGCCGCGCTAAAGCAGCGCTGCGCTACACCGATGGGTTAATTTGGACCCCTGCGCACCTCGTCGCCGACGTTGCCGCCGAGGTGCGCTCCGGCTTCTCCGAGGCGGAGGCCATCGAGCTCACCTTCGACGTCATGCGCAACGCCAGCAACAAGGTCGCCGTGTCGCTGGGGGCCGACGCCCCGCGGGTCGAGGAGGGCACCGAGCGTTACCTGCTCGATGCCGACGGTCAGACGGTGTTCAGCTGATGGCGGCGTGTGCCAAGGTGCCGCGCCGGCTATGCGCTCGGTGCGGCACCTCGGTCGGTTAGCGACGCGGATTAGCCGCCGCCTCCGCCACCGGCACCGCCGTCGGGAACGTAGTTGTAGTCGACGTCGGTGGGATCGGCGCTCACCGTCGTGTTCGCCGGGTGGATGGCCTCGGTGAACGCCAGCACCGGCGCGGCGGCCATGCCCGCAATCGCGAGTGCTGCGAGCACGAAACGCACATCAGGGGGCCGGCGACGGTGCACGGTTGTTCTACCCATCGTTACTTCCTTTCAGCAACTGTTTTCTCTTTGGTAATACGCGCGTATTAAGGCAGCAGTGTGCGCCGCCAATTCCCGCGAAACCAGCGAGGAAGGTTACGAGAAGGTAAAAGAAGAATACGTTTTGTTTCGGCCGGTTCACGGTTCAAAACGTCCGCGACTTCGGCGGAAACGTGCATTGTTGCCCGCCAATTCCCCCGTGCGACAACGCGATCGGTAAACCATCGACCCCAGGGCATTGACCGGTTGGCGCACATCCCTACGGCGGCACGAACGTGCGGGCGACCAGCCATACTTTGGCAGCAACGCCCGGACATGCAACCCATTTAGAGTGCGCGGGAAAACGCGATGCGTGGGCCCGAATGCCCGGGTGTCTATCCAGCGACGACCACAGAAGTGGCTCGTCGCAACTCATTTCGTTCATCCTCTGCTTTACGGGCTGGATGAAAGAAGTTCCACGCGTGTGTTTCGCAATTTGGGTGTCAAGTGGGTTTCGTCAAAGCGGCCTCCGGCATCTTCGCCGCTTTCGCGCCCGAGCCGACGCGCGCAATTGTGAGGATTCTCGGCCCGGTTCAGGCGATGAGACGGCCGCGCGGCGAAGCGCGGCGGCTTGCCGCCGGCCGCGACCCGGTTCCGCACAGGACTCGCCGTCGCCTTCGGTAAGGTCCTCCTGAGCACTGCGGAAGTGGCAAGGTAGCAAGCAGCGCTGGGGCGGTAGCTCAGTTGGTTAGAGCCGCGGACTCATAATCCGTTGGTCGCGGGTTCGAGCCCCGCCCGCCCCACTCAGACCGTGTATGACCTCGGCTGATGCGTGACATTTCGGTTCGGTTGATGTCTGAGAGTGTTTCGGTTGATCCTTGACACTCCCTAGATGAGGGAGTTGAGCGTCGCCGAGCACACCCCTGTTACCTGCAACCTCGGCTGAGACGGGTCACAGCAGTCCGACTCCCACCACTGGCTGATTTTGAGCAGTGCATGGAGATCGAATCCGTTGACCAACCGTGCGGATGGTCAAACGTAACTAGATAAGACGTATGATTGAAGCAAGCGGTCGGCTCGTTTAGCTGGCAATACGCAGTCTTGCCTTGACGCCTCTTCGGGTCTGGTCATACGCTCGGGTCATACATGTCCGTCAGATCGCCCGTCGTCAGGGCGCCAACGGAAGTTGAGACATCGATGAACGTGAACAGCACCGCTCCCAACGTCCTCGACGCTGGCCTCCCTACGTTCAATTACAGCCTCATGGCCACTCCGCACGACATCCTCGAAGATGTCCGAAGGGCGCAATCCTGCGCACCGATCGCCATCGGGCCCCTTGGCCCGGAAATCCTGTCCTACGAGTTGGCTAGAGATATCCTGCGCGACAACAGGTTCCGCATGCCGCCCGGCATCACGCTGGCGGCGCAGGGCATCACCTCGGGCCCGTTATACGACAAATTAATGAGCAGCCTCCTAGGTCTCGAGGGCGCGCCACATACTCGCTTACGCAAACTGGTGTCGAAAGCATTCACTCCCCGCGCGACAGCGTCTCTTCAAGACACGATCCACGAGGTGGTGAATGGCCTGATCGATCGGGTAGTAGACGCCGGACGGTGCGACGTCGTGACCGATATCGCGCGCCCGTACCCCACCCCGATCATGTGCGCGCTGATCGGCGCGCCTCGCGAGGACTGGCAGCTGTTCGCACAATGGACTGACCACATCTTCAAAGCTTTCAGTTTGCAGACCGACGCCACCTTCGACGAAGCCGAGATCATGCGGGCGTGGGGCGAACTCGACGCGTACGTCGACGATATGGTCGCCGTCCGCCGAAACAACCTGACCGATGACCTGCTCTCCGAGCTCATACGCGCCGAAAGCGACGGGGACCGGCTGAACCTCGACGAACTCCGCATGCTGGTGGCGGGCTTCTTGATGGCGGGAACGGATACGACGCGAAATCAGCTCGCCGCGTCGGTGCAGGTGCTTTGCGAGCATCCGGATCAATGGGCGAAGCTGGGCGACCAACCAGAGCTTGCGATGCAGGCGGTCGAGGAGAGCATGCGTCACTCGCCGGCGGTCTGTATCGCGCCGCGCGCCGCAACCGAGGATGCCGAATTCGCCGGCTACATGTTCCCGGCAGGGACTTTCGTAGTTGTGAATACCTTTGCAGCCAATCGTGATCCAGCGATCTATGACGATGCAGATCGCTTCGACATCTCGCGCAAGGACTTGCCCGCAATTCTGACCTTCGGCGGTGGTGCCCACTACTGCCTGGGGGCGAACCTCGCACGCCGGGAGTTGGCAGAAGCACTGACAATCCTCACAAGACGTCTCCGTGCGCCCCATCGCGTCGGTTCGGCCCCGTGGAAATCCCTGCTGGGAATGAGCGGCCCCACAACACTCGAGATCGAGTTCGAGGCCGAAAGGCTTGTGGCAGCGGATGCGTAGTCGCGGCTGGGCAGGATCTACGCCCGCCTCGGACGAGGAGGCAATCGACCGCATTCTGAATGCGGTGGCCGATGTGGTCGCCGAACACGGGCCAGCGATACGCCTGGCCGACGTCGCCCGGAAACTCGGAGTCACTCGCCAGACCGTGTACCGCTACTTCCCCAATGCCGACGCGCTGCTCATCGCCAGCGCAATGCGTGCGGTCGACGGATTCATCGACCAGGTTGCGGAACACGTCCGCGGACTCAACGACCCAGTCACCGCAATCGTCGAAAGCGTGTCGTTTGGAATCGACAATCTCGCCGGTGATCCACAGCTGGAAAATCTGCTGACCCGGCGGCACGAGGGCGAAGCCGCCACCTCGCTGACGTCTGACACGGCCATCACAATCTGTTTGTCTGTCTTCCACCGCTTCGATGTGGATTGGAGACTTCACGGTTACGACGGCACCGCGCTCAGCGAACTCGCCGAAATGACCCTGCGCACAGTGCAGTCCATCCTGACCGATCCCGTACAGCCACCCCGGGAGGGAATCGAACTACGCCGCTTCATTACTCGATGGCTCGGTCCCGCGATCCTCTATCCACGGATGACTTCGCTCTCAATCCACGAACGACACGCACCATCGGCCTGACACATGGGACGACAAAGACGCGCTTCGCTGTCGTTCTAGCCGAAAGTCACTGCGTGCAATCGACTTTGGTCAACACCAGCGCGGCTTCGTTGTACGGAAACAGGCGGTAGAACATCCCTGATGGCCCCGTAACGATCGCTGCGCCCTCGGCCTTACTCACAAGGCGAGGATTGACCAGCGCGATACTCCTGCCGCGCCTGTGCAATACCGCCTGTCCACCGGCCAAAACATTCTTCACCCAGTCCGATTTCAACCCGTACCCGATCAGAACGACGAAGCCGTCGCGGGTGGGGAAAACCAACAGCGGCGTTCGATAACGCCTGCCTGATTTGCGTCCGATATGTTCGAGTGTCCCTTGGCCCGGAAGCCACGGCGTGATCGACCGAGCCGCTAGGTTGGTGACTCGACGATTGAACTTTGCGACGGCCCTTGGCGCCCGCATAGTCTTTCATTCCCAGCCGAGCTCGAAATCAATGATGTGCCAACTCATGCGCTCGCGGGCACCAGGGCGCTGATGTCCTCGCCTTGAAGCAGCTTGATCGTCAGGTTCAGGTCGAAGTAGTCGGTCCAGCGTGTGATCCTCCCGTCGTCATCGACTACGAAGGTCCCCATTACGGGGATGGCCGGCTTGCGTCCATCCGGAGTCTGGATGTAGTCCAGGCGTTCGGTGAGCACCACGGAACCCTCGCTGGCGAGGTTGACGATCTCGAAGGCGTAGGCGTCCGGGAACGTCGCGAATTGGGCGGCCATGTTCTCCACGATGGCGTCTGATCCGGTGAAGGCGGGCATTCCCACGTTCTGATAGACGGCCCCTTCGGCAAGCAGGGGACGCAACGATTCGGCGTCCCGTTGCTCCATTAAGGCGCAGAAGTGGCGGACGACATCGGCTGGCGAAGACATGAGTGAATCCCTTCACGGCGAGTAGGTGAATCAACTTGCGCGGGCTGGAAGATGATGCGGATCCGCCTTCCTAAAGACTCAGTGCTCGTGGATGATCACCCCGCGAATGTTGCGGCCGGCGAGCATGTCGTCGTAGGCCTCGTTGATGTCGTCGAGCTTGTACTCGGTGGTGACGGTTTCGTCGAGCAACAGCTTGCCGCTTCGATACAAGCTGATAAGTCGAGGGATGTCGGCGCGGGGGTTGGCTTCGCCGTACAGGCTGCCCAGGAGGCGTTTTTGGAACAGCGTGAACAACGTCAGCGGCAGCGTCGGCGTCACGTCGGACATCGATGCCAGGGCGGTGACCACCACGGCACCGCCCTTCCGCACCGCGTTGAGTGCGTCGTTGATCATCGCGCCTTCGAGCACACCTGGCGTGAGGATGGCCGAGTCGGCCATGACTCCACGCGTAATCTCGCCAACTAACTGGGTTGCGACCTCCATCGACGTGGCAAAGTGAGTGGCCCCGAACTGAAACGCCTTGTCGCGCTTGCTCGGCTCAATATCGACCACGACGATTTGCTCCGCTCCCGCCAGCCGCGCGCCCTGAATGGCACCGCTGCCGATCCCTCCGCAGCCAATCACGAGTACCACGTCGCCGGGACTGATGTTCGCGGTATTGACGGCCGAACCCCAGCCGGTGGTTACGCCGCAGCCGAGAAGACATGCGCGTGATAGCGGTACATCGTTGTCGATCTTGACCACTGAGGCTTCCGACAACACGCCCCATTGCGCGAAACTGCCTACGCCTGAGAGGGCTCCGATGCCCCGTCCTCTGGCTCGGCGCCGGAAGGTGCCGTCGGCCTGAACTCCCGCTAGGATGATCGCCCCGTAATCGCAGAGGTTTTGACGGCCCGTGGCGCACCAGCGGCAGCGACCGCACGCCGGCAGGAAAGATGTGACCACGTGGTCTCCCACCGCCACATCGCGCACTCCCGGACCAACCTCTTGAACGACGCCCGCCCCTTCGTGTCCACCGATCAAGGGAAAGCTCACCCCGAACATGTCGCCGGTGCGGATGTGGTGGTCCGAATGGCATAGACCGGTGGCTTCGAACTCGACGAGTAGCTCGCCTTCCTGCGGCGGATCGAGTTCGATCTCTTCCACAGACCACTTCTCGTTCAGCCCCCACAGAACTGCTCCCTTGGTCTTCATGGCGACTCCTTGACGATATGTATGGCACGTTCGGGGCAGTTCGCGATCGCGTTGTGCGCCCGGTCTTCCCATCCGGGAGGAATATGCTCCATTGTGACGAAGGCGGTCCCTTCGTCGTCGATGTCGAACAATTCGGGATATGTTGCGTAACAACGGCTGTGGCCTTGGCACATTTCCCTGACGACATGAAGCTTCATTGTTCAGTCCAATCCGCTCGGTCGGTCCCCGATGACTCCTTCTTCTGTGAGCGCTGCAATCGATGCGGCGTCGATGCCGAGTAGGTCGCCGATAATGCTCGCGTTGTGCTGCCCCAACGTCGGCGCCGATGACCGATACCACTTGTCCACGCTGCGGTACTTGAAGGGAATCGCCGGCACGTGATGCGGTCCCACGATGGGATGGTCGAGGCCTTCGAAAAAGCCTCGAGCGGCCAGCTGAGGGTGCATCGAACCGACCCTGGCGTCTACCAAATCCGCAGCCGGAACACCATATTCAACGAGAAATTCTGCGGCGGTCGAGGAATCGTGGCCGCCAGCCCACTGCTCGAGATGCTTATCGATCACATCATGTGCCCGCACCCGCCCGTCGTGGGTGTCCAACCCGGGGTCATTCGCCCAATCCGGTTCACCCAGAGCCGACTTCAGCAGGCGCCACTGCTCATCCGTGGCGACCGAAATCGCCAGCCAGCGCTCGGTCCCCGCGCATTGATAGAGCCCTTGTGGGGCGGCGTCACGGCTGCGATTTCCCAGTCGCGATATCAGGTTGCCACAGGCGGTGAATTCCACAACCTGCTCGGCGGCCGCGTTGAGCGCGGCCTCAACCATCGACACTTCGATCACGGACCCTTGGCGGGTCTCGTCGCGTCGCCGGAGGCCCGCGATCATGGCGAATGCGGAATGCATTCCCGCCAGTGGGTCACATGGGCCGCGGGGGATTCGCGGCTGGTCGTATTCATGGCCGGTCACCCACGCCATCCCGGTCATCTGTTCCATCGTCTGCGCGAAGCCCACGTTGTTGCGCCATGGTCCGACGAGCCCGAACGCGGGCATTCGAACCATGACTATTCGAGGGTTGAGCTCACTGACGGTTTCCCACGTGATGCCGAAATTGTCGAAGACGCGGGGCGAAAAGTTTTCAACGAGGATGTCGGAGCACTCCACAAGTCGGAAGAACAGCTCCCGCCCTTCGGGCGAGGACAGGTCGAGGGTGAGTCCGCGCTTGTTCGTGTTGGTCGCCAGGTACATCCCGGACCTTTCCCACCACTCAGGCTGATTGGCGAACGCCGCGGCCGCCATCCGTGCGCCGTCGGGGTGACGGATCGATTCCAGGTGAATTACCTCGGCCCCCAGTGCGGCAAGCACGTGGGTGGAGGAGGGGCCAGCCCACCAAGCAGTCGCGTCGAGGATTCGTACGCCCTCCAGCGGAAGTCCCGGCGCACGATCGGCAGCGGCCGCAATCCTGCTGTGGACGGGCACTGTTGCCATTTCGCCGAGCGGGGGAGCACCGGCGGTTGGGGCGGGTCGTAGGCCATTGATCTGGTAGGGCGCCAACGGGTGGGTGAAGCTGCCATCGGCGTACGTGCCCCACACGCCGCGCGCCGCGAACTGCGGGTGGTCCAACACGGTCTGGCCATTGTTGACCGGCGACACGGGGATCCGCAGATCGGAGGCCAACGCGACGATCTCGTCAGTGGAACGTTGCGTCGTCCATTCCCGCACAATCTGATTCCACTCCTCCCGGCGTTCCCACCGGGTCGTGGCGACTGCCCAGGCTTGGTCCTCGTCGAGCAGGTCGAGTCGGCCGATCATCGCCAGGAACGACTCGAATTGTTGGCGGGTATTGGTGTTGAAGCCCACCCATCCGTCTGCGGTCGGTTCGATGGAAGGGATTTCAACCTGTCGGGCCGGCACCGTCAACGGGGGACGGCCGGCCAACTCGTGGTAGAGGTCGGCGAATCCGCTGGCGCTGAGGTGACAAGTCTCCAACAACGAGCAGTCAACGATTTCACCCGCGCCGCCGAGTTGAGCGCGACGCAATGCGCCAAGCGCCCCGACGGCGGCATAACTGGCCATCACCCATTCGAAGACCCGACCACCCGCTTGAATGGGCGGTTGGTCCGGACGACCTCGCAACGCCAGGGTTCCGCTCTCGGCCTGGATCGTGAACTCCGTTGAGGGTCGGCCCCGGTACGGTCCGGTCAACCCGTACGGAGACAACGCCACGATCACCAGGTGTGGCGCACGCCGTAGCAGGGCCTCGCGGTCGAGTGCCCCAGGGCCGAGAGAATCGACGAACACGTCGGCGGAAACGATCAGCGGCTCCAGCTCGGGCAGTGAAGTGCCAACGACTGAACGCTTGCCGGCGTTCAAGAATTTGAACAGCGCGCCGGCCTCGCTTCGATCGCCAAACGTTCTGCGGCGGAACGGATCCCCGTCTGGGGATTCAATCTTGATGACCTCTGCTCCCAGGTCGGCGAACAACTTGGTGCAGTACGGACCGGTGATCTCCGTCGCCCACTCGACAACGCGAACCCCACGCAGAGCGTTCATCGCCTTGCGGCTTTGCGCGTCAATGTTTTCGGGAGTGAGTTACTCGCACCGATGAGTGCACACACGCCACCTTCTGTCCTCACGCTCGTGCCGATCGAGCCGGGTGCTCTGCATCCGCATGGCTGCGGCCTGGCTGGCAACGACGCTAGCGACGGGAAAGCCAGGGTGTCAAGTGTGACTCGATAACTATGGCCGCGGTTGAGTCCGGCGGATCTTCTAGTCGGCCGCGCGGACCTTCGGGGCCCGTCGGACCTGCCCGCCTCGCTTGGCGGGCGGCGCCCCAGTTGATGTGCTTACGCCTTTGGCGAGGATCTGCGAACCCAGTTCGATCTGCGCGCGGATGTCTGACTCGCCCGTACCAAACCAGCGTGGTCCGAGGCTCGTTGTGAAGATGATGAAGTTGGCCAGCAGCTCGGCGAACAGGTCGGCGTCGACGTCGGCCCTGATCTGCCCCGCGGCTTGGTAGTGGCGAACGCCTTCGGCAATAACGGAGGTACGGCGTGCGTGATTGGGTTGCAGCACGCGCAGCGAGAAGTCCGGATCTGACAACGCCCGACCGGAAATGTCCCAGCCGGGAACACCGCTGTCCCGGTCATCGATCCTTAGTCTCGCAAAGAAGAGCTGCTCGATATAGTCCTCGAAGCGCGCAGGCAGCGCCGCCACGACTTGCTCCTCGGCCTCACTGACGAGGTCCGCGATCTGTCGAGAAACGACTTGCTCGAAGATGCCTCGCTTGTCCCCGAAGTAGTGGAACAGCATTGCCTCCGAGCAGTCGGCGCGACGAGCGATCTCCTTTGTCGCCGCGGCCGCGTATCCCGCTTCGGCAAAGACCTCGGCAGCCGCTTCAAGGAGGGCTCGTTGTTTGCCGTCCTTGTCGCGAACTCGCCGCCGCGCGCCTGTGGTCATCACACATACTGTAGCGAGCACCCGTCGACTTAGAGGAAGCTCGCACGCGTGCCGTCCCACGCCACCCAGGCTTCTTCGGGCTCATCCTTTTGTTCGCAGGGCAATGCGGCGCGCGGTCGCAATTGGGCTCAGGTAGTTATCGAGTGCGACTTGACTCCCCGCAGCCGACGACTTACTGTGCTGCCAAAGCAAATTTCGGCGTGTGCGAGAAATCCGAGGGCCGGCGCAGATGGCACATGGACGGTGGCATGTTTGCGGTGTAGCTGGAATGTGGACGGCCCCTCGGTGGATGCTGTCTGGCCAGGCTGACCGCCGTCGTTGTCCCGAGCTCGGCATGCCGGCGTGCGGGGGCGGAAAGGAATACCCATGGTGAGCAAATCACCGGAGGAACACGCCCGGAACCTCGATCTTCGTCACGAAGATTTCAACGACCAAGAATTCCTGTACAAGGTCTACGCGGTGATGCGGGAGAGCGGGCCGTTCAGTCACCAGGACGTCCCTTTCCTGGGCCCTACGCCGGGGGGCGCGTGGGTCGCCACCCGCTACGACGACTGCTACGAGATCTTGCGTGACTGGCGCAGCTTCTCCAGCAAGCCCCTGGGGCTGGAGGGCAACCCGATGTCGTTTGGCGACATCGTGATCACCTTGGATCCTCCACGGCAGCAACAGCTTCGCAAGGTTCTCAACCCATATTTTTCCCCGGGCCGGATGAAGGAGCTGGAGCCCCAGGTGCGCGCGGTCACCGATGGGTTGATCGACAACTTCATCGAATTGGGCGGCGGTGATCTCGCCGACGTCGCATGGCAGCAACCCGGGATCGTGTTCTTCCGGTATCTACTCGGCATGCCCGTTGAGGACGTGCCGCTCTACATCGAGACAGCTGACCTCGCGATCAACGGTGAGAGCGAAGAGGTCCGGAACGGTTCGATGACGAATCTGTACCTCCGCGTGCGCGAGGAGATCGACAAGCGTCGCGGTGAACCGCCGCGTGACGACCTGATCGATGTGTTGCTCGCCGCCGAGGTCGACGGCGAGAAATTGAGCTTCGACGACGTTGTCGCGAATGTGATGCTGCTGGTGCAGGCGGGGCTCGAAACAACCTCTAGTGCAATGTCGTTCGCCTTCTTCTATCTGGGCACCCATGCGTCCGAGCGCGACCGACTTGTACGCGATGCCGAGTTGATGCCCACGGCGATAGAGGAATTTATCCGGTTCGCCGGTTCGGTCCACGGGCTGCATCGCTCAGTCGCGGAAGGGGTTGAACTAAGCGGCCAGAAGTTCCGTCCCGGTCAGACGGTCGTCGTGAACTACGCGGCCGCCAACCGCGACGCGCGCGAGTTCGACGAGCCGGACAAGTGCATTCTCGACAGGCAGACAAATCGCCACCTGGGATTCGGAGCCGGCGTCCATCGCTGCCTAGGCTCCAATCTCGCCCGGCTCGAGTTTCGGGTGGGCGTCGAACAGACCCTGAATCGGATACCCGACTACGCCATCCCCCTCGGGGCAAAAGTTGATTTTCACGGGAACTCGGTCACTCGGGGCTACCGCGCCCTGCCCGTCGTCTTCACGCCGGGAGTCCGCATCGCCCAATGAGGGGCGACCGCCCATATCAGCTCGCAGACAGCGCAATAGCGAAATCAGGGAGGAACCCGTGGACAAGCAAGATCTTCAATGGATGATCTCCGTCGATGACCACATCATCGAGCCACCGAACCTCTGGGTCGACCGCGCGTCGACCGCCGACCGCGATCGGGTGCCACACGTCGAGCGCATCGACGGCGTCGACACGTGGATCTACGACCAAGCGCGCGCGTCGGTGATGGGCATCTTGGTCGCGGCTCACCAAAGGCCGGCCGAGTATTCCCCGCTGCCAGTGAATTACGACGAGATGCCCCGTGGGTACTTCGACCCGGTGGCCCGCATCCCCGACATGGACGAGGATCATGTGATCGCGGGATTGAACTTTCCGTTCTTCCCCCGGTTCTGCGGTCAGATGTTCGCCCACCTCGGTGACCGCGACCTAGGTCTCAAGTGCGTGCGCGCCTACAACGACTTCGTCATCGATGAGTGGTGCGCGGCGGCGCCCGGTCGTTACATCCCGATGGTAATCATTCCGCTGTGGGATACCCGACTGGCCGTCGAGGAGACGCTACGGTGCGCCGGCAAGGGCGCGAAAGCCATTGCCTTCTCGGAGAACGTGCACCCGCTGGGATTTCCGTCCATCCACTCGGGAGCTTGGGACGATTTCTTCGCGGTGGTGAACGAGACGAAGATGCCGCTGTGCACACACATCGGATCTTCCTCGGTCAGCCCGAACACATCACCTGACGCGCCTTTCGGGGTTCAGGCGGTCAACATCAACCTCAATCTGGCGAACTCAA
>Ga0335071_10001772_pt1 | contig 23210 bp, 21 predicted proteins | sample Lox_Sample_15_FD_206724 | JGI IMG/M metagenome (GOLD analysis project Ga0335071, IMG submission 206724) | Soil microbial communities from Loxahatchee National Wildlife Refuge, Florida, United States - Lox_Sample_1.5 | ecosystem: Environmental > Terrestrial > Soil > Wetlands | place: USA... | reverse complement strand
CATCCATCAGTATTCACACGCGTGGTTCGATTTCCGCAACAAGCAGGATGCGTACGCGAACTACTTCAACAATTCCGTGACGGCGACGCAGGCGCACAAGCTGTTTTGTCTTTCGCTGCAATCGCAGTTCAAGGACTACCAGACCAATGCCTGGGGTATCACCGCGTCGGACTCGGCCAACGGATACACGGCTTGGGGCGGGCCTCCGACGATGGGGAATCTCGATGGCAGTCTTGTGCCGTGTGCCGCTGGAGGATCTTTGCCCTTCGTGCCGAGTGATTGCCTCGCGGTGTTGCGCAACCTGCAACAGCAATATCCGCAATGTTGGCAGCGTTATGGTTTCATCGACGCCTTTAATCCATTAACGGGGTGGTATGACTCCGACGTGATCGGAATCGACGCCGGGATCACCATGCTGATGGCGGAGAACCAGCGCAGCAACTTTGTCTGGAATACGTTTATGACGAATCCCGAGGCGCAAAGCGCATTCTCGGCGGTCGGATTCCACTAGAATTCCTTGTTGCTATCCCGTTGCTACGGGGACTCGAGTCGCCGTCTCTTCGCAAATACCCCCTTCATCATCGGAATGGTTCGGATACACTGGGAGGCGGCCTGCGTCCCGAGGGGGAACTGATTTTCTTTCCGGCCGGGCAAGTCGCGGAAATCTTAGAAGCGGAAGGCGGGATCCGGCATCTACAGCAATGGTGCGGGAGCCCCCGCTGAACTTCACATTGAACCGAAACAGGGTCAAAGAGAAAGAGTCCGATATGAAGATCGCGAAAGATGTTACGGAACTGATTGGCAACACGCCGCTGGTGCGCTTGAACCATGTGACCAAGGGAATGGCCGCGGAAGTGGTGGCCAAACTGGAGAGCCAGAATCCGCTGGCCAGCGTGAAAGACCGTATTGGCGTGAGCATGATTCTGGAAGCGGAGCGGGCAGGGCAGATTCAGCCGGGAGAGACCGTGCTGATCGAACCGACGAGCGGGAATACTGGAATCGCGCTGGCGTTTGTGGCGGCGGTGCGCGGGTACAAGTTGATCCTCACAATGCCCGAGACGATGAGCCTGGAGCGCCGTGTTCTGCTGCTGGCTTTTGGTGCAGAAATCGTGCTGACCCCCGGCCCCAAGGGGATGAAAGGCGCGATTTGGAAGGCGGAAGAAATTCGCTCAAGGACGCCGAATGGTTACATCTTGCAGCAGTTCGATAATCCGGCGAATCCGAAAATTCATGTAGAGACGACGGGACCCGAGATCTGGAACGATACTGATGGACGCGTGGACTTTCTTATTTCAGGTGTGGGCACCGGCGGGACGTTGACCGGAGTGAGCCAGTACATCAAGTCTAAGAAGCCCTCGTTCAGGGTTGTGGCCGTGGAGCCGACGGATAGCGCCGTGCTCTCGGGCGGCAAGCCTTCGCCGCACAAGATACAGGGGATTGGCGCGGGGTTTGTGCCGAGCATCCTGCGGACGGATCTTATTGACGAGATCATCACGGTCTCGAACGATGATGCGATTGCGATGGCGCGCCGGTTGCCGCTGGAGGAAGGACTGTTAGTTGGAATTTCTTCCGGAGCGGCTGTGGTCGCGGCTCTAAGGGTGGCGGCACGACCCGAGAACGCAGGCAAACTGATCGTAGTGGTGCTGCCGTCGTTTGGAGAGAGATATTTGAGCAGCATTTTGTTTGAGTCGCTGCGCCAGCAGGCCATGGCGCTCCCGACGGTTCCGGTGGAATGACGAGCTTCGTCAAATCCGTGCGAGAGGACATCGCTGCGGTATTTGCGAGCGATCCGGCGGCGCGGTCGTATTTTGAAGTGTTGTTCTGCTATCCCGGGCTGCACGCGGTGTGGGTGCATCACTTCACGCATTGGCTGTGGCGGCATAGGTTCCGATTCATCGCACGCTTTGGGTCGCAGGTGGCGCGACTGGCTACCGGAATCGAGATTCATCCTGGAGCGGAAATCGGACGGCGGCTCTTTATTGATCACGGGATGGCCGTGGTGATCGGCGAGACCACCATCATCGGCGACGATGTGACCATCTACCAGGGCGTCACGCTGGGCGGGACCGGCAAAGAGAAAGGGAAGCGACATCCGACGATTGGGAATAGTGTGACGATCGGATCGGGCGCGAAGATTCTGGGCAACATCACCGTAGGGGACAATTGCCGGGTAGGAGCGGGGTCGGTTGTCTTGCGCAGCGTACCGGAGAATTCGACCATCGTCGGCGTGCCCGGACATATCGTGCTGCAAGGTGGCAAGCGCGTGATCATCACCGACCCGAAGGAGATTCGGGATCCGTTGTCGGATGTGATTATCAAGCTGGCCAAAGAAGTGCATGAACTGCGCGAGAAGTTTCAGGAGCACACGCATGAGGCTCTGGGAGCCGAGCCGGATTTGAGCATTGACGAGGAATCGACTGCCGAGCGGCTTTCGCCGGAGAAGCTGTTCGAGGACGACTATTTGGATTATCAGATTTGAGAAGTGCCTACCACAAACCTTATTTACCACAGAGATAACAGAGAGGCACGGAGAACAACTGCATGTGCATTGTGTTTGATTCCCCGACGCACATCGGGATGCCACTACACCTTCAGTAGTCCCTGATAGATTGCCATCCCTACCACGGCATCCACTTTGATTGCATCGAGTGCGTCGACTTCCTCCTGGCTGCGAATTCCGCCGGCTGCGATGAATTGGCTTGAGGCAGCCGCGCGGAGATCGCGAACTACTTGGACCGGGATTCCTCGCAAGAGCCCTTCCGTATCGATGTGAGTATAGAGAAAGGCATGGCAGCACGAATCCAGAGTACGGATCATATCGATGGTCCGGATGGTTGTGGTTTCTTTCCATCCTTTGATCGCGATAGAGCCTTTCAGGGAATCGACAGCAAAAACTAGTTGTTCGGAGCCGAGCGCGATTGCGATCTCTTGCGCAAAGTCGGTGTTGACTTGACCGTCCGAGATCAGCGACGAACCCAGGATAACTCGGCGGGCGCCCAGGTTTAGGACCTCTTGCGCCGTTTCGATGGAGCGGATTCCGCCCCCTACCTGACAGGGAAGCTGCTTCGCGATCTCGCAAACGAGCGCGCGGTTATTGCCGTTGCCCATCGCGGCATCGAGGTCGATGAGTTGGACCAACGGATACTTGGAAAATCGAGCGAGCCAATCGCCAAAACCGCCGAAAACGAATTCCAAAGCTTTGCGGCGGCCCTGAACAAGCTGCACCACTTTTCCGCCCATTAGGTCGATGGAAGGGATCAGCATGGCCACCTCACGGGTATTTGTTGGGAATGGAGTTGCCGCTTGAGTTCGTTCACGCCTGTGTATCCATAGTGAAAGATGGACGCGGCCAGTGCGGCATCGGCGTGGCCATCGCGAAAGACTTCGACGAAATGATGCGCGCCGCCGGCGCCGCCAGAAGCGATCACGGGAATATTCAGGGGGCCGGAGAGCGCGCGAGTCAGTTCACAATCAAATCCGATGGCGGTGCCATCGCGATCCATGGAGGTCAAGAGAATTTCACCTGCACCGCGAGACTCGGCTTCCAGAGCCCATTCCAGCGCGTCGCGGCCGGAAGGAGTGCGCCCGCCTTGCGTGAAGGCTTGCCAACCGGAGTTGCCAACATTGCGCTTGGCATCGATGGCAACAACCACTGCTTGCGAACCGAAGCGATCCGCAATTTCCGTAATGAGAGCCGGATTGGAGAGCGCAGCGGAGTTGATGCTGATCTTGTCGGCGCCAGCAGCGAAGACGGCGGAGGCTTCTTCCAGAGTGCGAATGCCACCACCGACGGTGAAGGGGATGAAAAGCTGCTTCGCAGCGCGGCGTACGGTATCGAGAAGTGTCGTACGGCGTTGATGCGCGGCCGAGATGTCAAGCAAGACGATCTCGTCCGCGCCGGAATCGCTATGAGCTTTGGCCAACTCGGCGGGATCTCCGGCGTCGCGCAGGTTCTGAAAGCGGACGCCCTTGACGACACGGCCGGCGTCGACGTCGAGGCAAGCGATGATGCGTTTCGTCAACATGTCAGAGTTCGCAGAAATTTCTGAGTAATTGCAGGCCGATGTCTCCCGACTTTTCGGGATGGAATTGCACTCCGAAGAGATGATCGCGCTCGACGGCCGCTGCGAACGTTCCGCCGTACTCGCAGCAGGCGACCGAGGACTCTGTGATCGGCGCGCGGTACGAGTGCGTGAAATAGACATACGAACCGCTGGGTACGCCTTTAAAGAGGCGAGCGGAAGGCGACACCTGCAACTGATTCCATCCAACGTGCGGCGATTTGACGGACGCGGGAAAGTGCTCGCATGTGCCGTCAAATAGCGCGAGGCCAGGAGTGTCGAGAGATTCTTCACTGGATCGGAACATCCACTGCATGCCGACGCAAATTCCGAGGAATGGCTTGCCGTTTTGAATAGAACCGGAAATGACGTCGCGCAAACCGGATTTCGTAAGAGCGGCCGTCGAGGCAAAGTGTCCGACGCCGGGCAGGACGATCTTTGCCGCGCGCCGAACTTCCGCAGGATCGGACGTTATGGCGCACGGCTGACCGAGCCAGTCGAAGGCCTTTTTCACCGAGACCAGATTGCCGGCACCGTAATCGACAATCGCGATCATGCGAGCAATCCCTTCGTGCTCGGAAGTAACCGTGCCATTTGACGATCGCGCCAACAGGCGGCGCGGAGAGCGCGGGCAAAGGCTTTAAAGAGCGCTTCGATCTTGTGATGACTGGAGCGGCCATAGAGAACGCGCAGATGGACATTGGCCTTGGCCCCGCGGGCAAAGCCCTCGAAGAAATCGTGAACCAATTCGGCTTGCAGATCGCCGACGAGGGGCGAGTGAACCTTGGTGTCGATGACTGAGGCGGTGCGTCCGCTAAAGTCGACGGCCGCAACGCCCAGGGTTTCGTCCATCGGCATGACGAAATATCCCGCGCGGAGAATGCCACGCTTGGTGCCGAGTGCTTGTTCGAAGGCTTGGCCGAGCGCAATGCCGACATCTTCGACTGTGTGGTGCTGGTCGACGTCGAGGTCACCGGTGGCTTTGAGCTTGAGGTCGAAGCCGCCGTGGTGGGCGAAGAGTTCGAGCATGTGATCGAAGAAACGGATGCCGGTCGAGACCTGATAGCGGCCACGGCCTTCGATCACGAGGGATAGCTGGATCTGCGTCTCTTTGGTGACGCGGTTGATGGAGGCTTTTCTCATCGTGGCACTCCCAGACTGGATGTGAGTTCTCCGACGTTTTCCACGAGTGCTTTCAGCAGGCGATCGGTATGTTCGGCGGTGCCGAGGGTGATGCGAATGCAACCTTCGCAGCCGTAGTCGTTGGAGCGGTCGCGTACGAGGATGCCGCGCTGCCTCATCTTCTCAGCGAATGCGGCTGCGGCGTCTTTCGTCGCGCCTGCGCGAAGCAAGATGAAATTAGCCTGGCTGGGCCAAGACTCGATTCCATGAGTCCTCAGAGCTTCTTCGAGGCGCGACCGCGAATCGAGAACCTGCGCGACATAGCTCTGGATATAGGCCTGATCCGCGATTGCTTGTGGTAAGCATGCGAGGGCAACGGCGTTGACGTTGTAGGGAGAGCAGACGCGATGGATCGCTTCCATCTGGTTCGAGTTGCCGACTAAAACTCCGACGCGGAGACCAGCCAGTCCGTAGGCCTTGGAGAATGTGCGCGCAACGAAAAGATTGGGGGAGTCGCGATGATTGGGGAGTGCGGTGTCTCCGTAGAATTCGAAGTAGGCCTCGTCGATTAAGAGCGCGGCTTCTGGGGCGGCTTGCGCGATTCGAAGCAAGTCTCCTTTGGGAACGACCGTGCCGGTGGGGTTGTTGGGATTCGCCACGACAATAAAGCGGATGTTTGGAGACATTCGTTTCAGCACCGTCTCGGTTGGGAATTGAAAGCCTTTCTCCGCAGGGATGCTGACGAGTTTGCCGCCGGACGCCATGATGTAAATGCGATACATCGAATAGGTGGGCACGACAATCAGCGCCTCGTCCCCGGCCTCGAGGTAGGTTTGGCACAGCAGGTGAATCGCTTCGTCGACTCCATTGGTGAGCAGGAGTTCACTCGGCTTCACGCCCAGGAAGTCGGCGACGAGTTTTTCGAGCGGTTCCCGCTCGGGATAGGCGGCGAGGTCTTCCACCGTCAACTGCTGCAGTCGCTGCATCACGTTTGGCGAGCAGCCAACCGTATTCTCGTTGAAGTCGAGGCGCAGGCCACGGCGTCCGGCGAGCGGAGGATGGTAGACAGGGAGCGAACTGATCGTGTTGCGCGGCTTAAGCATGGGCGATCCTCACGCGGACGGATTCGGCGTGGGCTTGCAACCCTTCCATTTGAGCAAGTCTTTCGACCGTTTTGCTGATCCGGCGAAGGCTGTCCGCGGAATGCTGTTGCACGGTGATGAGCTTCACAAAGTCGAGCACGCTCAATCCCCCGCGGAAGCGAGCTTGCCCTGACGTAGGCAGCACATGGTTCGGACCGGAGGCATAGTCGCCGGCGGACTGCGGGGAATAGTCACCCACGAAGATCGATCCGGCATTGCGGATGAACGGTAAGTCGTCGGGGTCGATGGTGATGTGTTCGGGCGCGATTTCATTGGCCCATGCGCGGGCCTGATCGCGGGAATCAGCGATTAGAATGGCTCCTCGGGCGCGGAGCGATGCGCGCGCGATGGGATTCTGCTTTGCAGCGGCCGTGATGGCTGCGGCGACGGATTTCGCCAGCGCTCGGGAAGTGGTGATGAATACGGCTAGGGAATCAGGATCGTGTTCGGCTTGCGAGACCAGATCAGCGGCGATGTATGCGGGCATTCCCGATTCGCTGAGCACGACCGCCTCGGTCGGTCCGGCGATGAGGTCGATGGCGCAATCGAATGAGACCAGCTTCTTGGCGACCGTAACGTAGGCGTTACCGGGACCGACGATCTTGTCGACGCGGGCGATCGTCTTTGTTCCGTAGGCCAGCGCTGCGATGGCTTGAGCACCGCCAACGCGGAAAATCTCGGTTAGTCCGAGCATGGCGGCAGCCGCCAGCATCTCCTGCGAGGGATTGGGCGAGACAATGCGAATGTTAGGAACACCCGCGACCTGAGCAGGGATTGCGGTCATCAGAAGAGTCGAGACCAGCGGATAGCGGCCGCCCGGAACGTAGCAGCCAACAGAGTCGAGAGGATGCACGAGTTGACCGAGTGAGCAGCCTTTGCTTGTGCGCGTCCATGATTTTGGTTTCTGCCATTGGCAGAACTGGCGGATGTTGTCAGCGGCATGCCGTAGAGCTGTGCGTGTTTCACCGGGCACCGACTCTGCGGCAGCTTCGATTTCTGCTCCAGAAACTTGCAGAGAATGACCGGGAGCGAGACGGTCCCATCGTTCGGCGTACCGGCGGAGTGAGGTGTCTCCCTTCCTGCGAACGTCTTTCACGATGCGCCGCACGCGAGGTTCGAGTTTCGAGAGGTCATTGGTGCGCAAGGCTAGTCGTTTGACCGTGGCGGCGGCGGTTTGACCTGCGACGATGCGTATCACAGGACCACCTTGTTGAGCGGGTATTCGACGATGCCTTGCGCCTGCGCCTCTTTCAGCCGGGGAATCACCTGCCAGGCGGCAGCTTCGTCGATGACGGTATTGACGGCGAGCCAGTCATCATCGCTGAGGGGAGAGATGGTTGGCTTTTGCAGAGCGGGAAGGACTGCCAGAACAGCGGGGAGATTTTCACGGCGGACGTTGAGCATCAAGCCGACGCGCTCCTGCGCCTGAATTGCCCCGTGGAGCATAAGGGCGAGATTGTCGATCTTTCGACGCTTTTCGCGGTCAGCGTAAGCGCGTTTGTTGGCGATGAGCTGGGTATTGGATTCGAGAACGGTTTCGAGAATGCGCAGGCGATTCGCGCGAAGGGAACTGCCGGTTTCCGTGACTTCGACGATGGCATCGGCGAGCATGGGAGCCTTGACTTCGGTGGCACCCCAAGAGAATTCCACCCGGACCAGGACATCCTTCTTGGCGAAGTAGTCTTTTGTGACGTTGACCAATTCGGTGGCGATGATGCGATTCGAGAGGTCTTCCGCCCGTTGAAACGGGGAGTCCTCAGGAACGGCGAGGACCCATCGGACCTTTCCGCGGCTGCGCTTGGCGTAGTTGAGATCGCTGACGGTGGCGACTGAGAGGCCGCTTTCGATGACCCAATCAAGGCCGGTAAGTCCGGCATCAATGGCGCCGTGTTCGACATAACGCGCCATTTCCTGCGCGCGGATCAGCATGCAATCGATGTCTGGGTCGGCGGTACTGGCGAAGTAGCTGCGGCCGTTGGTATAGGCGGGAAGCCCGGCTTGTGCGAAAAGATTCAGCGTGGCTTCCTGCAGACTGCCTTTGGGAATGCCGATGCGAAGTTTCATCGCGCCGCCTTTGCAGGAGCGCCGACCGCTACGGACTGCGGTAAGGGCTCGGTGAAACAACTGCGCGTGCCGCGGTGACAGACGAGTCCGGCGCCTTCGACCTCGACGAGCAGCAGAACGGTATCGCGGTCGCAGTCGGTGCTGGCGGAAATGACCCTGAGGCGATTGCCGGATGTTTCGCCTTTGGTCCAGAGTTGGTTGCGAGTTCGGCTGAAGAAGGTTACATAACCATTGGCGAGCGTCTGATCGAGGGCCTGCTGATTCATGAATCCGACCATGAGCACTTCACCGGCAGCGGCGTCTTGAACGACCGCGGGAATAAGGCCGTTTAGCTTATCGAAATCGAGTTGGGTATCCATAACAAATCTCCGGAAAAACAAAAGGCCCGCTGAGCGTTGATCGCGTCAGCGGGCCGAAGAGCCTGGAACTTTGAGCTACTTCAGGTACACCCCCGCTGTCGCGCTATGCGCGTGATGGTGATGATGGCGGTGGTGAAGCTGAAGCAACATTCTAAGCTTGAGGATAGGCGCGGCCCTAGGGCAGGTCAAATGAATTGTCGTCCGTCGGCAACGATTTTTCCGATAACCGGAATCAATATTTTGGATGAAACCCCATGAAGAGGGAAATAATCCGCCCCGCCGCGCCGTGGAGAACGACGAAATTGTGTCTAACCCATTGGCGAGAAATGGCGTCAAAAACAGATTGAACTTTATCAAGATGAAGACCCCCAAAGCGAATCACCCAGTTGTTCTTTATCTGTTTGCGATTCTTTTATTTTCTTTGAGCCTTTCGGCGGACGATGCAAAGCAAGACGCCACGGCTAAACGGCAAGAGCCTCAGCAGGCGGCTAGTAGTGGGCCGAATACTGCGCCTGCGGTGCAGATCGATAGTGCGGCCACATTGCATCATCTCAACCAGATCATCAACTGGTACCGGCATGCCACGACGAATGTCCAATCGATTGGACTGCCGAGCGATGCCATCTACGAAGACAATACAAAGAGCCTGGGAACGCAGGCGGTACGGTTGGCGTTTGATTCGGCTCGAGCCGAGGCTGCGATCGCCGGGGATCAGCAAAAGGCTGAGGCCGGGGCCGGACAGGAATCGCGCGAGTCGACCCAGGAGCAAACCCTGGCTCAGATGCTCGCGAAGACGAAGGCAAAGATCGACGACTTGCAGTCGCACCTGGATGATATGAACGCGCAGATCTCCAAGGCGAAAGCCTCAAAACGTGACGATCTGCTGGCACAAAGAGACGCCGTGGCGGGGCAACTCGATCTGCAAAAAGCGCTGCTGGATGCAATTCAAAAGATGTCGGCCTTTGTGGAAGCGAATGGGGAGATTTCTGGCGGGTTGCAGGGAGGAATCAATCAATTGGCCCGCTCGATTCCGGAAGTACTGGGGGCCGGAGCGAGTTCCGAAAAGAAAGTCACGACGCCGACCCAAACGAAGCCTTCCTTGGCGAACTCCGGGGGTCTGATCAGCGAGGCGATGACCCTGTACGACTACATGAGCGCCGTCCACCAAATCGACGCGGTGATCCGGGAGACGAATTACACCCGCGACATTACCGATCATTTGCGTAAGCCGCTGCGTGACGCCCTGCGGGCCACCATTCAGCGCAGCGAGTCGATGGCGAACCAAACGCCCAGCACGGATCCGAATCAACTGCAAATCGAGCATAAGGAATTTCAGGAACTGACGGAACGCTTCAAACAGCTTTCAGCAGCGCTCATGCCCCTCAGCCAGGAAATCATCGTACTCGACGACAGCAAGACGAACTTCACGGAGTGGCGCGGTTCAATTGTGCGCGAATCGAGTCGCGTGCTGCGCTCGGTCTTGCTGCGGGTGCTTGGGATTCTGCTGGCGCTGGGAGCGATCCTGGCGCTGTCGGAAGTTTGGCGGCGGGTTACGTTTCGTTATGTCGGCGATCCGCGGCGCCGGAGGCAGTTTCTTGTCTTGCGGCGGGTGGTGATCGGATTTTTGATCGTGATCGTGCTGGTCCTTGGATTTATCAGCGAGGTCAGTTCTCTGGCGACTTTTGCCGGATTCATCACCGCCGGCGTCGCGGTCGGATTGCAAGCGGTTCTGTTATCGGTGGCGGCGTATTTCTTCATCATTGGACGCTATGGTATTCGGGTGGGAGATCGCATCAGCGTTGCGGGAGTGACGGGCGATGTTGTGGATATCGGGCTGATCCGGCTCTACCTGGTAGAACTCGCGGGTACGGGACTGGATTTCTATCCGACGGGGCGAATCGTCGTCTTCTCAAACGCCGTGCTTTTTCAGACCTCTACCCCTCTGTTCAAGCAAATTCCGGGCACCGAATATGCCTGGCACGAGGTGGTGGTGATGATTGCGCCCGCCGGCAATCACAAAGAGGCAGAAGAAAAGCTGGTAGGGGCGGTGAATGAGGTGTACTCGAAGTATCAGCACGAGATTGAGCAGCAGCATTCCAATGTTGAACGCAGGGTCGATATTCAGATTCAGGCACCGCGCCCAGAAGCTCGGTTGCAGTTTGCCGATGCGGGGCTCGAACTGCTGGTGCGTTACCCCGTCGACATTCGCAGGGCGCCGGATATTGATGAAGAAATGACGAAGAAGGTGTTGGAGTTGATCGAGTCGGACGCGTCCCTGAAGGCAGCGGTAACCGGAACGCCGAAGATAAGGTCGCCGATTAAAGGATGATCCTGCCGGAATGGCTATGAAGCTTCGCCGAGATAGTGCGTGCTGGAGACGGCGCGCAGGCGCTCGGCGGCTGCTTCGGGCGTGATGTCGCGCTGGGGCATCGCGAGCATTTCGTATCCCACCATGAATTTCTTGACGGTCGCCGAGCGCAGCAGAGGCGGATAGAAATGCGCGTGCAGATGGAACTGGGGATGTTCGGAGGCGTCTGTAGGGCGCTGGTGGAATCCCATGGTGTAGGGGAATGATGTTTCGAAAAGATTGTCGTAACGCACTGTGGCTTGCTTCAATGAATCGGCCAGCGATTGGCGTTCCTCGGGCGAGAGTGCGAGTAGATCGGGCACTTGTCTCCGGCTGATCAGGAGGGTCTCGAAAGGCCATACGGCCCAGAAGGGAACAACGAGGACGAAATGATCGTTTTCGTAAACGACCCGCTCTTTTTTCTTCAGTTCCAATGCCAAATAGTCGGCGAGTAGCGAGGTGGAGTGGATACTGTGGTGCGCGGCGAAGGACCGCAGTTCCTTATCGAGTTCGTTGGGGATGGTCTCGTTGGCCCAGATCTGGCCATGCGGGTGCGGATTGCTGCAGCCCATCATGGCGCCGCGGTTCTCGAAAATCTGTACGGAATGGATGCGAGGGTCGCTGCCTAGTTCGCGGAACTCGTCAGCCCATGTATCGACGATCGGCTCAATCTGAGCGCGCGTCATGCGGGCCAAGGTCAAATCGTGACGCGGAGAGAAACAGACGACGCGACATCGACCGAACTCGCTCTGTGCGATGAGCAGGCTGTGTTCTTCGATTCGGCCCTGCGGAGTGTCGGCACGCAGAGCGGCAAAGTCGTTGTCGAAGACGAATGTGCTTGCATACTTCGGGTTCTTTACCCCGCCTGCACGGGCGTTTCCGGGACAGAGATAGCACGTCGGATCGAACTGTACGGTCGTTTCGGGCGGGAGTTTTTCGACCTGTCCCTGCCATGGGCGTTGCGCCCGGTGGGGCGAGACCAAGACCCACTCCTGGGTGAGTGGATTGAATCGGCGATGCGGGTTAGCCGTCAGATCGAATGCTGCCAAGTCTGCTGCCTCGAGAGTCTACTTTATGTGCATGGCCCCATCGGCCGTGGAACAGATATAGATTTCAGGGGCAATCCCCGTCGCCTGATGGTAGGCCTTTCCCACGGAGTCCTTGAATGCATCTGCGTGTTCCGTTTTGACCAGGTTGACGGTACAGCCACCGAATCCGCCTCCGGTCATGCGTGCTCCGAAGACTCCATCCTCTTTCTGTGCGACTTGCACCATCAAATCTAGTTCAGGGCAGCTCACTTCGTAGTCGTCGCGCAAGCTGGCGTGGGATTGGTACATGAGGTCCCCGAATGCGTAGAGATTTCCCTGCGTCAACGCTATCGCAGCTCCCTCTACGCGAGCGTCTTCAGTAATCACGTGGCGGCAGCGCTTGCGGACAATGGCTGGAAGCTCCTTTTGTAGCTGTTCAAAGTCCACTGGCGTCACGTCGCGGAGCGCCTTAATGTTTGCGTTGCGCCGGCTTAGGATTCGGACTCCTTCCTCACACTCTGCGCGACGCTGATTGTATTCGCCTGCAGCAACGCTATGACGGATCATCGTGTTGCAGATTACGAGGGAAGCTTTCGATGGCAGAGGCAGATGACGATAGTCAAGCGAGCGGCAGTCGAGGAGAAGCGCATGTTCGCGGCGGCCGTGAACGGCAATGAACTGGTCCATGATGCCGCAGCGCGCGCCGACGAATTCGTTTTCGGCTCGCTGACAGAGAAGTGCAAGCTGACGGGAATCAATTGTGGCGGATGTCATACCAGCAAATGCTGAAGCGACCGCAACTTCCAAGGAGGCAGACGAACTCAATCCCGCCCCCAGCGGAACATCGCCCGTGATGAGTAGATTCGCGCCGGGGATTCGATGGCCAGCCTGTTCGAAGACGGTTGCAACGCCAAGGACGTAGTCACTCCACTGGTGATCCCCGCTGGCACGAATATCATCGAGAGAGAATTCAGCTTGTTGGTCAAAGTTTTGGGCGCGTACTGCCAGCTTACGGTCCCTGCGGGGAGAGACGGCTACCCAGGTGAAGAAATTGATGGCGGCGGGCATGACGAAGCCTTCGTTATAGTCGGTGTGTTCGCCGATGAGATTGACGCGCCCGGGAGCCTGGTAGATCTGTGGCGTCTCGTGGAAAAGGAGTTCAAAATCCTTTTCGAGTTTCTGGACGTTAGATTCGATGTTCAATGATAGCTCTCGATCAAAAATGGGGCCGTGCTTCATTCTCCTGAGATTGAACGTACGATCGCGCGAACATCTTCCTCAAAGACTTGCAGACGCTGATACTCGCAGCCGGCTGTCTTGCCCAAAGAGATCCTCGCGTTCTGATAGCTCATGGGGCTGGCGACGGGACGGCTAGGACCCGCATGGATCTCGCGCACGCCAGTGCACTCGATAATCTTACGTACGTTGTGCGCCCGAATGCCTCCGGCGGCGATGATCCGAATGCGGTCTTGTGAGCATTTTACGAGACTGCCGAGGGTTTCGAGTCCCTCCATGCAGGTTGGCGCACCACCGGAGGTAAGGATTCGGTCAACGCCAGTGTTGGAAACGGCGTTCAGAGCGCTGCCCAGGTCCGCTGCCATATCGAAGGCTCTGTGGAAGGTGGCGGAGAGAGGCCGGGCGAACTGGACAAGAGCGCGCGTCCGGGGAACGTCGATACGTCCGTTGGGATCGAGAATCCCGAGAACGACTCCATCTACTCGAGCATCCCTGGCAACCTCAATGTCGCGACGCATCATGCGAAACTCTTCATCGGAATAGCAAAAATCTCCGCTGCGCGGGCGAATGATGACGTGAAGGTCGATGGTGACAGCGGTGCGAACCGCTTCGATCAGGGCAAGGCTTGGCGTGATTCCACCCTCGGCGAGATCGCTGCACAATTCGATTCGCGATGCGCCACCAGACTGCGCCGCCCGCGCGGATTCTACCGAGTCGACACAGATTTCCACCAGGATTGGATCATTCATGAGCGCAGAAATGAGAGCCCGCAAGATTAGCACATCGGAGGCTATGGAACGCGTGAATCGCGATGGGAGAGATGAACGGGCTCAGTAGGCGTTCCTGCTGTTGAACATCTGGAGAAGGGTCATCGTCATAATCTGAAGATCGAAGGTCAGGCTCCAGTTGCGCAGGTAATAGAGGTCGTATTCGACGCGCTTCTTAATGGAAGTGTCGCCGCGCCAACCGTTCACTTGGGCCCAGCCCGTGATGCCAACCTTGAAGAAGTGGCGGGAGTTGTACTGCTCGACTCGTTCGAGGTGGCGCTCGACGAAGTGGGGCATTTCCGGGCGGGGGCCGACAATACTCATGTCGCCGCGCAGCACGTTGAAGAACTGCGGTAACTCGTCGAGGTTGAGTTTGCGAAGCATGGACCCGATATGAGTGCGTCGGGGATCGTTCGGAGTGGTCCATCCCCACTCGGGCTCGCCCGGGGCCAGAGCTTTCATGGTGCGAAATTTCAGCATTCGAAAGATGCGGCCGTTCAGGCCCACGCGATCTTGCGCGAAGAAGACGGGCCCGGGGCTCTCGACCCTGACCGCGATCGCCATCAGCAGCATGAGAGGCCAGGTAAGCAGTAGAACGATTAGCGAAAATGCGATGTCGAATACGCGCTTTTGGAAAAGGTACGGGCCGCTCTCAGCGAGGGTTGGACGGAGATCGAGCATGTGGATACCCCCGAGATCGATGAGCCGGTCGCGAATGGCGACACCCTCGCCCAAGTCGAGGACAACCCGAGTGGGCACGCAGAGTTTTTCAAGAGCCGGAGTAATGCGCTGAACGTCGCTCAATCGAGTGGCGGGCAAGGCAATAATGACGTCGTCGATCGAGTGCCCATTGCAGAAGTTGGGAATCTGATCGGCTTCGAAAACTGGACCGTCCACAACGATTGGTTGATCCGGGAGCCGGACGAAACCGATGACTTTGCAGGGGAGAACTTCGCCATGCGCGAGGGAGGAGGCCACGCGGCGAGCGAAGTGGTCGGTTCCAACCATCAAGATTCGCACTTCATTGCGGCCACTTTTGCGAAGGTACTCAAGAAATACCCGGAAGATGATACGGGTGACGGTGGCGAGAACGAAGAGCACGAAGGCGCTGATGGCCAGCACAAGCCGCGAATAGCTGGCCTGGCGGTAGAGAAAGCCCAGCGCCATCACAATGCCGTAGGTGAATGCCAACGCCTCCAGAAGTCGGCGGCTCTTCCTCCGCGGTGCATAGAGTTGCTGGATGCTCCAGAGGCCAAATTCTTCTGCAGCCAAAGCCCAGACGATCGTCGTGAGCATCAGGATGCCCCAGTAGGAAGGAATTCCCGAAGGACTTGACCGCGAAGAAAGAAGATTGAAGCCGAAGCGCAGTTTGACCGCGATGGAGTAGGAGAAGGCAGGCAGGAGTAGAGTCAGGATTCTCAGATAAAAACGGACATAACTGAGGCGGCTTCGGATCATACTGATGCCCTTCCAGACAAATTGACGAAGCGGCCTTTACCGTGCATGACTGCTGCTACTTCCTAAATCAAACGCTACTTGCACTAGCCAAAGAGCCGGAACGCACTGAGGTGTCGCTTCAGGGCGAGCGGCAAATACGACTGATTTACTCCGAGCAGGAGTCCGAAAGACTTGGCCAGGTCTTTGTGGACGCCAGCACCGGACGTGACTTTTTGACAGTTCGACTTCTGGTTTCGAAACTTTCCGCCGAGCATCTTCCAGGCATCGCGCGCGAGCGACTGACGGATGCCCGGGGCATCCCAAATCTTCAGGCGCTTGAGCGTGTAGCCAAGGTCGAAATACCGCCGGAACAGCCCGGACGTGGTGTGATTGTGCGAATGGATTACAGCAGCTTCTGGTTCGTAGACGATCTTCCAGCCTTTATCGAAAATACGTTTGGCGATGCCGATGTCTTCGAAGACTTTTAGGTCCTCAGGAAATCCAGTTGCCTGCCATACACTCTTGCGCACGGCTGCGTTGGCGTCCGAAAAAAGATAGAAACGATATCCGAGACTATGCGGGTTCGCAGGATCCTTCACCAACTTCTTCTCGCCATAAATACTGTCAAACGTTTCCTTGCGCTCGGCGAATGAGCCGGGCTTGGACAATTGGCGGCCATAGACTGCGCCGACTTGCGAATCCCTGAAGTTCGCGGTGAGCCGGTTGAGCCAGATGTTCGATGAGGGAACTGCGTCTTGCGAAAGAAACACGAGCATCTCACCGGAGGCGAGCGTGGCTGCATAGTTACGCGTGCGCGCGTGATGGAAGGCGGCCGCGGGAATCTGTTGCAACCGAAGGGGGTAGCTCTTAAGCAAGGCGACGGTATCGTCGGTGGATCCGGAATCGATGGCGATTACTTCGTAAGGAGGAACATCCTTCTGACAAAACAGAGCTGATAGTACCGACGGAAGATATTGGGAACCATTCTTGGTGAGGACTATCAGTGAGATTACAAACATGCCTAACCTTGCGTAAAAGCCGACTGGAAGCGCTCGGCCTAAAACCCAATCCCGGTTGCCATTGAGATGCAAGGTGGAGGCAAAAGGCTTATTGCCAGGAGGCCCTAAGCTTTTTCCATTTGGAGGAAAATGTCGATGTCATCAACGCCAGCAGTTGCTCATCTGCGATGCTGCGATTGGCTTGAATTTGGCGGCGTTTATGCCAAAGCGAAGGCAAATGTCTGATGACATCGGACTTAGCTTTGAGAAATGCCAGACCTGAGCCGAGTTTTGTGAAGTAGATGAAAGCTCCCAGCTCATACAGGAAACGCTGTAGGCAAGTGCGAAGGATTAAACCCATCGGCATGTTCTTGAAATACACAAACTCGATGTTGCGTTGCGAATAGAACACCTGATGAGAAGGCTTGGTTTTCAAAGTCGCTCGGTAGCGGTGAAACATGATGGCGGTGGGAATGTAGATGCAGGAGTATCCCCTGAGTTGCGCTCGAAAACTTAAGTCAACATCTTCATACACCATGAAGAAATCTGGATCGAGAAAACCGACATCGTCGAGCATGCTGCGGCGATAGGCGACAGCACCTCCGCAGGCGCCAAACACCGGCCCGGGCTGACACCACCGCGGACCGTCGGTCTGATCGCGTCCCAGATCTTCCGTGGTGCATGAACTTCCCACACTGAACCCGCAGTTCTCAATGCGATCGCGTTTGTCGAAATACATCATCTTGGAAGCGAAACTTCCCGCATGCGGAAACTGAAGGCCGGCCCTGGCAATCTGTTCGAGCCATGCTGGATGCGCTTCGGTGTCATTGTTTAGCAGAGCAATCAATTCTCCGGTGGCTAGTTCATAGCCGGCGATATTTCCACCGGTAAAGCCCCTGTTGTCATCGAGCGGTAGCAGTTGGATCTCCGGAAAATGGGTGCGTACAAATTCAGCGGAGCCGTCAGTGGAACCGTTGTCCACGAGGATGGCCTCGAAATCGCGGAAGGTCTGACGTCGCAGTGCGCCCAAGCACGCATCGAGAAAATGCTTGCCGTTCCAATTCACGATGATGACGCTGATCTTGGGCATAAATGTCGAACCGCTTAAGGTGCCGGAACTGGGCCCGGAGGTTGGTTGGTCGGAGAGGCTCGTCGTACAGGAGCAATGCAGAAATGCTGGATTAAGGCCTGGATTCCTAACTGTCCCAATGTTGGCAGGTAGATGAAGAAGTCCCAAAAGAAGATGAATGCCATGGCTGAGAGAACGACGGGTGATAACAGGAGGTAGCGGGTGATGCGTTGTCGATTGACCAGGAAGCCGCTCAAGATGCCAATCCCGAAATTCGCGGCGATGATCCCAAACCATGAGAAGTCGAGAAAGTAGTTGGCCAGATAGGTATGGACGCCATCAATGATGTGGGAATCGGAGACGGCGGCATCATGCGGATTGATTGGCGTCCAGAAGGCCGGAAGCACAGGATAAAGGAACGACATAGTCGGCTCGGTGAAGTGAGCGCCGTGAACGATCCAGCACAGGTTGGAGATCGGCACCGAAACATAGGTGATCGGCCAGAGCAGCGCCATCGGCCAATTGCGAAATTCGGGCTTGATTTCCATATACGACAAGAAGACGTCCTGCGGCGTGCGATAGTTGCCGATGATGCTCATTTGGAGCAACGCCACAAGGATCATCGCGAGAGCGCGGATGTAGATCTTGCGCTTGGATGTGCGGCTGCGAATGGAGGAAAGAATTACTGCCTGGGCGAGAGCCATGAGCAAGGGGCCGCGAAGAACGTACGCGACCATGATGCCGAGCGCAAAGCTCGAACCTAGCCAGCGCCGCAGGCGAGAGGTATCGAGCAGGGAACTAAGAAAGAGCGCGCCCAGCATCGGTTGCAGAGCCTGCTTGAAACGGCCGTATTCCTGGTAATCAAATGTTGAAAACCCGATGAATGCGGCTGCCGGTGGAAGCCCAAACGCAAAGAAGTTGTACACCACCAGAACGAACGAACCAACACCGAGGATCCAAATGCTTTTCCGGAGCAGGTCGGTTCGGACGATGTATCCGACAACACTGCGGGAGGGGTCGGGCGAGTCGTCGCCATGCTTCGCGACCGCATAGCCCAGCGACATGGCAATGACTGAGACTAAGAATATGGCGAATCCTAAGACGCGATCAGGAAAGGTCGACCAGGAGACCTGCAGCTCCAGAGTGGCCAGCATGACGATCCAGATCGACACGAACAAATAGATCGGGTTGCAGAAGAAAGGCAAATCTGCCAGCGGGCGGATTCGAAATACGCGATATGTAGTCGAGGCGTCCACGAGTTCAGATCCCTGCTTCCGCCGCTGACGCGTGAGGATCGGATTGCGTGCTATTAAGACGGAAGAGGTCTTTCGCGAAGCTTTGCCATCCCTCCGAATATCGGCGGTAGCCTCCATTCAGAAATTCTGTGATCACTACGGGAATTCGCGTGGTGATTCTGGAAGGCATCGATGCCCGGCGCGAGCGATGTGCGATCTTGCGACAGATCTCTTCCGATGCTCGAGTGGCGTGCGGAAAATGCGCTGGATGCTGTTCCAGCCTCTCCGCAATCTGACGGAAGCGGTGGATCTCTTGGAGATAGAACTCTGAGCCAGTCCTTCGGGCTTGTACAAAGCGGCCCTGCAGGCTGGATTCTCCGGGTCCGATCTGCTGATGGGGATGTTGCCGATATTGCATCAGCGGCTGTTCGATTGGGACAACCTTCCCAGTACACGCGAGTAGAAAAGCGATCCAAGTGTCGTGCATCTGATTTGCGGGAATCGGAGCGATGCGATCGAAATATGTTCTGCAAAAAGCCAGAGTGGCACCGGTCACGACCGGATGTTTGATAAGAACGCCGAGCGAGTCTCCGGAGGCAAATCGCTTCTGCTCGCCGCGGTAGAAGCGAAACGAATTCCATAGCCGCTGACGCAGATCGTAACCATTGGAATCGATAAGGTCCGCATCGCTAAAGACTGCGGTGGCTGAGGGATTCCGGCGGAATTCGTGTTCAACTCGAGCGAGCTTGTGCGGATACCAGACGTCGTCTTGGTCGGCCAGGGCAATGATCGAGCTGCGGCAAAGGGAGATCGCGTTCTCAAAATTCCTGGTTGAGCCGATTTGACGATCGTTTCGAATCACTCGCACGCGGAACCCGACATGCACAGTGAAGTTCGCGGCGATCGCAAGGGATGCATCCGTGGAGCCGTCGTCGCAGATCACCAATTCATCGGGAGGGCGAGTTTGCTGGCGTATGCTTTCGAGTTGCTGCGACAAAAAGCGCCCTCCGTTGAAGGTGCACATTGCCACCGAGATGGAAGTATCGTTGGGAGTCATTGCGATTTCTCTACCAACGATGCAGGCCGTAGAGGGTGCGCGACGGTCTCAAACGTGCGCGACTGATGCGGTAAGTAGCGAATGCCCAGGCGCCCCGTGAGCCCATCGATCACACCGCGGCAAATCATTGTTAGACACGCGAGCTTCTCCGAACCGAACAGGAGGATTCCCAACGCGTGCTGCGCCAGCCTGCGCAAGACGAAGAATTTGGTCGCGAGAAAAGGGCGGTACTGCCAGATGGTGAAAATTTCATTTCGGGCCATGTAGTACTCGCGCCAGGACGCGTGATCTGCCCAGGATTTCTCTGTGCCCAAGAAAGTGATCATCGCCGGGGAGCCGATAGAATGTTCAAGAACCGCATCCCGGACCAGTGCAATGCGGAAGCCGTATTTACGGAGGCGGAGACAGTATTCGTAATCGACAAAGTCGATAAAAAAATCCTCGCGCGGCAGACCTACTTTGTCCACAACGCTACTCCGGATCAGGCTTCCGGATGAGATCACCATATCGACAAAGTCCACATCGTGCGCCGTCGGCAGTTCCGATGGAGCGAAACCTGAACCAAGCCAAGATAGTGCGGGGTACGACATCCCTGAACTCGAGTGACGACATGTGGGCGCCAGCAATGCCACGGAGTCGTTGTCGGGGGAGAGATCGTCGAAGGCGGTGAGCAATTGTTCGAGGGCGTCGGGTGCCGGGACGCTATCCTGATCGAAGGTCCAGATCCAGTCGTACTGTTTTTTCTGAACGGCATAGTTGATACCTGCTGCCAGGCCGCCTGCCACGCCAACGTTGTTTCCTAACTCGACGAGTGTGACTTCGGGGAATTCATCGGCAACTAACCGCCGAGTGTCATCGGAGGATGCATTGTCGACCACCACGATCTCGTGGAGTCGGTGGGTCTGTGCACGAAGACTCTGGAGATGGCGTCGAATTGACGCGGCCCCGTTGTAGGTGACAGTGATGCTTGCCACCCGGGAGCCGGGCTCCTGCGTGTGTGAAGAGGTGTCAGCAGGAGAATGCATCTTCGGACACCTTTCCTTTTTGCAGAGCTGCGGTCGAGCGCGGCCAAAGATCGATGGCGTGTCGCTTCAGCACGTGCCACATCGCAAGCACGATGCACCCTTCGACTATGAGAACGCTGGCTGCACCACCGGTGGCTCCATAGCGATGGATCATCGGAATGGAGAGCGCCAGGCTGCTGAAGCCCGCGACGACGTAGATGCGGCTGAGAGCCTTCTCCATTCCGAACGGGATCATGGTCTGAATTGCCAGCACGCTGCTTACGGAGATGATGAAGGGAAGCATCGCCATCCAGCGCAAGGGCTCAACGCTGCCTGACGTCGCTTTCCCGAACAAGATCAGCGCGATGGGATGCGCGAATATCAGAAGGATGACTGAAGGCGCGAACGAGAGACCGCTGATCCAGACGAGGCTCTTGCGAATGAACGCAACGGCGTGATCTCTCGACCTTGCAGCGAGGCCGCTGACGTGTGGGTAAATGGCTTGCGTAATGGGTCCAAGCATGCCCTGAATACTTCGCGTCAATCGTTCGGCGGCGCTGAAATAGCCGGCCTGAAGATTGCCGGCGACGAGGCCAACCAGGAAGACATTGGTGGTCGCGTAGAGCGTGCCCGCCGCATTGGAAACAAACAAATGCCAACCATCCGCTAAGGTCCGCCGGAGTTCGGCGCCTGTGGGAAGACGAAAAGAGAGATGAAATCTGGTGACTCCGATCCAGAATCCGGCTACTCCAGCGATCAGCAGGCCGCCAGATTGGATCGCGAGCGCGATCAGGTAATCCGATTGAACATGAACGAAGACGAAGAGCAAGAGTGCCGCGAATATCTTTGCGCAGCCGCTCACGATCGAGATGTAGCGCATTTGCTCCATTCCCTGGAACAGCCACACAGGAAACAGAACGTTGCCTACGACCGCCAGGTAGGCGATTGCATAGAGGGCGGCGTCTGAGTGAAAGCGAGGAACTGTCATCACGACCACTGCGACCACGAGCGCCCCAATCAGCATCAGGGCTAGCTTGATGAGGATCACGCTCCAGTAGAGCGCAGAGACTTCCGAGCGATGCTCGCGCACGAGAGAAATACGCTTCGTCGCCGAGAGATTGAACCCGTAGTCAGTGAGGATGGTGAAGTATTGTGCAAACGCCTGTGCGAAGGCGACGAGTCCATAGCGTTCCACTCCAAGAACGCGAATCAGGTAGGGCAGAACTGCGAGTGGGGCCAGATAGTTCAATCCCTGCAAGGCATACAGCCAGAACATATTGCCAAGCAGTTTCTGCCGGGTTGTGATGGAGTTGGACAATCGATGCACCGTCAGTCTTCGGTATAGCCCGATGGACGTTGATCCTTGCTCGGGTCAGAATTCCTTGGCGCATGGGCACCGTTTGTGCTGCCGTTCTTGACGAACTTGAGGGTGCGTGACACCAACGCAGTCGATCGCACCGTTTGGTAAACATCGATTGCCAGCACCTTCCCGGGGTCCGCAGGATCAATCTGCTGCCAGCGCTCCCTTGCGAGAATCCAGCCGCTCGCCGCAGCCATCACCAGCAACGTACCGCAAAGCATCAGCAGCATTCGGGGAGGGAATGATTTTTGTTCGGGCACGTCAGCGGGATCGAGAACCTTCACGCTCGGCGTTTCCCGGGCTTCTTCCACCTTGGCGATCTCGTACTGTTTCGTGAGTGTCTCGAAAACTACCTCTTCTACTTTCGTGCGGCGGTAAAGGTCCGCCCACGGAACGCCCAGAAGCGGGAGCTTACGAATGGAGGGATAGAGTTCCTGGGTTTGCCCGTTCGCGGAATCATCTCCAGAACTTGCAGGTGGTGTCGCTTCGTCGGCATTCCCATTCAATTTTTTCAACTGGCGTTTGTACTCGGCGATGCGGGCTTCGAGCGACCGGACTCGAACGTTGTTGTCGGTATAAATCTGTCGCAGACCTTCGAGCTGCGTTTGAGACGCGATGAGCTGGCCTTCAAGTTCCGCTGCTGCGCCGATCAAGGCCTTCCCTTGTTCCTTTACGTCGATGGCATCGTTCTGGCTGGCGAACTTGCTGAAATCTTTTTCGGCAGACTCAAGATCCTGCTGCACCTGGCCGAGGCGATTCTCGAGGAAGATGCGCTCTTTGTGGGCGGACGATGTGTTAAGGGTGACGACAATCTGATTGAGCTGTTCCACGTATTCGCGAGCGATTGCCGCAGCTCGCTGCGGATCATGGTCAACAACTTTGATCGTGATAATGCCACTCTTGCGATCTCCGGTAATGTCAGTG
>Ga0335071_10001770_pt1 | contig 23217 bp, 8 predicted proteins | sample Lox_Sample_15_FD_206724 | JGI IMG/M metagenome (GOLD analysis project Ga0335071, IMG submission 206724) | Soil microbial communities from Loxahatchee National Wildlife Refuge, Florida, United States - Lox_Sample_1.5 | ecosystem: Environmental > Terrestrial > Soil > Wetlands | place: USA: Florida... | reverse complement strand
CTCCCCCACCGTTCGGAGGCGATCCCGCCGAGTATTGCACCTGTGAACGAGATCCCGAAGGTAAAAAGCCCGAAAACCAGGCACGGGATGATGATGGTGATCCCGAGGAGGGCGAACGAGACCCCCACGGCGAGAGCGTCGATGGAGGTCGCGACCGAGAGCACGAGGAGCGAGGCGGTGTCGAGCCGGACAGCCTCTTTTCCCCCGCCCGAGACCCCTTCCTGGATCATCCGGGCCCCGACCACGGCGAGCAGGAGGAAGGCGATCCAGTGGCCGAATGCCATGATGTACCCCAGCACCGCCTCTCCCGCGAGCCACCCGAGAACGGGCATCCCGGCCTGGAATGCCCCGAAGGCGAGGGCGATCCGTACCGCGCCTTGTGCCCGGTGGCCATCGGTACCGGTGATGCCTGCCGCGAGGGCGACGGCGAAGCAGTCCATCGCGAGGGCGACGGCAATGATAACGACGGTTGCGATATCCATGGGCTCGGGCCCTGGTACTGGTTACCGGAAAAAAGAAGGATGAAAACCCAGAAAAGGGTGCCGGTCGATCAGGAGCTCTTTCCCCGTTTCCCGAGCTCGTGGTCAAGGAGCTGGAGGAGGACCCCTGCCTTGTCTGCGGACGCGGCCTTCAGTTTCAGCACGATCCCGGTCGCGTTCCCCTCCTCTTCGACCTGCTCCGTGACAAACCACTGGAGCATGATCACCGTCGCGTGGTCCTTCTCCTTCATCGCGAGCTCCACCAGGTCGTGGATCCTCCCGGTGACCTTCTGCTCGTGCGCGAGGGCATGCTCGAAGACCTTGAGGGGACTTGCCCATTCCCGCGGCGGGGCCTCGATGTCGGCCATCGAGATCCTCGCGCCCTGCTCTGCGAGATACTCATAGAACTTCATCCCGTGGGCATGCTCCTCCTTTGCCTGGACCTGCATCCATGCCGCGAACCCCTTCAGGTTCACCGACTCGAAGTACGCTGCCATGGCGAGGTACAGGAAGGAGGAGTAGAACTCGCGGTTCATCTGGGCATTGATCGCGTCTCTTACCCTGTTACTGATCATGGTTCTGCCTCGTTCCAGATGTGAGCGGAAGATCCATATAAAATGGACGTGGAATGGAGGAAAAAAAAGAAAGAGTGCTCCGTTCACCGGGAACTGTCGAGGATCTTCCTGATCATCTCCTTCCGGTCCCCGGGAACGGCAGGCTGGACGGGGAACCGGCTCTCGAATGTCGGCAGGTCCTTCTCGAAAAAGGTCCCGAGGCCAATGGGGGCCGGGTTGTTGTAGTCCCACTCGGTGATCTTCTGCATAACCTTCGCAGGGTCATGGGTGTCATGGCCCGCGAGCTCGTACACGTACTTATCGTATACGTCGTGGACGTCGAAGTACGTGGCGCAAATCTGGAGAATATCCACGAAAGAGAAGCCCTTGTGCCGGATCGCCTCTGCCATCGTCTTTTTCAGGAGCGGCTGTCTGCGTGAGTACCCCCTCGCGATGAAGGTCGCTCCGCTCGCGAACATGAGCTCGAGCGGATTGATCGGGTACTCCGGTGTGCCCTGCGGGGTCGACCTCCCCTTGAACCCTATCGGTGACGTCGGGGTATACTGACCGGTCGTCAGGCCGTAGACCCGGTTGTTGTGGATGAACAGGGTGATATCGACGTTCCTCTTTGCCGCGAAAATGAGGTGGTCGAGCCCCTCTGCATAGGCGTCTCCGTCCCCGGCGCAGACGATGACGGTGAGGGCGGGGTTCGCGAGCTTGATGGCGGTCGCGACGGGGAGCGTCCGCCCGTGGATGGAATAGAAGCTGTTGATGTCAAGGTAATCGGCCATCTTTGCGTGGCACCCGATGCCGGTTACGAGCACGACATCGTCGAGCGAGGTGCCCGCCTTTTCGAGGTCCTGGAGCACTGCTTTCAGGGAGTGCTGGATGGTGAAGTTCCCACACCCCGGGCACCAGGTATTCTGTGTGTCAGTGATGAGCTGCCGGTCGTTCATCAGAGCACCTCCCGGACCTGCGCTTCGAGTTCATCGAGGGCAAACGGCCTCCCGTCATATTTCCGGATCCTCGCGTCGGGCAGGATCGAGTAACCGGCGAGGAGCTTCTCGAGCTGGCCGGTGGCATTCTGTTCCACGACGACAACCCGGCGGGCGCCCGCAAGGGCGTCCTTGAGGCGTTTCTCCGGGAACGGGCAGAGGACCACGGGCTGCACGACACGGAGGCCGAGGGAGTCCCCCACCTCCCGGCAGGGCCCTGCGGTGGAGCCCCAGGTGAGGAGGACATCGCCCGACACCTTCACCCCCCCGGCCGCGACTACCGGCATCCCATCGAGATCGCTGGCCAGCCCCTCGCCCTTCCTCAGGAGCTTCTCCTGAATGCGGTTGACCGTGCCGGGCTCCTCGGTCGTGGTCCCGGACTCGTCGTGGGCGTACCCGTTCACCTTCACCACCGCGCCCTTTGCCGAGGGGAAAGCGAGGGGCGACACGCCGGAGCCGGTAATGGCGTACCGGTGATACGGCAGGGACCCGTCCCAGGTACCTGCCGGGAATCCGGGAAGGGGCGGGACGAGGCCGGTGTCGAGGTTGTAGCCATGCTCGGCGAGGTTCTTGTCATAGAGGAAGATCGAGGGCACCTGGTACCTCCAGGAGAGGGAGAGGGCGGCCTGCGCCCAGTACCAGGCCTGCTCCAGGTCCCCCGGGGCCACGACGAACCGCGTGAACTCCCCCTGCCCGGCATTTGCCGCGAAGTGGAGCTCGGTCTGGCAGGAGTAGGTCGGGAGACCGGTCGAGGGCCCGGGCCGCTGGCCGAGCATGACCACGACGGGGAGCTCGGCCATGCCCGCGAGGGAGAACCCCTCGGTCATCAGGCAGAACCCCCCTCCGGATGTCCCGACCGCCACCCGCTTCCCCGTGTATGCGAACCCGAGCGCCATGAGCATGACCGCGATCTCGTTCTCGGGGTGGACGACGGTCAGGTGGGATTCGGCGGGGAGCCCTGCCATGAAGTGCAGGAGGTTCGACGTGGGGGTCATCGGGTAGGCGACGTAGGCCTGGAGCCCGCCGGCGAGGAGGCCGAGCCCGGCCGCCTCGTTCCCGGTCATGAACGGCAGGATCCCGCCGACCGGGGGCGGAGGCGGCTCGATTCGGGACGCGGGGACCGGCGTGACCTCTGAAAAAGCCCGCTTCGCAACCCCGAGGTTGCTCTCGAGGCCCCTCGGGATTTCCTTCCTGAGCGTCGCCTCGAGCACCCCGAAGGGTACTCCCGCCGCGGCGCAGAACCCGGCGACGATTCCCGTGTTCCGGGCGATGTCGGGGGCCCCCTCCTCCTTCGCGATCTGCGCAAGGGGCAGGCCGATCCCCTCAGCCTTCACCGCGTCGGAGTTGAAGACGACGACCGTCCCCGGGCCCTTCCGGTGCGCGTGAAGGTCGAGGGTGTCCCGGTTCATGGCCAGGAGGAAGTCCACTCCCGTCCGGTGGGAGAAGATCCGGTGAGGTGCGGCACGGATGATGGAGAAGTTATGTCCGCCGCGGATCAGGGACGGGTAATCGTAGTACATGAATACCCGGTACCCGAGCCCGTTCATGATCCGGGCGAGCATGATCCCTGCCTTGTTCAGCCCCTCTCCTGCCCGTCCGCCGATGAGAATGGAATATTCCGCCATGCGACTCCCCGTATATGCATTCATCCCCTGCACATAAGGGTGACGCTCAGCACCGGGGGAGCATGCCCCTGACAAGGTACAGGGTGAACCTCCAGGCAGCCCTTTGCATGGCAGAGAAAAGAGTTCATGAAAACCGACTTACGCTTTCGGATTCATGAAAAAGCCAGGAAAATGTCCCGGATGCTTTTCAGGATAATTTAGTTATATATAAAGATTCCTATTTGTGTTGTTCCTGAATATCAGGAATTTTCATAGACAGATATGTTTTTTATCGAAATATTAAATCGGAATCAATATATACCATTATGCTGTAGTAGCATGTGCCAGCGGTGGCAGTGTTGCCACTGACACCTGTTATGGGTGAGAGACCCATCGCATGTGCGGCCGCAGCACGCACCCTGGGTGTGAAGGAGAATACCGGGATGTCAGGCAGATCCTGCCCAGATGGGGCATATCGGGGATCCACGAGGGTTCAAAGCGCACCAGGGGAGCCCTTGGGATGGTGCCCCGGGGCAGGCATGCCTCCCGTCCCGGCGGCGGGAGGGAATAGTGCTCTCGAGAACCTCCGATCCATCATCTCCGCGTCCAAGCTTCCCCTCGCCATCTCCGCACTGGTCGCAGCCGTGGGCACCATGGGCATGGTTCATCCTGTCCTCCTCACGCAGATGCTGGTCGTCGCCTGTGGTGTCCCCCCTGCTCTGCAACTCCTCAAGAACGAAAGCCGAGTCCTTCCGGCTTGCATCTTTCGGAAAATCTCAGGAATTCCAACCACCTCCGCATCCGAATACCACGAATTTCCGCCATTTCCCTGGGATGACCGGGGCTCATCCCATGGGGCTGCCCCCGCGGTGACCGCGACGGGTCGGGAAGGAGCGTCCCCTTCCGGAGCCGGACCAGCGGGTACAACCGGGGAGAATTCATCCCGCGGGGGCAGCAGGACCACTGCGAAAGGGCAACTCTGCGCGGTTCCGCGCAAGGGAGAAGAGACCATTCTCCCAACCATCCTCCTTACCATTCCGAATTGAACTCATCTCACTTCCTTTTTCATGGTCCGTACCACCCGGGACGTGACGCCGTCCGGTTTTGACGCCATCCGGTTTTCCGTGCAGGACCTGCCGTCTTCACGGAGTCCCTGAAAAAAAACTGAGATGGGGATGGGGATCAGGACTCGAGGATGGCCTCGGCCTCGTCCCGGTACGCGTTCATCACGTAGGGGATGCCCGAGATCTTCGATGCCTCCTCGGTGAGGGCCATGACCTCCTTCCGGGAGATGGACGGGACGTCGAAGCACCGGGCGCCTGCCATCAGTTGCTGGAGGCCCGTCTTGAACCGCTGGGCATAGGTGTAGATGCCGATTGCCCCCGTGGGGATGTCCTTCATCCGCGCCCCGTACCTGGCCCGGAGGTCCTCGTACGAGATGAAGATCTCTTCGAGGGACTTCCCGTACTTGGAGACGGTGTTCGGGAGGTTCCCCTCCTTTATCCAGGTGCCGATGTTCTTCCCGACCATGCCGGGGATCATGAGGCCGCGGCCCATGCAGACCGCTTTCACGAACGGGCTCCCGATTGCAAGGGCCTTGAAGACCCCGTCCTCGGAGGAGAACCCGCCGGCCATCGCGATGTCCGGGACGCGTTTCCCTTTCTTCGCGAGCTTGTTCGCGTACTCCATCGCGAGCGCCTGGAGGTAGAAGGTCGGGATGCCCCACTCGTTCATCATGGGCCACGGGCTCATGCCGGTGCCGCCCGGTGCGCCGTCGATGGTGAGGAGGTCGATCTTTGCCTCGGAGCCGAAGCGCATCGCCATGGCAAGCTCAACGGCGGAGTATGCACCGGTCTTCAGGGTGACGCGGGAGAAGCCGACGTCCCGGAGCCGGTCGACCTCCTCGAGGAGGCCATCGCCAGAGACAAAGCCGAGCCGGGAGTGCCGCTCGAACTCCTTGAAGGCGCCGCTCTTGAAGCCCTTCTGGACCTCGGGGAGCGTCGGGTCGGGGAGGACGATGTAGCCCCGCTTCTTGAGCTCGAGGGCCCGCTCCAGGGTCTTCACCTTGATCTCCCCGCCGATGCACTTCGCGCCCTGGCCCCACTTGAGCTCGATGGTGTCCAGGTTATGCTTCGAGGAGACGTACTCCGCGGTGCCGAGCCGGGTGTCCTCGACGTTCATCTGGACGAGGATCTCGCCGAAGCCCTCGTGGAACTTCTTGTAGGTCTCGATACGGCGGTCCATCTCGGGGGACTTCGCCACCTTGCCCTTGTTGTCGAGGACGAGGTCCGGGTCCACCCCGCAGACGTTCTCCCCGCAGACGATGGTGATGCCCGAGATGGCAGCCCCTATTGCAAAGTGCTCCCAGTTCTTCCGGGCGATCTCGGTCGACCCGAGGGCTCCCGTGAAGATGGGGACCTTCAGCTTGACCTTCTTGTCCCAGCCGTACGAGGTCTCGGTATTCACCGAGTAAAAGACAGCCGAGTCCGGCCCGATCGCGGTGCCCTTCGGCAGGCCCCGTGCGCCCTGCGCATAGCCCTGGATGTTGATGTGCGAGTAATCAACAGGATATTCCTTGTCAGCCCCTGCGGTCATCTCGCCGAAGGGCCCGGGGTAGAGCACTTCGCGGCCCCGGAAGGTCGAGAGCCAGATGTCGCACTGCCCCTTGCATCCATCGAGGCAGCGGGTGCAGATCCCGGACATCGGGGCAACGTTCCGTGACCGGTTCGAGGTCCCGAGTGCCTCGTTCGCATTTGGTCGTCTTAAGTTCATGGAATACGGTTTCTTTCTCCCTATTAAATGGGTTTCGAAATGGAGCGGCGCCGGCGTGCCCGTGCCGCCGTCCTGGCTGCCCGGGCAGGCCTGCCGAAAATTCCCCTGCTCTGCTGGACCGGTTCCGGCGATCTCCCCATATAACGGATTTGTGGTCGAACACAACCCTCAAATATGGAGGAGAGACCACCTGTCTCCCATGAACGGGAGGATAGCCATCATTCCCATACTCATCGTGGTAGCCTCGGTCCTCGCTGCAGGCTGCGCCACGACCCCGGGGCCGACCCCGACCCCCACCGTACCCCCTGCGACCACTGTGCCGGTGACTACCGCGACGGTTCCGGTACAGACCCCCGTCGACCTCGTGCCCGGCCCGACAGTGACCGTGCCCCCCGCCTTCGACGTAGGCGTCGACGTGCTCCGGGACTCGAACACCTACACCCGGACGATCACGGTCATTTTCCAGGGCGGAAAGGGCCAGCTCCTCACCCAGCGGGTGGACGTCACCGTTACCCATGACGACGGTACCCAGGAGACCAAGTCCATCACCCGGCCGGAATCGGGCTCCATCATAGCGGGAAGCTCGGTGAACTTTACCGGGACCTACAACGACCGGATCGAGGTAACGGTCACCATCAACGGCGTCGCGTACAAGATCTACGATAAGGTCCTTCCCCTCCAGAACAGGCCGTAACCGGCCCGATTATCTCTTTTCGGTATTTCCGCTGGAAAGCAGCCCGAACCGTTCAGGACACTTTTTCTTCTTCGTTCCCGATCTTTTCGGGTTCCAGCGCCTTCGGCTCTGCCGAAGGTTTTGGCTCCGGGGCCTTGCCCGGGGTTGCAGGCTTCCCGGCGTCCCGCCGGTAGGGGATCAACCCCCCGGGTGCCCTCAGGCTGTCGGGGGCGGCGGGCGAACCGGTCGCGGGGGCAGAGAAGACGATCCCCCCGGTTGGGGATCCCGCGCCCTCCCCGGCGGGGGGCTCGGGCGAGGAGCCGACCTCCTTTGCAAAGCCGGCAAAGCGCTGGATGACCGACCCCTCGGGGCTCTCGTCAGACTCCCGGGCAGACCCGACGGCGAACTCCCGGCAGGCGAGGAGGACGAGGAAGGGGAGCATGAGGATCCAGTAGTGGAGGTACTGACGGATGAGGAGCGTCCCCATGAAGAAGAGGATGAAGAGGCCGAAGGCGTACTCGTCGTCTGTCCGGAGGCCCCTCCGCCAGATGCTCGTCCCGGCGAAGAGGAGGGTGGGGAGGACCATCATCACCGAGCCGAGGAGGTTTGCGGTGAAGGCGAGGACGTTGTCCGGCTGGTAGGCCGGCACCTCGACGAGGTTCCCGGTGACGTACGAGGGGGCGATACCGAAAGTCCAGTTGATGGCGCTCCGGGTCGTGTCCGGCCCGTAGAACAGGTAGAGGGCTCCGAAGATGGCGAAGAAGACCCCGATGGCGGGAATGATGAACTCGACGTAGCCGAGAACCTTCCGGTTCCCCTTCACCCGGGCGAGGAAGAGGAGGGGCGGGATGGCGAGGAAGGCGTATTGCTTGAAGCCCATGGCGAGCCCGAGGCAGAGGCCGGCCATGGCGAGGTGCTCCTTTCTCGCGAGCATGAAGGCGAGTATCAGGAAGAGGACCGCGAACTGCTCTGAGAAGAGGAAGTAGCCCTGGACAAAGACCGCGGCCACGAGGAAGAGGAGGCCTGCCGAGAAACCGGAGATGTTCCCGTAGTCGTTCCGCCCGATCCAGTAGATCAGGATGGCGCAGAGGACGTTCACCGCGGACATGACGAGGATGTCCACGCTTCCCGCGGGGGCGAGGAGGTCCATCGCCGAGACCATGAAGAAGAGGAGGGGGGGCTTCGGGTCCACAAAGTCGATGTACGGCTTGAAGCCCCCGATGATCACCTCGGCCATCGCGTGGAACCGGTCGGCATCGAAGGTAAGCCAGGCCGAACCGCTCCCGCTCACCAGGTACATGAGGACCGCGATGAGCGCCGCCACCGCCGAGTAGCAGACGAGGACGACGGCCAGGTCCACGAGGGCCCGCCGCTCTACTGCCGGCTTCTCACCCGCCACCGCAGGAGCACCCCTTCGTCAAGTTCTCCCACATCCATGAGACTCAGGTTCACAAATGTGTTGTCATTGGGAAATCCGGGGCCGTCCGCGGGAGTCGGGGCATCCCGTCCCCCGATGACCATGTTCCCCACGAAGGTATAGAACTCGTCCACGAGCCCGCAGGCAAAGAGCGAGGCGACGAGCGAACCTCCTCCCTCCACCATGAGCCTCCGGATCCCGAGTGCGGAGAGGCGCTCCATGAGCATCGGGAGGTCGACCTCCTCATCCCCGGCAACGATGACCATGGCGAGACCCTGGTACCGTTCCGGGGCATCGGTACCGGCCCGTTCCGATACCGCGATGATCCGCTCCCCGGCACCCTTGTGCAGGATGTCGGCAGAAACGGGCGTCCGCCCCCGGCTGTCGATAATGATCCGGGCCGGGTTTTCGGGCTTCCCTGCCCGGACCCGGTCCCTCCGGAGTTCCTCTGACTTCACCGTGAGAGAAGGGTTGTCGGCAAACAGCGTCCCGATCCCGACCATGACCGCGTCGCTTTCGGCCTTGAGGCGATCGACCCTCTCGCGGTCCGCGGCCCCGCTGATCCTCACCTGCCGCCGTTCCACGGAGGAGATCTTGCCGTCGGCGCTCATGGCCATGTTCACGGTGACCAGGGGCCGGCCGGACCCGGGAGGATCAGAGCTTCCCATCCGATTCACCGAGAGAGGGATCGAGCTCCTTCGCCTTTTTCATGGCGGCTTTTGCCTCACGCTTCCGCTTCAGCCTGAGGAGGGCCTGGCCCTTGTTCATCCAGGCGGCAGCGTCGCCCGGCCTGAGGGCGATGGCCTTCTCGAAGCAGGCGAGTGCCTCCTCGTGCCTGCCGAGCTGGAAGAGAATTCCCCCCTTGTTGTTCCATGCAGGGGCATCGCCGGGGTCGATCTCGAGCGCCTTTTCCGCGGCGAGGAGTGCCTCCTCGTGCCTCCCCTGCCCGCCCTTGATGGAGGCGAGGCTCGACCAGGCGGCGGCGAGGCGGGGGTCGATGTCCACGGCGCTTTCGAAGGAGTGGATGGCCTCGGGGATCCTCCCGAGCCGGAAGAGGAGGCCTCCCCGGCTGTTCCAGGCCTGCGCATCCCGCGGCCCGGTCTCCACCGCCCGGTCATAGGCTGCGAGCGCCTCGGCGGTCTTTCCCTGCACGTCGAGGACGGCGCCCCTGCCGAGCCATGCAGGCTCGTACCCCGGGTCCGCCTCGAGGATCTTCCCGAAATCGGCGAGGGCGAGGTCGTACTTCTTCTCGCCATGGTATGCCCACCCACGGTTCGCGAGCGCGATCCGGTTGACCGGGTCGAGGTCGAGGGCCTTCCCGTACGCAGTAAAGGCCTCCTCCTTCCGCCCGAGCATCTCCAGCGCGAGGCCCTTCTCGGTCCAGGAAACCGGGTTTCCGGGGTCGATCCCGATGGCATGCTCAAAGGAGGCGAGCGCCTCCTCCGGGTTCCTGGTGGCCATGGAGGCGTACCCCCGGTTGTGCCAGGCACCCGCGTCGCCGGGGTCGATCTCGAGGGCCCGCTCGAAGGACGTGATGGACTCCACGAACCGGCCGAGCTCGAAGAGGGCGAGGCCCCTGTTGTACCAGCAGCCCTCGTGCCGGGGTTCGAGCTCGAGGGCATGGTCGAAGGCCGCGATGGCCTCCTCCTCCCGGCCGAGCTCCCGGAGGGCGAGACCGAGCCGGTACCAGGCGTCCGCATTCGAGGGGTCGGTGCCGACGGCCTTCTCGAGCGCCCCCGCGGCCTCGCCGGGTCGTCCCTGCGCTGCGAGGAGCGACCCCATCCTGCCCCAGGCCCGGCCGTCACCTGGATCGATCTCCAGGGCATGCCCGTACGAGGCGATGGCATCGTCAACCCGGCCCGTCTCTTCGAGGATGACCCCCTGGTCGAACCAGAGGTGACCGTCCCCTCCCTCGAGTGCCATGGCCCGGTCAAAGGCCTCGAGCGCCTCCGGGTCCTTCCCGAGGGCATGGAGGACCTGGCCCCGGGTGTGCCAGGCCCCGGCATGGTCAGGGGCGAGTTCGAGCACGTGCCCGAGGGAGGCGAGGGCCAGGTCCAGGGCTCCCCGCTGCCTCTGGATGAGCGCCTGGTTGTACCAGGCCGAGGGGTTGGCCGGCTCGAGGGCGAGGGACCGCTCGTACGAGTCCTCGGCCTCGGCGTACCTGCCGAGCTCGAAGAGGGCGCTCCCCCGGTTCGTGAGAGCGGCGGCGAACCGGGGGTCGGCCTCGAGCGCCCTGTCGAATGCCTCGACCGCGGGGGCAAACTCGCCCTGCTCGGAGAGGACGCAGCCCCGGTTGTACCAGGGACGCGGGTCCCGGGGGATAATCTTCGTGGCCCGGTCGAAGGCCCGGAGGGCTTCATCGGTCCTCCCCAGGTGGTAGAGGGCCCCGCCGGCATGGTACCACGCGTCCCCGTTCCGGGCGTTGATCTTGAGCGCCCTCCGGAAGGACTCGGCGGCATCCTCGTACTTCGAGAGCCGCTCCTGGGCGACGCCCAGCCGGAACCAGCCGGCCTCGAGGCTGCCATCCCTTTCGAGGGCATTCAGGAAAGCCGCGACCGCCTCATCGAGCCTGCCAAGGCGGGTGAGGGCGGCCCCCTGGTGGCACCATGCCTCCGGGTTTTCAGGGTCGAGCGCGAGGGACTTCCCGAGGGATGCCGAAGCCTCTCCGGCCATCCCCGCCCTGAGCTGGGCGGCGCCGAGGCCGAGCCATACTGAGGCATCACCGGTCTCGATGGAGGCGGCCTTCCCGAGGTCCGCGACCGCCTCGGGTGCCCGGCCGAGCGCGAGGAGGGCGGCTCCCCGGTTCGCGAGGTACGCGGGGTTCTCCGGCGAGAGGGAAAGGGACCTGCCGTACGCCACCACTGCCTCCTCGTTCCGGCCCATCTCGCCGAGGATTTCCCCTTTCCGGAACCAGGCTTCCGCGTTCGCGTCGTCCGTCCCGATGGCCTGCTCAAAGGAGGCGAGCGCCTCGTCGGTCCGCGAGAGCGAGGCGAGGAGGAGCCCCTTCCTCAGGTGGGCCTCGCCGTTCCGGGGGTACTTCTCCAGCACCCGGTCGAAGGCCGCGAGAGCCTCCTCCGCGGGCCCGATCCCGGCCATGACCCCGGCCCGGGCGAGCAGTGCGTCCCCGTTCCCGGGCTCGATCTCCAGCGCCCGGTCCAGGGCGGCAAGCCCCTCCTCCCTCCTCCCGAGCCCGATGAGCGCCCGCCCCCTCCTGAGCCATCCGTCGGCCCTGCCGGGATCGAACCTGACAGCCATCTCGTAGCAGCCCGCCGCGTCGCCGGCCTTCCCGAGCGACTCCAGCACGAGGCCCTTCTCGTACCATGAACGGCCGTCGTTCGGGGACGAACCAAGGGCCGCGTCGAATGCCTGGACAGCCTCCTCCTTCCGGTCCCCGCCGGCAAGGATGACGCCCTTCCGGTACCAGGCGTCGGCATGGTCAGGGTCGAGCTCGAGGACCCGGTCCAGCCGTTCGAGGGCCTCGGGCCCCCTCCCGAGGGCCATGAGGGCCACGGCCTGGTGGTAGAGGGCATCCCTGTTCCCGGGCGAGAGCTCCGCGACCCGGGAGAATGCCCGCTCTGCCCCGGCATGGTCACCCCGTGCCTCGTGGGCAAGCCCCATCCGGTACCATGCCTCCACGTCCCTGCCCCGGATCGAGATCGCCCGGTCAAAGGACTCGACCGCCTCGTCGTACCGGCCGAGGTCATAGAGGGAGATCCCCCGTGAGAACCAGGAATCGGCGTCCTCCGGGGCGATCTCGAGCGCCCGGTCGAATACCTCGACCGCCTCGTTCATCCGGACGAGCCGGGAAAGGGCCACGCCCTGGCAGTGCCAGGCCCGGGCGAGATCGGGCCTGAGGTCTGCGCTCTTCCGGAAGGCATCGTAGGCATCCTCGAGGTGCTCGAGGAGGAGGAGCACCTCGCCGAACTGGAGCCAGGCAAGGGGGTCCTCCGGCGAGCGCTGCAGCCCCTCGCCGAATGCCTCCGCGGCTTCCCGGTGGTGCTGGAGGGCAAGCTCTGCCCTCCCGAGCCCTGCCCAGAGCGCGGGATCGTCCGGGCTCCGGGAGAGGGCCGTCCGGAACGCTTCGGCGGCCCCGGACTTCTCCCCGAGCGCCTCCTCGAGGCTCCCCTTCTCGGCCCAGGAAAGGGCATCGCCGGGGGCGAGGGCGAGGGCCCGGTCGATGGCCTCCATCGCGCCAGGGAGGTTCCCCAGGGATCTCCTCACCCGGGAGACCTCTCTCCAGGCGGCGGCGTTTTCGGGCTCCCCGCGGAGCACCTCCCCGAGAGCCGCCTCTGCCTCGGCGTCACGGCCGAGGGCATGGAGGCCCGTGCCCATCCCGAGCCGGGCCCCGGCGAGGGCCGGGTCGAGCGAGAGGCCGCGGGCGAACGCATCCACCGCGTCCGCGGTCCTGCCCAGCCTTGCAAGGCTCTCGCCCTTCGCCTTCCAGGCATCGGCCTGCCGCGCATCGATTTCGAGTGAACGGCCGAATGCCTCTGCCGCCCCGTTTTCGTCACCTGCCCCCGAGAGCGCGTTGCCGCGGCTGAACCATGCCCGGGCATCGCCGGGTTCTATCCCGACGGCCTTCCCATAGGCCTCCGCCGCCTCCCCGAACCGGGACGCGGAAAGGAGGGCAGCCCCGTACTTCGTCCAGGCGGGAGCGCTTCCTGGGGTAAGGACCGTCGCCTTCCCGTAGGCCTCCGCCGCCTCGGGGATCCTGCCGAGGCCGGCGAGGAGGTCCCCGGTCCGGACCCAGGCGTCGGCGTTCTCCGGGATGAGGGTCAGGAACCCTTCGAAGGCGTTCAGCGCCTCGTCGGCCCTGCCGGCGTTCCCGAGGGCGACACCCAGCCGGTACCAGGGCTCGGGGTCACCCGGCTCTATCCCGATCGCCTGGACAAAGGACTGGGATGCCTCGCCATGCTTCCCGAGCTGCTCCTCGCAGGTCCCCTTGAGCATCCAGAGCCCGGGGTGGTCCGGCTGTATCAGGAGCCCCCGCTCGAAGGCCCGCGCTGCCTCCCCGTGCCGGCCCAGGCTCATGAGCGTTTTCCCGAGTGCAAGGTGGACCTGGACCGAGAGCGGTTCGAGTTCGACGGCCCGGTCAAAGGCCGCGACCGCCTCCTCCTGCCTCCCCAGGTGAGCAAGGGTTGTCCCCCTGGCAAGCCAGGCCAGGTTGTGCGACGGGTCGAGGGCGAGCAGCTCGTCGAAGGCCGCTATGGCCTCCTCGTAGTGCCCGGTGGATGCGAGCGCCGTTCCCCGGCGAAACCGTGCGTCCAGGTTCTTCGGGTCGAGCTCGACGGCCTTCGCAAGGGAAGTGACGGCCTCCCCGTGCTCCCCGAGGGCGATGAGGGCGAGCCCTTTCCGGTACCAGGGTTCTGCGAGGTTCCCGGAGAGGGCGATGACCCGGTCGAAGGACGCGATGGCATCACGGTGCTGCCCGAGCCGCGCCTCGGCGAGGCCCCGGTTGAGCCATGCGTCGGGTGCAAGCGGGTCGAGCTCGACGGCCTTCCGGAACGAGTCGAGGGCCTCGCCGGTCTCATCCAGCCCGGCGAGCGCGAGGCCGCTCTCGAACCAGGTCCTCCCGTCCCCGGGCCGGAGTTCGAGGGCACGGGTGAAGGAGTCGAGGGCCGGCCCATGCTCCTTCCTGCCCAGGCGGACGAGGCCCAGCTGGAACCACCCCTCGGCATCCCCGGGCTCGAGCGAGACCGCCTGTTCCAGCGATGCCGCGGCCTCATTTCCCTTCCCGAGCGCCGCGAGGGCGATCCCCTTCCGGAACCATGCGGGGCCGTCGTCCGGGGAAAGGGCGATCACCCGGTCGAAGGCGGCAACCGCCTCACCGTGCTGCCCCAGCCGCTCGTGGGCCGTCCCCTTCTGGAACCAGCCGTCGGCAAGGGAGGGGTCGATGTCCAGCGCCTTCTCGAAGGCCTCTGCGGCGGCGGCATGGTTCCCGAGCTCCATCTCGGCGAGCCCGAGGTTGTACCAGGCCGGGCCATGGCCGGGGACCGAGGCGAGCACGTGCCGGAACGCCTCCGCGGCCTCCCCGAACCGGCCGAGGCCGAACAGGGTCCCGCCCTTGTTGTTCCAGGCCTGGACGTCGCCGGGGTCGATTTCCAGGGCCCGGTCGAAGGCGGCCACCGCCTCGTCGAGCCTCCCGAGCCCGTTCAGGATGCAGCCCTTGTTGTACCAGGCCGGCCCATGGTCCGGGTCGCGCTTCAGGGCCTTCTCGAATGAGAGGAGGGCCTCGTCTGCCTCTCCCTCGAGCGAGAGGCTCATGCCCAGCCAGTACCAGGCCTCGCCGTTCCCCGGGTCCAGCCGGACGAGCCTCCGGAAGGTGCCGATGGCCGCCTCGTGGGATCCGGACCGGGAGAGGATCTTCCCGCTCTCGAAGAGGGCGCCGGGATGGTCGGGCTCGATCTCGAGGGCTCTCACGAGCGACGCCACCGCCTCCTCGTCCCTCCCGAGATTCTCCTCGACGAGCCCCCGCTCGAACCAGGCCTCGGCATCACCGGGGGAGAGGGCGATCACGTGGTCCAGCGACTCGAGGGCCTCCCCGTACCTCCCGAGGTCCGAAAGTGCGATCCCAAGGAGGGTCCACGCCCGCGGGTTCCCGGGATCCGTCTTCCGGGCGTTGTCGGCCGCTGCAGCCGCCTCCTCGTTCCGGCCGAGCTCGTGGAGGTCGAACCCGAGGAGGAGCCATGCCTCGAGGTTCGCCGGGTCGAGCCCCACGGCCTTCTGGAACGCCGGGACGGCGTCCGGGTACCTCGCGAGCCGGTGGAGGGCGACCCCCAGCGTGAACCAGCCCCTCTCGTCGTCGGGGTCGATCTCGACCGCGACCCCGAGGGCCTGGGCCGCCTCCTCGTTCCGGCCGAGCTCGGCGAGGGAGATCCCCTTCCCGTGCCAGAGCCTCCCGTCCCTCCCCTGGATGGCGAGGCCCTTTTCAAAGGAGTCGAGGGCCTCCTCGTGGCGCCTGAGGGCCGAGAGGGAGATCCCCCGGTAGTACCAGGCATCGGGGGCGTCGGGCCGGATCGCGAGGGACCGGTCGAGTGCCGCGACGGCCTCCTCCGGCCTCCCGAGGGTGTGGAGGGCGATCCCCTGCTGGTACCAGGTGGCGGCCGAGCCGGGGTCGAGCTCCCCGGCCCGGGCAAAGACCTCCACCGCCTCGTGGTGCATGCCGAGGGCATGGAGGGCGAGCCCCTGGTGGTAGAGGGCCTCGGGCTGGTCGGGCTCGGCGGCGAGGGCATGGTCAAACGCGTTCACCGCCTCGTCGAACCGCTGGAGCCGCTCGAGGGCGAGGCCCCGGGCGAGCCAGGAGGGACCGTGGCCGGGCATCCTCGCGAGGGCCTCGTCGAGGGCCTCCACCGCCTCGGCCGGCCTCCCTGCCCGCTCGAGCGCCCTCCCCTTCTGGAACCAGGCCTCGCCGTTGCCCGGGTCGAGGTCGAGGGTCCGGGCAAAGGACTCGATGGCCGCCTCGTCCTGCCCGAGTTCGACCTCGGCGAGGCCCCGGTTGAACCAGGTGCCCGCGTTCTTCTCGTCAAGCTCGAGGGAGCGGTCAAAGGCCTCGACCGCCTCGGTGTTCCGTTCGAGCTGGATGAGGGCGGCCCCCTTGTTGTTCCATGCCTGGGGGTTCGCGGGCTCGATGGCAAGGGCGCGGTCGAAGGCGCTCACCGCCTCTTCCGCGTTCCCCATCCCGTTCAGGATGCAGCCCCGGTTGTACCAGGACCCCGCGTCCTTCGGGTCAATGGCAAGGACCCGGTCGAAGGCCTCGAGGGCCGCCTCCGGGGAGGTTTCGGCAGAGAGGATGCTCCCCCGGTGCCGCCAGGCCTCCTTGCGCTCGGGGTCGAGGTCGAGGGTACGGGAAAAGGCCTCCAGTGCCTCGGCTCTCCTCCCGAGGCTCTCGAGGGCAACCCCCTTCTCGAACCAGGCCTCGGGGTTCCGGTCGTCCAGGCCGAGCGCCCGGTCGAAGGAGGCGACCGCCGCCTCGTGCTCCCCGGTCTCGAGGAGGGAAAGGCCCTGGTGGAGCCAGGCCCGGGGGTTCTGGGGGTCGTGGAGGAGGGCGTTCCCGAACGCGCCCACCGCCTCCTGGTGCCGTCCGGACTTCGCGAGGCAGAACCCCTTGTGGTACCAGGAGTCCGCGTCCTTCGGCTCGAGCTCGAGGGCCTTCTCGAAGGAGAAGACCGCGTCTGAGAAGAAGCCCTCCTCCTCCTCGCAGACCCCCCGGTGGTACCAGGCGGGGAGGTTCTTCGGCTGGATCTGGAGCGCCCGGGCAAAGGAGTCCATGGCCTTCAGGTACCGCTTCAGCTGTTCCTGGGCGAGGCCGAGGCTGTACCAGGCCATGGCGTTCCCGGGGTCGAGGGCGAGCCCCTCCTGGAAGGCGAGGATCCCCTCCTCGTAGTTCCCGAGCCCGACGAGCGAGAGGCCCTTCTGGTACCAGGCGTCCACGTTCGAGGGCTCGATCCCGAGGGCCTTCCCGAATGCCTCCGCCGCCGTCGCGTACTTCCCCTTCCGCTCGAGCGAGAGGCCCTTCTGGTACCAGGCCTCGGCCGAACCCGGCTCGACAAGGAGGTACCGTTCGAGGGCCTGGGCCGCGCCGTCGTCGTCGCCGAGCTCCCGGAGGGCGAGGCCCTTCCGGAGCCAGGCCCGGGGCTCGCCGTCCTCGTGGGCGAGGACCCGGTCGTAGGCCTCCACCGCCTCGGGGAAGCGCTTCATCGCCGAGAGGACCTCCCCCTTCAGGAACCATGCCGGGTGGTACCCGGGGCTGATCTGGAGGGCCCGGTCCAGGCAGACGAGGGCCTCGTCAAGGCCGCCGAGCCTGAGGAAGATCTCCCCGAGGTGGTACCAGGGCTCGTGGTTCTCCGGGTCGAGCTGGATGGCCTTGTCGAAGGCATCGGCCGCGTCCTCATCCTTCCCGGTCGCCGCGAGGGCAAGTGCCTTCCTGAACCAGGCAGGGGCGTTCTCCGGCTCGATGGAGGTGACCTGGTCAAAGGAGGCTACGGCGCCGGCAAAGTCACCGGTCTCGTGGAGGGCGAGCCCCCGGTTGTACCAGGAGCCGGCGTCCCGGGGGTCCACCCGGATGGCCTCGTCGAAGGCGGCGACCGCCTCCCGGTACTCGCGGAGCTCCCGTTCTGCCCAGCCCATGTTGTACCAGGCGAGGGCATGGTCCCGGTCCAGGTCGACGACCTTCCGGAACGCCTCCACTGCCTCGCCGTACCGGCCGAGCCGGTTGAGGGACATCCCCTTCGTGAACCAGCCCGTGGCGAGGGCAGGGTCGAGCTCGAGGGCTTTACCGGCGGCATCGGCAGACTCGCTGTATTTCCCGAGCCCGTACAGGGTGTCCCCGAGCTGGAACCAGGCCCGGGTGTTCTTCGGGTCGGCGGCGATCACCTTCCTGAACGCCTCGACCGAGTCCTCCGGCCTGCCCAGGGACCGGAGGATCGTCCCCTTCAGGTTCCAGGCCGCCGCATCGCCGGGCTGGAGGGCGATGGCCCGGTCGAAGGATTCGAGAGCCTCCTGTTCCTGCCCGAGGAGCTGGAGGGCCTTCCCCTTCTCGGTCCATGCCTCGGGGTTCTCCGGGTCGAGCTCGCAGGCCTTTTCGAGGGAGGAGACCGCGGGCCCGTACCTCCCGAGTTCCTTCTCGGCGATACCCCGGGTGAGCCAGGCCCGGGCATTGGACGGGTCGATGGCGAGCCCCGCCTCGAGGCTCTTCACCGCAAGCTCATGCTTCCCGAGTCGCTCGTAGGCGGCGCCCGCCGAGAAGGAGGCGGGGGCGTTCCCGGGCTCGAGGATCAGGGTCTCACGGAAGGCCTCTGCCGCCTCCTCGTTCCGGCCCAGGTCGAGGAGCGCCATCCCCCGGTGGTACCAGGCGCCCGCCCTGAGCGGCTCCCGCGCGACGGCCCGGGCAAAGGCCTCCTCGGCATCGGCGGTCCGGCCGAGCGCGAGGAGGGCGAGCCCCCGCACCGTGTGGAAGGCAGCGGCCTCCGGGTCCCGCGACAGCCCCTCGTCGGCCTCGGACAGGGCCTCCCCCGCCTTCCCGAGGCCGAGGAGGATCTGGGCCCGGCGCTCCCGGGCACCGAGGTCACCGGGCCGCAGCCGTATCGCGGAGTCATATGCGACCACCGCCTCGGGCTGTCGGCCCATCCGCTCGAGGACGATCCCCTTCGAGAACCATGGCCCCGCGTCGGACGGGTCCAGGTCGATGGCACGGTCGAGCGCCACGAGGGCCTCCTCGTGGTTGCCGAGCTCGAGGTAGGAGAGGGCCGACTGGATGAGGGCCGGGCGGCAGTCCGGCCGGAACCTGAGCGCGGTGGCGAGGTGGTCGACGGCCTCCTCGTGGATTCCGAGGAGGGCCATGATCGCCCCCTGCCGGTACCATGCCTCGGCGTTCTCGGGCTCGACGGCCACGAGCCGGTCGAGGGTCGCGAGGGCCTCCCGGTACCCGAGCCCCTCCATCTCGGCCCGCCCCTTCTCGAGGAGCGCCTTCCCGTTCTCCGGGTCGATGGACAGGGCATGGCCCAGGGCCTCCGCGGCCTTCCGGTGGCGCCCGAGCCGGTTCAGGACGAAGCCCCGGTAGTACCAGGCGTTTGAGTTCCCCGGGTCGAGGGCAAGGTTGTTCCTGAAGGCATCCTCCGCCTCCCGGTACCGGCGCAGCTCCACGAGGCCAACCCCGAGGTAGTACCATGCCCGCGCGAGGGACGGGTCGAAGACCACGGCCCGGGCCAGCGCCTCGACTGCCTTCTCGGTAAGCCCCTCCTCCATCAGGGTGAGCCCGAGGGCGCACCAGGAAGGCCCATGCTGCGGGGAGAGGGAGAGGGCATGCTTGAAAGAGGCAACGGCATCGCCCTGCCGCCCCAGGTCCTTCTCGGCAAGGCCTTTCCCAAACCACCCGAGGGGATTCCCGGGCTCGAGGTCGAGGTTCTTCTGGTAGGCGGCAAGCGCCTCTTCGATCCGGCCGAGCCCCCTCAGGATCCCTCCCCGGTGGAACCAGGCCTCCCGGTCCTCCCGGTCAAGCGAGAGGACATGGTCGAAGGCCTCGAGCGCCCCCGGGGCATCCCCCGACCGCTCCAGCGCGAGCCCCCGGTGGAACCACGGGGAGGGGTTCGCCGGGTCGCGGTTGATGGCCTCGTCGAAGGAGGCGAGTGCCTCCGCGACCTTCCCGGCCCGCTCCTCGGAGACTCCCCTCCGGAACCAGGTGTCCGGGTCCCCGGGTTCGCCTGCCGCGGCCTCGGCTAGGACCCGGGACGCATCGGCGTAGCGTTCCAGGAGCATGTAGGTCTGCCCGAGGGCGGCGAGGGTCTCTGCCCGTCCAGGCTCGAGGGAGAGGGCCTTCCCGAAGGCGTCCACGGCCTCGCCGCTCCTCCCCAGCCCCCGGAGGGCGATCCCCGTCTCGTGCCAGGCCCTCGCGTCACCCGGCCTCTTTGCCGTCGCCCGCTTCAGGGCGTCCAGTGCCTCGCGCCAGCGGGAGAGCCGGACCAGGTCCGATCCCAGGTGGAACCAGGACTCGGCATCGTCGGGGGCGATCTGCCCAGCCCGCCAGAGGGCGTCGACGGCATCCCCGAGGAACCCGGCCTCCTCATGGGCGAGGCCCAGGTGGAACCAGGTGGGGGCATGGTCCGGGTCGAGCGCGATGGCATGTTCGAAGGCCTCCACCGCCTCGCCGTGCCGGCCCAGCCCCGCGAGGCACCGGCCCCGGTAGTGCCAGGCCAGCGCCTGGGCGGGGTCCCGGTCGATGACCTTCCGGGCGGCGGCGAGCCCGTCCGTGAACCTCCCGAGGAGGGTGAGGGCCTCTGCCCGGGCGATGAGGGCGGCGATGTCGTCGGGGACGATCCCGAGCACCCGGTCGAAGGCGGAGAGTGCCTCGGCAGGGTGTCCCCTCGCCTCCTCGCACCTGCCCAGCCGGAGCCAGACCTTCGTGTCCCCCGGGTCCCCTTCGAGGGCCTTCATGTACGCTTCCACTGCCCCGTCCAGGTTCCAGAGCTTCTCCCGCACGAGGCCGGCCCGGAACCAGGCCCGGGGCTCGGCCCTCCCCTTCGCGATGGCCTGGAGGAAGGCCTCCTCGGCCCGGGCGGAGAAGCCCATCTCGTCGAGAGCCACCCCCAGCCGGTAATACCCCTCGCCCGAATCCGGGGTGATGGTGGTGAAATGCTCGAGGGCGTCCCGCGCGATGTCGGCCTTCCCGAGCTCGAGGGAGACGTTCCCGAGGTGGAACCAGGCGGTCCCGTTCCCCGGGTCGAGGGCGGTCGCCCTCCGGAAGGCCTCCCCGGCATCGGCGAACTTCCCCAGCCGCTCGAGGGCGAGGCCCTGGTGGCAGCAGGAGAGGGGGTCGTCCGGCGCGAGCGTGCAGGCCCGGCCAAAGGCCTCCGCCGCCTCGGCATACCGCTCGAGCCGCTCGAGGGCGAGGCCGTGGCGGAAGTGGTCCCGGGGATCTTTGTCAGAGAGGGCGATGGCCCGGGCGTACGCCTCCTCGGCGGCGGCGGACTTGTTGAGGGCGAGCCGGGCCTCCCCGAGGAGCGACCATGCCCGGGGGATATCCTTCCCGAGGGAGAGCGCCTTTTCGAGGGACTCCTCGGCCTCCTTCTCCCTCCCTGCCGAGAGGAGGTTCGCTCCCAGGTGGAACCATGCAACCGCGTTCCCGGGCTCGAGCTCCGTCGCCTTTGCAAATGCCGGGATCGCGTCCCCATGCCTGCCAAGGTCCTCGAGCGCGAGCCCCTTCTCGACCCAGCCCGCGGCGAGCGAGGGATCGAGGGCGAGCGCCTCGTCGAGGGCATCGAGCGCCTTTCCCACCTCCCCGAGCCTTCGCCCTGCCACACCGAGCCGCAGCCATGCGGGGCCGAAGGAAGGATCGAGGCCGGTTGCCTTCGCGAATGCCTTCGCGGCCTCGGCCTCGTCATCCAGCGCCTCCCGGGTGAGACCCAGCTGGTACCAGGCCCGGGCATGGTCGGGGGCGAGTTTCACGGCCTTCTCGAGGGACACGGCAGCCTTCTTGAACCGGTCCAGGTTGAAGAGGGCGAGCCCCTCCAGGTACCTCGCCTCCGCGTTATCCGGCTCGAGCCTGATGGCCTCCTTGAGCGGCCCGAGGGCCTCCTCGTTCTTCCCGAGCTGCTGCTCCACCCTGCCGAGGTGGAACCAGGCCCGGCTCGACTTCCCCTCGATCTTCACGGCCTTCCCGAAAGACCCGACCGCCTCCTCGAACCGGGAGAGGGCGACCTGGGCGAGCCCGAGGTGGAAGAATGCCTCCCCCGACTCCGGGTCGAGGCCGGCCGCCCGGGCAAAGGACCCGGCTGCCCCCTCGTGGTCCCCCAGGTCCTCGAGGACGAGGCCGTGCCGGAAGATGACGGGGAGGCCCGCGTACGAGAGGCCCATCGCCCGCTCGAGGGCGTCGCGGGCCTCGGGGAGCCTGCCGAGCATCTGGAGGGAGTACCCCATCTCGTACCAGGCCCTGCCGTTCTCCGGGGCAAGGGCCGTGGCCCGCTCGAAGGAGCCGACTGCTGCCTGGTGGTTCCCTCCCTTTGCAAGCGCGACACCCCTGATGCACCATGCAAGGGGCCTGTCGGGGTCGAAGGCGATGGCACGGTCCATGGCCTCGACCGCCTCGGGGAACTTCCCAAGCCGTTCCCGGGCAATACCGAGGTGATACCAGGCATCAACCGAGGGGGAGACGGCGATGGCCTTCTCGAGGGAGTCGGCTGCCTCGAGGAATTTCTTCGTCCCGATGAGGGCGAGGCCCCGGTGGTAGAGGGCAAAGGCGTCCCCCGGCTCCCTCTCGAGCACGCGGGAGAACGCCTCCACCGCGCCTGCATGGTCCCCGGTCTTTTCCCGGCAGACCCCGAGGTGCGAGTATCCCTCGGTGAGCTCCGGGTCAAGCCGCACCACCCGTTCGAAGGATCCGAGCCCTTCGGCATAGTTCCCGAGCGCTTCGAGGGCCTCGCCGCGGTGGAACCAGGCCGCGGTCCGGTCCGGGTTGATGGATAAGGACCGGTCGAGGGAGACGGCCGCTTCCCCGGCCCTCCCCAGCCTGAGCAGCAGGAAGCCATGGTGGAACCAGGCATCGGCATTCCCCTCCATCCCCGGGAGCGCCTTTGTTACGGAATCGAGGGCCTCGCCATACCTCCCTGTCTGCTCGAGGGCGAGGCCCCGGGCAAAGAGGGCACCGGTATGGCCGGGATTACGCTCAAGTGCCTCCCCGAACGAGGCGATCCCATCCTCGGTCCTGCCGAGGTCCCCGAGGACGAGGCCCCGGACGTACCAGGTCTCCGGATCCCCGGGCTCGATCTTCGCGGCGCGGTCGAGGGATGACAGGGCCTCGCCCATGTGGTTCGCCCGGCGGGCGGCGGACCCGAGCCTGAACCACCCCTCCGCGCCCGAGGGGTCGGCATCGAGCGATGCCCGGTAGGCAGCCATCGCGCCGGGGACGTCCCCGGTGGCCTCGAGGGAAACCCCCTTCCCGAGCCAGGCCCCGGCGTTCGCCGGGTCGAGGGCGATGGACCGGTCGAGATCGGCGACCGCTTCACCGTGCCTCCCGAGGCCGGCGAGGGCCGTCCCCCTCCGGAACCAGGCATCGGCGTTCCGCGGGTCCAGCCCGAGAGCAGACCCGAGTGCCTCCACTGCACCTTCCCGGTTACCCATCCCGAGGCAGGCAAGGCCCTTCCGGTAGAATGCGTCGGCGCTCCCGGGGTCGAGGGCGATGGAGCGGTCGAGGGCATCCACCGCCTCGGCGAATTTCCCGAGCGCGAGGAGGA